>Ga0075418_10000834_pt1 | contig 33557 bp, 20 predicted proteins | sample SoiMetdeltSBSDD2_FD_81776 | JGI IMG/M metagenome (GOLD analysis project Ga0075418, IMG submission 81776) | Bulk soil microbial communities from a Populus tree surrounding site in Tennessee, USA - Soil MetaG P. deltoides SBSDD2 | ecosystem: Environmental > Terrestrial > Soil > Tree plantation... | reverse complement strand
TGATTGGCGTCGCCGCCGAACGAGGCGCTGGCGGTCGCGGTGCCGGCGTTGGTGTTGTTGCTGTAGTTGACGGTCAGCACCTGGTCGAGCCCGCCTGCGCCGGTCGCCTTTGCCGAGCACGGCTCCTGCGCCGCGCCGTTGAAGGTCACGCTCACCGGGCAGGTCACCGTCGTTGTCGAGGCGGCCTTGGCGATGGTGAAGGTCTTGCTGTCGCTGCTGCCAGTGTGGTTGTCATCACCGGCGTAGCTGTAACTCGCCGTCGCCGTGCCCGCGTTGACGTTGTCCGCGTAGGTCGCCGTAGGCGTCAGGCTCAGACCGCCCGCACCCGTCACCGTCACCGTCGCCGGCGTGTGCGCCGCCCCCGTGTAGCTGAACGGTCCCCCGACGATGGTCACCACCGTCGTCGACGGCGCTTTGTCGATGCTGAAGGTCTTGCTGTCGCTGCTCCCGGTGTGGTTGGCATCGCCAGCGAAGGTGTAGCTCGCGGTGGCCGTGCCCGCATCAATGTTGTCCGCGTAGGTCGCCGGAGGCGTCAGGCTCAGCCCGCCCGCGCCCGTCACCGTCACCGTGCATGGCGTCTGCGCCGACGCATTGTAAACAAAGGGCCCCGCGGTGCACGTTACGACCGTCGACGAACTCCCTTGGGCGATCGCCACGGACTGCGTATTCGTGGCGGCGTTGAAGTTTGCCGTAGCTGCACCGCTAGCCCTAACGACGCAAGCTCCGGCGCTGCTGGAGCTAAACGTTGACCCACTTATAAAGGCACACGGTCCACTGACGACGCTGTACGTGAGTGCCGAGCTGTCAGTGTTCGTCGTCGTCGCGCTCACTGAGAAGTTGCCGCCGCCGAACGTGGGGGTGGGTGCTGTCGCGAAAGTGATCGTCGGCGTCGTCTTTGTGGTGGTGACGGTTATTGTGAATTGGTCGTTGCCGTCCTTCCAATCAGCAGGCGAAGCTTTGTAGGTGCCCTTGACTTTCCCAGTCAAGGTCAAGCCGTCTGGAGTAAAGGTAACACCGCAACTTGAGCTATTCGGCGGATTACTCTGCGTGAGGTTACAAGAAGGTGCTGAGAAGCTGCCGGTGAGCCCACCGGTCAAGCTCCAGTCTATCGATCCTTTCGGCCAGGTTGCGGTCGCAGTATTCGTGACCGTTGTGGTGCAAGTGGTTGGGCTCCCCGACGGAACACTGACTGGAGAACAGCTCACGCCGACGGTTGTTTCGGCTGCCCCATCTGTAAACGTCATCTGTGCCCGCGACTTCGACCCGGTCGCCGTCAGATAGAACCGCACACCGAAGTCGTGACCTTCGGGGGCCCACTGGTTCCAGGAGATGTTGCCGGCCGAGTCCGTCTGGACCTTCAGCACGTAGTCCTCGTGAACCGCCGGGTCCTCCTGGAACAGCAGCGTGACTTCCTCGTTTGCTTCCCAGCCTGACCCAGTGATCACAGCTAACTGGCCGGGCGCGTAGTCGTCCTTGTCCGTCTTGATCGTCGCGAAGCGGTACACCTCGGCGTCGTGCGCTCCAGCGCTCGCCGCAAACGCGAAACCTTCAATGCTCGTCGGACCGGCAAGCGCCGCAGCGCGCGGCGCGGCCATCACTCCGGTAGCGGTGAACGCACCCTCGCCGTACGAGTACGGATCGGGGAACACGGCGGGCAGGAACAGGTCGGTACCCGCGTTCGACGTGCCGCCGACGATGAGCACGCCACCGTTGTGCGGGAGAAGCACTGCGGAATGCCCCTGCCGGGCGATACTCATTTGCGTTTGGGCCATGGCGAACGATCGCGAGTAACGATCGTAGATTTCCGCTGACGCCAGATCAGCGGCTCCGTTGCTCCCGCCCGCGATCAGCACCTGTCCGTCGAGCAGCGTCGTCGCCGAGGCGTTCACGCGCGGCGTCTGCAGGCTCGTAGACAGCGGGGAGACGCTGTTCGTCTCCGGATCGAAAATAGCGGCAGATTGCAGCACGACGCCATCTGTCGTGGCGCCTCCAGCGACCAGCACGGTGCCGTCAGGAAGCGATGCCGCGACGTGACCGCGTCTCGGTTCCGCGAGCTGCGCGACGAGCATCGAGGTCCCCGCTGTCGGGTCGAACACTTCGATGTCGGTGGAGATCAGGCCGCCATCAGTCACGCCGCCGGTGATCACGATGCGACCGTCCTTGAGCAGCGTCGCGGTGTGACCGGAGCGTGGGGTAACGAGCACGCCGGCCGGAGTCAGCGAGTCGTTGACCGGATCGTAAATGGTGATGGTGTCGCTCAGCGTACCATCCGCGTTCAAGCCGCCGGCGATCAGCGTGCGGCCATCAGGGAGCGCAACCGATGCGCCGTTGGACAACGGCGTCTGTAGGTCTTGCACCGGTGCCCATGTGCCGACGGCCTGCGGAGCCTGTGCCAGCAGTGCTCCCGACGTGATAGCGGCGACGGCCAACACTGCGAATGTGACGAAGCGTCCTACCTTCACTCTCGTGCCCTCGTTCAGCAGCTGGCCGGGAGACGTTCCCCTGGCCGAAGGAGCTGCAAGTGAACGAAGGGCAAGCGCAGTGCCGCACAGCTGGGCTAACCCGCAGGTCTAAGCTGGGGAGAGAGAGACAGCGATCACGCGTGTCGCGAAGCGCATCACCGGGTAGAACTGCGATGTACGCACCGATCTCGATTCGTGTTACCAAGCGGATCACGGAAGCGTCATCTGGCGATAGCGGGATAATCGTCTGTGGCAACCAACATATGAAGGGACACGTCGTGCCGCTTGCGCGCCATCCCCGATAACATAGTTCCGGCGAATGGCGTATCGGGTAGCGACCACACTCTCACGGCACACGGCGCTCGTACTATTGGCAGTCCTGGCGGCGACACCTTCGTCTGCGCAGGACAGAGCTCCATGTCGGTTCATTTGCGAGCTCGCATGGAAAGTCGAGCCTACGATCACGATTGAGAACCTCGCGAACAGGCATCAAGTAGTCACCCCTGATGGGGTCACCGAACTCGTCGATCGCGAGCGGGTTTTCGAAGTCGTCCTGGCGCTCGACATGTCGACGAAAATCCCGTGGCTCGGGTTCACGGTAGAGGCGATTACCTCTCCATTTAGCGATGACAACGTCGTCGAGCTCGAATTCGAGAGCAACTTTCAATGGCTGACCGAATCGATGACACGTGGGTGGCTCACGTCTCATTTCGACGTCGTCGATCAGTTCAGCCCCGCGGAACGCCCGGACGTGAGTCGCGCATACACACACAAGCTGGATTTCGAGCTCGACACTGCGCTGCACATGTTCAAGTGGATGCCCGAAGATCGGTGGCTCCATGGTGTCGAGTTCGAGACGTCACTCGACTATCTCGCCACGGGCGTCCCCAAGAAAGGCGACCTGTTTCCCGATAGTTCTCTCTACCTCGACGACGCAAGCAAATGGTCTCTGTCGTTCGTCTTCGTGATCCCGGTCGCACCGTTCTGAAAGTGAAGGCGTAACTGACATGCAGAGGATCCGCAGCACACGGCGTTTCTGGATGGCGGCATCGGTGCTGACCGTCGCACTGGCCGCGCTGATGGCTCGAGCCACGGCCGCCGGGCAGGCCGGACCAGCCGCCAGTCGCATCGGTTCGTTCACCGGTCAAGTGGTAAGCGCATCGGGCGCTGTGGCTGTTGGCGGCACAGGCTCGAATCCCGGCCATCCGGTTGTAAGCGCGACGGTGCATCTGGTGCCCGTCACCGGAATCGACGTTTCCACCCGCATGACAGCGAGTGCCATCTATGCGCCGCCGTTCACCGCCGAGGCGTACGACGAGCCGCTCGAAGATGCAATTCGGCTCAGTGGAAAGGAATTTCCGCAGGCGACGACGAACGCTCGCGGCGACTTCGTGATCGCGAACGTGCCTGACGGCCGGTACTTCATTCACGTGACGCCAGCCCCGAACGACACCGAGCACTTGCCAGGCGGAGATCACAGCCGGCAGAGCTATGCCGCGTCAGACGTGCGTGGTCAATCGATGACCATCAAACTCTCGAGCAGCCCGTCTCCGAACGCCCGGTTTGTCGGCAGCTCGTCATGTCTGGCTTGTCACAAGGACAAGCAGCACTGGCAGCGGACGGCGCACAAGCTTGGATGGACCGTACCAGAGGCGCCAGCGAAAATGCAGGACTTCTCTCGGCACCCCGAGTACTTCAATGCGATGGCGTCGTTCCCCGTCGTTGACGACTACCGGCGCGGAACGCGTCTCGAGCTGGGTGATTTCGATGAGAGCAGGGGAGACGACAAGTTCAAGCTGCGGGGGTTCGGCGATACGCGTGTGCCGATCGAGACAATCTATGCCGATGTCTATCTGTGGAAGAACGCCAGCGACGGCAAGTACTTCATCACCATCGTGAACCGGCTGAACCCGCAGGACCCGAATAGCCCGGCCCATCTCCAAATCAAACTTCTCTACGGCGGCGCCGTCCACGACCAGCGCTACATCGTCGCGGTGCCGCCAACGCTCGGCGAACGTCAGGGCTGGTACACGGTGCTGCGCTACAACATGACTGGCCGTGACAACCACCTGCATCGCGAGCGCCGCGTGTGGCACGACTACAAGTTCTACATGTGGTGGGCCGCCGGGCGAGACGGCCGATATGGAAGCTCCGACGATGTCCTTACGGCTCCACCGGTCAATACCAATGCCGTGCAGACGATGTGCGCCGGCTGTCACTTCACGGGATGGGAACGATATCAAGACAAAACGACAGGACAGTATCTCGCCCGCGCGGTGAACGACCCTGGCGGCGAGATGAACATCGATGATGACCCCGAGCTCGATGAGATCAACGTCGGCTGCGAAAGTTGTCACGGTCCGGGATCGGAGCACGTGGCGAACGGAGGTCGCTCGCGGTTTATCGTGAACCCGAGGTATCTATCGGCGGAGCGTTCGAGCGTGGTGTGCGGCCGGTGCCACGACCGCCGACAGGGGTATGGCGGGCCAACGATTGGCTATACGCAAGCGGTCACCGAGGCAGGAGTGCTGGCGCGACCGGGAATCAGCCGTCATGAACTCATTACGACCTATACCGATCCGGTCAAGAAGGGGCCGACCATGCGAGGGCCGGGACGCGAGGACAACATCTGGCCTGACGATGTCCATTCGAACAAGCCGCACCAGCAGTATGCGGATTTCCTGAAGTCCAAAATGTACAGGAATAGTCGTTTGCTAGTCACCTGTTCGGACTGCCACGACATGCACGGCGCGCCGCCGTACCGCCGATTCCTCCTTCACGATCCCGATGATTCGGGCTCACCTTTGTGCCAGCGATGTCATACGGTGGATGTCTCGGCTCACATGGACCGAAAGCTCAACGCGCGGATGAAGGGCGAGCAGACGCGCTGTATCGACTGTCATATGCCAGGGACGGCGAATACCGGTGGTATTGCAGGTGACTTCGGCCGGATGATCAAGACGCCTCCCTATACCAGTGCGCAGGAGGAGGAGAACAGCGCGTATTGGCAAGGTCCGCTCAGGTCGCATGTGTTCGACGTGCCTTTGAAAACCAATGTGGGCGTGAGCGGGGTACCGCCAGGACGCGCGATGCCCATTCCGTACACGAGCGCTTGCGGCACCTGTCACGTGGTGAACGAACTGCCGTTCAGGTAGGAGTCACTTCCTCGCGCGACTTGACAGCTCTGAACGCTCGGAAGAGCAACAGGTCGTACGCGATCTTCAGCGACCCGGCGATGAAAAAAGGCGCGCTGATCAAGGCCGGCTGCGCGAACAACAATCCCGCGAACAGCGGGCTCAGCGCCGCGCCCGTCGTCCGTGCCACGCCCGTGATGCCGGACGCGGCCGATCGTTCGTCGGAGTCGACGACGGCCATCACGTACGATTGCCTGGTTGGTACGTCCATCTGACTGATGCTGAAGCGAACGAGGAGCATCAGCGCCGCAAGCGGCAGGGTCGGCATCAGCGGAATCAGGATCAAGAGCACATTGGACGGTAGATGCGTGAGGACCATCGTATTGATCAAGCCGATGCGATTCGCGATCCTGGAGGCCAGGAGCGCAGAAACGCCGGCCAAGACGTTCGCCCCAAAGAACAAGACTCCAAGCGTCTGCGGATCGATGCCAAACCGCAGGTAGAACCAATACGCCGCCAGGCTCTGGACGACGAATCCGCCGCCGAACGAGTCGAGTGCAAAGAGCCCCGACAGTTTCAGCACTACGCCCCGAGACCGGTGCACGCCGATGAGCGACATGTGCGCCGCACGTGCCTCCGAGGCGGGTGTCAGCCGCATGAACATGAGCGCCAGCCCAATGCCGATCGCGGCGTACGCGACGACGATCGCACGATAACTGTCGACAGGCGCCCATGAGGTTTGCAGCGCATGGGTCACTATCCCAGCCGCGAGTGCGCCGAGCGCGGTCGCGAGTGAGCCGGCCAGCGTGTACCAGGCGAAGACGTCCGTGCGGTTACGATCCGCGACAACCTGCGACAGTGCGGCCTGCTCGATAGACAGAAAGGGGCCGACCTCCTGACCGCTCGGGCTGATGACGCCGATAGTTCCAGCCACCACGAGCACCCAGAATCGCGTCGTGAAGCCGAACACGAGACCGGCCGCCGCCATCAACGCGGCACCGACGATCAATATCCGGCGACGGCCGATCCGGTCTGCCTGTGTCGTCAGATACAGCGAAATGAGTGTGTCGCCCAGCAGAGTGGCGGTGAGCAGCAGACCAACGTTCGACTCGGTCAGCCCGAGGCTCACGAGGTAGAGGACAAGGACAACAGACAGTCCGCCGTACGCGAAAAGCCTGATCGATCGCGTGGCGAAGAGCAGCCATCCGTCGGACGTGAGATCACGAAGCGTCGCCGGCATTCAACCGCTCGCCGAGGCCACCAATCGCCGGCGAGGGCGCCGCGCGTGCAGCCTATCGCCAGTTTATCGGCTGGGCCTGTGCCCCGGTAAAGAAGAAAGATACAAGCGGCCCCGAGGGCCGTCTGGATGGGGTAAGATCGTGTGATCAACGGGCCCAAAACCCGGTAGCCCGCAGCCAGAGACTGAACATGAAGCGTCAAGAACGTCACCACCTCAAAGAGAACGAACTGATCCACAGCATCGAAGCCACGCGCGACTTCGTGGAATCGCGGAAACGCGAGATCGGGATGGGCGTGATCGTCGTTCTCGTCATCGTTGCCGTGGGCGTCGGGGCACTGTTCTACAGGCAGCGCAGCCAGTCGCGTGGTGTGGAACTGCTCGCCGAGGCGATGGTGGCACTGAACGCGCGGGTCGTGCCCGCGGGGGCGGGAACCCAGGGCACGGGCGAGGATATTCCCGCCTCGGCGTCGCTGGGCGCGACGGGAAGCTTTGCCACTGAGGGTGCGAAGTTGACCGCCGCGTTGCCCAAGCTGCAGGCCGCGTCGGATGCGTACCCCGACAGCGCCGCGGGAATCACTGCCCGTTATCACCTCGCCAGCGCACTCGCCGCGCTTTCCCGGCACGATGAAGCAATCAAGCAGTTCGACGAAGTGATCAGGCGCGCTGGAGGCGGAAGCATCTACGGACGAATGGCGCGACTGGGGAAGGCCGATACGCAGGCTCGAGCGGGACAGGTCGACGCCGCCATCGCGACCTGGAAGGAAATGGCCTCGTCGACGAGCGGCGAATTTCCAGTCGACGCGATCTTGATGGAATTGGCGCGCGCCTACGCTCAGAAGGGCGAGAAAGAGGAGGCGCGCAAGACCTTCAGCCAGTTAATCGACCAGCACCCCAACTCACCATACACAGCAGAAGCGCGGTCAGAACTCGAAATCCTCAAGGGCTGAGCCTCGGGTTCCTGCCAAAGGAGAGTACGCTCGGTCTGACGTCGCGAAGCGCGTTGAAATCGCCGACCGCGTTCAGGTGCAGTCCGTCGAGCCCCTTTTGCGCGACGATGACGTTTGTCTTGTTCCAGATCGGAATGTAGGGAGCGTCAGCAGCGATGAGTTTCTGCGCGTCGCTGTAGTAGCGCTTGCGAGTGGTCTCGTTCAAGGCCGTTGTCGCCAGATCGAGAAGATGATCGACCTGATCGTTCCGGTAATGACCTCGATTGAATCCCCCGGGCGGCACTTCCCGGGAATGGAAGACACGCCGCAACATATCCGGATCGATCATCGCGCCGCCCACCCACTGCAGCGCGAAGAGCTGGAAATTTCCCTTCACAACGTCGTTGTAGAACGTGGCGAACTCGTACGACCTGACGTCCAGGTTGATGCCGACGGCGCCCAGGTCGTGTTGAATGGCGGTTGCCTGGAGCCGCGTTTCTTCGTTCGTCGAGATCTTCAGCGAGAGTGTCAGCCGAAAACGAGGTCCGCTGCCGTCGGGGTCTGGATAGCCTGCTTCGTCGAGCAGTCGTCCGGCGCGATCGGGGTCGAACGTGAAACGAAAGACGTCGGGCTCGAAGGCCCACGCCAGATCCGGCACCAGGCCAACTGCGGGACGCCCCAGCCCGCGTCGCAGGTATTCGATGATGGCGTCGCGATTGGTTGCGTAACCGATGGCGTGTCGTACGCGGATATCGGCCAAGACCGGATCTCGCAGGTTGATTCCCAGGTAGGAGTAGTCGAGTCCGGGCGATCGTTCGATCGAGAACTGGCCGCTCTTTTCGAGCTGATGCACGATGTCGGGCGGCAGGTCGTTGACGACGAGATCGGTGGTGCCCTTGCGGAGCTCGAGGCCTCGCATCGTGTCGTCAGGGATGACTTTCATGACGATGCCGGCGTTGTCGGGCAGGCCTTCCCAATAACGCTCGAACGCCGAGAGGACGAGGGTGTCGTCGGCGTCATAGCGGACGAAGCGATATGGGCCGGTTCCGATTGGAGCTGTCTTCAGGGAGTCGCCGGCGTCGACGGGAACGATTGGCGGGACGCCCGTCAGCTGCATAGGAAACGCGGCGAACGGCTCGGTCAACGTGAAAACGACCGTGTAATCGTCGAGCGCTGCGACGTCTTTCAGCGCCCGGAACGCGCCCCGGAACGGCGAGGGCAGCGCCGGGTCGAGGATGCTCTTGAAGGTGTAGACGACGTCTCGCGACGTCAGCTCGTGGCCATCGTGAAACATGACACCGCGATGCAGGTAAGCGATGTAGGTGAGCGGGTCGGGATTGTCGAAGCGCTCCGCCAGGGCCGGCCGGATGCGAAGGTCGTCGCCATGTTCGAGCAACGGACTGTAGATGAGCTGCGATATTCGCTGCGTCGCTTCGTCGTTGCTGAGCCGCGGATCGAGCGTGTTCGGACCAGACCGAACGGCGATGGTGATGATGCCGGGATCGGCGGGCGTCCGCGATTGAGAGCACCCTGCAAAGACCACCAGTAACGCGAAACTCAGAATGCAGAAGGCAGACAACACTCGGCTGGACGATTCGCGACGCTGTCTGCAATGTGAATTCAGCATCCTGACCAGCCAAGGGCTACGTGTCGTGAGAGAGCTTTTTCAATTCAGCTAACAACTCGAGCGCCTGACGGGGAGTCGTGTTATCGACGTCGATCGCCTCGAGTCGCGAGAGGACATCTTCTGCTCGTTTGTTCGTGCCCTCGGCCGGTGTGGCGAACAATCCCAATTGCGCCGTCGCCGGTCCACCGGCTGCACCTGACAGCGTGGGGCGGCCGCCACGCGACGCCTCGTCCCGCTCGAGCCCGGCGAGGATCTCCTGCGCTCGCGTGACCACGCTCGCCGGTAGCCCTGCCAGGCGCGCGACCTGGATACCGTAGCTGCGGTCGGATCGCCCGCTGACGATTTTGCGCAGGAAGATGATTTGATCCTTCCACTCGCGGGCGGACACGTGCGCGTTGACGACACCAGGAAGTGCGTCCGCCAGGTCCGTCAGTTCGTGGTAATGCGTAGCGAACAGTGTCTTCGGTCGAGCCCGGGCGCTGGTCGCCAGGTACTCAGCGACGGCCCAGGCAATGCTCAAGCCATCAAAGGTCGACGTACCGCGGCCGATCTCATCGAGAACCACGAGACTGCGAGAGGTGGCTGTATGGAGAATGTTGGCCGTCTCCTGCATCTCGACCATGAAGGTGGATTGCCCGCGAGCAATGTTGTCCGATGCCCCGACGCGCGCGAAGATGCGGTCCACGACCGGCAGCTTGGCATGGCGCGCCGGAACGAAGGATCCGATCTGCGCCATCAAGGGGATGAGGGCCGTCTGCCGCAGGTAGGTCGACTTGCCGCCCATGTTGGGGCCAGTCAGCACGACCAGCTGGCGGCTCGTGCCGTTGAGATCGATGTCGTTCGGGACGAACGCGTCCGCGAACCGCTCGACGACAGGGTGTCGGCCGTCGGCGACGACGAACTCGTCACCCTCATGAAGATGAGGCTTGGTGTAGTTGGCGATCGCCGCCGTTTCGGCGAGTCCGGCCAGGACGTCAAGTGTGGCCAGCGCGCGGGCCGTGTCCTGGACTCTCGACGCTTCCGTCGCCACGTTCGATCGCAGTGCCTCGAAAATCTCGAGCTCCCGGGCGAGGATTCGCTCGTCGGCGCCAAGGACTTTCTCTTCGTACTCTTTGAGCGGCTGCGTGGTGAATCGCTCGCCTCCCGCAATTGTCTGTTTGCGCAGGTAGTCGGCGGGCACCAGATGCAGGTTGGCCTTCGAGATCTCGATGTAGTACCCGAACACGCGATTGAAGCGAACCTTGAGCGACGAGATCCCGGTCCGTGTCCGTTCTCGGTCCTCCATCTCGGCGATCACCTGCCGGCCCGAGCGGCTGATCGCTTTGAGCTCGTCGAGCGCCGGATCGACACCGTCTCGAGTGAAGCCGCCTTCTCTGACGATCGCGGGTGGCTCGTCGAGGAGGGTGCGCTCGATCAACGCGCGAACATCAGCAAGCTCGTCAAGTTCGGCCAGCAGGCTGCGCATCAGCGGCGCCTGGCAGTGATCGAGGAGCAGCTTGATGCGTGGCACCGCCTCCAGAGACAGTCGAAGGGAGACCAGGTCGCGCGGTCCCGCGGTTCCCAGCGCGACTCGGCCAATCAACCGTTCGAGGTCCTGGACACCCTTGAGCGTGTCGCGGAACTTGCCTCGCTCGGTGGAGCGGAACGCCAGCTCCTCGACCGCATCGAGTCGATCGCGAATGCGCTCGAGCGCGCACAAGGGCCGCAGCAGCCACGCGCGCAGCAGGCGGCCGCCCATCGACGTGATCGTTCGATCGATCTCGTGTAACAGTGAGCCCTGCGCCCCGCCTTCGCTGCCTGATACCACTTCCAGATGCTTGAGCGTGATGGGATCGATGATGAGGCTGTCGCCGCTCGTTCGATAACCGATGGCACGGACGTGCGCGAGATCGGCTTTCTGTGTGTCGCGCAGGTACGTGACCAGCGCCCCGGCGGCCTGAATTGCCGCCGTTCGCCCTTCGAGACCAAAGCCTTCGAGGCCGTGCGTCTTGAGCTGGTCGAGCAGCGCGCGGCGGGCGGCCTCCGGTTCAAAGCTCCAGCCCTCCGCCATCGTGACCGCTGGTTCGAAGCGCGTAAGCACCACGAGCCGCTCGACAACCGACGGCTTCCCCTGGTCGTTCGAGACGACCAGCTCCCGCGGTCGAAGCACGGCAACTTCATCGGCCAGGGCGTCGAGCCCAGCAGGGCCGTGATACTCCGCCGCGCTAAATTCACCGGTCGAGAGATCGATGAGGGCAGCGCCGAATACGATCTCCCGCGATCCAGATGCGGCGATCGCCATCAGGAAGGCCGGCTCACGCGCGTCGAGATAACTGGCATCGGTCAGCGTTCCTGGTGAGACCACGCGCACGACTTCGCGCCGCACGAGCCCTTTCGCCTTCTTGGGATCCTCGACCTGCTCGCAGATCGCGACACGGAATCCTTTCCTGACCAGGCGCGCGATGTAGCCGTCGGCGGCGTGAAAGGGGACACCACACATCGGGATTCCGTTGCCGCCGGCGTCTTTGGATCTCGATGTCAGCGTCAGCTCGAGCGCGCGCGCCGCCACCAGCGCGTCCTCGTAGAACATCTCGTAGAAGTCGCCCATCCGGAAAAACACGATCGCGTCGCGGTACTGACGCTTGGCGTCCAGGTACTGACGCATCGCAGGCGTGGCTGTGGCGGTCTGGGCCATCTCGGCTGAACTATTATCCATCTATGGTCGTTCTCGCCCTCGACACCACGACGTCAGCAGGCAGTTGCGCGCTCGCTGTCAACGGGGCCGTCATGCGTGAAGAGGGTAGTGATGCGGCGCTACCGCCCGCCACTCGATTGCCTCTTGACCTGATCGTGCTCCTCGAGCACGTCAATATGAAGCTGGGAGATGTCGACGCGTTCGCCGTCGCAACGGGACCTGGTTCGTTCACCGGCCTGCGCATCGGCATTGCGACGATGCAGGGGCTGGCATTTGCGGCAGGGAAGCCGCTGGTGGGCGTGTCTGCGCTGGATGCGCTCGCGCGAATCGCATTGCAGGATGCGACAGGCGATCGGATCGCCACGTGGGTCGACGCGTGGCGCGGCGAGGTGTACGCCGCGCTGTACGATGGCGAGAGTGAAGTCGAAGCGCCCGTCGTCGCGAGCCCCCACCAGGTGTTGAGCACTCTCAGAGGGACAGGGACCATCTTCATCGGCGATGGTGCCCGTACGTATCGCGACGAGATTCAGAGGGCCATGGGAGAAACCGGGCGCGTCGCCGCTATGCCGACGCCTCTTCTGGCCGGTACGATTGCCACCCTGGCGGCCGTCAGAGCAGATGCGTATTCGCCGCCACATGCGATTCGACCGCTCTACGTCCGGCGGACCGATGCAGAGCTGGCCAGGGATGCGCGTGCGGCCGGATAACACACCCGGATACTGGATCGATCGCCTCGACGGCGATCGGGATCTCGACGGCGTCCTGTTTGTCGAGTCAGAGACATTCACCAATCCCTGGACTCGTGAGATGTACGCGTGGGAGCTCCAAAACCGGGCGGTCTGTCACATCCTGGTCGTGCGCACGGCCAATCGACCGGTGGTCGGCTTCTGTGCGTTCTGGCTCGTGGTCGATGAAATCCACATCAACAACGTGGCAATCCTGCCCGACCTGCGCGGTCAGGGGATCGGTACCGCCCTCATGAACCGCGTCTTCGACGAAGCAAAGCGTCTTGGCGCGCGGCGCGCGACGCTCGAGGTCCGCGCGTCCAATGCGGGCGCGCGACGGCTGTACGAGCGACTCGGGTTTTACGTCGCGGGGACTCGTCGTCACTACTACACCAACCCGGTCGAAGACGCCCTCATCCTCTGGCGCGATGGATGAGGCCTCACCTGGTGGCGCGACGGTTGAGACAAGGTGCGCGCCGGCGGTTCAAGTCGTTTAGCGATGAGGCTTTAGACCCTCATGGCTTTTAAGGATTGAGCGCCGGGCGTGCGTGTGTTACCGTCATGTTACTGGCGCCCGTCACGTCGAAGTTCACCTTCTTCATGAAAGGAGGGTGCGGCCTATGAGTGCAGCAGAAGCGCAGGAGGTAAAGAGCCTCTTGCTGCGAAGCAACGATCAATATCGCCAGCTTTCAGAACGCCACCACCAGCTGGACGATCGGTTGAGCGAACTCACTCAACTCCCTTACCTCACCACCTCAGAGCAATTCGAAGAAGTTACTCTCAAAAAACGAAAACTAGCCCTCAAAGATCAGATGGAGCAGATGGCGCTCGAGTACGCCAAGACCCATTTCAGAGCCTCCTGAACCTCCAAAGAAACCGGGTTCAGTTTCCTGGGTGAGCCTCGGAAGCTAGACCCGGTTTCTGTCTTCAGGGCGGTTGAGTCCGGCGAAGCCGGACACTACTTATGCGAAATCGCTCTCTGGACCGTCCAAGTTGCGTATAGACCCTGCCGGTTGGCCCTTCATCCTTGGGGCGGCGGTTATCACTGCCTTTGTTTGGCTGCTAATGGGGGCCGTGCTGGGCGTGCCCCTGTTGGTCGTTTCCAGTTTTCTGCTGTTCTTTTTTCGCGACCCCGACCGCGTCCATGACGCTCCGCCGAGCGCCGTGCTGTCGCCGGCCGACGGGCGGGTCATGGTAGCGGGCGAGCCCACGGGCGAGGCGACGCCGCCGGGAAACTGGCAGCAGGTGAGTGTGTTCCTGTCTCCGATGGACGTGCACGTCAATCGGATACCGGTCAGTGGCCGCGTCATACGGGTGGAGTATCATCCGGGGCGGTTTCTGCCCGCATACAAAAAGGAATCGGGCGATTTGAATGAACGCTCGGAGGTCACCATCGATCACGCGGGTCAGCCGATCGTGGTTCGGCAGATCGTCGGGGTCCTGGCGCGCCGGGTCGTCTGCCGGACGCGGGAAGGCCTGAACGTCAAAGCCGGTGAGCGCTATGGCGTGATGAAGTTCGGCTCGCGCATGGATGTCTTCGTCCCCGCCGACGCCATCCTGCGCGTTCGAGTCGGCGATACCGTGGTCGGCGGCGTAACCGTCATAGCCACCCTCACGTCAGCGAAAACGACACCGGGTGTGATTTCCGAGCGCGACGAGTGGAAATCACACCCGGTGTCCTAGGTTGGAGGCGCACAATGCAGGCTGACGAGCATTCGCAACGGCGTAGGCTCCTGAGACTCCGACCGCTCAAATCGAGGCCCGAGCGTGCGCGGCGGTTCCGCCGCGGGGTCTACCTGCTGCCGAGCATGTTCACGATGGCGAACATGTTCTGCGGCTACGCCTGCATCGTCCATGCAATGCGAGGGGAGCTTTCGACGGCTGCGCTGTTCATCGGCTTTGCCTTCGTCCTCGACATGCTCGATGGCCGCATCGCGCGGATGACAGGCACGACGAGCGCCTTTGGCGTGGAATTCGACTCGCTGGCCGACGTGATCTCCTTTGGAGTGGCTCCGGCTATTCTGTCGTTCAAATGGGGTCTCGAGCCGCTCGGTCAAATCGGCTGGGCTGCGGGGTTCTTGTTTGTGGCGGCGGCGGCCGTCAGGTTGGCTCGCTTCAACATCCAGGCGGCAACGCAGGACAAACGCTATTTCGTCGGCCTGCCCAGCCCCGCGGCGGCGGTCGTGCCCGCCGCTACGGTGTTTGCGTATCCGGCGGGCTTCCAGGGATACGCGGAAGCGTGGCCCGTGCTGAGCATGGTCATCGTGCCCGCGCTCCTCATGGTGAGCACGATTCGATATCGCAGCTTCAAGACGCTCGATCTTCAATCGCGTCGGAGCTATCCAGTCCTCTTCCTCGTCGCAGTGGGGCTCGCGGCACTGGCTTCGTCGCCACGCTTCCTGCTGCTGGCAATGGCTTACACCTACCTCGCCTCGGCGTTTATCGGTCTGGCATGGCACCGGCTTCGTCGCCGGCCACCTCAGAAGGAAGAGAGCGAGGAGCTAGTGGCGGAGCGCCGGTAGGGAAATCTCCACCGTCGTACCTTGATCGCGCACGCTGTGCACCGTAATGGTGCCGCCGCTCAGCTCCACATTTCGCTTTGCGATCGGCAACCCCAGCCCCGTCCCACTCGCCTTGGTCGAAAAGTAGGGCTCAAAGGCTCGCGCCAGCGCTTCTTCGTCCATCCCCACACCGGTGTCTGACACCGAAATGTGAACGGAGCCATCCTCAGCGCTGGCTGACACGCCAAGCGTCCCAGAACTTGGCATCGCGTGAAGCGCGTTCTCGACGATGTTCGTGATAGAGCGCGAGATGAGATTGCGATCGACAAAAACCGAGGGAAGTGCCGCCGGGATCGTCAGGTTCATACGGATGCGTCCATCAAGCCCCGCCCGATACGGATCGACGATTTCGTGAAGCAGAGCGGCGACATCGACCTCAACGGGTCTGGCCGTCGGCGACGAGGCAAAGCTCGAAAATTCCGAGGCGATCTGCCGGAGGAGTTTGACCTGCGTGAGAATCGTCGCCACGCATTCCTGGAGAACAGGTCCGAGCGGTTCTCCGCGGTCGGCATGGACGCGTCGCAGATGCTCGGCGTTGAGCTGAATCGGCGTCAGCGGGTTCTTGATTTCGTGTGCGACCTGCCGCGCCATCTCGGCCCACGCCTCGAGTCGATGCGTGCGCTCGAGCTCACCACGCTGGCGCTGCAGATCCGCAGCCATGCTGTTGAATGCCTCGACCAGCCGCCGCAGCTCGTCGGACGAAGTCGCGGCGATGCGGGCATCGAGATCGCCACGCGCAATGCGCCTGGTCGCGCGCGTCAGGCGATTGACTGGATCGGAGATTCGCTCTGCCATCGAGTAGCCAAGGCCAGCGCCGGCGAGGATGAAGAGAAGCGCCGCAAGCAAGGCTCGACGATCGAGCGTGTCGAGTTGATCGTCGATGTCACGCTGTCGGGATGTCAGCGGCACAGTCAGGATCCCGAGCTGGCGTACTGGAAGCGGTGTCGCGGCCACGAGGTACTCGAAGTCACCGATTCGTTCCCGTGTCACTGATGCGGCTTCGTTGCGCAAGGCGAGGGCGTGATAGACGGCGGCGTCCACGCGAGTTGGAAGAAGACCGGATGCGAACAGATTGCGCTCGCTGGTCGCGAGCAGACGCGCCCCGACGAACATGTTCACGTCCTGATCGATGAGGCGGCTGACCCACACCATCAGGTTGTCGTCCACGCCTAACCCCAACTGCTCGGCTCGAGGTGCGGCCAAATCCTCTACCACGCGACCGGCCGCCGACGCGGTACGAATCGCCTCCTGTTCGATAGTGGCCTCCATTTGCGCGGCGACGTAATTGCGCGTGACGAGCACCAGCGCCACAACCGGCACGATGACTGCCGCGACGAACGCGAGAAACAGCTTTCGATAGAAGCTGGCCCTCAACTCTCGCAGGAGTGCTGAGCCACCCAGCTCGCGCCGACTGAGGATCTTGAAGACGGCATTCGCCAGGAGCAGCAGCACGTACACGAGCAGGGCCAAGACAGTGACTTCGGCTAGGTTGACCAGGTGATCCAATGGAGCAATCACGGGAAACCCGAGCGCGTAGATGCCACCACGATCGTTGAGGAGGTAGACGTCATAACGCTGCTGACCGCGCGCCAGTTGCGCCCACACCGCGGCGCGCGAATCCTCGACGCGCGCGAAGACCTCGTCAGGAAGCGGCCACGCGGTCGCGCCATCTGAGTACAGCGTCGAACGGCTCCAGCCGTAGACCGCGAACTCGACGTCGCGCCCGGTCAGCCCTTCTCGTTGTAGACGATCGGGCGGCAGGAGCAACTCGACGTAAGGATTTCGAGAAGAGATGAACGGCAGATTCCCGTAGTCGTCGGGAAGCGCATGGACGACGATCGAGCCGAGTGGTTTGCCTTTCGGACCGTTCGCGCAGAACGCGCGTCCCGCGTGAAGGACACGACGCTCCTCAGCGAAAAATGGCGCGACTTCTTCGTAGAGATCCCAGTCGCACGATCGCTCCTCGGATGTCGGCGGGGCAGTCAGATCCTCAGGAAGGTTGAAGGCGAATCGACTCACCAGCTTGCCGTCGGGGCCATATAACTCGACCGATGACGTGATCGGATACGTGGCGAGAGCCGTTGTCTGCCAGACCTGAAATGCGCGATCGGTCAGCGCCTCGCTCCCGGGCGCCACCTCGGTCGTGATCAGCTCCACGAGCTCGGGGATGGCGTCGATCTGACTGAGACTCTGCTGAACCTGCATCTGCACGTTCTGCCTCAGGTTTCGCACCTGCGGTGCGAATCTCGCTTCGACGAAGTCCTCCTTGGCGTCCTGGGCAATCTGCACGACGGTGGGATAGAAGGCGAACGCTGGCGCGATCATCGGCAGCGTGAGCAGCATCAGTCGAAAGGCTTGCGAACCATGCCGATAGCGGGCCGCGAGTCGAGCAGCCGTAACGGCAAGCCCAATCGCGATGAAAATGGCGGCCAGCAGCGGAAGCGACCGTGCGCCTGTTTGGCCGGCAATCAATTGCCAGGCGAATGCGGGGACCGTCCAGGCCAGCAACGTCACGAACCAAATGCGCCACCCGGTTCGTGGAATGCGCCACCGATGGAGTGCCACTCGCAGAAGGACGACGGCCAGGCCGATGGCCGAGGCATGCGCCATCAACAGCCCCACCTGCATCGTCAATCGCGACGCTTCCCAGGGATGGAGAGAAAAGTGAAGAAGGTCGAGGTTGGTATGCGTGATCGTGTCGCGCAGCAACGCGACGTGGCCCAGGAGGACGGCTGCGACGACGAACCCCGCCAGGACCTGCGTCATCAGGAAAGACAGAGGAGCGCTCGCGACTGCGCGCCTGTTCTGGCGTGCGTGCAAGCGAAGCGACTCGATCGCGAACAGAACCAACGTGACGAGGGCGAACGCCGCACCTGCGGTCAGCAAGAAATCAAACGATGAGGTCAGGAGTGGCGGCAGCAACGTCGACGCGTACGCCACCCCTGAGAACATCGCCGCATCCGACCAGTCCGCCGGCGAGGCGGCGCGCAGGATTATCCGCGCGATTACGATTGCGACACAGACCAAGCCCAGGGCCGTCACGTGCACACGCACGGAGCGCGAGCGGTTTCGCCAATCCAGCAGCGGACCCGTGAAGAGCAATACCGTAACGGCGATGGCAGCCAGCGCCGCGGACCGGGTCGCGGCCTGCCAGCGGCTGCGAGTGGCTGCAAGCTCGTCTTGATCGATCGTCGCTGTGAGCAAGCGACTACCGGCAGGATCCTCAATCGCAAATGTCGTGGCGCCATCGGCCGTAGGCTCACCCTCGTACCGCAGTTGCAGCGAGACGTCCGCGATCCAGGTGGGGAAGCGGAAGGCGTCGGTGTCCTGTTCCTGGAGGCCGCTGACGCGCCGGCCGGTGGCGTCCACGCTAATCGTCACCGGACGTTCGACGGCAATCGTTCCGATCCGCGTTCCCTTCTCCATGACCGGTTGCACGTACATCAACCGCAGACCAGAGGCGCCAAGCGCAGCGAACCACGCTTCTTCGCCTTGAAGACGATCGGCCAATAGTTCCGTAGGACGCCCTGCCCACGCCACGGGCCCACCGTCGGCGGCGTAGATGGTCAGGGCGGAGTCAGACGGATCGTCTTCGGAAACGACGGCCGCGGTGCTGGTCAACAGCCGTCTCACCGCGCCGGTGTCGCCGTCGATTGCCGCGTGAATCGTCGCCGGATCACCGGTCTCGAGCGCCATCTCGCGCAGGCGTCTCGCCATGCGGTCGAAGGCGGAGCGAACCTCCGTCTCGACCCGCATCCGCATGCCGGCATCATCTACGCCGAGCACGACGCGCTGTGCCAGCGAGCCGGCCGCCAGCATGAACAGGGCGCAAATGGCCCCACCCGCCCCAATGCGCAGTAATGAGCGCCCGGACATCAACAACATTGTAGATTTCAGATTGTGTCGAAGGGTGGAATTCGGGAGTTGAATTCAGGAGTACCATTAATAACCCCCGTGTTCTTTCCGTTCACGCTCAAAGATGTTCTCAAACGCGGTGCGCTCGTGGCGGCCGCGAACTGGCCCATCGCAATCGTCCAGGCGATCGCTGATTCTCTGTTCAAGCTCCTCATTGCCGCACCGCTCATCGGTGGCGTGTTTCTCGTCGCGCTGGTTGTCGGGGCGGAGCCCGTCGAACTGATGTCGCTCGAGTGGCGGCAACTGGCAACGACAATCGCATCCACACTGTGGGTGCGCCCGGCAGTACTGGCAGCCTGGGTCGCCGCGCTCGCGGTTGTTCTCGTCGGTGGATCGCTGTTCGTGTTCCTCGTCAAAGGCGGGACGGTGGGCGTGCTCGTACGCGGTGAGCGCCAGGCTGGGCTGATCGAGCGTCCGCCCTTGATGGCTGAATCAATAGGACGCGCATCGGCCTTTTCGATCGAGACATTCACTGAATGTGCAAACGGGCTGTTCCCTCGTTACGCCCGTTTGGGCCTCGCGTTGAACGCCGTCTATCTCGCGTCTGGCAGCGCCTACTTTGTACTCCTCGCTCGCGCCGCGGAAAACGGCTGGGGACTGCCCGCGCTCCTGACGGCAGCGTTCGTTGGATGGATCACCGGCGTCAACCTGTTTTACTTGCTGACTCAAATCGTGATCGCAGCCGATGATTGCTCCGTTGGTGTGGCCGCAACGCGCGTCGTGGGGTTCCTGCAGCGAGAAACCCGCGCGGTTGCTGGAGTGTTCCTGATCATCCTCGGACTGGTCGCGCTGGCAACGGGTGCCTCGATCCTGGCAACGGCGGCGTTGTGGCTCGTAGGATTTGTGCCACTCATCGGATTGGCGGTGCTTCCGCTTCAACTCCTGGCCTGGGTGCTGAGAGGCCTGGTGTTCCAGTTCATTGCGCTCGCGTCGGTCGGAGCCTATCTAAAGATCTATCGCACGGGATCGGCTGAAACGGTCGTGCGTCCGCTGGCTCCGGTCAAAGCTTCATGACCGACTACACGAAGTTCCTTTCACCAACCGGCCGGCAACTGACCGAATCGGCTATTCGGCGCATGGGCACGGTCGTGGCACGCACCAGCGACATGGTGTCGTTTGCTCCAGGGTATCCCGACGCGTCGCTTTTCCCGTGGCAGGAACTCCGCGAGATCAGCGCCGGCCTGCTCGATGGCCACGATGCAGACACGCTGCAATACGGCCCGACCCGCGGTTACAGGCCACTGCTCGAAACCGCATTGAGTGTCCTCGAGCAACGAGCCGTTCATGCACACCTCGAACAACTGATCGTCACGAGCGGCTCTCAGCAAGGGATCGATCTCATTGCGCGCGTGCTTGTCAGCCCCGGCGACGTCGTGCTGGTCGAGCTCCCGACATTCACCGGCGCGATCGCCGCGTTCAAGAACATGCAGGCGGAGTTGCGAGGGGTCAGACTCGAGGATGACGGGATCAGTCTCGAGCACCTCGATGATGTCTGGCAGCACGCAACCAATGCTGGCCGGGCCGTCAAACTGTTGTATCTGGTCCCCAATTTCCAGAATCCAACAGGATCGCTTCTCGCCCTGACCAAGCGCAGGCACGTGCTCGAATGGGCGGAGCGTCGCGACGTGTTGATCGTCGAAGACGATCCTTACGGGCAGCTGTATTTCGAAGATGTCGCGACCGAGGCGGAGACGCGGCCGATCTGCGCAGACGACCGAAACGGTCGCGTGCTGTATCTCAGCACGGTCTCCAAGATGCTCGCACCGGGCTTCCGGGTCGGGTGGATGAAGGCGCCCGCGGCATTAATAGAGCGCTTCGACACCGCCAAACAGTCAACCGACCTCACGTCCGGGATTCTGGACCAGCACATCGTCCACGAAGCACTCCGTCTCGGCGTCGCCGAAAGGCTGGCGCCGCGATTGCGTGATCTCTACCGGCACAAACGTGACGTCATGGCGCATGCGATCGGCGCCAGACTCGGATCCCGACTGACCTGGCCGACACCCAAGGGAGGCTTCTTCATCTGGGCTACGCTTCCCGAAGGGCACACCGACACCGAGTTGCTGGAGCGCGCGCTTCAACACGGAGTGATCTTCGTCGTCGGCAGCGCGTTCCACGTCGATGGCAGCGGCCACAACACGATCAGACTTTCGTTCTCTGCGCCTACCCCCGAGCGCATCGAGGAGGGAGCACGACGACTGGCAGAGGCTTTCGGTTAACTCCCAACTCACAACTCCCAAATTTCCAACTCCCAGTGCTACGAACCTGCACTCACTTAGTGGTTTGGGAGTTGGAAGTTGGAGGTTGGGAGTTTGGAATTGAAAAAGGCTCCCTGCTCAGAGGTCGCCCCGGGAGCGTTTGAATCGGGGCGAGCGGAGGCTCGCGAAACATCATCCCGGATGGCCGAAGCCCTATGGCGCGCGCGTCGCGAGTGATCACGACGATGGCGACGCGGAATGGTTCGAGTGTGGAATCGACCAGGGGCACGCCCTGCAGATCGGCGGCCACCGAAAACGTGGCGATCGGCATTCCGCTCGTCGCATCGAACGTCGTCAAAGTGGGATCGTTACCGGTCACGAGGACAATGCCGCCGAAGGTCGAGGGCGGAGCGATTGTGCGCGTCGTGAGATTTCGCTTCCACACTTGATTGCCGCTCCCACGGCGCAGCGCGCGTAAGAGGTTGTCGAGCGAGGCGACATACACGAAGTCGGCGTTTGCCGCCGAACCAACGACATCTCCTCCGGCACGCGATCTGTACGCGAGTCGGCCCGTCGAAGCCTCGAGCGCATAAAAATTGTTATCGGTCGAACCCACAAAGACGCGATCGCCCGCCGCGGTGGGGCGGCTCAGCACACCAGCAAGTTCTCGCTGCCACTCGAGGTGACCATCGCTTTCGGCGTAGCGGCTCAGGCGACTGCCACTCGACACGAAAACGCCGGTCGCGTTTGCCACAATCGTCGCTGAAGCGATCGGCATCTCGATCATGTGCCGCCATGCTTCAGATCCCTTCGATCGATTCAGCGCCAGCAACTGATTCGGCTTCGCGAGAACAAAGATCACGTCGCCTTGAAGGGCGGGGGCTGCCACCAGTTCCGCATCGAGAGGCGTTCGCCAGAGCAGCGTGCCGCTCGAAACGTCGACGGCCTGAAATTCGTTGGCGCTGGCTGCGTACAAGACACCATTCATTACGATCGGCGTCCATGAGCTGGAAAGCTCGATCGACCACTCGACTTCTCCCGTCTCGCGATTGAGCGCAACGATTTGCCCGGACTGAAGGGGGATGTATGCACGCGTCTCGTCTAGCGCGCCCTGCGCTGATGGCGGCGACGGAAGAGAGACGGACCATGCCTCCTCAGCCGGAAGCAGCGGCGCGGGCAAAGGTTTTCGCGTAGCGTTCTGCTGACCGGCGAGAGCTTGCGGGCATGCGCCCAACCCAAAAGATAGCAATAACACGTACGTGGAGAGCGTGTGAGCCACTATATGTTGTGGGATAATACCGCGTCCGTTGCTCGGCCGCGGCGCCCGCCCCTGCCGGAGGCGGTAACTGCAAGGCACTCCGACGTGTCACACCAGACCATTCTCGTCCTCGATTTCGGTTCGCAGTACACACAGCTCATCGCTCGCCGATTGCGCGAGCTGTCCGTGTATTCGGAAATTGTCCCTTTCAACACCTCCCTGACAAAGCTGCAGGACAGGAACCCGGTCGGACTCATTTTGTCCGGGGGACCAAGCAGCGTGTCGGACGAAGGCGCACCGATGTGCGAGGCCGGATTGTTCGACCTGGGGATTCCGGTACTCGGCATCTGTTACGGGATGCAACTGATGACGCGCACGCTGGGCGGGGAAGTCCGGCGGTCGGGCCATCGGGAGTTCGGCCACGCTCACGTGCGCGTCGCGCGGAATGGCGGATTGCAGACAGAAGCGCATCCACGCCTCTTTCAGCGTGTGCCGGGCGAACTGCGAGTCTGGGCCAGCCACGGCGACGACGTGGGAGCGGTCCCGCCAGGTTTTTCGGTAGCGGCAACCAGCACCACGGCACCTATCGTGGCGATGGAAGCACCTGACCGCCAGCTCTACGCGCTGCTTTTCCACCCCGAAGTCGTCCACACCGAGCACGGCCTCGAGATTCTTCGAAATTTCGCGTATGGCGAATGCAGGTGCACCGGGGACTGGACCATCAGTTCGTTCATCGAGGAATCGACCGAGCGGATCCGTCAGCAGGTCGGAAGCGGCAAGGTCGTGTGTGGGTTGTCAGGCGGTGTCGATTCGACAGTCGCCGCAATGCTGATTCATCGCGCGATTGGCGACCGTCTGACCTGCATCTTCGTCGACAACGGGTTGCTGCGTCACGATGAGGCTAACCAGATCCAGAAACGATTTCGTGACAAGTTGTATCTGCCACTCGACTTCGTCGACGCAACGGATCTCTTCCTGGATCGTCTCGCGAGCGTCACCGATCCTGAACAGAAGCGCAAGATCATTGGCGGCACATTCATCGATGTGTTCGAGAAACGAGCGAAGGAGCGCGGCGGGTTTGGCTTTCTCGGACAAGGAACGCTTTACCCTGACGTCATCGAATCCGCTTCGGTGCACGGCCCGGCGGTGGTCATCAAGAGTCACCACAACGTGGGTGGGCTTCCCGACCGGATGAACTTCGCGCTCGTCGAACCGCTTCGCGATCTTTTCAAGGACGAAGTCCGGCGAGTGGGACGTGACCTCGGACTCGATCGTGAGTTCGTCGTACGGCAGCCTTTTCCGGGTCCCGGGCTGGCGGTTCGCGTCGTTGGTGAGATCACGAAGCAGCGGCTCCATCTGCTGCGGGCTGCAGACCGCATCGTCGCGGACGAGATTCGGCGAGCGGGATGGTACGAGCGTCTGTGGCAAAGTTTTGCCGTGCTGCTGCCGGTGCAGAGCGTCGGCGTGATGGGCGACAGCAGGACGTACGAATACACCGTCGCGATCAGAGCCGTTGAGAGCCTCGACGGAATGACAGCTGACTGGGCACGGTTGCCACACGATCTGCTGGCTGCGATCTCGTCGCGTATCGTCAACGAAGTCCGCGGCATCAATCGCGTCGTCTACGATATCTCGTCGAAACCGCCGTCGACGATTGAGTGGGAATGAATGTCTGAATTCGTCCACCTTCACCTTCATACCGAGTTCTCATTGCTCGACGGCGCCTGCCGGATCGACGAACTGCTCGACGAAGCAGTGAAGCTGAAGATGCCGGCATTGGCCGTGACCGAGCACGGCAACCTGTTCTCGTCGGTCGTCTTCCACGACCACGCACGTGAGCGCGGGCTCAAGCCGATCCTCGGCTGCGAGGTTTACGTGGCCCAGGGCAGCCGATTCGACAAGAGCGGTCCGCAGACCGAGACCAACCATCTGGTGCTGCTCGCAGAGACCAACGAGGGCTACAGGAACCTGATCAAGCTCGTGTCGGCAGGGTATACGGAAGGTTTCTATTACCGCCCTCGGATCGACAAGGAACTGCTGGCACGGCACGCGACCGGGCTGATCGGCCTGAGCAGTTGCCTCAAAGGTGAAGTCGCCAGCGCTCTCAAAGTCGAGCAGGCACGGCCCGCGCTGGAGGCAGCCGCTCGCCTGCGTGAGATCCTTGGGAAAGACAACTTTTTTCTCGAGATGCAGTATCAGGGCATCGACGAGCAGAAAGTCGTCAACCGCGGGATCGTGCCGCTGGCCCGCGACCTTGGGCTGCCGCTCGTCGCAACCAACGACGTGCACTACCTGAGGCAGGGCGACCACCAGCCGCACGACATCCTGCTCTGTATCGGCACCGGCAAGACGGTCAACGATGCGCAGCGTCTCCGCTACACGGGAGATCAGTTCTTTCTCAAGACAGCGGAGCAGATGGCCGCCGTCTTCACGGACTACCCTGAGGCGCTGCGCAATACGATGCTGATCGCCGAGCGCTGCAACGTCACGATTCCGAAAGGGCAGAACCATTTGCCCTCGTTTGGCGTGCCCGATGGATTTACGCTCGACGAGTACTTCGAGCACATCGCACGCGAAGGCTTCGCGCAGCGGCTGGCGCGGTTACAGCAACTGGCTGCGTCCGGGCGTCTTCGCCAGCCCGTCGATGAGTACGTTCGTCGCCTCGATTACGAGATCGCGATGATCCGGAAGATGGGCTACTCGGGCTACTTGCTGATTGTGTGGGACTTCATTCGTTACGCCCGCGAGGAAGGGATCCCGGTAGGACCAGGGCGAGGGTCAGCCGCCGGTTCGCTGGTTGCATGGTGCATGCGCATCACCGACGTGGATCCGCTCGACTTCGACCTGATCTTCGAGCGATTCCTGAATCCAGAACGTGTCTCACTGCCTGATATCGACGTCGACTTCTGCGAGCGGCGCCGTGGCGAGGTGATCGATTACGTCACGCGCAAGTACGGCCGTGAGAACGTCGCCCAGATCATTACCTTCGGGACAATGAAGGCGAAGGCAGTCGTACGCGACGTGGGGCGCGCGCTGGACATGCCGTACGCGGATGTCGATCGGATTGCCAAGCAGATCCCGCCGGCGCTCGACATGACGCTCGACAAGGCGCTGACCGAGAACCCTGTCCTCAAGGACATGGTGGCCAAAGACGCCAAGGTCAAGGAAGTCATCGACATCGGCAGGCGCCTCGAAGGGATGTCCCGCCACGCCTCGGTTCACGCCGCTGGCGTCGTGATCGCCCCCGGCCCCATCACGGACTACGCGCCGCTTTATAAGGGGGCGCGAGACGAAATCACCACGCAGTGGAACATGAAAGAGGTCGAACGCATCGGCCTCTTGAAGATGGACTTCCTCGGACTGAGCACGCTGACGCTCATTCGCGATTGTCTCGCGGAGATCAAGCGGACCGAAGGCGTCGAGCTGGATATCGACGCGATCCCGCTCGACGACCCGAAGACCTACAAGGTGTTTGGCGAGGGGGCCGCGTTCGGGATCTTCCAGTTTGAAAGCTCGGGGATGCGGGATCTGCTCCGCAAGGCGAAGCCGGAGCGTCTCGACGACCTCATCGCGTTGAACGCGCTGTATCGGCCCGGCCCGCTCAAGTCGGGGATGGTGGACGACTGGGTCGCCCGCAAGCAGGGCAGGACCGAGGTGAAATACGAGCTGCCGCAGCTCGCGCCGATCCTGTCGGACACCTATGGCGTCATCGCCTACCAGGAGCAGGTCATGCGCATCGCCCAGGCGCTGGCGGGATTCACGCTCGGCCAGGCCGACGTCCTGCGCAAGGCGATGGGTAAGAAGGATCCGAAGGTCATGGCCAAACAGCGCGAGGCCTTCATGGAAGGTGCTCGCGCGAAGGGAATCAACGAGAAAAAGGCGACCAAGATCTTCGACCTCATGGAGTACTTCGCCGGGTACGGGTTCAACAAGTCGCACTCGACGGCGTACGCCTTCCTCGCTTACCAGACGGCATTTCTAAAGGCGAACTACCCATGGCATTTCGCGGCCGCGCTGTTGACGATTGAAGCGCAAAACGCGGACAAGCTCGCGATGTACCTGGCAGAGGCGCGGGACCGCGGCATCCCGGTTCTTCCTCCGGACATCAACGACAGCCAGCTGCATTTCTCTGTCGAACCGGGACAGGGTGTTCGCTTCGGGCTGACGGCGATCAAAGGCCTGGGCGAAGGAGCGATTCGAGCCATTCTCGATGCACGCACACGACTCGGAGGACGGATTCCTTCGCTTCACGCCTTGTGCGAAGAGCTCGATCTTCGGATCGCGAACAAGCGTGTCTTCGAAGCGCTCGTGAAAGCCGGCGCGTGCGATTCGCTGGTGGGAAGTACAAAGCATCCTCCGCTGCGCGAGCCGCTCCACGTCATTCGCGCCCGCCTCTTCGCCGCGATCGATGGCGCCTGCGATCATGGCAACCGGCTGCAGCGGAACAAGGATCTCGGGCAGGTGGACCTGTTCGGCGGCGACGCAGACAACGCCGGACCGACCATCGTTCCACTTCCAGACGTTCCACCATGGTCCGAGATCGAGCAACTGACCTACGAGAAGGAAACGCTCGGACTGTACTGGACCGGCCACCCAATCGATCGATACGCCGACGACCTTCGCGAGTATGGCGCCAAGACAACGGCCGATCTGGTGCCCAAGCGAGAGGCCGCGGCGGTGGCCATCGACGAGGGTGAGGATTCCTCTGGCGAGGCGATGGCCCGGCCCGAGAATGGAAATGGCGCCACCAACGGGCGGGTCGCCGAGGACATCTCGATCGGCGGCATCGTTTCGGGGCTCCGTCCGCTGAAGACACGCAAAGGCGACCGGATGTGTGTGTTCACGCTCGATGATGCTGGCGGCAGCATCGAGGTCGTGGTTTTCCCTGAAACGTTCAAGCAGCACGGCCACTACGCCGAGAATGGCCGCAGTGTCCTGGTCCACGGGCGTTTTGAGCGGGATGACGAGTCGGTCCGCGTCCTCGCGACCGAAATAACTCCAATCGAGATGGTGAGGGAACGGCTCGCCAAAGCGGTGGCCATTCGACTCTCGATGCCGCCGCACGGCCGCGCGACCTTCGAGCGCCTGTTGGAATTACTCGCGCAACACAAGGGCGATCGCAAGGTGGCCTTCGTCATTCTCGAGCAAGACCGGCATCTCCGCGTGACCGCCGATGTCAGCGGTATTCGCGTCCGGCCGTCCGAGCGTCTGGTGTCGGAAGTGGAGAAGATCTGCGGGTCGGGTTCAGTCAGCCTTCGATGAAGTGACCAGCGCTGTCACGGTGAAGAGCGAGAGTTAACGTAGGAGCCCGGATGCCGCCCGATACACTCGAGTTCGAAGAGCCGATTGCGGTCCTGCTGAAAGAGATCGAGGCGCTGTCGCTGCTGCCGTCCACTGCCGAACGTCAGCGGTCGATCGACAGCCTGTACGCAAGGGTGGAGTCGATTCGCGCCGACATCTACAAGACGCTGACACCCTGGCAGCGCGTCCTCGTGGCGCGTCATCCAAACCGCCCAACGGTGCTCGACTATGTAAGCCGCCTGTTCACCGACTTCGTGGAAATCAGCGGCGACCGGCGATTCGCCGACGATCACGCCATCGTGACCGGGTTCGCGCGCTACAAGGACGAACCTGTTCTCGTCGTCGGCCATCACAAGGGCGGTGGCGACACCAAGCAGAAGATCTATCGCAATTTCGGCTACGCCAGGCCGGAGGGATACCGCAAGGCGCTCCGTGCGATGAAGCTCGCGGAGAAATATCAACGTGCGGTCATTGCGTTCATCGACACGCCCGCCGCATATCCCGGCATCGAATCAGAGGAACGTGGCATTTCGGAGGCGATCGCCGTCAACCTGCGAGAGATGGCTGCCCTCGACACTCCAATCGTCGTGATCGTGCACGGGGAGGGGGGCAGCGGCGGCGCCCTCGGGCTTGCCGTTGGCGACCGGATCCTCATGCACGAGTTCGCCATATACAGCGTGATTCCGCCGGAGGGATGCGCGGCGATCCTGTGGCGCGATGCCGGGCGAAAGGTTGAGGCCGCCGAAGCGCTCAAGCTGACGGCTCTCGATCTGCTGCGGCTCGGCCTGGTCGACGAAATCGTATCGGAGCCCGCTGGCGGCTCGCACACCAACCACGATCGGGCCGCGGCACTGCTCGATACGGCGCTCGCCCGCGCATTGGCGGAGGTTTCGGCGATGGAGTCCTCGGCCCGTCTCGACGCGCGTTATCAGAAGTGGCGAAAGATGGGCAATGTGGGGATTGCGGAGTGATACAGCGTCTCTGGCAACCTCTCCAGTGCGATGACGTCCAGGCCGAGGCGCTCGTCCAGGAGTTGAAAATTGCGCCGGTCACCGCGAGATTGCTCTGTATCCGCGGAATCTCGGATCTGACCGAGGCCAAGCGGTTCTTGTCTCCTTCGCTCGACGATCTGCTCGACCCGTTCGCACTGGCGGACATGTCCGTTGCCGTCGATCGCATCCTCGCAGCGATCGCCAACCGCGAGCGCATCGCCATCCACGGCGACTACGACGTCGACGGCGTGACATCCACGGTCATACTGCGGCGCGCGCTGGAGTTGCTCGGCGCCGATGTCATCCACTTCATCCCCGAGCGATTGCGGGATGGATATGGACTGCAGCCGGCCTCACTCGATCGACTCGCCGCCGAACATGTTCACCTCGTCATCTCTGTGGACTGCGGCATCCGCGGCGTGGAGGCAGCAGCGCATGCAAAGGCGTTGGGGCTCGATCTCATCATCACCGACCATCATGAGCCCGACACCGAATTGCCGGACGCCCTCGCCGTCATCAACCCCAAGCGCCGCGACTGTAGCTATCCGGAAAAGAACCTTGCGGGCGTCGGCGTCGCGCTCAAGCTGGTGCAAGCGCTTTGCGCCCGTTCGGGCCGCAACCACTGGATTCCCGCATTCGTGAAAGTGGCGGCGATCGGAACGCTGGCGGACGTCGTACCGCTCACCGGTGAGAATCGCGTCATCGCGAAACTTGGTCTCGGCATGCTGTCCAGGGGACCGCACAAGATCGGGTTGCGCGCCCTCCTCGAGGTCTGCGGTCTTACGGGCAAGGAAATTGACAGCTATCACATCGGCTTCGTGCTGGCGCCCCGTGTGAACGCGGCCGGCCGCATGAGCACGCCCGACATCGCCGCACGACTCTTGCTGGCATCTGACGACGGCATGGCTGATGAAGCGCGCCAGTTGGCCGAACAGCTCAATTCCGAGAATCTCCGGCGGCAGGAAGAAGAGGCCGACATCGTCGCTCAGGCGCGCAAGCTGGTTGAAACCGATCTCGAGGTGGGATCGCGGCCGGTGATCGTCGTGGCTGGCGAAGGCTGGCACCGCGGCGTGATCGGAATCGTCGCTTCGAAACTCGTTGATGCATTTCATCGTCCCGCTGTGGTGATCTCAACCGATGGCGAAGTCGCGCACGGGTCGTGCCGAAGTATTCCGGCGTTCAACATGCTCGGCGCGCTTGAAACGTGTGCCGATGTCATGATCAAGTTCGGGGGACACAAGCAAGCCGCCGGTCTCACGATGGAGTCGTCACGCGTTCGAGAACTGCGTGCGCGCCTCAACGACCACGCCGAGGAGCGCTTGCAGCCCGACGACTTGCGCCCTCGGATCTGGATCGACGGCGCGCTGGCGTTCCGATCGATCAGCGAGCAGGTCGCGTCAGAAATGACAACCTTGGCGCCGTTTGGGGCCGGGAATCCCAGGCCCGTATTTCGCGCCAGCCGAGTCGAGGTCGTTGACGGGCCGCGTCGGATCAAGGATCGCCACCTCAAGATGGCGTTCCGCCAGGACGGGCGTATCCTCCGCGGCGTGGCCTGGCGTGCCGTCGAGCGGGAGAGTTTCGTTAGCGAGCATCGTTCAGCCATTGACCTCGCGTTTTCCCTGGAGCAGGACACTTGGAACGGTGAGCGCTACCTGCAGCTTTCCATTGCCGACTTCAGGGAGCCAGAAAGCTGACGGGTGCTATCCTGTACCAGCTGAATGACTTCTTGGCAGAAGCGCCTCCGGATCGGACTTGCCATCTTCGGCATCGTGTTTGCCGGCTTCGTGTATCGATCGATTGGCGAGCGTCGCGCCCCGGCGCCTCTGCAACCGGTCGAACGGCTGGATCCCAAGGCGATTTCTGAAGCGAAGGGATCGTCGGCCGAGCAGATACGCGGCACCAAGCGGGAATTCGAGATCAAATCCGAACGCTTCCTGAGCTACCAAGATGGCTCGACGAAGTACTTCAACGTCGAGATCACTGTTCGCCGGGACGAACGTGTGTTCATCGTCACGGCGAAGGAAGCGTCGGCAGGCGCCAATGAGGTGGAACTGGCGCTGACCCGTGGCGTGAAGGTGAAGGTGAGTGATGGCTTCGAGCTCGTCACCGATCACGCGACCTTCAACCAGAACGAGAGCATCGCCCGCGCCCCTGGAGAGATCACGTTCTCAAAGGGTCTGATGTCTGGCTCCGGATCCAACGCTACCTACAATCAGAAGAGCGACGTCTTGACCGTCGCCGAACGGGCGAAGGTGATTGTGACGGAGCAGTCCGGGAAGATCTCTTTCGACGGCAGCGCCGGCAGCGCAACGCTCGATCGGTTGCAGGATCTTCTCCTCATGGAGTCGACTGTTCACATCGTGCGCGACACGCAGACGATCGACGCCGGGAGAGTCATGGCCCGATTGTCGATGAACGAAGACATCATCACGTATCTCGAGCTACGCGAAAACGCAAGCAGTCAAGGAGGCACCGGACCACTGCAATCAATGAAAGCCAACGCCATTGACCTCGATTACACCGACGATGGCAAAACGCTGGAGCGGGCGATTCTGAATGGAGCGGCAAGCTTCAGTACCGCTCCAGACGAGCACGCCTCATCCCGCCGTTTGAGTGGTGAGGGACTCGACGTCCAGATGGCGACAGATGGAACGGTGTCGAAAGTCGTCGGCCGCGACGGGGTTCAGCTCGACCTTCCTGAGGCCAACGGCACACCGCCTCGAAGCATTCGCGCGCGGACGCTCGACGCGGGAGGAGAAGCTGGCGATGGACTCAACTCCCTCCGCTTTCGCGGCGACGTGGTGTTCCAGGAAAACAGCGGGCGCGGCGCGCCATCGCGCGAGGTGCGCGCGCAGTCACTGGCGGCCACGCTCGAGGGCGACAGAATTGGCGAGGCCCTGTTTGGCGGCGGTGTCTCCTTCAAGGAGCGAGGCTTCGACGCCGGCTCGTATGACGCACTGTATAACCCCGTGAAGAACGTGTTGCGTCTGTGGAGTGAGAGTGGCGCGCGGCCTTTCGTCACCGATGATCAGATCCATGTCGAAGCGCGCCAGATCGACGCCTCACTCGACAGCCACGGCCTGGTTGCGCAAATGAACGTCCGCACGTCACTCAAGGGCCAGTCCTCTACAGCCAAAGACGGCGACAGCGGACGTTTGCCTGGGCTCTTGAAGGAAGGGCAACCCGCCAGCATCAATGCAGATCAACTCGATTACCGGGGCGGCAAGGGGCGTGCAGAGTACGCGGGAAATGCCACGCTGGTTCAAGGTGATACGGCCATCCGCGGCGATCTCATCGTCCTCGATCGGGAGAAGGGAGATCTCATCGCCTCCGGGTCGGCCCGGTCCACGTTGACCCTCGATTCCGGGCGAACCGACGGACGCGGTGACGAGATCCGGTATGACGAGGCGAAACGAACCGTAACCTACAGTGTGAGCCCGGTCGCACCGACAAGCGGACAGACAGCCAGTGCGCCTCTGGCCCAGGTCAGTGGACCCGACGGAGATCTCCGCGCCGCGCGAATAGAAGTCGTTCTCGCAAGCGCGGCGAACGCGGTCGACCGTCTCGAGGCCTACAACAGGATAACGATGGTCCTGGGCCAGCGCACGGCAACGGGCGGACGGTTGACGTATCACGCCAAAGAGGAGCGCTACGTCATGTCGGGGGCCGGCGCCACCCCTGTCACGATCCGCGAGTCGTGCCGCGACACTACAGGACGAACGCTGACATTCTTCAAGTCGACGGAGAGGATTCTCGTCGACGGCAACGAGACAAACCGCACCGAGACCAAGCCGTGCACGCCACGATCCCCAGCCCCAGCCCAGCCATCGCCCGTCGCGCGATGACGTCGACGCTGCAGACGCGCCAGCTCACCAAGTCGTACGGCGGCCGCACCGTAGTTCGTGGCATCAGCATCGAGGTTGGGTCCGGCGAAATCGTCGGGCTGCTGGGGCCAAACGGCGCGGGAAAAACCACGACGTTCTACATGACCGTCGGACTGACGGCGCCGGATTCGGGGCGCGTCCTCCTCGATGGAGAGGATCTCACCGATGCGCCGATGTATTCGCGCGCGCGCAAAGGTATTGGTTACTTGCCGCAGGAACCGTCGATCTTCCGCGGTCTGACCGTCGAGCAGAATATCCTGGCGATCCTCGAGACTCTCGGTCTGGACAAGCAAACCCGGCAGGAGCGCCTGCACGCACTGCTTGCCGAACTGCACCTGACACCGCTTCGATCGGCGCCCGCCCACACACTCTCGGGAGGCGAACGTCGCAGAGCAGAAATCACCCGCGCGTTGGTCATGTCACCGAGATTCATCCTTCTGGATGAGCCGTTTGCAGGCATCGATCCGATCGCCGTCAGCGACATCCAGACCATCGTCTTTCACCTCAAGGAACGCGGTATCGGCGTCCTGATCACGGATCATAACGTTCGTGAAACTCTCCGGATCACGGACCGGGCGTACATCGTCCATGACGGCGTAATTTTTCGGAGCGGAACGCCCGAATCGCTGGCCGCGGATGAGGACGTACGCCGGATTTATC
>Ga0075418_10000832_pt1 | contig 33631 bp, 35 predicted proteins | sample SoiMetdeltSBSDD2_FD_81776 | JGI IMG/M metagenome (GOLD analysis project Ga0075418, IMG submission 81776) | Bulk soil microbial communities from a Populus tree surrounding site in Tennessee, USA - Soil MetaG P. deltoides SBSDD2 | ecosystem: Environmental > Terrestrial > Soil > Tree plantation... | reverse complement strand
AGCTTGCCCGGTGTAATTTTCACGGTCGCTATCTCCCAAAACAGATTCTGAGTCGCAGATCAAACCATCATTTTACCTTGAACTGTCGGACCGGATGCGTATCCGGGATCCGGGATCCGGTGTCGGGGACCGGCGATTCGATCGACCCGTGTTTATCCGTGTTCGTCCGTGTTCATCCGTCGCCCGTGTTTATCCGTGATCATCCGTGGCTTCTAGTCCGTGCGATCCGTGGCCGGGAAGGCGAAGTCTTCCACGGCCGCCGCCGCCGCGGCTCGATCGACGATCTCGTCTATCGGCAGCGTGGCCTCGGCGCTCTCGACGTCGCGCGGCCGCGCCCTGGTTGCGGGATGCCGCGGAGTGAACAGCGTGCAGCAGTCCTGGTCGGGGATGATCGAAACTTGGTACGTTCCCAGCTGCTGCGCTTCGGCGGTGATTTCATCCTTATCCATGCCGATCAGTGGGCGCAGCACTGGCATCGACACGACACTGTCGATCGCCGCGAGGTTCTCGAGCGTCTGCGACGCCACTTGTCCAACCACTTCACCGGTGACGAGCGCCTGCGCCTTGTGACTGCGCGCGATTCGTTCGGCGATGCGCATCATGAGGCGTCGATAGATGACGACTCGAATCGGCGGCGGAACGCTCAGCGTCACCTGCTGCTGAATCTCGCCAAAGGGAACTAGGAACAGTCGCGAATGGAACTGGTACTGCGCCAGCAGTCGCGCCAGTTCCCGCGTCTTCTCCTGCGACGCGCGAGAAAGGATTGGGTAGCTGTGAAAATGAACCAGCAGAACACGGCATCCTCGACGCATTAGCCGCCACGCAGCGACGGGTGAATCGATGCCGCCGGAGAGCAGGCAGGCGACGCGACCGCTGACACCGACCGGCATTCCGCCGGCGCCGAGTTCCTTCCCGAAGTAATAAAACGCTTCGTCGGTCAGCGCCTCGACGTGAATTGTGAATTCGGGATCACTCAGATCGACGTTCCAACTGCGTGCCTCTTTGATGCGACCGCCGACTTCGCGTTCGATTTGCGGGGAAGTCAGCGGAAATCGTTTGTCGGCGCGACGCGCGGAGACTCTGAAGCTTCGCGGATCTGGTGTACCGCCGAGGTCGGCCAGAATTGCGGCGGCGATCGCGTCGACATCGAGCGGCGCGCGGCCGGCGCGCGCGAAGTTTGCCACGCCAAAGACACGAGCGAGCCGCTCGCGAACTGCGGGCCACGCGGCCTTCTCACCGAGCACCAGTTCGATCCGTCCCATCAGCACCCGAACGTCCCGGACGCCGAGGTCCGCCGTCGCCTGACGAAGATTTCGCGCCAGCCGCGCGATGAACCACGGCCGGTTGTTCCCCTTCAGCGCGATTTCCTGGTAGTGAATGACGACGGAATCCATTGGTGATTGTTGATTGATGATTGCGGATTTTCTGATTGTCGATTGTTGATTGAGATTGTCGATTGTCGATTGAGATTGTGGATTGTGGATTGTGGATTGTGGATTGTGGATTGTTGAATGATCCCGCAATCACCTATCGGCAATCAACAAATCTCAATCCTCAATCCACAATCTCAATCCTCAATCGACAATCAGAAAATCCGCAGTCATCAATCGTCATTCAGCAATGTATTGGCGGCCCTGTGACCGCTAATAACGGCACTTTCGATGGTGCCCGGTAGTCCCGTGTCGATCCAATCGCCGGCGAGATAGAGTCCGTGCACGGCTGTCTTGGTCGCCGGTCGGGCCGGCTCGCCTGGCGCAAGCGAAAACGTCGCGCGTTTTTCTCGGACGACGGTGGCGCGGAGCAGTCGATCGCGTCGCGCAGCCGGAATCGCTTCCGCCACTTCACGTGCGGCGAGCGTCGTCAGCTCGTCTCGACTCATTGACGTCAATCGGGTGGCGCCGCTCGAAACGAGCGAGAGGTGCGACGCCTTTCCGCCGAACGCGATACGTTTGTCGAACACCCACTGCATTTCACGCTCCGGCAGCCCGACAAACGCTTCGTCCATGACACGTCCGTCGTACCACAGGTTGACCGTGACGATCGGCATCGATTCCATCCGGGCGGCTGACGCGAGAAGTGGCGCCAGCTCGGTCGGCGGCGCCGGATTGAACAATTTTCCAAGATCGAACCATGGCACAGCGGACACCACCGATCGCGTCGCAATGCGCTCGCCGCGGACGTCGACTGCCGATACCCGTCCGCCATCGACGACGACTCGTGCGAGTGCGTTGAGGCGGACCTCGCCGCCGCGTGATTCGATGAAGACACGTGCCGGCTCCGCGTACATCTCGTGCAGTGGCCTTATCGGCAGCACGAGTGCGGAATCGCGCGGATCGGGACCGAACATCTGAGCCAACACACGGACGAACGGGGATGCCGCGGCAACCGCCGGCGACTGGTTCAGCGCTGCGACGGCGAGCGGTTCCCACAGCCACTTGCGCAAGACTTCGCGCTGGCCGTGCGCGATCAGCCATTCGGAAACGGTGCCCGCCGGATCGGCAGTGACCGAGCCGGTTCGTTGAAGCTCGCGACGGGCTCGACGAAGCGGGCGCGCCAGTTTCAGGACGGAGCGTCGATCTCGCCACGGTATCCCGGTCCAACCGAGCACGCCGGCGAGAAGATGAAACGGCGACGGAAGCCTCGGACATTGCAAGACAGACCGGCCGCCTTCGCGATCGATATACGGCACCGCCAATGACGGCTGCACGCGCACGCGATCGGACGCGCCGATGCGATCGAGGAATTCAAACGTCCCGCGATAGCAGCCGAAGAGCACATGCTGCCCGTTGTCGACCAGCTCGCCCGTTTCACGATCGCGAAACGCCGTGGCACGTCCGCCAAGTTGAGCTCTGGCGTCGACCACGAGTACTCGACGTCCGTGCTCGGCCAGGGCGGCTGCGGCGCTGAGCCCGGCGAATCCACCACCAACGACAACGACGAGATCCGAGCGCGGCGCCGGAGAATCGGATCGGTCGCCCGTCGCCCGCACCGCGCTCATCTCGCGGCGAGCATCGTCCGCGCCCAGGTGACGGCGGCGATCACCGCCCGTTGCGGCCGCGGAATTCGGACGACGCGAGAGAAGACGTCGTAGTCGGCGCGTTCGATGCGCGAGAGAATGCCGCGATAGATGGCTCCCATGATTTCCGCGGCGGCGAGCCGATGCCTGTCCGCGCCCGGCAGCTCGGCGGCCGCTTTGCAATAGTAGGTCCGCGCCCGTGCCGCCTGTTGGCGAAGAAGCGCCTTCACCTGTGGAGATCGGACGCCGTTGCCGGCGTCACTGACCTCGCGCGCGAGATCGTCTTCAGTGCATCCATGGGCGCGTAGTTCGTCCAGTGGAATGTAGATGCGGCCGCGTAACAGATCTTCAGGCACATCGCGAAGGATATTGGTCAACTGCAACGCGACACCGAGATCGACGGCGTACTGACGCGACCGCGGGTCGCCATAGCCAAAGATCTCTAGGCAGATGAGCCCGATGGCGGACGCGACGCGAATGCAGTATTCGTACAAATCGGCGAACGATTCATAGCGCCGCGACTCGAGATCCATTTCAACGCCTTCAATCAGTGCGTCGAACGCCGAGCGTGGCAGATTGAACCGTGTCACGAACGGCGCGAGCATTCGCCCCTGTGTGGTCTGCGGCGGTCTTCCGTCGAACACGGTCGCGAGCTCGGTGCGCCATCGCGCAATCTGTGAACGAGCGGGTTCGCCGACGCCGGCCTCATCGACGGCGTCGTCCACGGCACGGCAGAAATCCCAGACCGCGATGATCGCTTGACGTTTGTCCTGCGGCAGGACGAGAAACGAGTAGTAGAAATTGGTATCGCGGGCCATGTCAGGACACTGGTACGGTCTTTCTCCATCGAAGGGCTCGCCACCCCAGGAGCGGCGCGTCACCAGGACCGAGTGTTGGTCGTTGAGTCACCACGTCACAGTCGGCCGCTTCGATGTTTTCCAGAATCCGCATGCCACCGAGCCACGTAAAACGCAGCTCCCAACGCAGCCGTCCACGGACGGCATCGCATATTGGCCGTCCAGTCTGGAAAAGAGCCTTCGTGCGTCGTATCGCCTGTCGGACAGCCTCCCGCCATTCCCGTGACAACTCGGGCCGATTCAGATCGGACTCCCGGGCAAATGCACGGTTTCGCTCCTCGGCCGGAAGATACAGACGTCCGCGCCGCCAGTCGATTGCCAGATCCTGCCAGAAGTTTGTCAATTGCAGCGCGGTGCACACGGCATCCGACTGTGTGTCGAGGGTGGGTTCGTCATAGCCGGCGACGCGAAGTACCAAACGTCCGACGGGATTCGCCGAGCGCCGGCAGTAATCAAGCACCTCGCTCCACGTGTCGTATCGCGTTGTCGTCACATCCTGACGAAAGGCGCTCAACAGATCGTGAAAGAGCGTTCGCGGCAGCCGATGTGTTCGGATTGTGTTGTCGAGCGCGACGAAGATCAAATCGTCGCCGGTCATTCTTGCAGCGTCGTGTACGGCGGGGACGCCGCGATCGAGGCGTGCACCCCATCCATCAAGCAGTCGAAGCCGCTCGGCGGCCTCGGGACCGGGTTCATCTGCGAAATCGTCGGCGCGGCGCGCGAATGCATAGATTGCGGCAACGTGCGGACGCATCAGAGCCGGAAGCAGGCTGGAAGCCACGGGAAAATTCTCGTAATGCTCCCGCGCAACGCGTTCGCAATAGCGGTAGGCCGCCTCGACCTCGGGAGAAAACTGCGGCGAGGCCGTCGCGTTCACCATTCGAGTTCCGGCGTGCCGGAACGACGGTTTGCTGCGCGTGCCATCACGAACAACAGGTCCGACAAACGATTGACGTAGATGAGCAGTTCCGGTTCAATCGCCTCGCTCCCGAGCGCAACGATCGAGCGTTCGGCACGCCGGCATACCGTTCGCGCGACGTGCAGCGCCGCGCCGGCCCGCGATCCACCCGCAAGCACGAATCTGCGAAGAGGCGGCAACTCCGATTCGATCCGATCGATCCACGCTTCGAGCCGTGTGACATCTTCCGGCGTCACGGCCGCCTTCGTGACGCGTTCGGCGATTCGTCTTGCCGGATCGGCGAGGCGTGCTCCGAGCCCGAACAGATCGCGCTGGATCTGTTCAAGCATCGTGCTCAGACCGCCGTCGTCGGTTGACGCGCGCACCAATCCGAGCCAGGCGTTCAACTCGTCGACGTCGCCGTAGGCCGCAACTCGTGGACTGTTCTTCGAGACTCGCGTGCCGTCGAAGAGACCGGTGTCGCCATCATCACCGGTCCTGGTGTAGATTTTCACGTCCTCATTATTTCGCCGGATTGCTTCGGATGCACACGAATCGACCATCGAATCGCGCTCGCGAATGACCGCGACACCCAGCAGACGCCGCGGAAAACACCGCAACGGTTTGCCCCTGCCGGCCGAGCGCCAGTGGTTCCGGCGCCGACTTCTCGTCTGGTATCGCCGCCATGGGCGCGATTTACCATGGCGGGAGACGCGCGATCCGTATCGAATCCTCGTGTCGGAAGTGATGCTGCAGCAGACCCAGGTGGATCGCGTCCTGCCGAAGTATCACGAGTGGATCGAAAAGTATCCGACCCTCGGCGCGCTGGCGGCAGCGCCGGAAGAGGAAGTGACCCAGACGTGGCGCCCGCTTGGATACAACATCCGGCCTCGACGGCTGCATGCGATTGCCCGCGAGTCCGTCGCACGATATGGCGGGGAACTGCCGGGTGACGAGACGACATTACGATCGTTCAAGGGCATCGGTGCGTACACGGCGGGAGCGGTGTTGAGCTTTGCGTTCGGACAACGTGCCGCCATTCTCGATACGAACGTGGCTCGCGTGTTATTCCGCGTGTTCGTCGGCGCCGGCGATGCGAAATCGCACGCGATGCGACGCCATCTCTGGGATGTGTCGCGAACAGTTCTTCCGATGCGGCACGTGTTTGACTTCAATCAGGCGTTGATGGACTTTGGCGCGACGCTCTGCACCGCACGCAGGCCTCATTGTCCTGTCTGCCCATTACGAACCGGCTGCGCGGCGTTCCCGTTCGATGGCTCCTGAGCACAGTTCGACCCTCCGACACATCGTCGTCACCGCCGCGGTGATCGACGAGGACGGCAGGTTTCTCGTCACGCGGCGGCTCGGCGGCGTGCACCTCGAAGGACTCTGGGAATTCCCGGGCGGCAAGTGCGAAGAAGGGGAGTCGCACACGGCGTCATTGGAACGTGAGATTCGCGAGGAACTCGACACCGCCATCGTCATCGATCGCGAAGTCTTTTCCGTCGTTCACGGCTACACCGATCGCGTCGTCGAATTGCACTTCTTTGCGTGTCGGCTGGCAGGCCGCCCACGAGCTGTTCTGGGCCAGGAGATGCGGTGGGTGACGCGGGAGGAACTGCGGACGCTGCCATTTCCTCCCGCTGACCAGGAATTGATCGAGATCCTGACGCGCTAAAGCGATCGCTTCTTCAACGTCTCGATGCCGGAAACTTTACCGAGGCAGGTGTTGCCGTCGTAAGGAACGATGATCGATTCGGTGCCTAGAGTCGCCGTGCCCGCCAGGTTCAGCGAACACGACGAGAGTCCGGGTGCAACCGCGTTTGCCTGAGCGGTCCACTTAATTGTGGTGGCTGACGAGAGGCTGCCCTCGGCGGTCCCCGTGAACTTGAGATCGCCGGGGCAAGTCGCGCTGAAAGATCCCTTCATCGAGGACGCGGTCTGTTCACTGACATTCCACTTGAAATCGGTGCAGGTACTTGGCGTCGGAATGAGCGTCGACGACGTCCAGTTGCCGAGCAATGAGTTGTTGCCGGCGATCGACGGTTCGGTGAGCGAGCTCTTGTGCTCGAGGCCCGTACACCCCGCGGCAATGGCAACAAATGACAAACTGACGAGCAGGGTTTTCTTCATAATCGAATCCGCTGAAACGTGCTTCGCAGTCCCGCCGGGCGGCGGGAATCACGCAATTGATATCGGACGTAAGTGCCCCTGAGATCAGGGCTGGAAGAGCCAGAATTATACCATCTCATCCGTGCATGAAACGGCGCGATTCCATGCCGAGCTCGACAGCCGGAGTTCGCTTTTGAAATGCGGACGTTGCAATTCGAGATCAGCGGATCGGATGGACGACGCCGGTGTAGAAATCTTCGAGCGCCTCGCGAGTACTCCGGAACGCCAGTAGTTCCCACGGAATCTCGCCGCGCGAGAACAACCCGGCTTCAATTGACTCTTCGTCCACTCGCAAGTCGCCGGCGATGATCGACGCCTTGTACACCACGACGACGATTGGCCGCCCGGGGTAGGAGTAGAGGTTGATGAGACCGTCGAGGCGGACGTCGAGGCCGGACTCCTCACGAGCTTCGCGAATGGCCGCAACCGTGACTTCTTCACCGCGGTCCACATATCCGCCGGGGAATACCCACAGCCCGTAGCCCGGCTCGATCGCCCGACGGACGAGGACGATCCTGTCGTCGGTCGTGACGATCACGGTGCCGACCGCCACCTTCGGGTCCAGGTAGTGCACGTACCCGCAGCGCGCACACACTGGTCGCAAAGGATCGCCGGCCTTCAACTGCCGCGGTTCGAGTGGCCCGCCGCATGCGGGGCAGAAGCGAAACGAGGGATCACCTGACACCATGGTCGCGAGATCCACTTTGTACCCCACCGCATATAATTCCGCTATGTCGATCTTGAAAATCGCTCGCATGGGCCACCCGGTCCTGCGCGCGAAAGCCCGCCCGCTGCATCCGTCCGAGATCCGGACTCCAAAGATCCAGCAGCTCGTCGACGACATGCTGGAAACGATGAAGGAATATCAGGGCGTCGGGCTGGCGGCACCGCAGGTGCACGAGGGACTGCGCATTTTCGTCGCCGGCTTTCCACCGCGGAAAGACGCTGATGAGGACGACGAGCGCGAAGACGAGGTACCGTTAATGGCGCTCATCAACCCCGAGATCGAAATGACGTCGCGCGACACCGTGGAAGACTGGGAAGGCTGCCTGAGTATCCCCGACATTCGCGGCCGCGTCCCGCGCGCCAGAAACATCGTCGTCCGCGCCTTCGATCGCAACGGTAAGAAAATCGAGATGCCGGCGTCAGGTTTCACCGCGCGCGTGATTCAGCACGAAACCGATCATCTGGATGGGATCCTGTTCTTCGATCGCATGAAGAACTTCCAGTCGCTGAGCTTCCTCGACGAGTTTTCACGGTACTGGTCCAACCACAGCATCCGGGCAGAATGACACATCATTCCAAGTCACTCTGCGATCACTTTTCTCTTTTCTCCTTTTTGTCTCTCGGCAGGATCGCACTGTGACTGCGAATGCCGCTGATTTAGTGGTTTGTGGTCGAACGTTTGCGCTCCAGTATCCGTTCCGAGTTCAAGCGTTCGAGTTCCACTTCTGAGTGATCGACAAACTGCATGGCATTGGCGAGAGCCCGGTGTCCGGCTTGTTCGGCGATCAGTGTGTGCATCTGCTGGCAGACGCGCCGGTAGGCGGGGTGACCTTGCGGTGCGCTTCGAAGCTCGAGGACGTGCATGGCTTCTCGGGCGTTCATCTCCATGTAGAAGCGAACGCGATATGCCATCGCGACGGCGTACGGAGCGGCCGCGGTGAGCCCCGCCTCGATCATCGAGTCGTAGAGAGCCGCCGATCGTTCCATGACCTGGTTCCAATCATCGAGCGCACCGGCTTCCGCGATTGCCTCGGGTTGCACGAAGCCGTGCCGGGGCGTCAGGGGCTGCCACTCGAGAGTCAGCAGGCGATGCCGTTGAAGGTCGCGGAACGCGCCGTAGTCGGTCAGCACGTCGAAGCGATAGGTGGTGCGCTCGAACGCGCGTCCAGGGCGATGCCGTCGATTCGTGCGCTGCCCGACGTAGGCGCGAATGATCGAGAGACGCTCGTCGGGCGATAAACGGCGGGCGATGTCGAGCAGCTGATCGTCGGGCAGATCGCAGAAGGCGTAGAGCGCCGCCGCGACAACCTTTGTTTCTCCCTGCGGATCGAAGTCGGTCAGCGTAACCTCGTCGCGCGGCTCGGGTTCGACCGCCGCCAAGTCCATGGCGACCTCGTCGAGCTCTTTGCGAATGCGGGCGAAGTACTCACTCCAGCGTCCGCCGCGATCGGGCTGATCGACCCGAGTCAGGAATGCAGGAATCACCTTTCTCAGTTCCGCGAGCATCTGATCGGCACAGGCGCGGACTTCCGACAGCTGATGGGCACGCATCCGTAAGAGCAACGCCTCGAAGGCCTGACCCGTGCCGAAGATGCCGACGTTCGACTGCGTTGCTGCGGGAAGCATGCCTCGCAGCGTGTCGAGCGCCTTGGCACGGATGGCGGCACGATGAACCGCGTCCGAATCACTCGCGGATTTTGGATGGCGCCGCGAGAAGTGGTCCTGCATCCGCGGGATCCATTTCGCGTACGTCTCGAAGACGGCCTCCATGGTCTCGATGTACTCCTCCCGCAATCGCCCGCCGCCGATTTCCTCCGGGATGTGGTACCGCCAGCGGTCGTGGAGCTTGTCGGTGTAGGGCACGTATCGCGTCGACTGCTCGAGATACGCCATCAAGCGTCCCCACTCGAGCACCTTCGTCAGCAGGTTCGAGACGTACTCACACGCGATGTGTGCGCCGCCGAGCTGTGCCACCGAATCGTCGCCATACTCGCTGAAGACGCGCGCGTACAGGCGCTCCGCGCGCTCTATCGCAGCGTCGCCACCAGACGGCAACTGAGCGCCGGAATCACTGGTTGCGACCTTCTCGGCGAACTCGTCGAGAAACAGACGACGGAGACTTTTTGCCGACCGTGAGTAGCGGGCAAACAGCGCTCCCTTGACCGTTTCCGGCAGGTTGATCAGCGCGAAGATGTTCGAATCGAGATTCGTGAAGTACGGCGCGAGACGGGCGCGCTCCTCAGGTGTGAACGCTTCAGTCACTTGCGAATTGTGCCACGGAAGAACACGGAAGAACACGGAAGAAACACGGACACAGGCCACGGATGAACACGGAAGAACACGAACCCGATCGCGACCGCGACCGTTACACGCCTCACGTGCCGCCAAATCCGATCGTCACGCTCTCGCCGTCGACGATCACCGGCACCCGGCGCGCGCCTTTCGAGTACTCGAGCATTCTCTGCAGATCGGCAGCGCTCTTCTTCACATTGAGATATTGAAAGGGAACCTTTTCTGCCGCGTAGTGATCGCGCGCGCTCTGCGTGTAAGGGCAGCCGTCCTTGCCGAAGATGAGCACCATCCAAACAGCCTACGACGAAAACCAGATTGCCTCAACCACGCGGACAGCGATTTCATTTAGGCTCGGGTAAAGTACTACTTCGACACAACGAATGCTCCTCCTGCATGCCAACAATGCGTCTCCCTGGACGGGCCCGAGCGGCAACAACACCTATCTATTGCGCGGGCGAGTGCCGGCACTGATCGATGCCGGCGTTGGCGACGGGGATCACTTACGCAGCATTGAATCAGCTCTCGGCCAGCAGGTGCTGGCGCGTGTGCTGATTACTCATGGACATCCGGATCACGTCGGCGGCCTCGACAAACTTCTCGAGCGATGGCCATCTGCGGACGTGATCCGATTCGGCCATGGGAGCAGTGACGTTGCGGCCGGTGACGCACGCGTCCGGATTCTTCACACCCCCGGACACGCGCCCGATCATCTCTGCTTCTTCGATGAAGAGTCGAACGACCTTTACTGTGGAGACCTGGCGCGTATGGGCGGGTCGATCGTGATCCCGGCGAGCAAGGGAGGCAATCTGCGGCAATACCTCGAGTCGTTGACGCGCGTGCGCGCCCTCGAACCCGGAAGGCTGCTGCCAGGACACGGTCCGATCGTCGACGATCCTGCCGCGCTCATTGACGAGTACTTGCGACATCGCGCACAGCGAGAGGAGGAAGTAATTGCGGCGTTGCGCGACGGATTGACCACGCCCGAGCAGATGGTGCCGCGAATCTACGGCGCGTTGAACCCGGCCCTGTCAGCCGCGGCCGCCGACAGCGTTCTCGCGCATCTGGTGAAACTTCACGAGGAGCAACGCGCGTTTGTTGGGGACGATGGCTGGCGGCTCTCTTGATCGTGCCTTTTCCCTTCTCCCTTTCTAGGCAGGAAGCCAACCCTTGGGCACATCCGGCATCCGAGACGTCCGCTTTGCCGCCTTCGGCATCGCGTCGCGAATGACGTGTTCCAGTTCTTCCAGGTAGGACAGAAAACGCTGTCGGCCATCAGCGCTCAATCGGCAAAGTGTCTGCGGCCGCCGATTCTCGAATCCCTTCCACACCTCGACAAGCCCCGCCTCGCGAAGTACGTCGAGATGGCGACTGAGGTTTCCATCCGTCAGGGCGCAGAGCCGCTTCAGTTCCGAAAACAGCAGTCCCTCGGGACGAGTGACCAGCGAAGTCATAATCCCGAGCCGAGCCTTTTCATGGAGCACACGCTCCAATCCTTCATACGCGAAACGTCCGCGTTCTTCGTCAGTCCTCTTCTTCCCAGCCATCGTGTCCCTCGAACTCGATTCGTCTGTCCTCTGTGCCGCGTCGTTCCAGATTCCAGAAGAGCACAAACGCTGCGAGCAGTTGTCCAATGCCAAACGTTCCGCCGACCCACCACGCGTGGAGCGGCGCGGTCCCATTCGCCCTCCAGAGAAGGGCGACCCCTGCGGCGTAATAAAACAACGCGACCCATCCGCTCGCGCGCGGTAGATACGGACGCGAGGCGAAAATCCCAATACCGAAACAGATCGCCCAGAGTCCCGGCAGCAGCGGCACCAGCGTAGTGCTCAATCGGACGAAGCAGACCGAGATGATGGCGCCCGCGACCAGGCTCGGCAGAAATTGGCCAACGACCTCGCGAGTCCGCCGCCGCTCAGCACGTTCGTCGCGAACGTAGTTATAAATAATCTCGCTCGCCCCGATAAGTGCCGCACACGCGGCGATTCCCGTCCAGTACTTGACGAAGCCGATGGGGTCGACTACCCCGAGTGCTGGCAGCTGAGCCCAAGCGGCGATCAGCCCAATCAGGCCGGAGGCCGCGATGGGCACCGATCGGTATCCGCGATAGATCTCTCCCTTTGCAAGCTGCTGATGGATATCAGCCAGCTGACCGAGGGCCCTGGAAAGATCCACAACAGTTACTTTGCAATACAAAGGGTGGGAAGTCAATTACGATGGTGGGTCATGAAAGGCTACGCCAACTCAGATCTGGTAGTGAGTGCGCGTGATCTGGCGGCGCTGCTGGAGGGCTCTCCGCGGCCGCTGGTGCTTGATTTGCGCCCTCCGGAAGCATACACAGCCGCTCATATTCCGACAGCCATTCATCTCGATCTCTGGGGTGTCAGCCTGATCGACACCGATCCCGCGCCACTCAAGGCGTTCATGTGGATGATCGAACATGTGCTCGCCGTCCACGGCGTCGATGCCACGACGCCGGTCGTGGTGTACGACGACCAGTCTGGCGTCAGGGCCGCTCGCGCATTCTGGTTCCTCGAGCACTTCGGGCATCCATCGGTGCGCGTGCTCGACGGTGGATTCGGTGCGTGGACGGCCGCCGGTCTGCCGACCACGCGCGACGCCTCACCCCCGCCGAAGAGCGACTGGACCGGTATTCGAGATCCTCGCTCGCTCGCGACGTGGAAAGATGTCGAACAAGCGATCGCTCGCGACGACGCGGTCATTCTCGACACGCGCAGTGATGCCGAGTACGAGGGCACGCTGGTGAGAGCACGGCGCGGCGGCGCCGTGCCTGGAGCGGTCCACATCGAGTGGACGCGAAACCTCGCCGAATCGGGAGAGTTCAAGTCCGCTGCTGAATTGAAGAAGATGTACACCGATGCAGGCGTGACGCCGGATCGGGAGGTAATTACCTACTGTCAGGGCGGCTATCGTGCCGCGAATTCGTATCTGGCGCTCAGGCTGCTCGGGTATCCACGAGTGCGGATGTATATCGGCTCGTGGAAGGAATGGGGCGATCGCGAGGACCTGCCCATCGAGCATCCGGCGCCGGCGTCGCGCACCTGACTCTCCTCATCGGACGAGGCACCATGAACAACGTCATCGATTTCATCAACACACATCGGGATCGCTACGTCGAGGAGCTGAAAGCGTATCTCGCCATTCCCAGCATCAGCGCGCTGCCCCAGCATGCTGCTGACGTCAAGCGCTGCGCCGAGTGGACGGCCGACGAGATGCGGCGAATCGGCCTGCAGAACGTGAAGCTGATCGAGACGCCGGGGTTTCCGGTTGTCTACGGCGATTGGCTCGGCGCGCCCGGCGCACCGACGATCCTTTTTTACGGCCACTACGACGTCCAGCCGGTCGACCCTGTGAATCTGTGGGAATCGCCGCCGTTCGAGGCGACGGTCCGCGACGGCGAGATCTACGCGCGCGGCGCTGCCGACGACAAGGGTCAGGTGTTCATGCACTTCAAGGCCATCGAGGCACACTTGAAACAGAACAGCCGACTCCCCGTCAACATGAAGATCATTCTCGAAGGCGAGGAAGAAGTCGGGTCCGCCAACCTCGATAACTTCGTCAAGGCGCACAAGGACGAACTGGCCGCAGACGTGGTCGTGATCTCGGATTCTCCGATGTTCGATCGCGGCATTCCCTCGATCTGTTACGGGCTGCGCGGCCTGGTGTATTTCCAAATCGATCTTCGCGGCACCAAGAGCGATCTTCACTCCGGGTCCTTCGGTGGAGCGGTCGCGAATCCCAACATGGTGCTCGCGCAAATACTCGCGCAGATGAAAGATCGCGGCGGTCGCATCAAGATTCCGGGTTTTTACGACGATGTGAGGGAGTTGACGTCGGAGGAGCGCGAGCAATGGAAGCGGCTGCCGTTCAACGAACGGCGCTACGCGAAGGAGCTGGGGGCGCCGAAACTGTTCGGGGAGAGCGGTTACTCGACGCTCGAACGCGTATGGGCCCGGCCGACGTTCGAGGTGAACGGATTGCTGGGCGGCTTCACCGGCGAAGGCGCCAAAACCGTGATACCGGCCGTCTCGATGGCGAAGGTGAGCATGCGGCTTGTGCCGGATCAGGACCCGGAGAAAATCGCGAAGCTCTTCGAGGATCACGTGCGAAAAGTGGCGCCAAAGACGGTCGAACTCACCGTGACGCGGATGCACGGAGGCAAACCATGGATGACGGAGTTCCAGAACCCGTTCGTCCAGGCCGCCGGACGGGCGATCGAGAAGGGATTTGGGCAATCGCCCGTGTTTAATCGGGAGGGTGGATCGATCCCCGTCGTCGCCACCTTTCAGGAGATCCTTGGCCTCCCGTCGGTGCTTTTCGGCGTCGGACTGCCCGACGAGAATGCTCACGCACCGAACGAAAAACTGGATCTCGGGAACTTTCACGGCGGCATCATCGCCTCCGCCTACCTGTACGACGAAATGGCGGGGACCGCGGCGTAATTGGAGTGTGCGGTTTTGCCCTGAGCTTCGTTATCTGAAGTATGGAGCTACAGACAAACGAAGTGCGGGACGGCTCCGCCGTCGCGAGCCTCGAGCCGATTCCCCGCATCTACATGACAAACCGTGAGATCCAGGTCGTTCAGCTGCTCGTTCGTGGTCAGTCGAACGCGGCGATTGCGGCTGAGCTTGGAATTCAGCTGCAGACCGTAAAGAACTTGCTATCAGGGCTTTACGCCAAGCTCGGCGTCGCAACGCGCCTGCAACTCGTGCTGCTCGCCCTTCGCACAGGCTTCATCCCGTCGTAGCCGGTGCGAAGGACGTGTACGATTGGACCCACGTTCGACGTTGTTATCGGCATGATGCCTCCAACATTGGCCGGTGGGTTGTCGAGGGCGCCCCTCGAAACCGCGCAGGGTTCAAGCGGTGCCTCGACACCGCGCTGGCGATTCTCCCCCCGCGAACGGCAGATCGTGACGCTGCTCGCCGACGGGTGCTCGAACCAGGAGATCGCAAATCGACTCGGGCTGCGACTGCAGACCGTGAAGAACCACCTCTCGCGGATCTATCGCAAGCTCGGGGTTCCAAATCGCGTCCAGCTTGCGGTTCTGGTGCTTAAGAAGGATCCGCCCGGAGGAAGTTCCGCCTAAAGCGGGAGTTCCTCGACTCGACGTAGGGCGCGGTCTCAGGACCGCGCTCTCACTGTGGCTTCCGCCCTCCGCACCCTTCGCGGAGGTGGTTAGACAGAAGATCAATCAGGCGTAAGATTTGTGGAGTCATGAACCTCGACTCTCGAATCTTCGTCGCCGGTAGCCGCGGGCTGGTGGGCTCGGCAATTGTTCGACGTCTCGAGCGCGACGGAACGACCCGGTTGCTGACGGCGGGGCGTGCCCAGCTGGATCTGCGCGATCAGGCGGCGGTGAGCTACTGGTTCCGCGCGAATCGCCCGGATTACGTGTTCCTGGTGGCGGGCACCGTCGGTGGCATTCTTGCCAACTCCACCCGGCCCGCCGAGTTCATTTACGACAACATGCTGATTCATGCGACGGTGGTTCACGCCGCGCATCAATACGGCGTGCGAAAGCTCCTCTATCTGGGCAGTTCCTGCATCTATCCACGCACGGCTCCGCAGCCCATGAAGGAAGAGCACCTGCTCACGGGTCTGCTCGAACCGACGAACGAGCCGTACGCGATCGCAAAGATTGCAGGCATCAAGTTGTGCGAGGCGTATCGCCGCCAGTATGGGGCCAACTTCATTTCCGCGATGCCGACGAACTTGTACGGGCCCAACGACAACTTCGACTTGACGCAATCGCACGTGCTTCCGGCGCTCATTCGCAGATTCCACGACGCAAAAATCGCAGACCGGCGCGAGATCGAGATCTGGGGAACTGGAACGTCGCGACGCGAGTTTCTGCACGTGGACGATCTGGCCGACGCGTGCGTGTTCCTGATGAACAACTACGACGAGCCTGGTCATATCAACGTCGGTACCGGCGAGGACCTCTCGATCCGCGAACTGGCCGAGACGTTGCGCGACGTCATCCATCCGTCAGCCACCCTACGGTTCGACACCAGCAAGCCTGAGGGCGCGCCGCGTAAACTGCTCGACGTCAGTCGTCTTCACGCGCTCGGATGGAAACATCGGATCAGCCTGCGTGAAGGACTGGCATCGACCTATCAATGGTTCCTCGACCATCAGGGTTCGCTTCGAACATCACGGACCAGCGGCGCATTGAATTCCGTCAGTCAGTGATGTTTGTTTCGGCGCGCGCACGAGGCCTCGTCTTTCCGCCGTTCGACATTCTCAATCAGAAAGCTGCAGCGCTGCGGCAAGCGGGACACCGAGTCATCAGCCTCGGCCAGGCGGTTCCTGGTTTCCCCGCTCCGCCTGCCGCGCTGGAGGCCGCACATCGCGCACTCGGAGATCCGAACGTCCATCGATATTCGGCCGATGCCGGCCTTCTTAGCCTGCGCGAAGCTCTCTGCGATCGCCTTCTTAAACACCTTCACGTCGACGCGGCGCCTGGTGAGGTGGTCGTGACGGCGGGTGGCAATCAGGCCTTTATGCTTGCCGCCCTCACGGTTCTGGATCCTGGTGACGATGTCGTCCTCGCCTCTCCGTACTTCGTCAACCACGAGATGGCGATCCGTGCGACCGGCGCTGTCCCAATCGAGGCGCCGCTCGCCGAGGAGTCAGGATTTCGTGCGCGGTGGAGCGATATCGAGCCGCGGCTGACCTCGCGGACGCGCGCCGTCGTCCTCTGCACACCAAGCAACCCAACCGGCGCCGTGATCGCACGTGACCAGTTGGAGCACATCGCTGGTGAACTGTCAGCACGTGGAATCACGCTGATCTGCGATGAAACCTACCTGCATTTCGTGTTCGATGCTGTCCACAGCAGTGCGGCCTCGATTGCCGGATGGCGAAAGAACGTCATCATCGTCGGCACCTTCTCGAAGTCGTTTGCGATGACCGGCTGGCGCGTCGGCTTCCTGATCGCGGATCGCCAGGTCTGCGAAGAAGCGATCAAAGTTCAGGACGCCATGATCATCTGTGCCCCGGTCATTTCGCAGATGGCCGTCGAGGCCGCCATCCGTGATGACTGGAACTACATCACGCGATTTCACGAGGAGCTACGCAAGCGGAGGGCAACGCTGCAAACAGCGCTCGCTCGCATTCCCGTTCTTCATTGGGAGCCCAGTGCGGGCGGGTTCTTCGCGTTCGTTCGAATTCCCGACCAGTACGACTCCGAACAACTCGCTTCAGCGATTCTGGAGCGCGCGCACGTCGTGACCATCCCGGGTGCGGCCTTCGGCCGATGTGGACAACGGTTCCTTCGCTTGTCGTATGGCGCTGTCGGTGTCGACGAGTTGACCGACGCGTGTGATCGGCTAGGCGAGTTCTTCGCTAATTGAACCCGGCGACGCGCTTGCGAAGCGTCTTGACGTGCTCCCAGATCTGTGTCGCATCGTCGAGCTCCGGGTCCTGCTGCGAGGCCGCGTCTCGGTCGTCACCCTCTTGTTCCGCGATGACGTCATGCTGCTCGAGTTCCGGAAGCTTCGGCGCGCGGCGCAAGTACTCTTCGAGATCGCGCAACGCTGCAGCGAAGTCCTGCAAGTGATAGGCGAGCAGGCCCCGGTCGCGCAACTCGGAGATGGCCGAGGGATCGATTCCGAGAAGCAACGTCGAGACGAATCGCGCCTGCGGAAACGATCGCATCCGGACGTAGAGCCGCTTCAGATTCACCAGAATGCGGACAATGATGTCGTGGCGGGTTGCCGGGGCGAGGAGAGACGTGTCGAAGGCCGCCTCGTCGCCGACGTGCTGGCGAAGCAACTGACGGCAGTCGTATTCGGACAAACGAGCGCCACCATGGAATGGGTCGATGATCGCCACCTCTGATCGCGGGTCGCCATAGCCCTCGCGCACACGCAGCAGAAAGTGGCCCGGGAAGTTCACGCCGTCGACGTGCAGACCAGCCCGGTGGGCAACCTCCAGATAGATCACCGCGAGGCTGATGGGAATCCCCGTCCGCCGATCCAGCACCTCGTTGATGAAACTGTTGCGCGGGTCGTCGTATCGTTCGCGGTTCCCCACGAACCCCTGCTCGTCGTAGAGGTATTCGTTGAAGGCGCGGATGGGGTCGGTGCCGGGCTGGCGAGCACGGGCCCGAGCCTCTAGTCCCATGCGATCGAGCCGTGCAAGGTACGGCTTCGGATCCAGGGATGGATATTCCAGGCGAGCGATCGCCAGCGCTGCCGGGGCAAGGTCGTCGCCCGACGCATTCATCGCCTTCTGCAGTTCGGCAGCGACCTCCGAGATGCGCGCGCTGAGATGCAGGGAAAACGGCACGCGGACGATTCTAACGCGGTTCGCGACCGAGCGAATCGATCAGATCAGGCGTGAACTCGTCGAGCGATGTGATGATGCGGTCAGCAGTCGTGAGGTGCTCTCGGGAATACGTCGTGGTGATCCCGATGCAGGCAAGGCCGGCGGATTTTGCCGATTCGATTCCCCACCGCGAGTCTTCGATGGCGGCACATTCGTCGGGCGGAATTGCATGGAGTTCGGCGGCGCGACGGTAGGGATCTGGCGCCGGCTTACCCTCCGGCGTTTCGCCAGAGGCGACAATGAACTGGAAGTACCGATCCAGCTTCGCCCCACGAAGGATCGCCTCGATCTCGTGACGAAGGGCGCCGGACGCAATGCCGAGCGGATAGCGCGAGGCCATCAACTGGATGCACGCGGCCGCTCCGGGATACAGAATCCCTCCGGAGTCGAGACTCGCTTCGATCGTCGCGTCGAACACGCGAGTCTTCTCGTCGATCAGTTCTCGAACACCCCGATCGTCCACTGGTATGTCATGGCGCGCGGTGAGTTGCGCAAACACGCCCTCGTCGTCGTAGCCGAGGTAATTCGCGTAGTAATCGTCGCGCGACAGGGTGACGCCAAACCGCGACAGGACCTGTTGATACGCGCGGAGGTGCAGCGGTTCAGAGTCCGCGAGCACGCCGTCGAAATCAAACACGATGGCCCTGATCACGATTTACTCCGAGGGGCTGCGCCCCTCGGACTCCCCTACAGGCTCTCTCGCGAGCCGCTTCGTCGGCTCGCTCCGTTCGCCTGGCTCGCGTCGCTGCGCTCGCTCGCGTCGTCCTTCGCGCCAGCCTTGCCTCGCCGTCGCACCGTTCGATTTATCGGTGCGAAGGCGGGTCGCGGGGGCACCGCAAGCCCCGCTCCGCTCCCGTGGGCTCACTCGCGCGGTCGTTCGCCAAGCAGTCAATGCTTTGTGGCACTCATGCGCTCGCCAGCCCGGATTGGAATTGCCAGGCGATTCTCGCGCGGTGGATAAGGACAGTCGTACTTCGGGTTGTAGTAGCAGAACGGATGATACGCGCGGTTGAAATCGAGATCGTAGATGCCAGTCGGCGTGCGATCGAGCTCGAGATACCTGCCGCCGGGATACGTTTCCGCGCCGTTTGTGAGATCGCCAAATGGAACGAACAGGTGGTTCGTGTCCTGTTGCCCAACTTCGACGAACGCGGTGAGCGTAAGCAAACGACCTTTCAGCGTGAACGACAGCTTGCCGACGCGATTATGAGGTCTGCGTTCACCGCGTGACGTGGGAATCTCGAGCACGTCGTTGCTGCGATCGACCGTCAGAGACGCGGGAATCCGATACTCCGGCTCGATCGCAAAGTACGACAGGGGTGGAAACGTCGCGCGCTGGTCCGGCGGAATCGGCGAGTCCGAGGACCGCTGCATGAACCGGTCCTTCTCGGCGCGCCACTCGCTGATGCTGTCGACGTACGGCACCTCTTTCGCGGTGCAGGCAATCGTCAAAGCCGCGATGACTAAGCAGCAAAACGTAGCGATCAGCCGGCGCGAGCGAGGGAGCGAGCGCTGGTAGGCGCTGGGGGTGGGGCCCCAGCGCAAAGTAAAAAATGCAAACAGGCTGGTCGTCTTTGGCCTGATGTTCGTCATCACGCATAAGGATAAGCCATGAGCGCGATGATGGCGTCGGCGATTTCGCGCCGGCGGGCGACCGTATTCACCGGCGCCGGCTTCAGCACGCGGCGCAACGCTGCCAGCAGCGTCCGCAAGGTATCTCCCTCGGCCATGGCCGCGAGCGCCGACCGTGCCGCCATCTCGACCCGTCCCGCGGCGTCAGCGACGTACACCTCGGCGGCGGCGACGCCAATCGATGACTGGTTCGAGGGCATTTGCGCAGCGCGGAGCACGACGCTTTCAGCGGCGAACACATCCATGATGATGTCCGACGCGAGCGTCAGCACCTCCTGCTGGTCGGTGAGCTTCTCGCCGTATGTCTGCATCGCTGTGCCGAGAACGACGAGCGCGACTTTCTTCAGCGACGACACCGTTCGCCTCGCGTTCTCGAGCGGCTCATCGGACGGCGGCTCGGCCAGCGACGGTGTCAGGATTTCGTCCTGCAGCTTCTTCGCTGCCGGGATGAGCGGCAGCGCGCCTTTCAGGGCGCGGCGAATCAGCATGCCCGGAATCAGGAGGCGATTGATTTCGTTGGTCCCTTCGAAGATGCGATTGACCCGCGCGTCCCGGTACATCCGCTCGGCGGGATAGTCTCGAACGAAGCCGTTACCACCGTGAATCTGCACGTTTTCATCGACGGCGTAGTCGATCATTTCGCTGCCCGCGACTTTCAGGATTGACGCCTCGATCGCGAACTCCTCGAGCGCCGCCAGGACGGCGTCTCCGGACGATGTACTCGTATTCGACTCGATCGCTTGATCGATGAGCGCGGCGGTGCGATACAGCATGCTCTCGACGGCGAATTCCCGGATCGCGATTTCCGCCAGCTTGTGCTTGATCGCGCCAAATTGTGCGATCGACTGGCCGAACTGCTTCCTCTGGGTCGCGTATTTTGCGGCCTCACCGACGATGGCGCGCGCCCCGCCGCTGCACATCGCCGCCAGCTTGAAGCGGCCGTAGTTCAGCACGTTGAAGGCGACCTTGTGCCCCTTGCCGATCTCGCCGAGTACGTTCTCTGCCGGCACGCGCGCATCCTGCAGGATGAGCGGTGTCGTCGACGACCCGTGCAGCCCCATCTTGTGTTCTTCCTTGCCGCTGCTGACGCCGGGGAATCCTCGTTCGACCAGGAAAGCGGTGAAGGCATCCTGGCCGTCGCCGACCACCTTGGCGAAGACGATGAAGAGATCGGCGAAGCCGCCGTTGGTGATCCACATCTTCTCGCCGCTGATCGCGAAGCTGCCGTCTGGTTGCCGAGTCGCTCTCGCCTTGGCGCCGAGTGCATCCGATCCGGATCCGGACTCGCTGAGCGCGTAGGCGCCAACCAGTTCCCCGTTGACCAGCTTCGCCAGGTATTTCTCCTTCTGTGCGTCCGTGCCGAAACAGAGGATCGGCGTGATCGCCAGCCCGGTTTGCGCGCCAAAGGTCGTCGCGAATGATGCCGATCGCCCCATCGATTCGCCGACGAGGATCGAGGCGACCTTATCGAGTCCGACGCCGCCAAATTCGTCCGCCACGTCGGTTCCGAGCAGTCCGAGTTCCCCGGCGCGCCGCACGAGCCGGCGCGCCAGCTCCCAGTCCTTCTGCTCGAGCCGTTCGAGCGCGGGCAGCACTTCATTGCTCATGAACTCGTCAGCCGTCTGACCGATCAGCCGGTGCTCGTCGGAGAGTCGCTCCGGTGTGAAGACGGAGTCGACCGGTGTGTCGTCGATCAGCCACGAGCCGCCGCGCACAGTTGTCAGTGTTGTCATCTCGCACCTACATGCTTTCGAAGATTCCGGCGGCCCCCATGCCGCCGCCCACACACATCGAGACCATGCCGTAACGCGCCTTTCGCCGCCGCATTTCGTGGAGCAGCGTGGCCGTCAGCTTGGCTCCCGTGCAGCCAAGCGGATGACCGAGAGCGATCGCGCCGCCGTTGACATTCAGCCGATCCGGATCGATTGGCAGCTCGCGGAGGCAAGCAATCACCTGCGCGGCAAACGCCTCGTTCAATTCGACGAGATCCATCTGGTCGAGCGACAGTCCGGCGAGGCGCAACGCTTTCCTGATTGCCGGCACCGGTCCGATGCCAAACCGTTCGGGCTCGACACCGGCAGTCGCATATGCGACGAAGCGCGCGAGCGGCTCCAGGCCCAGCTCGCGCGCGCGATTGAGCGACATGATCAACACCGCGGCCGCGCCGTCGCTTGTCTGTGATGAATTCCCTGCGGTGACCGTCCCCTTGATGTGAAATGCAGCCCGAAGCTTCGACAGCGCGTCGAGCGACGTATCCCGCCGCGGCCCTTCGTCAATCTTCAGTTCAGGAAGCGGCACGATCTCGTCCGTGAATCGGCCGGAATCGATAGCCGCAATCGCGCGCTGGTGTGAACGGAGTGCGAATGCGTCCTGTTCCTCTCTCGAAACCGATGCTTCGCGCGCGTGATTCTCCGCGACCAGGCCGGTGCTGAGATAGACGTCCGGGTAAGTATCGACGAGCGCCGGATTCGGGGCGACCTTGTTGCCTCCCATTGGCACCAGGCTCATCGACTCCGTCCCGCCGGCGATCATCGTCGATCCAAACCCCGCGATGATCCGTTCCGACGCCGAGGCGATTGATTGCAATCCCGACGAACAGAACCGATTGATGGTGACGGCCGAAGCCGACACCGGTACACCAGCCCGCAGACTTGCGATACGCGCGACGTTTAACCCCTGTTCGGCTTCCGGCATTGCGCATCCGAGCATCACATCCTCGATCTCGCCAGGATCGACTGCCGGAACGCGGTGCAGAAGCTCCTTGATGACGACCGCGCCCATTTCATCCGGGCGCGTCGTGCGAAGCGCGCCATTCGGCGCTTTGCCGACCGGCGTGCGGACCGCAGAAACAATGACAGCGTCGTTCATGATTGAGAACCCGGGAAGTCTGCGAGCAGATCCTCGAGCGCCTCGCCGACCTCTTCCGCCTTTCCTTCAAACAGATGATCCGCCGCGTCGATGACGACGAGCTCTTTTGGCTCTCCGAGCTTTCCGTAGAACGCCCACATGCCTTCGATTGGGCAGACCTCATCGGCCTCTCCTTGCACGAAGAATTTGGGCTTGCTGCTGTTCAACGTGTTGTCAAACGTATAGTCATGGCCCGAGATCGACGTGGTAACCGGTGGAGCGATGCCGATGAGAGCGGAGACGCGAGGGTCGGTCGCCCCCACCTCCAGCGCCACCCACGATCCAAACGAAAAGCCTGCGGCCCACAGCGGCACCTTCGGATATCTCGCTGCCATGAAATCGAGGGCCGCCTTGAAGTCTTCTTTCTCCCCTTCACCCTGATCGAAGACACCGGCACTTCGACCGACGCCGCGGAAGTTGAACCTCAACACCGCGCAGCCGATCCGCGCGAGCCCTTTCGCTCCGCGATACACCGCCTTGGTGTGCATCGTTCCACCAAACTGCGGGTGCGGATGCGCAAATACCACGGCGGCTTTGGGCACGCCCGCCGCGTCGAGCCGTTCTGGTTCGTCCAGCAACGCTTCGAGAGCTCCAGCGGGTCCGACGAGATCAGTGACCGTTGCCATTGATGAATCCGGTGACGATGTCGGCAAACTGCGCGGGGTGGGTGAGCAGGCCGATGTGTCCAGAGCGTTTTATCTGCACGTAGCGGGCGCCCGGAATCAGTTGCCGGTACTCCCTCGTGACCTCCGCAGGAACGATTTGATCGAGTCCGTCTTCTCCAGTCACGATCAGCGTGGGCACTTTGATCCGCTCGAAATCCGGTGTGAAGTCCACTCGCTGCTGCATCGTGACGCGCTTTGCCATGCGCGGTGGAATGGCTGGAGCCGACATGACGCGAAGTCCGTGGCGAAGCGAAAACGCCAGGCGCTCGCGAGTCGTGTCGTATGCGGCCTTGATCTCCGGCCACAATCGCAGCGGCGATGTCATGACAAACGCCGGCGTCGAGCGCCACGGATGCGCGAGATACCGTTGCTGTCGGCTGTTCGGTACCCAGCCGGGTGCCGGCGACGACACAAACACGAGCGAGGTGACTTTTTCCGGCCGAAGCGCCGCGTAGTGCAAAGCGATCAAGCCGCCGTACGAGACTCCACATAACGCCGCCCGAGTGACTCCGGTACGGTCGAACACCTGATCGAGCTGGCGAACGAAATTGTCAAAGCCCAAAGCTGAATCGAACTTCATGTCGGAGCCGATGTCACCGCAGAGCGTGTACGACATCACACGGCATCGCTTCGCGAGCTCGGTTAACGCCGGTTTCATCCATTCCCAGCGGCCCTGCACGCCCGGGATGACGATCAGCGACGTGCCCTTTCCTTGATCGAACACAGCCAATCAGTTCCTCAGCGGCTTTCCCGTCTTCAGTGTGTGCGCGATGCGCTCCTGGGTTTTGCGCTCGCCGCAGAGGCTGAGGAACGCTTCGCGCTCGAGATCGAGCAGTTGCTGTTCAGTCATCGTCGTCGCGTGCGGCGCATCCCCTCCGGCGAGAATCCACGCCAGTTTTCGCCCGACGATCGCGTCGTGATCGCTGATTCGACCGGCCCGCCACGCGAGATGAACGCCGAGTTTGAGTGCGGCGAGTAGATTGCTCCCGCCGACACGGATCGTGCATCGCGGCAGCGGCCTGACGTACTCCGGCACTCGCGCAAGCGCCACTGCCTTTGCATCCTGTTGCAGTCGATCCCGGTTCATGGAAATGCCATCCGCGTCGCGCAGATAGCCAAGTCGGCGCGCGTCCGGGCCGCTGGTCGAGACTTTGGCGAACGCAATCGTCTCGAAGACGCCTTGGACAGTCCGAAGGGGATCGGCTGTTGGCGGCGCGCTCTCCATTGCTCGCGCCAGCATTTCCTTTGTTCCCCCACCAGCAGGGATCAACCCGACGCCGACTTCTACAAGGCCCATGTATGTCTCAGCGGCCGCCTGAACACGGTCGGCATGCAGTGCAATTTCGCATCCGCCACCGAGCGCAAGACCAGCCGGCGCGACGACGACCGGGACATCCGCGTGCTTCAGCGCCATCGTGGCCCCCTGGAACGCGCGGATCATCATGTCCACATCGTCCCAGTTCCCCTCCTGCGCTTCGAGCAGTAGAAGCATCAGGTTGGCACCGGCAGAGAAGTTGACCGCGTCGTTCGCCACGATCAGAGCGGCGAAGTTCGCGGTCGCCTCTTTGACACCGGCGTGAAGCATCTGAATTGTGTCGCCGCCGATGGCATTCATTTTCGAATGGAATTCCACCGACAGGACGCCGTCGCCGATATCAATCAGACTCGCGCCGGGATTCTTCTTGACGACCTTCCTTGATGGAACGGCCAGGGCCCCGAGCTCGTGGTTGCTGGCAACTGGGATCCCTGCTGACGCGCGACCGAGGTACTGCAGTGTTGCGAATGGACCCAGGTCCCAGCCGAATCCCCAGCGCATTGCGTTGTCGATATCCGCGCGGTCGTGCGCAATCTGCGGAGCGACGCGTTCGGCGTACTCGAGCGTGGGCACGAGCGTTGCGTTGAGAAAGCGCGCCACCTTGTCGTCGCCACCGACGAGCCTCCCGATGCGCTCGCCCACGTTATCGATACTCTTGGCGGCGTCCAGCGACGGCAAGCGCGGCGCCTGTTTCGATCGGTACTCCATCGACGCCGGGTCGAGCGTCAGGATTTCGCCGTCAGATGTCTTCTTGTAGAATCCCTGACCAGCCTTCGTGCCGACCCAGCCCCGCTGAACCAGGTCCTCGACCAGTTTTGGCAACTCGAACTGTCGTCGATCGTCGGGCGACTCCAGCCGCTCGGCAAGGTTTCGCGCCACGTGCGCGAGAACATCAATCCCGGCGATGTCCATGGTCCGGAATGTTGCGCTTTTCGGCCGGCCAATCGCTGGGCCGGTCATCGCATCGATTTCCTCGATGGTGTAATCCCCCGTAGCCAGCGCGCGGAAGATTTGCATGACGCCGAACAGACCAATGTGGTTGGCGATGAAATTCGGCGTGTCTTTCGCAACGACGACTCCCTTGCCCAGTCGTCGATCCGCGAAGGCGATCACCGCGTCGACGACTGCCGGATCGGTGTCCTGCGTCGGAATGATCTCGAGCAGGTGGAGATATCGCGGCGGGTTGAAAAAGTGCGTGCCAAGGAAGTGACTCTTGAAGCCGGCCGATCGACCGTCCGCGAGGGCGGCGATCGGAATTCCGGACGTGTTCGAGCCAACGATCGCATCGGCACGGCGATGTGATTCGACTTTGTCCAGCAGAGCTCGCTTAATATCGAGGCGCTCGACGACCGCTTCGAGAATCCAATCGCATTTCGCGATGCCGGCGAGATCTTCGTCGAAGCTGCCAGTCCTGATGAGCGTGTGCGTCGTTGGCGTGAAGAACGGATCGGGACGAAGCGCCCGGGCACGCTCGAGCCCTTCGCGCGCGACGTCGCGTGTGACATCGAGAAGCAGCGCCGGGATTCCGGCGTTGGCAAAATGCGCCGCAATTTGCGCTCCCATCGTTCCTGCGCCGAGGACGGCGACTTCGCGAACGTGGCGCATCATCGCCCTAATCCGCCGACGAACAAGTCGACGACCTCATCGGCTTGCGCCGCGAGGGAATACTTGCGTTTACTGAGCATCCAATTCGTTGCCATCTCATCCAACACACCGAAGAACATCTTCGCTGCCACCGTTGGGTTCACGCCGCTGCGAAAGGTTCCGTCCGCTTGTCCTTCGGCAATGACGTCTCGAATGATCCCGAGGTACTGGCGGAGATACGTCGCTGAGAAGCGTTCCATGAATTTCGTCGACTGCCGGAGTTCGACCTGAAACACGACGGCGAGGTTGCGATCCCGCCCCATCCGTTCGAAGTGCAGGCGAGCGATTTCGCGCAGACGTTCAACTGCGCCGCGTTTCCCGGCGACACTCTCGCGGCCGGCCGCGATCGCGTCGGTCATCGTCCGCTCGAAGATGGAAATCAGCAGGTCGTCCTTGCCGCGGAAGTAGAGGTACACCGTACCGGCGGCGACGCCGGCGCTGCGTGCCACATCCGCGACCTGAGCGTTGAAGAATCCGCGGGCGGCGAACGTCTCGATCGCGGCGCGAAGGATTGCGTCCCGCTTGTCAGCCTTGTCGGGCCGCTCGGCGAGGGCCGGGGGCCGGCGCACAGGGACCGTCGTGCTCATGAATGAATGTTCATTCATTTTTGGCAGCGTGTCAATGGATCTTGTGGCTTCCGGCTTTAGCCGCAAGATCTATTTCCACCTCGTCAGAATCGTTTCCCTCTCGAAGAGCGCCATGCTCAGCAAAATCAACAGCACCCAAACGATGGCCAGGACCGCCGCCATCAGTAGCAGGATTGGAACCGTGATGACGAACGCACCCGAAATTTGACCTATGACCATTACCACCAGCGGGACCACCAGAAGAACGGCGATCTGCTGCGCGCTGCGTGGGTCGTTCACACGCGACGAAATGGCAATCGTCATCTGCAGCGCCGCGAGGGCAGCGATCGGTCCAACGATGCCGACTAGCACGATTGATCTGGCGTTCACCAGGGCACCGGCCACGCCGGGTGAGGCGAGCAGGAAGACCAGGAGAACGTAGAGCAGCAGTGCAACCGCTTCAATCACGATCGCTGGGAGAAACGCCGCGACGACCTTTGCCACGAGCAGTTCGGCGGTAGTCAGCGGCGTGGCTAGCAGTGGCTCGAGGGTCCGTCCTTGTTTCTCGCCGACCACGCTGTACGCCGCCAGCGACACGGCACCGACGATGGGTGCGACGAGGAACAGCAGCAGGAACTGCTGATACATGAATGCTTCAACGGCGGCTTCCATTTGAAGGGCGGCGAGCCGGGGTGATGATCGTGCCGCCTTCTCGACGATCAGCCGCAGTGTCGGATCCGCCGCCAAACTCTCCCCCGTCATTTGTGGCATGACGACGAGGACAAGGAAAGGAACCGTCAGGCACACCGTCACGAGGATCGCAACGGGCAGAACTGCCGACGGATTCGAGCGCAGTTCGCGCAGCTCCTTTTCGACGATTGCGCCGATCCGTCCGACGTTCATGCCGTCGCGGATAGCAGTTTCAAGTAGACCTCCTCGAGCGGCGGCTGATCGTCGAACGCTTCGCGAACCTCGGCGCCATGCTCGACGAGCGCCCGCACGATCGCCGGCGCCGTTTCGGGCACATCAACCAGCATCGAGAATCCGTCCTCCTCGATCCGCACGTCCCGTGCACCCGCGCGTTCGGCAACTGAGACGAGTTCCATCGTTGCTGGCGTCCCGAGCAGCCGAATTCGAAAGCGCCGACCGAAGATCTGGCGCCGGAGCAGAGCCGGCTCGCCGATCGCGATGAGTTTTGTACTGACCAGGGCGATCCGATCAGCAAGCCGCTCGATTTCATCGAGATTGTGCGTGGAGACCACCACGGCGCGTCCGCGCCGGCGAAGGTCGAACAGCATGTCGCGCACGCCGCGTGCGGTCTCCGGATCGAGGTTCGCCGTCGGTTCGTCGAGCAGCACGATCTCAGGGTCGTGCTGCAGGGCGCGCGCGAGGGCGAGCTTCTGCTTCATGCCTTTGGAGAGAAGCGCCGCCCGATCGTTACGGCGGGACCACAAGTCGAATCGTCGAAGGCTGTCGGCAACGGCCCCCTCGACATTTGAAATGCCGAACAACCGTCCATAGATCGACAGGTTCTCCTCGACCGAAAGATGGTCCCAGAGTCCGGGCGTTTCGGTGAGGAACCCGATGCGTCGACGAAGGGATTCGGCCGTCTGGCGGTTCATCTGGACGCCGCGGATCTGAACCTCGCCCGTTGATGCCGGAATCAATCCGCCGAGCATTCGCAGTGTTGTCGTCTTTCCGGCGCCGTTTGGCCCGAGCAGCCCGAACACTTCGCCTGCGCGAACCTCGAAGGTCACGTCATCGACGGCAACGCGTGATTCGAACGCCCTTGTCAGGTGCGTTGCGGTCAGCACGCCTTATCCTAAGCCGAGCGGTTCGGGCACCAGTCGCACACCAGGCACTCAATTTCGCCCCGACGGTGTCACCTTTTGTGGCGCATTTGCAGGCGTCACGAACAATCGCGACGAATTCGGCCAATATTTCTCAAGAAAGCTGTGCCACTGGAGCCGAGCCGGAGTATACAGAGGTATGCTCGACGAGACGCAGCAGCAATCTATCGTGACGCGGTTGAACCGCGTCGAAGGGCAAATCCGGGGCATCCGACGGATGGTTCAGGAGCCGCGACTCTGTATCGAGCTCCTGCAGCAGCTATCCGCGGCAGAGGCGGCGCTCAACCGCATCAGCCTTGCGGTATTCAGATACCACGTTGAGCGATGCGTGCCAGATGGCATCGTGCAGGGAGACCCTGAGAAGACACGTCGCCTCTCCGAACTCGTGGACATTTTCGACCGCTTCGCCAAATAGCTGCCGGAGCAGCGGACGCGACGCTGCTCTGCTGGGCCGGCGTACGTTTTTCTTGCGTTCCAATCGACAATCGGAGTTTCATTAAAAGACTTGCGTATAGGCAAACGCCTTGCTTGTACGCATGGGCTCCGACCGGGAGGAGCACGACGCAAGGAGAGATCAATGAAAGCAGTTCGCATAGCCATTCCCATCCGAACCGCCGTGATGATCATTGCCCTCGCGATGATGGCGACGTCGGCGATGGCACAGGCGCGCGGGAATGCCCGCTTGGCGGGCAAGGTGGTCGATGACCAGGGGCAACCCATTGCCGACGTCACAGTTCGAGCGCAAATGACCGGACAGACCGACATCCTGTCTGGCAAGAGCGACAAGAAGGGTGAGTGGCAGATCAAGGGGGCCTCTAACGGCGAATGGAAGGTGGAGCTATCGAAGTCTGGTCTCGAAACGACAGTCGAAGTCGTCGAGGTCAAGGGCGACAGCGCCCCACCGCTGAACGTCACGCTCTTGAAAAAGGGCGCGCCAAAGGCCGACCCGATGGCGGAAGTCAACGCGCAGGTCAAAACGGCAGCGGAGCTCGCGCAGGCTGGCAAGATTCCCGAGGCACGGAAAATCTATGAGGATCTCCTGGCGAAGTATCCGCAGATTTATCAACTCGAGGGGTTTATCGCCCGAACCTACGCCGCAGAAAACAACGTCCCGCAGGCGCTCGAGCACCTGAAGGTCAATCTCGAAAAGGAAAAGGATCCCGCCCTGCTCACCGACCTCAAGCTGTTCCACGCTGAACTGCTGATGGAGAGCGGCGACAAGGCAGGCGCGAATGCCATCCTCAGCGCAATCGACATGAAGGATTTGAAGGATCCCTACACCTTCATCAACCAGTCGATAAACCTGATCAACGAGAAGAAGGGGCAGGAGGCCGTCGACCTTCTCACCAAGCTGATGGCGCAATTCCCGAACGCCAACGAGTTGTATTACTACCGCGGACGGGCTTACATCGCTTCCGAGAAGCTCGACGAGGCGCGGGCCGACCTGGAAAAATTCGTGGCGCTCGCCCCGAACGCCAAGGAAACCGCTGACGCGAAAAAGATTCTGGAACAGCTTAAGAAGTAGTCACGGCCGTGAAGCGCGTCGTCGCGGCCGTGGTGTTGGCGCTGCTGGTATCCGCATGCGGATCCAGCAGCGGCTCTTCTACTAATCCTCCTCCCACCACGTCCACCAACCCCTGTGCGTCCGTTGCGGACGAAGCAGATCAATCTGAAGTTGTCGTGCCGGCAGAGGAGCTTGCCGCTCGCCGCGAGCGCAAGATCAATGTCCTCGACGGCAATCCACGCTGGCGTGTTTTCGACGCGTTGTGGACGCATCGTGAGTACCTCGAGCGCAATCAACGCACTCCGGGCGAGCGTCGAACGCTCTCGCCTCGAAACAGTGCCGATGTCGGTGAAATCGCCGTCCTTCAGGACGAGGGGGATCTCATCCTTTCGCCAAATACTTACGATCTCCGCAGTCTGGGGCTCCGGTTTACCCGCAACGGATCGGGAGGCTACAACGTCGCGCGCATTGATGGGAACTTCCGCGCGTCGCTCGGGACTCGTCTGACGCTGGACGACGACGACAGCGCTTCGGGGACCATGCCGTTTGGATTCTCGTTCTACGGCAAAGGGCAGACGGCGGTGTTCGTAAACTCCGACGGCAACATCACGTTCGAGGAGGCTGACAAGTCCAGCACCGAACGAAACGTGGCGCGCCTGCTCACCGGACCGCCGCGCGTCGCTCCGTTCCTTGCCGATCTCGATCCAACGACTGGCAGCGGCCGAGTCTTTCTCAATGCTGCCTCCGATGGGTACACCGTGACGTGGTGCAACGTGCGCGGATTCGATACGACCCGCACCGTTACGCTTCAGACGACGCTGCTGCCCAACGGCAGCATCGAAATGATCTACGGCGCGACGGTAAACGTTGGCGCCGCGGTCGTCGGCCTGTCGCCCGGCCGGACGGGCATTTTCAAGCCGGTGAACCTGAGCGATGCCGGGCCAACTGACGGAGGCAACGGCGCGGTAGGTGAGCGGTTCGCACAGGACTCGCAGCTCGATGTCGTCGCCCTGGCGAAGAAGTTCTTCGCGTCACATCCCGACAATTACGACCAACTGGTGATCTGGACCGATGCACCGGTCATCACCGACGCTTTTGCGTACGAGACGACGGTCAAGAACGAGATTCGCGGCATTGGTATCGACACGTACGATCTCTCGGCCGATTTCGGCAGCGGCGGCCGGCTGCGCAGCCTGGCGGTCATGGACTGGCTGGGAAAATATCCGGATAACCCGTTGCAGAAGTTTCTCGGCGAGAACAACACGGTCAGCCTCATGGGCCAGGAGTGCGGCCATCGCTGGTTGGCATTCCTGGAATTTCTCGATCACACGCGCCAGCGCTCCGATGCACTCCTCGGCCGCGATCTCGCGCACTGGAGTTTCTTCTTCGATTCCGACGCCTCGGTGATGGAAGGCAACGACATCGAGGATCTCGGTGGTGGGTCGTTCAGGACCGTCGGCGCTGTGCAGCGATACAGCCTCCTCGACCAGTACGCCATGGGTCTCGTCCCTGACACCGCCGTGCCGCCGTTCTTCTACGTTGAGAGCCCGACCAACATGTCGGCCAGCCGCACGCGTGAGTCGGCACCTGAAGTCGGGATTACGTTCAACGGCACGCGACGCGAGGTCCTCATCCAGGACGTCATCGGCGTCCTTGGCGCGCGCTCTCCTTCGTCCGCCGATTCCGCCCGCGTTCATCGTCAGGCATTTCTGTACATCGTCTCGGCCGGCAAGACCGCGGATTCGGGTCAGGTCGCGAAGATCGACGGCATCCGCCGCGCGTGGGAGACGTTTTTCCTCCAAGCGACCGACCGACGGATGCAGGCGATTACGACGCTGCGGTGAGGCTCTCTGCTTCACTCACTGCTCGCGCTTTTCCCTTTTCCCTTTTGCCTTTTCCCTTAACATAGCGCCATGAAGCAATTCATGCTCGCCATGCTGATGGCGCTCTCGATTGGCCAATCCTCGCGGACGCAGTCTGGGGACCAATCACTGCAACTGAAGAATCTCGACAACATCGAGCCCCTCGTTCGCCAGGCAATCAGCGAAAAGAAACTGCCGGGAGCGGTCGTGCTGATCGGACGGCGCGATCGCACCCTCTACGAGAAAGCGATTGGTAATCGTGCTCTGGTGCCAGGAGCGGAGGTGATGACGCTGGATACGATTTTCGATGTCGCGTCGCTGACGAAAGTCGTCGCGACGACCACAAGCGTCATGATGCTTGTCGAAGAAGGAAAGATTCGCCTCTCGGATCGCGTATCGACGTTCATTCCCGGCTTCGAACGATACGGAAAAGCCGATATCACCGTTCGCCATCTGATGACCCACATGTCGGGCCTTCGGCCCGACGTCGATCTTGGGGACGCTTGGAATGGATCCGAGGTCGCAATCAACATCGCCATTGAAGAGATCCCGACCTCCTCTCCTGGCGAGCGGTTTGTTTACAGCGACATCAACTACTTTCTGCTGGGCGACATCGTTCGACGCGTCAGCGGGCAGACGCTCGATCGCTTTGCTCACGACCGCATCTTTGCACCGCTTGGCATGAACGACACGACGTTTCTGCCGCCGGCCAGTCTCCGCGCGCGCATTGCGCCAACCGAGAACTGCACGCCGCTCGGATGGCCGTGCGAAGGACCGGGTTCGTCGATGTTGCGTGGCGTCGTGCACGATCCGACGGCGAGGCGCATGGGCGGCGTCGCCGGGCACGCCGGCCTGTTCAGCACCGCGGCCGATCTTGCGATCTTCTGCCGGATGCTTCTTGACGGCGGCGTGTATCGCGGCGCTCGCATCATGTCGCCATTGACCGTTGCAAAGATGACGAGTCCCGCGACGGCACCATCCGATCGAAGCGTCCGCGGACTGGGTTGGGACATCGATTCGGCATATTCCTCGAACCGCGGCGAACTGTTGCCAGTCGGATCGTTCGGACACACCGGGTTCACCGGCACATCGTTGTGGGTCGATCCAGTGACCGGCATGTTCGTTGTCTTTTTGTCGAACCGGGTACATCCCGACGGCAAGGGAGATGTGACGCCTCTTCGAGCGCGCGTCTCCACGATTGCCGCGTCGGTCGTCAACGATGTCTCTCCCGAGGTGCGCGCCACGTCGGCATGGACCGGGCGCGATTTTGGTCCGTCCGGCGCAGTCCCTGTACCTCCACCGCCGGTCCCCGTGCTGAGCGGGATCGACGTTTTGCGGGCGAATGGATTCACGGCTTTGCAGGGAAAGCGGGT
>Ga0075418_10000826_pt1 | contig 33692 bp, 28 predicted proteins | sample SoiMetdeltSBSDD2_FD_81776 | JGI IMG/M metagenome (GOLD analysis project Ga0075418, IMG submission 81776) | Bulk soil microbial communities from a Populus tree surrounding site in Tennessee, USA - Soil MetaG P. deltoides SBSDD2 | ecosystem: Environmental > Terrestrial > Soil > Tree plantation... | reverse complement strand
TGGAGATATATAAATGATGATGAAAATCAACCAAAGGAAGATTTTGCACTCAACAACAAAAGATACAATGGGAAAATTCTGATTACCGGAAAAAATTTTGGTTGCGGTTCTTCCAGAGAACATGCTGCATGGGCAATTAAAGATGCTGGATTCGATGTAGTAGTGAGCAGCTTTTTTGCTGACATTTTTAAAAACAACTCGCTCAATAATTTTTTGTTGCCTGTTACAGTTACCGAAAGCTTCCTGAAAAAAATATTTGTTGCTGTCGAAAAAGATCCTACTACTGAAATTGAAGTGAATCTTGAAAAACAAACTATCAGCGCTGCAGGTGAAACCGAGCACTTTGAAATTAATAGTTATAAAAAAACCTGTTTGCTGAATGGTTATGATGATATTGATTACCTATTGAGTGCTAAAAAAGAAATAGAAGAATTTGAAACCCTTGTAAAATAAATTTTGTCCAAAGGATTCCTTTGGAGAATCATTAAACTACGTTGAACATGAAAAAGAAAATTGCAGTATTAAATGGCGATGGAATCGGCCCTGAAGTGACCAGGCAATCCATCCGTGTGCTGAATGCCGTGGCTGAACGTTTTGGCCACACGTTCGAATATCATGAAGCATTAATTGGTGCCGACGCAATTGATAAAACCGGCACAGCTTTACCCTCTGAAACAATTGATATTTGCCTTGACAGTGATGCCGTTTTATTCGGTGCTGTGGGTCATCCAAAATATGATAATGATCCAAACGCAAAAGTGAGACCGGAGCAGGGAATACTTGGCATAAGAAAAGCATTACAACTCTTTGCTAATATTCGCCCGGTAACTACTTACCAAACATTACAACACCTCTGCCCTATCAAACCAAAAAATATGGAAGGCGTTGATTTCATCATCTTCCGTGAGCTGACTGGTGGCATTTATTTTGGTAAAAAACAAACTGCAGAAGATGGAAGTGCCGCAAGTGACGAATGTTCATATACAAAAGAAGAGATCGAAAGGATCTCACACCTCGCATTTCAATATGCACAGAAAAGAAGTAAGAAACTGACCTTGGTTGATAAAGCTAATGTTCTTGATACATCAAGACTCTGGAGGAAAACAGTTCAACAGATAGCCACTCAATACGCAGATGTAAAAGTTGATTACATGTTTGTTGATAATGCAGCCATGCAGATCATCATCAATCCAAAACAGTTTGATGTGGTGCTGACAGAAAATATGTTTGGCGACATTATCAGTGACGAAGCAAGTGTGTTGAGTGGTTCACTCGGTATGCTACCTTCGGCATCGGTTGGAAACAAAACCGCCTTGTTTGAACCGATCCACGGCTCTTATCCACAGGCAGCAGGAAAGGATATTGCTAACCCAACAGGTTCTGTCCTGAGTGCCGCGATGATGCTCGAATATTTCGGTATGAAAGAAGAAGCCGTAGTTGTACGTGATGCCGTTGAATGGACATTGGAGAACAATTTCGTTACAAAAGATATTGATCCCGTGAACTTTTATTTCACTTCCACCATTGGGGAGTTGTTGTGTGATTATGTAAGTGGAAAGATCCCGGGTTCAATTAAAAAAGAGAATATTGAGTTGAGAAAATCTACGATAATATAGAACCATGATTAACTTGATTACTGAGGATCATTAGGAAAATAGGAAGGTTACTTGCATCCGCATAATCCTTTTTTTAATCGTGAAAATCCCGGTTCTGCTTTAAAAAATTGCTTGCCACAGTTCTTTTTTCAAAACGGCGGGTGTATATTTACAAAACATACATCCTTCATGTTGAAGAATATTATTAATAATGTCATTACAAACTCTGCCACAATAATTATTGTGGTTGTCATTATTATTACTTCAGCAGGAGGTGGTGCATGATACTAAATTAAAAAACTAATTATACAGCAACCCGCCTCCAAAAAAGGCGGGTTTTTATTTGTAACCCCCAACCCCTAAAGGGGAGTAAAAAAAAGAAAATTATTCTATGGCAACATATTATAACGAAAACACAGTGATATTTTGGAATGGTGAATTTGTAAAAGCTAGCGAAGCTAAAATGGATCTGTACAGCCAGAGTCTTCATTATGGTTATTCGGTATTTGAGGGCATTCGGTCTTACAAAACTGTGAATGATGACACAAAGATCTTCAAGGAAGTTGAACATTACGACAGATTGAAAAGATCTGCTGAGGCTTTGAACATGCCTTACCATTGGACAACGCAGGAATTGATCGATGCCACTTATGAAGTATTAAAAAGAAATGATCTGCAGGATGCTTATATACGTCCGGTTGTGTATGCTCCCACAAATATGAAATTCGATGTAAATGAAAGATCATTTATCGTAGTTGAAGCCTGGAAAATGCAGCCTTTTCTTGGTGAAAAATTATTAAGAGTAATGACTTCATCTTTTCAACGACCCAATCCAAAAGGGTTTAAAATTCATGCAAAGGCTGCGGGTCATTATGTAAACTCTTTGCTGGCAAGTCATGAAGCAAAAGCAAATGGCTTTGATGAAGCCTTGCTGCTTGATATGAATAATTATGTTGCCGAAGCGCCTGGAGCTAATTTCTTTTATGAAAAAGATGGAAAATTATTTACGCCTGGTTTAGGAAATATTTTACCGGGCATCACAAGAGCTACCATTATTAGACTATGCAATGAGTTGAATATAGAAGTCCAAGAAAAATTCTTCACTGTTGACGAGTTGAAAAAAGCAGATGCTGCATTCTTCTGTGGTACTGGTGCTGAGGTGATTGGTTTTGAAAGTTTGGATGATTATGAATTTCCATTGAATTGGAATGAGAGTGTATCCAGAAAAATACAGTTAGCATATATGAAACTTGTTAAAGAAGATTTTTTTGAACCACAGCGACACAAAGACACAGAGAAACACAAAGAGATCGCTGTGTAACACCGCGACCTGTGCCACCGTGGTTATAATAGCTGAATAGAAATGAACGTACAAGTGAGCATATTGGAAACAACGGAAGTTTACTAGTAGTACAAAAGCTAAGTAGCAAATAGAAATGGCAGAATTAAATAGATATTCAAAAACAATTACACAGGATCCGACACAGCCGGCGGCACAAGCCATGCTGTATGGAATCGGATTGACAGAGGAAGATCTTAAGAAACCACAGATCGGTGTGTGCAGCATGGGTTATGATGGTAACACCTGTAATATGCATTTGAATGACCTCGCCAAAATAGTAAAGCAAGGTGTGTGGGATAATGACATGGTTGGCTTAATATTTAATACAATTGGAATAAGTGACGGAATAAGTAATGGTACTGATGGTATGAGATATTCATTGGTTAGCCGTGATTTGATCGCCGACTCAATCGAATCAGTAATGGGTGGATTTTATTATGATGGCTTGATCGCTATTCCTGGCTGTGACAAAAATATGCCGGGATCGATCATTGCTATGGGAAGATTGAATCGTCCTTCGATAATGTTATATGGCGGCACCATCGCCGCCGGACATTATAAAGGTCAGGACTTAAATATTATTTCGGCATTTGAAGCATTGGGGCAAAATATTGCCGGCACTTTACATGCGGAAGACTTCAAACAGATCGTGCAGCATTCATGTCCGGGTGCGGGTGCCTGTGGTGGTATGTACACCGCCAACACAATGGCGTCAGCCATTGAAGCCATGGGAATGAGTTTGCCTTATTCATCTTCGAATCCTGCATTGAGCAATGAAAAGAAAAAAGAATGCCTGGATACCGGTAAAGCATTAAAATTATTACTTGAAAAAAATATTCGCCCATCGGATATCATGACACGTAAAGCATTTGAAAATGCAATTACCGTGATCATGATTTTAGGTGGCAGCACAAATGCTGTGTTGCATTTGATCGCAATGGCAAAGTCTGTGGGGGTGGCTTTATCTATTGATGATTTTCAAACGATCAGTGATAAAGTGCCCGTGTTGGCAGATTTCAAACCCTCTGGAAAATATCTTATGCAGGATTTGCACCAACATGGTGGACTTCCCTCAGTAATGAAATACTTATTGTCGAAAGATTTACTGCATGGCGATTGTTTGACAGTTACCGGTAAAACGGTTGCAGAAAATTTAGCAGGTGTTCCGGATCTAGATTTTAAGGCTCAGCAAATTATTTATCCAATCGAACAACCATTGAAAAAAACGGGTCACCTGCAAATTCTGTATGGCAACCTTGCCGAGAAAGGTAGTGTTGCAAAAATTTCCGGAAAAGAAGGTGAACGTTTTGTGGGACCTGCAAGAGTGTTTGATGGTGAACAAAAATTGATTCAGGGAATACAAAGTGGAAGAGTAAAAGCCGGTGATGTAGTTGTGATAAAAAACGAAGGGCCTAAAGGAGCGCCGGGTATGCCGGAGATGCTGAAACCGACTTCGGCAATTATTGGTGCCGGTCTTGGTAAGTCCGTTGCGTTGATCACTGATGGTCGTTTTAGTGGCGGTACCCATGGTTTCGTTGTGGGACATATTACGCCTGAGTCATATGAAGGCGGGTTGATCGCATTTGTGAATGACGATGATGTGATAGAGATCGATGCGACGTCAAATACAATTACATTGAAAGTAAGTGATGAAGAAATAAAAAAAAGAAAGGCTGGCTGGAAGCAACCAGCCTTGAAAGAGAAAAGGGGTGTGTTGTATAAATATGCGATGTGTGTAAAGGATGCATCTGAAGGATGCGTAACAGATGAAGCGGGCCCCTCTAACTCCCCCAAAGGGGGAGAATTAGCAAGCACACAGGCCCCGCTTGTCGAACACGCTACTTAAAAAGTGAAGGGTTGAGTATTGAAAATTGAATATTGAGCATTGAGAATTGAACATTTAAATGAATTTTATGGATACTCTTGAATTAACGACAAAGAAAAAAGCAGCAACTGCTACTGAAAATATTTCAGGTAGTGAAGCGGTATTAAGAGCTTTTGTTGCCGAAGGTGTCGAAACTATTTTTGGTTATCCTGGTGGTGCCATCATGCCTATTTATGATGCACTGTATGATTATCATGATAAGCTTACCCATATATTAGTTCGTCATGAACAGGGAGCTATACATGCTGCACAGGGTTTTGCAAGAGTAAGTGGAAGAACAGGTGTTGTATTTGCAACCAGTGGTCCGGGAGCAACAAATCTTGTAACAGGTTTAGCGGACGCAATGATCGACTCCACGCCTGTTGTATGTATCACAGGACAAGTATTTGCTCATTTATTGGGAACAGATGCCTTCCAGGAAACAGATGTAATAAATATTACCACTCCGGTTACCAAATGGAATTACCAGGTAACTGATGCCAGTGAAATTCCGCATGTAATAGCAAAAGCATTTTATATAGCAGGCAGTGGCAGGCCAGGACCTGTATTGATCGATATTACTAAAAATGCGCAGATTCAAATGTTCGATTATAAAGGGTATGAAAAATGCGAGCATATCAGGAGTTACCGTCCGAAGCCGATTGTTCGCAAAGAATATATTGAACAAGCTGCAAACCTTATCAATGAAGCGGAGAGACCATTCGTAATCTTTGGGCAAGGAGTTATTCTTGGCAAAGCAGAAAAAGAGTTTCAAAAATTTATTGAGAAAGCTGGTATCCCGGCGGCGTGGACTATCATGGGAATGAGTGCAATCCCTACTGATCATCCTTTGGGTGTGGGTATGCTGGGAATGCATGGAAATTATGGACCAAATCTTCTCACTAATGAATGCGATGTGTTGATCGCCGTTGGTATGCGTTTCGATGATCGTGTTACTGGTCGCCTGGATAAATATGCTAAACAAGCAAAGGTCATTCATCTCGATATTGATCCGGCAGAGATCGATAAAAATGTAAAAACAACTGTACCTGTTTGGGGTGATTGTAAAGAAACCCTGCCTTTATTAACGGAAATGGTAAACCAAAAAGTTTATCCCCAATGGCTGCAGAAGTTTACTGATTGCATGAAGAAAGAAGAAGAGAAATGCATTAGATCAGAAATGAATCCTTCAACTGAAATATTAACAATGGGGGAAGTGATTGATGCGATCAATGAATTAACGAAAGGTGACGCCGTGATAGTAACGGATGTTGGTCAACACCAAATGGTGGCATGCCGTTATGCAAAAATGAATCAAACAAAAAGTAATATCACAAGCGGTGGATTGGGTACCATGGGTTATGCGTTACCGGCTGCAATTGGTGCAAAATATGGTGCACCAGAAAGAACTGTTATTGCAATTATTGGTGATGGTGGAATTCAAATGACAATACAAGAGTTGGGAACTATCATGCAATTCAAACCTGATGTAAAGATCATTATTCTTAATAATAAATTTTTAGGAATGGTTCGTCAGTGGCAGGAGTTGTTTCATAAGAACCGTTATTCATTTGTTGATATAGAGAGTCCGGACTTTGTAATGGTGGCAAAAGGTTATGGTATCGCAGGAAGATCGGTTTGCAAAAGAGAAGATGTAAAAAATGCATTAGCTGAAATGCTTAATTATAAAGGAAGTTATTTGCTTGAGGTGATAGTTGGAAAAGAGAATAATGTGTTTCCGATGGTACCTCAGGGCCGCGGTGTTGCAGAAGTTGTTTTAAGTAAAGACGAAATTTAGCCCCCTGTCCCCCTAAAGGGGGAACTTAGGCTGAATGTTCCTTATTAATAAAAAAAGTTCTTTATAAAAGCAAGTTGAATGGTTATGATGCAACCGGTATTGCTACTATTGAGCTTCTGTTGCGTCGCACACTTCAACTGAATAAATACTATTGAGCATTATTTTTAATTACACTCTTAATCGGAGTGTATCAAAACTCCCCTTTAGGGGATGGGGGTATTATTATGAGCAAACAAGAATATACAATAACGGTTTATACAGAAAACCAGATTGGTTTACTGAATCGTATTGCAATTATCTTTTCAAGAAGAAAGATAAACGTAGAAAGCTTAAATACTTCGCCGAGTGAAGTAGATAGTGTGCATCGCTTTACCATCGTTATCAATGAAACAGAAGATGTAGTAAGAAAACTTTGCCGCCAGATCGAAAAACAGGTGGAAGTATTAAAAGCCTATTACAATACCAATGAGGAGATCGTTTGGCAGGAATTGGCTTTGTATAAAGTACCGACTGAAATCATTGCTGAAGAAGTAAAAGTAGAAAGGCTGCTTCGTGAACATGGTGCTAAAGCAGTTGTGATAAGAAAGGATTATACAGTTTTTGAGGTTGCGGGTCATAGAGAAGAAACTGATAAATTGATTAAAGTATTGGAGCCGTATGGGTTGATCGAATTTGTGCGCAGTGCAAGAGTGGCGATCATTAAAAACAGCGATGGTTTCCATAAAAAATTAAAATCATTTGAATATAAAGAACCAGGTGAAGAAGTGGTAGAGAACGAATATTTGAGTGATAATGAGAAAGTATTTAGTATGTAAGCGCCAACTCATTGACTATGGAAAAAATATCATTTACTATTATTTTAGAATCATCCCAGGACAGGAAAGAAAAAGCAAGGCTGATCGCTGAAAAGATCAAAAATGCCAAAGGCTATTCATGGGTGGGATTGTATGATATAAAAGAAAAAGAAATTCAGCTTATCTCCTTTGCGGGAAGAAGCGAACCCACGTTTACTTCTTTTCCCAATGATAAAGGCCTTAATGGCAGGGCGTATATGGAAAAAAGAACAGTGATCGTAAATGATATAGATAAAGATGAAGACTACCTGCTCACATTCAGCGATACCCAATCAGAAATTGTGGTTCCGGTTTTTTCAGCGGATGAAAAAGAGGTTAGAGGTACTATCGATGTGGAAAGTGAACAAGAAAATGCATTCGATGACGAAGATGCTTCATTTCTTGAAGAATGTGCATTCTCAATTCAATTATTATGGGTAAAAAAATAATAACCAATAAATAAACTCTTAAAACAAATACAATGGCAAAACTAAATTTCGGCGGCGTTACTGAAAACGTAGTGACCCGTGAAGAATTTCCTCTCGCAAAAGCACAGGAAGTACTGGCAAAGGAAACAGTAGCGGTGATCGGTTATGGTGTGCAAGGTCCTGGCCAGGCATTGAACCAGAAAGATAATGGGATCAATGTTATCGTTGGTCAACGTAAAAATTCAAAAACGTGGGATAAGGCGATCCGCGATGGTTTTGTACCCGGCGAAACTTTATTTGAAATTGAAGAGGCATTGCAACGGGGTACTATTATTTGTTACCTGCTAAGCGATGCAGCACAAATTGCTTTGTGGCCGACTGTAAAAAAACATTTGACTCCTGGTAAGGCATTATATTTTTCTCATGGCTTCGGCATCACATTTAATGAGCAAACCGGCATTGTTCCCCCGAAAGATGTAGATGTATTTTTAGTTGCCCCAAAAGGAAGCGGCACTTCATTGCGCCGAATGTTTTTACAAGGTCGTGGATTGAATAGCTCTTATGCCATCTTTCAGGATGCAACAGGAAAAGCATTTGACAGGGTAATTGCCCTTGGTATTGCAGTGGGTAGCGGTTATTTATTTGAAACAGATTTCAAGAAAGAAGTCTATTCTGATCTGACTGGTGAAAGAGGAACATTAATGGGTGCTATACAGGGGATCTTCGCTGCACAATACCAGGTATTGCGTGAAAGAGGCCACTCTCCTTCTGAAGCATTCAATGAAACAGTGGAGGAATTAACTCAATCTCTGATGCCTTTAGTTGCAGAGAATGGAATGGATTGGATGTACGCTAACTGTTCTACAACGGCACAACGTGGTGCTTTGGATTGGTGGAAAAAATTCCGTGATGCAACCGCGCCTGTATTCAAAGAACTGTATGATAGCGTCGCTGCAGGCAAAGAAAGTCAGCGTTCGATTGACAGTAACAGCAAACCCGATTACAGGGAAAAACTTGAAGAAGAATTGAAAGAGCTCCGTGAAAGTGAATTATGGCAGGCAGGTAAAACTGTTAGAAGTTTACGGCCGGAAAATCAACCTGCAAAAACTGAGAAAAAGAAAGTTGAACCCGTAGCATAAATATGCCGATACCCTAAAGAGGAATAAAAAATTACTTGATAGAGGACACCAAGAAAAATAAAAATGGAAAAGGCAATCACAAATAAAAGAACTTTTCAAGGCTCCCCTTTAGCGGCCGAAGGGTTAGATTTCACGGCTGCAGCATTGCGATTAAAAAAAGTAGTACACAGAACTCCACTGCAACGCAATACTCATCTTTCAAAAAAATATGATTGCAATATTTTTTTAAAACGTGAAGATCTGCAGGTAGTAAGAAGCTATAAACTTCGTGGCGCTTATAATTTAATGAGCAGTTTGTCAAAAGAAGAGTTGGAAAGAGGGGTCGTATGTGCCAGCGCCGGTAATCACGCCCAAGGGTTTGCTTTCAGTTGCAAAAAATTGAATGCAAAGGGTGTTGTCTTCATGCCTACGATCACGCCAAATCAGAAAGTGAAACAAACCCAAATGCATGGCGATGGCAATGTGGAAATAAAACTGGTGGGCGACACATTTGATGATTGTGCAATCATTGCAAAAAAATTCACTGAAGACAATGGAATGACCTTTATCCCTCCTTTTGATAATTATAAGATCATTGAAGGACAAGGAACGGTTGGCGTTGAAATCCTTGAAGAGTTAAACTACATTGATTATTTGTTTGTGCCGATCGGGGGTGGCGGCCTGAGTGCAGGTGTTGGCTCATATTTCAAAACGTATTCACCAAAAACAAAGATCATCGGTGTGGAGCCGGAAGGTGCTCCTGCCATGTATGAGGCATTAAAAGCTGGTCATCCTGTAACATTAGACAATATCGATCGCTTTGTTGACGGCGCTGCGGTAAAAAGGGTTGGCGACATTACTTTTCCGATTTGTAAAGAAGTATTAGATGATATGCATCTTATATCTGAAGGAAAAGTATGTTCAACGATCGTGAAATTGTATAATGAAGATGCTATAGTTGTTGAACCGGCAGGTGCCTTATCTGTAGCTGCGCTTGACGATTTTGCCAATGAAATAAAATACAAAACAGTAGTATGCATTGTAAGCGGAAGCAATAATGATATCGACCGCATGCAGGAGATAAAAGAAAGAAGTTTGCAATACGAAGGGCTTAAACATTACTTCCTGATCAATTTTGCCCAGCGTCCCGGTGCTTTGAAAGAATTTGTGAACAACGTGCTCGGGCCTGCTGATGATATTACAAGATTTGAGTACATGCAGAAGAATAATAAAGAAGCGGGACCTGCTCTGGTTGGTGTGGAGTTGCAAAGTCGTGATGATTATGACAGGCTTCTTCAAAACATGAATAAGTATCAAATCAATTATACTGAGCTAAGTAAGGATAATACCTTGTTTAGTTATTTGGTTTAGACCATCAATCTTGTTATGCGGGGGAACGAGGCATCTCAAACTTTAAAAAGTAAGAGATGCCTCTCTTGCTTTTACCATTACAAATAATGTTAAGAGTTTCGCCCGGCATGACAAGATTCGAAAAAATAGCTACTTATTAATTACTTTTGCGGCTTCAATAAACTCACTATGTCAAAAGTCAAAGTTGGTTTGGTGCAAATGAGTTGTTCAAGCAATAAGGAGGCGAATTTGCAAAAGGCAATAGAAAAGGTAAAGGAGGCTGCTGCAAAGGGAGCCCAGATCGTTTGCTTGCAGGAATTGTTCACTTCACTTTATTTCTGTGATGTAGAAGATTATGAGAATTTCAAGCTGGCTGAATCGATCCCCGGTCCATCATCAGATGCATTGAGTAAACTGGCCAAGGAACTTAACGTGGTCATCATTGCTTCATTATTTGAAAAACGGACACAAGGAATTTATCACAATACAACAGCTGTCTTAGATGCCGATGGCGCTTATCTAGGTAAATATCGTAAGATGCATATTCCAGATGATCCGGCCTATTATGAAAAATTTTATTTTACTCCAGGCGATCTTGGTTATAAAGTCTTCAAAACAAAATATGCAACGATCGGTGTCTTGATTTGTTGGGATCAGTGGTATCCTGAAGCAGCAAGAATTACTTCATTAATGGGTGCTGAGATATTATTCTACCCGACAGCGATTGGCTGGGCCACTTCACAGGATGAAGCAACCAATACAGAGCAATATAATGCCTGGCAAACAATTCAGCGCAGCCATGCCGTGGCGAATGCTGTGCATGTAGTGAGTGTGAACCGTGTAGGCTTAGAACAAAATGGAGCCATGAAATTCTGGGGTGGTTCATTTGTAAGTAACCCTTTCGGTACTTTACTATATAAAGCATCACATGAAAATGAAGAAGTAGCTGTAGTAGAAATTGACACTACTAAAACTGATTTTTTCAGAACACATTGGCCATTCTTAAGAGACAGAAGAATTGATTCCTATCAACCAATTACGCAACGCTATATTGACGAAGTGTAATAATCAATAATTATTAATTAATAATTATTGATCATTGAGAAACCTCCACAAACAAAATGACTCCCAAACAACTCGGTTATTATTTCCCCGCTGAATTTGCTCCTCATGATGCCACCTGGCTAAGCTGGCCGCATAAAGAAGCCTCATGGCCAGGAAAAATTCATACTATATATCCTTTTTACAGTCGTTTTGTAAAATATCTGGCACAAAGTGAAAAAGTTCGCATCAATGTGAATGATGAATCAATGAAAGCTTTCGCAATTGAATGTTTGAAAAAAGAAGGAGTTGATCTTTCGCAGGTCGAATTCTTCTTTCATCCAACAAACGACGCATGGTGCCGGGACCATGGCCCTGCTTTTTTAATTAATCCGAAAGCTGATATTAAAAAAGTAATTGTCGATTGGAACTATAACGCCTGGGGTGGTAAATATTTACCTTGTGATCTTGATGACGTAATTCCAACCAGGATCGGGCAACATTTTAAGACCCCGGTTTACAATCCGGGCATCATCATGGAAGGCGGCAGTGTTGATTTCAATGGAAAAGGAACAGTGGTCACTTCTACTCTTTGTTTACTAAATCAAAATCGCAATCCGCATTTAAATCAACAACAAATTGAAGAATACTTGTGCAATTATTATGGTCAGGAACAAGTGCTTTGGGTAGATGAAGGAATTGTTGGCGATGATACTGATGGCCATATTGATGATACAGTTCGTTTCGTGAATGAAGACACTGCAATTGCAGTTGTAGAAGAAAACAAAACCGACGAGAATCATCTATTACTTGAAAAAAATCTGGAACAACTAAAAGCAATGCGATTGTTAAATGGTAAACAACTGAACATTGTGGAGCTTCCTATGCCTGATTATTTGGAATATGAGGGGCAGCGCCTTCCCTGCAGCTATGCTAATTTCTACATAAGCAATAAGTATGTGATCGTTCCGATCTTTAACTGCCAAAAAGATGATAAGGCTTTACAAATAATCTCGCAATGCTTCCCGACGAGAGAAACGATCGGCATTGATTCCACAGAGATCATCTGGGGATTGGGAAGTTTCCACTGTTTGAGTCAACAGGAGCCTGCAGTTTAATCGTTGCTATTTTATTATTTCTCCGCTAATGGTAATTTTTTTATCTGGTGACCTAAAACTATCAAGCAGATCAGCAGTCATATTATCCTTGTCAAAATGGAAAATCATATTTAGCGCATGCGGGCTATCAATATATCTCAATTTCATTTCTAATACGGCAGGTGATTTCCAACTATAGGCCCCTGCAATTTGTGAAGCAGGCAATCCAGCAAAATGATTTTTTGCTCCTTCTACTAAAGATGGTCCAAGCATCGTGGTTTTTCCTTCGATCCAATTACCATCTCCAAAGTTTATAGAATAAGAGCTTCCTTTTGTTTTAATATCAAGTGTAATGACCCGGTCCTTTGCTTTAAAAGAGATCGTTTCTATATTTTTTGGATTACTTTCTATTTTAAAAACCCTATTTGTGATCTTCGGCTCAGCAAAACTGCTATCCGCTTTGACAGGTAAAGGGAGCTTTAATATTGTCAATCTTTTTTTAAGGGCCACTGCATCATTTTTATCTAATATCGATTTATTAACCCGCATTGCCGGTAATATATATTGCCATACCAGGTTTAATTCACCTGGCATATCAGGTGTTTCTGATGTAATAGCGATCACTGCATCTTCTTCGGGCAATACCAGGGCATATTGACCAAATGCGCCATCACCACGATATGAATTATGACGGCTGCGCCAGAATTGATAACAATATCCCTGCCTCCAGTCGCTCGAATCTTTTCTTTCCTGCGACATGCCCGGAGCATTATCAATTTTAAAAGTTGTCGCTTCCTCTACCCATGCCGCAGGTAAAATCTGCTTACCTTTCCATTTTCCTTTTTGTAAATAAAGTTGTCCGAAGCGGGCAATATCTTCTGTTCTTATCCTGAATCCCCAGCCACCTACATTGATACCGGAGGGATCGATCTCCCAATCCATTCCATGAATACCAAGTGGATCAAATAAACGCGGTTTTAGGTAATCAACTATTTTTTCACCCGTTACTTTTTGAACGATCGCAGATAACATATACGTTGCCGCAGAGTTATACAAAAATTCGGAACCAGGTTTATTCAGAACAGGTGTTGCTAAAAATGTTTTTATCCAGTCTTCAGTAATTGCAACTTGAAATGAAGGATCCGGCGCCTGACCGGCAGACATTGAAAGCAGATCTTTAATTGTTAACTGAGATAAATTATCTGTAACGTTTGCTGGCAACTTATCAGGAAAAAAAGAGATCACCTTATCACTTACGCTTAATTTTTTTTCGCTTACCGCAAAACCAACTGCGGTAGAGGTAAAACTTTTACTAAGAGAATATAAAGTATGCTTTAAGTCAGGACGATAAGGATTCCACCATCCTTCTGCAATTACTTTACCATGGCGAAGGATCATAATGCTATGCATTTCATGCCCGCTGTTTGCAATAGCATCTAAAAAACCTATAATACCTTTCGATGATACGCCTTCCGCTTCCGGGGTGCTTCGTTGAAGATCCTGGGCACTTAATTGAAAACTTAAAAAAAGAAAAAGGAAGAGAGCAGCGAATGAGTTTTTTCTATAAGTCATTTTAAAAAATTGTAGCTCCGAAATATGAAGTCGGAGTGATAAATCTACAATTTCTATTTTATCTACGAACCAAAACTCTTAATTTGAATAAGTAAAACCAAAGAATTACCGGCAGTACAATCAAACAGTGTCAACAGTTGATCGTACGGAGAAAATAATTATTGAATCTATAGATCAGGTAGTCTCTTCTCTTTCCACGGTAATAGTACATTCGCCAATTAAAGCTGCCATTGCACCAACAGCTGCAAGAACGGGTGCAAAAACGGCTCCTACTACACCCAGGCTCAAAGGGAAACTCATCAATTCTTTGCCATCTTTTTCATGAATGCTTATTTTCCTGACATTTCCTTCCTTCACCAATTCCTTTACCTTATTTAAAAGTTTTTCTCCCTGGATCTTGATAGATTCTTTGGTAATTGTTGCCATAAAATTTTTGATTTTAGACTAAATTAGATTAAAAATGATGCCAGATATTAACTCTTATTGCCCCGATATTTGGAAAGCCTTTTGCAGTATAACCAGAAAAATAAGAATATGGCTCTAGCGGCCAGTCAATCTGCTCAATTACAGGAATTTTTTAATCATTCTAAATTTGAAGAATGCGGTGGTCTTATTACTGATCTTGATGGAACGGCCATTCATGAATTTGAAGGCCGCTACAGCATTCCTCAATCTGTTCAATTAGGATTGGATAAAATTTATGATCTCGGCAGACCGATCGTTTTGAATACGCTTCGCTTTCCCTTATCTGTTATTCGGACGTTTGGAGAGGAATGGCACAAAATATCCAATGCACCAATACCAACTGTTTTGATGAATGGGAGTCAGGTCGGTCATATAATGGCGGACAAAGAGGGCAAATTTCTCTACAATGAAATAGATGCATTCCCGCTGGAGCCAAATGAAATTGCCGAAGTATTACAGATCATTACAAGTTTTATTAAAAACAATGACCTGCACCTGTTGGTTTTTTATTATCCCCGTGACTGGCAACAGGGAGAAATTATCTGGACTCCGGTTGCAGATAAAATTGATGCGGTTCAAAATAAATACTTAAGTGCTTCCAAAGTATATTCCTCCTCATTGGAAAATCTACAAACAGACTTGCATGACCAGGAAATATGCATGATATTTTTATTGATTGACGTACCGCAGGACAAACTGATGGCTTACCAGCATACAAAACGAAACAATTTTTTTACTCATAAAGGAGTGGATAAGAATTTTGGCGCACAGCAGATCGCTAACTATTTACAATTTGATCTGAAACATTCAATCGGCGCGGGTGATTCTGAAATGGATAGCTTTTTACGTTCAGTGGGATTAGCAATTCATGTGGGCAACCCGCTTCTTACTATCGAAGGTCTTTTACCACCGATCAAGGTGAAAAATTCATCGGAATTTGGTGAGTTACTTTTCGCATTGGCTGCTATGCAGAGAAATGTAATCAGTTAATTTTAAATATGCCAAAATACACGGCATCGCAAATAAGAACGAAAAAACAAATGGCGAGAAAAGTGGTAGAACATCACTTCGGAAAGTCATTAAAGGATATTGAATTCAATGCAGCTGGTAAAACAAATTTCGTTTTCACAGCGGTTACAAAAGATGGAAGTTTTATTGTAAAGATCGCTACTGCCAGAACTAAGTATAAAGACTTTTTAAAAGAGCAATGGGCAATTCAAAAAGCATCAGAGGCCGGTGTTCCGGTGCCGGAAATTTTAGAAGTCGGTGACGGGGTCATACCAATGCCGTACATGCTACAAGAAAAGGTAGAGGGTACAGAGGCCATTAACCATCCTGACAGATTGGAAATCCTCCGTAAGCTTGGTAAATATGCTCATACGATACATTCGATCCCTACCGAAGGATTCGGCTCGGTATTCAATTGGTCCAAAAACAAATTATCAAAAAAGAAAACATGGACAGAGTTCCTTGAAAAAGAACTAATGTTTGCTGAAGGGCTGAAATTTCTTGAAGTCAATTCTATATTCAGCAAAAAGAAAATAAAAAGACTTGGGTCAGAATTTGAACGAATAAAAAGATGGAAGATATCCCCATCACTTAATCACTGTGATCTTCGACTAAAAAATGTAATAGTAAGTGATGAAGGAAAAATAAAAGCATTGATCGATTGGGAAAACTGTTCCTCCAATTGCGCACCTTATTGGGACCTGTCTATTGCCTTGCATGATCTTTCAATAGATGGAAAACAAAAATTCCTCGAAGGATATGACCTGGACATCGAAGAATTTAGTAAAAGAGCCTACTCGCTTACCGCTTTCAATATCATTAATTACATACCAGCGCTGCAAAGGATCATTTTTAAAAAAGATAAGAGAACACTCGAACTATATAAATTGCGGCTTGATGGCCAGCTGGATTTATTTTCGATATGAAATATCGATCGGAGTTGAAGTTTAGTTACGAGCAATCTTACATTCTCCCAATTATTCCATAAGCATTTGTTGAGCCATAGCAACCACCCGGACGAGCCAGGGCTTGGAATCTTGTTTTAAAATCGTTCGCTTACTGTACCGGAAACGGACAATTCCTTTATCCTCGTGGTGCTAAAAAATTGTCAGCCAGCCTCCTTTTTAAATGGCATTTTTTTGGATGATAACCATCCAAAGAACCCGATCAATTGAGACATGGAAAGCCGCCTTTGGACATTGATGGCAAAAAAACTTACCGGGGAAGCCTCACAGGATGAACTAATCGAATTGGAGGGATTAGTTCAGAAAACGCCGGATGCACCTTATGTTAAAGAGATCCTCACTCTTTGGTGGCAACTTTCAGAAAAATCAGGTAAAGAACAGGCTGAACAGGCAGTGGATGATTTATTATCACGATTGGAAAGGGAAAATGAAATGTTTCACCCAAACAAAAAAGGAAGAATTGATAATTTATGCCTTGCTTAAATTGAATTGCTTTATTTCTTAAGCTTCGTTCGAATGAAGCGTGGCTAATCCTTCCATGCCCCACTTTGTAACTATTATTTAGTAGATAATTACTCGCCTGTTTAAAACGCAGGATTGATCCATCTTTCAAAAAATTCCCAGGTTCGAAGCATTTGATCAATACGCTGACGATTATTGCCACTGCGTGTTATTTCATGCGAAGCATTAGGATGACGAACATATTCTACCGGCCGCCCCAAAACTTTTAAACTGCGATATAACATCTCTCCTTCCACAAAACCGGTTCTTCGATCATTATCGCCATGAAAAATTATATACGGCGTGGTAATGTTTTGAACATAAGTAAGCGGTGATTCTCTTTGTAATACTGCTTTTGCTTCAGGCTCCCAGGGATATCCGCCGAAATAATTTGGAACTAAACGCCATGCGTTGCCTTCACCAAAAAAAGTTGACAGCTCATACACGCCTCTTTGTGAGCAAGCGGCTTTAAAACGTTTATCATGTCCAATGATCCATGCAACGAGATAGCCTGCATAAGAACCGCCGGTAACTACTAATTTAGACGTATCCGCCCAGCCTTCAGCAACGGTTTTATCCAAAGCAGTTAATACATCGCTTGTAGGACCAGCACCCCAATCTTTAATATTGCCCCGTAAAAATTTTTCTCCATATCCGCCACTACCGCGAGGATTACAATAGACAACCCCGTAACCTTTACTGCAGAAAAATTGGTATTCATGCCACATCGTTAATTCACCCGGACCCCACATTGCAGACGGGCCTCCATGAATTTCCAGAAGCAAAGGATATTTTTTCCCTGCTTCATATCCTCTCGGCTTCATTACCCAATATTCAACGGTTAAACCAATGCTGTTTGTGAATGTATGTTTCTCAGGTAATGAGATGTGTTTCTGCTGAACCCATCCTTCATTAAAACTCGTTACTCGTTTTGCGTTGGCAGCATTTGCATCGGCAATATAAAGTTCATTTGGATTTGAAACCTCAGTTTTTACAAATACAAGCTTATTATTTACGATGTCAAAATTCAAGATGCCTGAATTAAAATCCGTAAGAGGCTTTATTTGCCTTGTTTTTATATCGAGCTTATAGAGCGGTGCGCCACCATTGCTTTGTGCAGTAAAATAAATGTACTGATCATCTTTACTCCAAACTGCATTACCAATATTTCTATCAAACGGAATAGTGACAATATCTTTTTCTGATCCATTAACAGGCATAATCGCAAGATTTGGAACAGAAACATGATTGATTTTGCCATATTGAAATGCTATCGATTTACCATCATTAGAAAGTAATGCATTGTTGTAAAAAAAATCTTTTTTGCCAAGTAACATTCTCAAGTTACTGCCATCGGCATTAGCAATAAATATCTCGGATTCCTGTGAACGATCAGGATGCTCGGTTGAATCAATATCCGCCGTCATAATAAATTGTTTGCCATCAGGTGTGAACTGTAAATTATTAAAACGATAAAACCCACGAGTAATGGGAACCGGGATCGCTTTATCCTGAACATTTACAACAAAAAGATGGTTGAAGTTCAATTCCGCTGATATATCAGTCTCACTTTGAAAATTCAGTTTATTCAGCACAATTGCTTTTCTATCATTCGCGTTCATATCAAGATACGCTCTCACTTCATTGATCGTGCCATCGGGATTTGGTTTTGCAGAAGAAGTTCTCATTTGTTCATTTTTGACAAAGCCCGGCTTTTCCATTGACCATGATGGAGATCTTTTTCCTGGATTAAGCAATGAGTCAGTCATCAGGTCTTTCGGTCGTACTGTTGCAGCAAAAGCAATTCTTTTTCCATCCGGACTCCATCGTGGTGAGGTAGCCCCATATTTAAATTTTGTGAGCTGCATTGGCTCGCCGCCGGCAAATGATAAAATAAAAATTTGTGGACGGCCATCAACGGCTCTTACAAAAGCCAGTTGTTTTCCATCAGGACTCCACGCAGGCTGTGAAGCGCCATCTTTGCTGAATGTAAGCTGGCGCGGAGCTAAACCAGGTCCGGTTGAAACCATCCACAGCTGGCTAGTATATTTATACTCCCATTTAGCGCTATCGGTTTCCGGTTCGATACTGGTAACAACAAAGGCCGCGGTATTACCATCTTCAGTTAACGTTACGCTACTGATGGTTTTTATTTTAAACATATCAGTTACTAATACAGGTTGCTTTATCTGAGACCGGGCCTGAAGATTAAACAAAAACAGAATTGTTACTGGCAGATATCGCATGAATGATTTTTTATTTGCTGTACTTGTATACATCTTTAATAAGAATTGAATTTACTTGTTATCCCCAAAAAAAGATCCGTATAAGTTTTTATTCTCTTAAGCTTTTCAGGTAGGCGATAGTTTGCGGGATTTGGACAATGATATTGCTGCTCTCGTCTTCGATAAAATAATGTTTGATGCCGACCTTTTTTGCTTCTTTCATAATAGCAGGCATGTTTAGTTCCCCGGTGCCAACGGCAACATCATTCTCTGGTGAGGTAAGACCGGTCAGGTCCTTCTTAGTTCCTTTCTTCAGATCTTTCACATGCATCAGTTTCCAACGGGTGCCATATTTTTTAAGCAAGGCCGCCGGATCACCGCCTCCGAAATGTATCCACATAATATCCATTTCAAATGATACATATTCCGGGTTTGTGCTCTTAATAATATAATCCAGCAAAGTACCATTTTCATGCGGCCAGAATTCATAGCCATGAGGATGATAACAGAGTGTAAGCCCGTTTTCCTTCAATATTTTTCCTGCCGTATTAAAATCTTCAACTGCTTTTTTTGCATTTTCAAAATTAAAGCTGCCTGTCGTGTGTGGTATCCATGCACACATTACATATTTGGCCCCAAGCATTTTTGCTCTCCACACAACAGAATCTATTTTGCTTACAAGATCATTGTATCCGGCACCGGTGGATGGGATACTGATACCACGTTCATCACATAATTTTTTAAAATCGGAGGGATGCATTCTTCCACTGCCACTTTCAATTTCTGTGACACCCATCATTTTTATGGTGTCTAATACTTTAGCCGGTTCAGCGCCGATACTTCTTCGAAAGCTATATGTCTGTACGCCGAAAGGTGCAGTGTACAATGGTTTTTGTGCCATAGCTGAATCAGTGCAGGCTAAGACAACGATCATTAATATTAGAAGACTTCTTTTCATTGTATATTTTTTTTGAAACACGGCGTCACTGAGGGCACAAAGAGACACGGAGTAGTCTCCGTGAATCGCTGTGTCATTATGTCTCCGTGGTTTATTTTCCAGATTATAATTAAGATTAAACATTCAAATCAATTTGAAAAGCGGAATAGCGAACAGAACGCATCCCGACTTAGTCGGGACGACGCAACAAGTCTCAATCAATGTTCAAAAGCTGGAATCATAAAAAATAAAAACTAAGAGTCAAAAGGCTTTTTAATTTTTACTTTTGATTTTTGACTTTCAAAGATTCCTTTTCTTTAATTCCTCCACCGCATAATTGGCCGCTCTTGCTGTTATTGCCATAAAGGTCAAAGTTGGGTTTTGGGTACCGGTTGATGTCATACAAGCTCCGTCAGTAACAAAAACATTCGTGCAATGATGTAGCTGGTTCCAACTATTCAGTAAAGAAGTTTTTGGATCATGCCCCATACGAACACCACCCATCTCATGTATATCAGCACCCGGTGGTGATTTTGTATCCTCAACTTTTATGTCGCTGAACCCCGCCTTTTCAAACATCAGTTTCATTTGTTCCATATAATCAGCTACCATGTTATCATCGTTGGCATCCCATTCACAGGAAACAATTAATTGCGGAATGCCGTATTTATCTTTTTGATCCTTGCTCAAACGAACATGATTTTTTTCTAGCGGCACACATTCGCCCATCATCCAGCTGGCGATATACCAACTGCCTAATTCAGGTTTTAATAAATTTTCTCTTAACTGATCACCGATCATGTCAGTGTTTGAATACGTACCGCGGCCCCCTGCAATGCCTGCAGCATACCCTCTCAAAAAATCCATTTCCTGTTTGAATACATTTCTGAATCTGGGCACATAACTATAGCTCGGACTGCGGCCATCGGTTTTTTTATCTTTGAATCCTTCATAAGATGCATTTGCTTTTCCACGGTAGTTATGCCATGAAACATATTTGCCAAGTAAACCATTATCATTACCTAATCCATTTGGGAATCGGTGTGAAGTTGAATTCAACAAGATGGCATTACTGTTGAGAGCCGACGCATTTACAAAAATGACATTGGCATAAAACTCGATCATTTCTTTTGTGTTTCCATCAATGATCTTTACACCCGTTGCTTTCCCCTTTTTATCATCATAAATAATAGAATGAACAATTGAATGAGGTCTAAGAGTAAGATTGCCGGTCTTTAATGCCCATGGAATAGTAGATGCGTTGCTGCTGAAGTAGGCACCATAAATACATCCGCGATTGCACATGGTTTGATTCTGACACTTGCTTCTCCCCTGTTCTATATGTATCTGCTGCGGATCAGTAATGTGTGCACATCTTGCCTGTATCACATGACGACCGGGAAAATTCTTTTGTAAACTCTCTTTGAAATAACGTTCAATACAACTCATTTCAAAACCGGGCATCACTTCGCTATCCGGTAACTCAGGCAAACCATCCTTATTTCCTGCAATGCCTGCAAATTTTTCAACAAGTGCATACCAGGGTTCAATGTCTTTATATCGGATCGGCCAGTCAACCGCAAATCCGTCTCTGACCGGTCCTTCAAAATCATAATCACTCCAGCGTTGTGTTTGTCTTGCCCAAAGCAATGATTTGCCACCGACATGATAGCCACGAACCCAGCGAAATGGTTTTTCCTGGATGAAGGGCTGTTCATCATCTTTTAATGCCCAATGCAAAGTTTCTTCACGAAGATTCCTGGCCCCCTGTAAATTTTTTCGTTGCTCAATTGAAACCGTGCCACGATGTTCAAATTCCCACGGAGCTCTTGATGCAGTAGGGTAATCTTTTCCATGCTCCACATTACGACCACGATCAAGTATCAATGTTTTTAATCCTTGATCGCAAAGTTCTTTTGCAGCCCATCCCCCGCTGGCACCCGAGCCAATGACTATTGCATCATAAGTTCTTTCTTTAATTGAATCAGGCATGATCTTTTGCGTTTACATCTATACAACCATAATAATGTCCCGGGGCAACTTTATAATTTAAATATTCAGTCATTACTTTTTGCGATGTGTTGAAGCCTCGTATTGTCTCTGCTTTCATCAACTCAAAAAAATCTTTCTCTGCCTTGCTTTCTGAAGTGGAAAGTTTTAATAGTAGTCCTTCACGTTGTGATGGTGTACAATCTGCAAACGACCTGTTATGTGTTTTGATAGCAGCTCCTTCCAAACCTTTTAATTGCTTCTTTACATTTTCCTGCACATCCTTTTCAAAACAATCATCAATAAGTTTCTGCAAAAACTTATCGACTTGAACTGATAGAGCGCCGATGCGATTACCAGCAGGAATAATAGTGTCAGTAATGCTTGCCAGAATTTTTTGTTCAACAATTGAGAAGGAAGTTTGATGCACTGTTGTATCGCTCAAACCGCAACTGACCATCCATTGAGGGAGTGTAATTAATCCACCGGAGACAATGGCAAGATTTTTTAATACTTTACGGCGATCCATGGCAACGCAATGAGAAATGAATTTAAATAAAATTTTGATTGAAATGAGTAATTAATGTAAATAATGAGATTACCAATACGTAACATGCCTCGAACTGCGAAAAACATTTTTCTGCCACCAGTTTATTTCAACACCCCTGTTTGAATAGGGATAAAGAAGATTGGACCTTTTATTTATATGCCAAAGACCGCATGCATGGGCAAGTTCATGAGCCAGTACCGAAGTTCGCTTTACTCCGATTGTATTCAACGTTACATAATCGCTAATCGGTCCAAGTGAACAGCCTGATGCTTCTTTCATTTTTATAACGACAAATGCGGTAACAGGATAAAAAACTCCGCTACCATTTGAAGCAAAAAAACTACCGGCAATTTTAAACTCTTCCTGCAAGGCGCCTACGCCCCCTCTTGTGTACAATGCTTCGGCCGGCGGGAGCTTCTGAAGTATTTCCACAAAGGCTCCATTATGATGAGGCAATAATTTTACATTGAACTTTTTCTTGAAAACCTTTTTTGCATGATCAATTGCTGCTTCAATATCTTTTGATTCGCAAACAGCATTTCCCTGTACATCATTAAGAATAAAAACCTTAATACGTAATTTCTTTTCCGGCCAATTCAAAAAACCAAATAAAGAATCAAATACGTTTATTACTAACCGATGCAGCGTTTCAAAAATGATCCTGGCACCTATCCTGGCAATTCCTTTGATTATATTGCGTGACTTTACTATTCCCGGCATTGACATCAAAAATAATCAATGTGATTTCTACTATTAGTTAAACTCTTTCGACATTTTCAATCTATTTCCGCACTCCATAGTTTATCAAATCATGAAATTGAATTAAGGGTAATCAAAGTCACCCCATTGAAATACGATTACTGGCTTAAATAGAGGGTAAGGATTGCACACAAGAATTCAATGGCTCTTGCTTTTTTCGAATCTTTAAAATGAGTTGAAATATTTTATTGACTCATCATCAGGTAATCTTACTAATGAAACATGGGTTTACACAAAATACTTCCTCATAATGTTGATTTAATGCCACACCTAAATACAATCATTGCAACATCAAAAAAAGAAAAAATGGACTGGTATAAATTTTGAAACCGCTTGTGTATATATAAAAAAATCATAACCGTGAGAATCATCCTGAAAAAATTTTAGTCGTCATTACTGGCATCAAGAAAATTTATTTGATTCTTACTGACTAGGTGTATGTATTAAAAAAATTCATCAATCTAAAATTTACTTTATGAAAAAAGTATTTCTATTAGTCCTGTGTTGCTTTGCAGTCATTGCAATAAATGCACAGGAGGTAATTAAAGAACGCACTGTTTCGGGCGGATTACTAGGTGCCGTTAATTTTACAAAATTCAAAGCCGGTGGCACTGGTGCCAGCAATATTGAATATAATACTGAAACAGGCTGGTCAGCTGGTTTATGGGTTGGCTTTCCATTAGGCAGTCGTTTTACATTTGAGCCGCAGATAATGTTCAGCTCTTACAGCTATCAAACTGACGATACCGAGCCAGTTTTAGTTCGTGATGGAGAGATCAGTTATATATCTGTTCCATTGCAACTAAAGTTGCATGCCGGTGATAAGTTTGCAATTACTGCCGGACCACAATTCGACTTCGTCACCTCCCTTGAAGATGATATTAATACAGGTGTAGAGAAAGAGCATCTCAAACAAACCAGCGTTTCTTTAGTAGGAGGTTTTGAATTATTTCCTCAAAACAGATTAAGTTTCTTTGGCCGCTACATGCATGGTCTTACGAATATGAATGCAGTAAATATCCATGGCACCGGAACTGAATTCATGACCAGAAATATACAGGCGGGATTGAAATTGAAATTATTTGGTGGCAAGGTAACAGAAAGAGCATACCAGGCAGCTCCAACACCATTACCACCAGTAGATACAGATGGAGATGGCATTACTGATGATATGGACAAATGTCCTAATGAGAAAGGTACAGCTAAGTATAATGGCTGTCCGATACCAGATACTGATGGTGACGGCATTAATGATGAATTGGATAAATGTCCTAATGAGAAAGGTACAGCTAAATATAATGGTTGTCCAATACCAGATAGTGATGGCGACGGAATCAATGATGAACTGGATAAATGTCCAACACAGGCAGGTCCTGCAAACAGGAATGGTTGCCCGATCACAGACAGAGATAATGATGGTATCGATGATGAAAAAGACAAATGTCCTGATGTGGCAGGTACAGCAGCCAATAACGGTTGTCCTGAAGTACCAGCTGAGGTAACCAAAATGCTTAGCTCCTCAGCCCGGAATCTTACGTTTACAACAAGCAGTGCAAAACTTTCAACAACAGCAAATACTTCATTGAACCAGGTGGTAAAAGTTTTAAATGAAAATCCAACTTTGAAAGTTAAAATCGAAGGTCATACAGATAATGTAGAAAAAAATGCTGAGACTTTGAGTGAAAGTCGTGCGAATGCAGTAAAAACTTACTTAACAAGCAGAGGCATTAGTGCAGATCGTATCGAAGTTGAGGGATTTGGTTCAACAATGCCAATAGCAGATAATAACACTGCCGCAGGCAAAACCAGAAACCGCAGAGTGGAACTAAAAGTTACGTATTAAACATTTCAATAAGAAAACCTATGACGGGGATTGAATTTTTCAATCCCCTTTTTTATGACCTGCACGGGTTATTTCAGTCCTGACTGAACAAAATATCATTGCCCATCATTCTTCTTATCTTTAACCATCACTGCACTTAATTCTTGTTTTATGCAAAGCAATATTCATCGTCGCCGGTTCATTCTTAATACGTCGTCAGCATTTGCTCTTGCTGCATTAAATCCAGGATTTGATCTTTTTTCATCACCACCAGCCCGAAGAGTAGCGTTGATAGGTACTGGGTGGTATGGTAAAAGCGATCTTTTCCGCCTGATGCAAGTGGCGCCTGTTGATGTAGTCGCACTTTGTGATGTTGATCAGCAACAACTGGAGAAAGCAGCTGATATGGTAAGCAAACGCCTTAGGAATATTAAGAAGCCTGCGCTATATCGTGATTACAGGAAATTATTATCAGAACAAAAACCAGAGATCGTATTAATTGGTACTCCCGATCACTGGCATGCCTTAACAACAATTGATGCAATAAAGTCAGGTGCTCATGTATATGTACAAAAACCGATTAGCGTTGATGTACTTGAAGGTGAAGCGATGCTTACCGCTGCAAGAAAATATAAACGTGTGGTGCAAGTAGGAACACAACGAAGAAGCACACCACACCTTTTGGATGCAAAGAAAAATATTGTAGATGCAGGTTTGCTTGGAAAAGTTTCTCATGTCGAGATCTGCTGTTATTATCATATGCGCAATAACGGAAACCCTGCCGTGCAACCGATACCAGATTTTTTTGATTATGAAATGTGGACAGGACCTGCGCCGTTACGGCCCTATGATGGTTTACCACATATTCGCTGGTGGCGAACATTTATGGAATATGGAAATGGTATCATAGGTGATATGTGTATTCACATGTTAGATACGGTAAGATGGATGCTGAACCTTGGTTGGCCCAAACGCATCAGTTCAATGGGTGGAATTTATAATGATAAAACAGGCAAAAGCAATATTACTGATACACAAACTGCAATTTTTGAATATGACGGGTTGAATTGCGTTTGGCAGCATCGCTCATGGGGCACACCGGCTGACCCAGAGTATCCATGGTCATTTAAAATTTTTGGTGATAAGGGAACATTGTGCGGAAGCACTATGAAGTTTGATTTTATACCGGCTGATAAAAGTGAAAAGATACACGGCGATGTTGTTTTTGAAAAAGAAAAATATACTGAAGACCTGACTGAACCGGCTATTGAACTTAATGCCGCTCCCGCAACAAGATTACATATGCTTAATTTTCTTGAAGCAATTGACAAAGGAATAAAACCTGTTGCTGATATTGAACAAGGACATATTTCTACGGCAAGTTGTATACTCGCTAATATTTCAATGCAGTTAGGAGGAAGACCATTGACCTATGACCCGATAAAAAAAGAAGTTGTTGGTGATGCAGAAGCAACAAAACTTTTACAAAGGAAATACCGGTCACCCTGGACACATCCATTGCCGGAAAATATATAAATCAACCTGAGAGAGTCGACGTCAATTAATAATTATTGCTTTGCTTGCTCCTGACTTACCATCCAGTTGATGCCGAACTTATCTGTAAACATTCCAAAATACTCACTCCAAAAAGTTTTAGCGAGAGGCATCGTTACTTTGCCCCCGGCTGAAAGGCCGTTAAATAGTTTGTCTGCTTCGCCCTTACTATTGGCTGTAATGGATATAGTAAAATTGTTACCCTGCAAATAGCCGGCCCCCCAATCCCCACCTGTGTCGCTGCCCATCAGCATCGTTTCTTTACTGATTGGTAGTGATACATGCATGATCCTGTTTTCTTCACCCGGATTAAGCTTACCACCTTCACCGGGAGGCATGTCACTAAAGCGACCTATATAAGGAAATTCCCCTCCGAATACAGACTTGTAAAAATTAAAAGCTTCTTCGCAATTGCCATTAAAGGTCAAATAGATGTTTACTATTGCCATGATTCAATTGATTGTGGTTTAAAAAAGAGTCGCTAAAGCTAAGATAAAAAATACCGAAATCCCAAATCATGTTTCCATAATAACGAATGCTATCTTAGCTAACTAAAAGAAGTAACATGAAGTGTTTTAAAACCATATTCCTTGCAATACTATTTATTACCACTTCGATTTCATCATCTGCCTGGTGGGGGCAAAACGGTCACCGCATAGTAGGAGAAATTGCCGATAGCTATCTGAGCAGCAAAACAAGAAAAGCGATCGTTGAAATTCTTGGTACAGAATCAATAGCAATGACCAGTAACTGGGCAGATTTCATTAAGTCTGATTCCCTTTATAATTATCTAAGCGCCTGGCATTACATGAATGTAAAGCAGGGTTTATCCCAGGCCGAGTTCATTACTATTTTACAAAATGATACGGCAACGGATGCATACTCCAAACTCAACTTCTTAATTGGCGAGTTAAAGAACAAAGCTCTTCCTCTTGAAAAGAAACAAATGTATCTGCGCCTGTTGATCCATATTGCAGGTGATATTCATCAGCCTTTGCATGTTGGTCGGCTTGAAGATCTTGGTGGTAATCGTATCCGCGTACTCTGGTTTGGCGATTCAACAAATCTGCATAGCGTCTGGGACGAAAAATTGATCGAATCGCAAAATCTCAGTTATACAGAATATGTAAAAGCAATCAATCACAGTACAAAAGAGCAACGCAAACAATGGCAGGAGCAACCGATGAGGGAGTGGTTCTTTGAATCATACCAGCTTGCCGGTAAAATTTATAGCGGCATTACACAACCCTATCAACGACTTAATTTCCGCTATAATTTTGATTATGTAGAAATACTAAACCGCCAATTGTTGAAAGGTGGTATCCGTCTTGCGGGTTTATTGAATTCGATCTTTGGGTAATTAATTATGTAGCCAGCTTTATGCTACTATTAAACATCGTTGCGACGCTCCGTTCAAAGTCCTGTTCGCTTATCGGCAATAGCGTCGCAGTTTACCCAGAGCACAAATGAGAAATAAGCGAAGCTTATTCGAAATTTGCTGGCGAAGTACCGAAAGGTCGCACTCTTGTACTGTAATAATTCTACTCAACAATGGGCAATAAGAACGATATGAACGCCACATTTGAAACAATTCGCAAAGAACTCAAAAAATACAACGCAGAGGATAATGATGCGCCGCCAAAAATAATAGTGGCCGACAAGGATGATTTTTTGAATATTGAACACAAAAGAAAAAGGAACAGTCAATTCATCATTGCAGTAAAAGAATTTTTTGAGTATGAAAAGCATGTTGTGGCAAGAATGCTGGATGATCTGGAAATGAGAACCGGACAACGGCCCCTGGCATTTCAGTATAATGATAAAGAAGCGGTCGAAACTGTGATCAGCGATTTTGAAGATTATTATAACCGGCCTCTTGGCAATACGATATTCCAAAAGATCGGTTCGTCTGCCGGCCAGGACGAGGTTCAATATTACTTGATCATTGTTATTCTTGAAAGTTTTTATTATGAATCATAATTCTATGTTTTATGATCCTTAAATGTGAACAAACCGACATACAGGAAATTTGTGACATTATTAATGATGCAGCTAGTGCCTACAAAGGAATTATTCCTGATGACAGGTGGCATGATCCTTACATGCCAGAAGAAGAGCTACAAAAACAAATTGATGAAGGTGTACAATTCTGGTCTTGGAAAGAACACGGAGAGATGATGGGTGTGATGGGAATTCAGTATAAAGAAGATGTTACATTGATACGCCATGCTTATGTACGCTCACTATTTAGAAACAAAGGAATTGGAAGCAAATTGCTTGCCCATCTGAGTTCTATTGCTTCCACACCAGTATTGATTGGTACTTGGGCCGCTGCAACATGGGCAATCGAATTTTATAAAAAACATGGCTTCCGTTTATTGTCCAGCTCTGAAACAGAATCATTGCTTCGTAAATATTGGAAAATACCCGACCGCCAGATAGAAACTTCTGTCGTATTGGCAAATGCAGATTGGAAAAATTAAAACAAATAAAAAACCCGCTGGCAAACCAGCGGGTGTCAATTATCGGGTCATTGATCAGTAGCCTGGATTTTGAGGAAGTATGTTTGGATTGGCATTAATCTCACCAATTGGTATTGGCCATGTCCACGCACGGTTTGCCGGAGTCAACGTACAAAACACGGTACAGCTTGTACGATTGATGGTCTTCGTGGTTCTTTTCAAATCAAACCAACGATGTCCTTCACAAATAAGTTCCTTTCTTCTCTCCAACGCAATTGCATCAATTAAAGCTGTACCCGTTTCAACCCCTGCAACAAATCCGCTTATTCTCGCCGCACGAAGTGTATTAAGATCAGCAAGAGCCGTCACCTGGTTAACACCGCCTTTACGGGCATTAGCTTCCGCTCTTATCAAATACATTTCACCCGTACGAAATGCTTTAAAGTTTGTTATCCCATCGGGACGAGGTACCTGCGCAGCTTTAGCAAGGTATTTTGAAACAACCAGTCTGTTACTTCTGACCTGGAAATAAGAACTATAACGGATATCATTTGTCTGATCATACATAGTGATTAATGTAGGATTGGGACGATAAGAGCTTCTATTGTTTGGAACAAAATAAACAGGATCACCAATACGGCCTTCACCGGCATTAAAGCTTACTGACCAAATAACTTCTGAAGTGGACGCATCTGTCCAGATGTTTGGGAAATTTGTACGGGTTGATAATGGAATTGAATTGATGACAAATGTTGAATATTTTATCGCACTGTCCAATTGATTTGAATATAAAAATACTCTTGCCATTATTGCATTTACACCTTGAATATCGATATAGGCTTTGCCGGTGGCGTTGATGGTTTTATCAAGCCCGGCATTTATATGTGCCCTTGCTGCCTGCAGATCGGCCTCAATATGATCATAATCTTCTTTCACCGTGCCTCTTGATGGCTTTTGTTCATAATCAAAAGTTGTGATGTAGGGAACGCCTGGCTTTGTTGAATTGCGATCGTAATCTTCTACCCAATAACGAAGCACGTCGAAATGAGCCAGTGCGCGGATCGCTAATGCCTGTGCCTTGATTCGATTCACTGCACTGCCATCTGTTGCTGAAAATTTATCAATATCTCTGAGCAACAAATTCGCTTGTGAAATAATACGATAGGCAGCCTGCCATGTAGCAGCAATGTTTGGTTCATCCTCTGCATATCGCCAGGTAGACATTGTTTGATAATTACCCAATGATTCGGATGTCTCGTTCAAATTATCACTTAACATATCCGGAAGATTTACAAAGGCGTTCGAGCCTCCACCCAAATAATTACCTGAACGAAATAATGCATAGGCTCCCGTTAAGGCAAAATCAAAATCTTCAATTGTCTCAAATCGTGTAGACCCATCAAGTTGGTGAGTCGGTTCTGATTCAATTACTTTTTTGCATGAAACAAGACCAGCAGTAATTATGATTGCGACCAATATTTTTCTTACTAACATAGCTTTAATTTTTTTTGTTTATAAACCAAGGCTTAAACCAAATGTGATGGTCCGTAGCTGAGGATACTGTGCGCCGGCTAAGATTCCAGTTGTTATTTCAGGATCCCAACCCTGGAAGTTGTGCCATACTTTTAAATTTTGCCCTTGCGCAAATATTCTAAGGCTTGATATTTTCATTCTGTGCAAAACCGATTTTGGTAAACTATAACTCAATGTCACATTACGTAAACGCAGATGATCTGCTTTTTCTACAAAACGGGTTGTTTCTCCATGAAAGTCATTGAATGGACTTGGTATATCTGTAACATCACCGGCCTTTTGCCATTCTCTGAGTAATGATGTAGCTACACGTGAAAACCAATAACCAGGAAACTCTACATTGAAGCGATCATTGTTGTAAACAACTGCACCGATGGTATAGGTAAATAATGCGTTTAACTCAATTCCTTTCCAACTAATATCAGTACCAAAACCTCCAAAATGTGGCGGATCTACGGTGCCAACAATTACAGCATCGCTCGGATCATAAATATTAGAAGTGGTAATACCATCTTTTTTATAATACAATGCATCGCCATTTGCCGGATCAACGCCTGCATAACGAACTACGTAAAGTGAATTTGCTCTTTCGCCAACCTTATTGATGAAAAGACCATTTATATTTTCATCCTGTCCTGCCTGGTCGAGTATCTTATTTTTGTTATAGGTATAATTAGCATTCACTGACCATTTGAGATTTCTTCCACGGATAATTTCAGCGTCAAGAGCAACCTCAATACCCTGGTTCTGGAGCCTACCTAAGTTAGCGGTGATGGAGGCGAAACCTGAAGTACGGGACAATTGCCTGTCAAGAAAAAGATCAACTGTTTTATTATTATAATATTCAACCGTACCACGTAGGCGATTGGCAAGTACTGAAAAATCAAATCCTGCATTGAACATTTTTTTTGTTTCCCATTTCAATTGCGGGTAAGGTAATTGCACAAGCAACAAACCTCCTACTCCATTATATACGGTAGCATTTAATAATTCTCTTGATGCAAAATTCCCAATGCCCAGTTGATTACCCACAGCGCCATAGCTTGCACGCAACTTAAATTCATTCAGCCATTTTGTTTCTTCTTTAAATAGTTTCTCTTCACTCACGATCCAGCTGGCACCGACATTGTAAAAGTTTGCATATTTATTATCGGCACCAAAACGTGACGAACCATCACGACGAAACCCTGCACTCAAATAATATTTTTTCCTGTAACCATAACTACCATCAACGAACCACGACAACAAACCGTTTCTTGTTGCGCCGCCATTAACGGTTGGAATAAATCCGTTTGTTGATGTACCTGGTGTGATACCCGCTTCATTTTTAAAAGGGCCCACAAGACCAAAACCCGTAAACCCAAAATTCTCGGATTTGCTTTGAATGATCTCATTGAATGCAGAAACATTTATATCATGATCACCAAACATTGTTTGATATGTAATCGATGTAGTCCCTGTATAACGAAAAGTCCTTGCATACGCTCTTGATAGTTGTCCCCTCGCTCCTGTTGATTGCCCACCGGCATTCGTTGTTCTGTCAAGGTACCCTATGCCTTCGTCTTCCGTTACATCACCTCCCCAAAGTGTTCTTGCTCTCAATCCTTTTACCCAGGGAATTTTCCATTCAAGATAAACGCTGCCTACTCCTTTTAATTGATCAGCATTACTGAAATTTTCCAATAGTTCACGTAGTGGGTTTGGTTGTCCCTGTAAAAAATCATCCTGGTAATTTCCATCCTGGTCATATAATGTAACATAAGGATTGAACCAATTGATGGCATTTAACGGGCTTCCTATATACTGATCATTTTCCCTGGTGCCAATAAATTTTGAATAACCGTAGGTTGCATTTAACCCAACTTTAAAATCGCTGAAGCTGTTCTCAAGATTTATACGACCGGTATATCTTTTCAATCCTGTTGAGATCACAATACCTTCCTGGTCGAAGATGGAGCCTGATAGATAAAAACGAGTCTTTTCATTTCCGCCGGAAACACTCAATTGATGTTGTTGTGTCTTTCCTTTTTTGAAAAGTATTTCATCAAGCTTATTATCTATTTTACTTAGACTGTCGATCTCTGCTTGTGTCCATCCAAAAGGATTCATTCCGTCAGGCCTGTCATAGTTAACTTCATAATCCAATTTCTCCGGCGAATTCATCAATCTTAATTTATTATGCGGCAATGCTGAGAAACCATATTGAAAATCATAATTCACATTTGTTTTACCTGCAGACCCTCTTTTTGTAGTAATAACAATCACACCATTGGCCCCTCTTGATCCATAAATAGAAGTGGAGGATGCATCTTTCAATACATTGTACGATTCAATATCTGCAGGGTTAAGTGTTGAAAAATCGGCAGAACTAACTTGCACACCATCTATAACATACAGTGGTGTATTACTTCCATTAATTGACCCTTTACCACGAATAGTAACATCAGCGGCGGTGCCGGGTTGACCAGATTGAGATTGCGATAACAAACCAGGCACTTTACCTTGCAGCAACTTATCAAAGGAACCAACGGGCTGAAGTTTTATTTCTTCTCCGTTTATTTTAGAAATTGATCCGGCAACTTGTCGCCTGCTTCTTGTTCCATAACCTGTGATCACAACTTCCTGCAGATTGCGCTGGGCAAATTCAAGTGATACATTTATATCACCACCACTTACTCTTACTTCGTGTTCAGTAAAACCGATACTGGAAAAAATAAGTGTGGAACCGGTTGAGGCCCTGATCGAGAATCTTCCATCTGCATCAGTTGCCGTACCTGTGTTTGTTCCTTTTACTGAAACACTAACATTTGAAAGAGGAGTGCCATCCCTTGAATCTGTCACCCTTCCTTTTATTTCCTGTGCCTGCGCAAATGAAATATAAAGC
>Ga0075418_10000824_pt1 | contig 33746 bp, 23 predicted proteins | sample SoiMetdeltSBSDD2_FD_81776 | JGI IMG/M metagenome (GOLD analysis project Ga0075418, IMG submission 81776) | Bulk soil microbial communities from a Populus tree surrounding site in Tennessee, USA - Soil MetaG P. deltoides SBSDD2 | ecosystem: Environmental > Terrestrial > Soil > Tree plantation... | reverse complement strand
CTAACGATGTTCGTCTGCGACGAACCTCACGCGCACGCGCGCCTCGCCCAGGACGATTTCGTCCGCAGACTCGAGACGAACGCCGCGCGTGCCGCGCGGCACCGCAAAACTGCGTCCCTCTCGCACCACGCTCGTTCCATGTTCACTGCCGTCGTCATGCAACCGAAATGATCGGGACGGCGGCTCGTACGAGATGTGCGCATGCCGACGGGAGACGGTTTGATTCACGTTGCCGGAACCTTCGACGAACGCAACGTGATTGGTGCGAATCAGGCGGTGACGGCTATCGCGCACTTCCGTGCAACGGCCGATGTCGATGCGCAACTTGGCGGGCAGCACATACGAGCGGCGCTCCGCGACGCCGTTGAGGACGGCCAGTTCTACGCGGGGGATTGCTGGTCCGGCGGGCCGAGCCGGCCGGTCCGGTTTGGCCACGCGCGCGAACTCGATGTGAAATTCGGGATGACGCCAGTGTTTACGCGATTGGCTGTCGTACTTGACCGAGACGTCGAGCGAATCGATCGCACAGCCGTTCGACGCAAGCTGCGCCACGATGCGGTCACCGAGCGGTGGACCGTCGGCAAAGACCGCATCGAAGCGGGCGCGGGCATCGCGCGACGGCGCAAGGATAATGAGCGCGATTGTGTTGAACGGAAACACGCGACGGCCGCGGCCGCTCGACTGCACTTCCGCCAACGCTGCTTCGACAATCGCGTGCACGATCTCGAGCGGCTCGCGTGAACCGGAGCGGACAAGACCACCGACGGTGCGATCGAGCGTACCGGCGAGCTTGACTTCGAGGTCCCTGGCCTTACGTAGAAGGTTCACTTGGCTATCACCCCTGCCGCAACGGCGGCGCTCACGATCTCGCCCGCAGCGGGTGCGGCGGTGTATCCGCCGTACCCGGCATGCTCGATGATGACTGCGAAGGCAATGCGCCTCTTTCCCGGCTCGGTCGGGCCGTACGGCGCAAAGCCAACGAACCAACCATGCGAATCCCGGTTGGACACTTCGGCGGTCCCGGTCTTGCCGGCAATTGGCGTCTGGTGACCGCGCAAGCTTCGCCCCGTGCCGCTGACGACGGCTTCACGCAGGTAGCTGCTCAGGCGGCGCGCATCGCCCGGATCGACGAGCGCATCGGGCTTTGACTTGGGCGCATCGCGCTCGATGTATGGCGATCGCAACAGACCATCGTCCGCAATCGCCGCGGCGATCGCTGCCATTCGCAGCGGCGAGGCGACGACTTGCGCCTGGCCGTATCCGATCTGGGGAAGTGAGCCGCGGATGCGCGCGAGGCTGTCGTCGGCGGCAAGCGAGATGCGGGCGCGATTCGCGATGCGTACCAGCGGGTCAGGCCCGAGGCTCAGCGCGAGCTGCGCGAAGTACGCGTTGCAGGAGTGGACGAGACCGTCGCGCAGCCCGATCGTCCCGTGCGCGTGTTTATCCAGCACGTCGTCCCGCACCGGACGCGACCAGCCGGGAATCTGCACGCCGATTCGGCCATCCGGGAGCCGGGAGCACGTGAACCGGCCATCAGCCCCTCCCGCGCGAAGCGCTGCGAGAGCGACTACCAGCTTGAACGACGAGCCCGGAGGGTACGCGCCGTAGCGGGCGCGATCGAGCCAAACGACTTGATCGCCTTCGATGTCGGCCGGCCCTTCGACGCTGAGGGCGGGCCACGGGTAGCTGACGCTTGCCAGCACGGCGCCTGAATCGGCGTCAAGCACCACCGCCGCCGCTTTACCCTTCGCCTTCCGCGCATACTCGGCGACGACTGCGCCGACGCGACGCTGCAGATCGGCGTCCAGCGTAAGGTGCACGTCGCGCGGACGATCTCTGAAGGCGACGACGGCGGGGTGATCCGGCTGACGACGGTGACGCAGCAGTGGGACGAGCTCGCGATAGTCGCGATGGATCGTGTACATCGGACGCCCGGCGCGATCCACCGTCCTGACGGTCGTCGCGTGATCGTCGAATCCGCGAAGTCGTGCGTCGCTGTCGCGTTCGACGAACGATGTGTTGCTCGCGCTCCAGTTGATGGCGGTGCGCGCGTCACCAAGCACGTGAAACGTGTATCCGCCAAGCGGGTAGCAGCGTTCATCGGGATTCGGACACGCGCGGTCCGCTGAGATTCCCAGGCGCTGATAGGTCTGGCGAGCTGCGGCAAGCTCCTGCTCGTCATCACTTGCCAGTGGCACTCCTCGCCGGTCGTAGATGGTTCCGCGAGGGATCGTGCGAACGATGTCCAGTACTCTGGGGTTGTATTCGAAGCGGCGGCCGCCATCGGCTTGCACACCGAGGTGCGGCTTCATCACGAACTCGTCGGCGCGAATGACCTGGACGCGCGCAGCAACGGCAAGGAGCACTAGTGCGCAGGCGGTGAGCACCGCGCTGAGATTTCTTATCGGCAAGCGGAAGGGTTCAAAGTCGTTTGCCGGACGACGATCGCGATGGATTGCGGCGAGGATACCGAGCGCCGCGAAGTTAGCGAGCATGGCGGAGCCGCCGTAGCTCAGAAATGGCGTGACGACACCAGTCAGCGGCGTAACGCCCAGAACACCCGACGCCATGATGAGCGCAGGCAGAATCAAGAAGAGCGTCAGTGATGTTGCCAGAAAGAATCCATAATCGCTGGCGGCGCCTCTGGCGGTCCGAAACCCTCGCCACGCGATCACCGCGAACAGCCCAGCGATCGCGAGCAGCCCCGCGAGTCCGAGTTCTTCACCGATTGCGGCGAGAATCAGATCCGTATGGCCAGCCGGAAGGTAGCGTGAATCGCCAAGGCCGAGCCCAGTCCCGAACGTCCCGCCGGTCGCGAGCGCCCAGACGGCGTGGGTGATCTGATCGCCGCCTGCAACCGCGTTATCCCACGGCGATTGCCACATCCGAACCCGGTCCGCGAGCGTCGCGGATACCCGGAGCTGGTGGCCGGCGTAGAAACCGGCGACGAGAATGACGAGGCCGGTCACGGCCATGCCGATACGCCCGCGCGCCACCGAATACACGGCCAGGAACACGCAGCACAGGAACAGCGCAGGACCAAGATCTTTTTGAAAAAAGAAAAAGAGCAGTGCCGCCGCGACCCCGATCAGCACGGGAAGGACGTACTCCGCACGCGGCAGGTTCAACCACCGCGGCAGCCGAACGTCACGGATGTTCTCGCCCCGCACCTCACGGAGCAGTTCCCATCGCCGCCCGAAGTATCCGGCGAGAAAAAGCGCGAGCAGAAGCCGGATGCCCTCGATCGGCTGGACCGGGCCCAGGTTGACCTTCGCGGAGCTGTTGCCAGGTCCAGTGCCGAAGAGGATCAGAATCACTGACAACAGCAGCGCCCCGAGCAGCGGAAGGTACACGAGCGACATGAAGCCAAGCGCTGCGAGATCGAGGAGCGAGAGCGCGGTCATCAGCCCCAGGCCAAGCGCGATTGTTTCGCTGTAGCGCACGAACAACAGGTTGTCGCGCAACGGGTCAGGCCTGCTGAGGAGCACCGCAAACCCGATTGCCGTAAGCAGGTGGACGGCTGCCAGCAGCAGGCTGTCGCTTCGCACCGCGCGACGTTGCTGCACGAACGCGGTGATGTGAAATCCGATCACGAATACCGCAGCAAACGCCCACACGAGATTCCGAAACTCTTCGCGCGTGCGTACGCTCAACGACGTTTTCAACTGTGCGATCTGCGCCGTCGTGAACAAGGGGATACGTTCGTTCGCCGGGCTTGGCTTGCCGTTCAGCCGTTCGGGAAACGATTGAAGATTCTTCGTCGCACGTACCGAGGCCGTGCTGACCGTGGCTCCGGAGATGGCGCCAACGTGTGTCAGTTCGCGACGCTCGCCCGAGCCGCCGCTCAGGAACCGGAAAAGCTCGGCGGCGGCGAAACGTCGATCGGCGGCGTTGGGCAGGATCGTTCCGAGCGCCGGCTCGAGGTCGGCTGGATCGAGTGCAGTATTCAGGTTGACGACGGATCGGCCGCGTTCGACCGCGTCCAAGGCGCCAAGACGGCCCACGCAGGCCAGCGCGATCGCGACCACAGCGACGCACGATGTCGCGATTAAGAGCGGCTCGGGTAACCAGAACCGGACGATGCGTTTCTCACGATGCCGGTCCCGGTCGGCAGCGCTGGTGTAGGTAACGCTCACGACGTGATCCCGCGGTCGATGGGAGTTGAGAGGGTCGCGATCCGTTCCTGCACCTCGGCGAGACGACGCTGCGCTTCTCGCAGCCGGCGCGACACATTGCCGTATCCGACCGCTTTCGAGAAGTAATCGATGGCGTAGGTATACGCGTCGGCCGCTCGATTCAGGCTCTCCAGTTCCTGGCCTTCGCCGAGCTTCGTCGCGCGCGCGAGATAGCCTTCCCCGAGCAGCGCCCACTCGCGATAGGTGGCGGTGTACCCGTACTTTTCGGCCTGCGCCAGCGCGTCGGTGCCGCGCTCGAGGTCGTCCATCGCCACGAACGTTCGCATCAAGCCCAGAAACGGATCGGGCCAGTTCTGGCGCAGCTCCGCGGCGCCGCGAAACGCGGACACCGCCGCCGTCAACGCCTCTTGCGCCGCCGGCGCCTGTTTGTCCCTGATGCGCGTCTCGCCGGCGATCCGATGAAGATGGCCCTCGCAGTATCGAAGCGCAGCTGTGAACCGCGCGCTCGAAGGATTGGTCCGAAGCGCGAAGGTCAACGCGTCCCGCGTCCCCTGCCATTCACGCTCGTACACAGTTGTTCCGCCGGTGCGGTATCGCGCGAAAGTTCGCTCCGCGAGCGACATCGTTTGCAGACGAAGGACGCGTTCGAGCGGACGCACGCCAAGGTGCATTCCGCCGTTGAGCGTCCCGTGCTGGTTCCACATCTGCACCACGCCCGCAAGATCTGGCGGGACGTTCTGAGCTAGCGCTGCCGCGACGTTGTAGATCCTGATTTCGTTCAGCACCATCAGGATTGCGATTGCCAGTAGCCCACGCCGCACGAAGCGGCGCAGGCGGTTGCGGCTTGGTTGACGTGTCGCAGCCGGCGGTGGCGTTGATGCTGCGGCGATCGCTGCCGCGGGCGCAGATGAGGTCGCGTTCGCCAGCGCGGGCTCGCGCACGGTACGACGGGTGACGTCCTCGTCCGCAACGCGATGGGTGCGTCGAGTCGCTGGCTCGTCCGGCCGAGCGCGTTCGGCAAGCACGGGTTCTCCAGCAGTGAAACGCTGCAGGTCCTCGCGAATGGCCGCGGCGCTCGAGTAACGATCGGCCACGTGTGGCGCGAGCAGCTTGGCGACAATCGCCTGAAGATCGGGCGGACACCCGTTGTCGAGCGTGGCTGGCGGCTGGCGCGAGCGGATTCGGTGCTCGAGCCGCCTTGTGTCCTCGGCTCGGAACGGCTGTACGCCGCCGATCATTTCGTACAACAGCACGCCGACCGCCCATAGCTCGGCTTGCGCATCAATCTCGCCCGACTCGAGACGCTCGGGGGACAGGTACGCGATGCTGCCGAAATCGTTGCGCGTGACTTTGCGGCTGAGCGACAGCGCTTTTGCGATCCCGAAGTCGAAGACTTTGATCTCGTCGCCGTCCAAGACCCGGATGTTTCGCGGCTTCAGATCGCCATGCAGGAGAAGGTTGAACTGCCGGCCATCGAACGTGCGTTCGAAGGCGTCAGCGGTCTCGAGAAACTCACACAACTGAACCGCAACCCGCACCGCGCGCGCGACGGGCATCGGCCCTTCGCTGATGATCTCTGAGAGATTGCGGCCGCTCAGATACTCCATCGCGATGAAGAAGTACTGGCCGGACGTGCCGTGCTCGTAGACTGTCGGCACGTAGCGGCTCTCGCGGCAGAACTCTTCCTGAAGCTTCGCGCCCCAACGCTCCGCTTCGAGCACCTGCTGGCCATCGCGATCGGCCTCGATCGACACAAGCTTCAACGCGACCTGGCGATTCGTGTCGGTATCGGTGGCGAGGAATACAGCCGCCATCCCGCCACGCCCGATCTGCTCGTGGATCTCGTACCGTCCGACCTTGTGAAAGACCGTAGACATTCTTAAATGGGGCTCCGCCCCCACTACAAACCTCGTGGTCTTGGCCGGGATGTGGCCGGCGCAGGCGAACCGACGAAGAAGTTGGCGCGGGCAAACGCCGTCCGCTCGTCACTCGATCCTGTGAACACGGCCGGACCGTCTCCGATGAACACGTTGGAGCTGAACTGCGCCGTGCCACGCCCTTCGAGAAGCAAGATCGGCCGAGCTCGCCCGGCGGTCGCGTTACGCGCAAAGGTGCTATGCGAGATCGACGCAAATCCGCCGGCACGGACTGCAACAGCAGAACCAGGGTTGTCGCGAACATCGGCGCCAACGAGTCGGATCCGCGAGTCCTTCCGCGCATCGATCGCCGCGTTGGCAGCGCCGCTGATCTCGACGTCTGTGAGCGTGATGTCGGCGCGTTCGACAACGATGCCCGTCCCGAGCGGCGTTGCAGCGTCGCCGACGATGCGGAAACCCTCCAGCGTCGCGCCCGTAATGTCGCGAGCGACGATCGCTGCTGCTCCCTCGGCCGACGCGACAGGGAGCCGGATAACAGCGCCGCGCGGAACGCGACTGACCAGGCGCACGTTACTCCTGAGCGTCAGCTGCCGTTCGCGGTACTCGGACGGCTCGACGACAATCGTCGCGCCGGCCGGCGCTTGTGCGAGCGCCTCAGCGATGGACTGCCGTGGCTGCACGACGATTTGCGTGTTTTCCACTGCAGGAGGGCCGACGTCCGGCGTTGTGTCGAGAGGGGAGACGGTGTCCGAGCGGACGAACGTCAACAGGATCAAAACAGCGATGAGCAGGATGTTCGCAAGGCGTACTACGTTCCGTCGTTTCACGGTTCCGTCAACCGACCCCAGACGCCTGGTGATCTCGCTCGCCGACGCCAACGCTTCGATCATCGGCGGCGCGAAGCGCTCTCCCTCTGCGTACACAACCGTGACGTTGTCTTTGCCACCAGCGGTGTTGGCCGCATCGATCAATGCCTTCACAACCTGCTGCGGCCGTCCAGCCGCCCGCGCAACAATCTCGTTAATCGACGCCGAATCCACTAAGTCGGTCAGACCGTCGCTGCAGAGCAGCAGTGCGGCATCAGGCTCGAACGCGACATCGTAGAGATCGATGAAATCGGGATCGCCAGGCTCGTGCGGTTCTGAGCCTACGTCGCGGTACACCTCGTTGCGCCTCGGGTGCTGCATCGCGTCGAGCTCCGACAGCTCGCGCGCGTCTTCGCGCTCGCCAACAGGGGAGTGATCGAGCGTGATTTTCTCAATCCGGCCGTGACGAAGCTTGTAGAGCCTGGTGTCGCCAACGTGGCCGACAATGGCATGGCCGTCGTTGACCACGACTGCCGTGAGGACGCACGCCATTCCGTTCCATTCCGGACGGAAACCGGAGAGACGATGAATTTCGTTGTTGGCGCCGGCAATCGCTTCGCGCAGCCGGGACGCGACGGTTCCACTCTCGCGCTCCAGCCGCACTTTCAGCATGCTCACGGCGGTGTCGGCCGCCTTGCCGCCAGCGGCTTGCCCGCCGACGCCGTCGATCACCATCAAGAGTCCGCGCGAGACATCGAGATGGAACCGATCCTCGTTCACCTCACGGTACAAACCGGGATGGGTGTCGCCCGCGGCCTTCAGCACGCCAACCGTTTCAAGCGAGCCGCTCACAGTTTCCTGACCTCGTTCGTTTGATAGGCCGTCCACGCGAACGCGCCGACGAGCGCTATCAGGAACATCAAGAACACGAGCCGGGCCCACAAGAGTGCCGTCATCATCGCAGGACTCGAAAATCAATGAAGACGGTGTCCGCCAGGCCAATGCGTGCCGATTCCGGTAACGCCGTTTCGGCGGCGTTCTCTCGCCTCGCGCCGTCGACCTCGTCGTAACCCTTGGGGACGTGCCGGCCGTTCAACGTCGTGCCAAGCGTGCTGACGTCAACGAGGAAGAACCGTCCGGTCAGTGGATCGCGTCGAATGCGGGCGTGCTCGCGCGACACGTCGGGTGAGGACGCGATCCGAACGTCGACCGCGTAGGCAACGCCGCCGCGGCCGATCGTCACTGCGTCCTTAACGATGTCGAACACATGGTGACCGGCATCGTCGTCATATTCGATCCGGGCGTGAGCTGATGGTTGCGTCGAGGGTCCGGTGCGATTGACCGACTGCTCGTTCGTCGTCGAGTGCTGGCCGACGCGAAGCGTTGTGATGCGGCGGGTCCGTTCGCCCACGCCAAGTTCGGGGCTGGCCGGCAGCACGAGCTCGGAGTCGATCAGAAGATCGCCCTCGTTCATGTCGCCGTCTGGATCTGCAAGGAACTCGACCTGCCAGTCGGTGGCGGCATTGCGAATCTCGGTGTCGGAAGCGCGACGCCATCGGCCAACCCAGCGGCGCACCGGCGATCGCCGATTCAGCGATTCGAGTTCATCGCTCAGTGCCCTCATCGTCTGCTCGCGGAGGATGGGAATGATCCCCTCCAGCCGGGCGAACTCGTTGGCGTGGAGGTAAACGGTGTAGCGGCTTGGGGCGAGTGTGGAATACTTCAGCGGTTCGAGGTTCTTCCGCATGTTCTCGACGACCGCGTCGATGATGTCGCGGGCGGGCCGGCGGGGTACCTGTGGGGCCACGTCGATTCGATGCAGAGACATAGGCTCAGTCGAAGCCGCGAACTCGGTGCATACCAAGGATCAACGTAAGATCGGTCCGCGAGGTTGCAGCCGCGCTTCTAGGCTGCACTATTAACGACCAGGTGGCTGTAAGTCTTAAGGAATTCCCAAAGAATTCGTAGGCAGACGTGAGGGTTCGATTCGGGTCATTCGTCGTGGACCGTGAGACGCGTCAGCTGCTTCGCGACGGTTCGCCGGTCCACCTGTCGCCAAAGGCATTCGACCTGCTCTGCCGTTTGATCGAAGGGCGGCCGAAGGTGATGGAAAAGACCGAGCTGGTGGGCCAGATCTGGCCCGACGCGTTCGTCCTGGACGCCGGGCTAAACGTCTTGATTGGCGAGATCCGGCGCGCGCTGGCGGATGATGCCCGGAAGCCGCGATACGTGCGCACGGTTCATGGGGTCGGATACTCGTTCTGTGCCGAGGTGCTGGACGAGGGCCAGGTGCCGTGCTGGGTCGTCACTGCCGACCGAACGTTCCGGCTTGCTGAGGGGCAGAATGTGATCGGCCGGGATCCCGCTTGCACGGTTTGGCTGGACGCGCCCAGCGTATCGCGGCGGCACGCCCGCGTGACTGTTACCAGCGCGATTCGACGCGTTACGCTCGAGGATCTCGGCAGTACGAACGGATGCCTGGTTCGCGGCGCAACGGTTCAAGGGCCAGTCGTCTTATCCGACGGCGATGCCGTCACGATTGGCTCGGTGGAGCTGAAGGTCTATTTATGGAACACAGATCACGCGGCAGAGACGAAGCGAATTTCTCGCAAGTCCAGATGAACCGGCGACGCTTCCTGGTCGGCTGCCTTATCGCGCCGCTCGTGCCTCTGCGCGTCGGAGCGCAGGCCTCGAAGGTCGAGGTGGGCTACTGCGTCGGCCTGAAGGGGCTCGAGTTGGCAAAGAGTGTTGGGTTCGACTACGTCGAGCTGGGCGTGAGCGAGATCGCGGCGCTGGCGGACGCGGACTTCGATGCCGCGCTCGAGCGTGCGAAGCAGATCGGCATCCCTACTCCGAACGCAAACCTGTTCCTTCCGTCGAGCATGCGGCTGACCGGTCCCGAAGCGATCGATCCCGAGCAGCAGATGACGTATGTGAAAAAAGCGTTTGCGAGGGTTGCGAAGTTCGGCGTGAAGATCGTCTGCTTCGGCAGCGGCGGCGCGCGGCGGGTTCCAGAAGGGTTCGCAAAAGAAGAGGCGTTCAAGCAGCTCGTGGCCTTTGGAAAGCGCATCGCACCCGAAGCGAAAGCCAACGGCATCACGGTCGTCATCGAGCCGCTGCGACGGCAAGAGACGAATATCATCAACACGACGGCCGAAGGGCTCGAGTTGGTGAATGCCGTTGCCGATCCAAACTTCGAGCTGCTCGTCGATTTCTATCACCTGGCCAGCGAGAAAGAAGATCCGGCGATCATCCTGCGCGCCAAGGATCACATCCGTCACCTGCACATGGCGAATCCGCAGGGGCGTGTGTTCCCGCTCAAGTGGGAAGAGTTCGATTACGCACCGTTCTTCAAAAACCTGCGCGACATCGGCTATGGCGGCCGCATCAGCGTCGAGGCGTCGAGCAAGGACGTGCCGACCGAAGCACCACAGGCGATTGCGCTGCTGCGAAAAGCGTTCGCCGCATGAGAACGCACCTGACCCGGCTCGCCTTGATCTTCATCGCCTTCGGGGCGACGATGGCGGCCAGGCAGGAAACCGCCGTCGTGCCGTTCGGGGGTGCGACGCATTTGGACTGGCCCGTCTACCGAGGCGACCCCAAAGGCAATCAATACTCGCCGCTCGCGCAGATTCATGCGGCCAACGTCCATCGCCTCGAACGCGCCTGGGAATACAAGACCGGCGACGCGAACGAGCGATCGACGATGCACGCGAATCCGATCGTGGTTGATGGCGTGATGTACGTGACGACGCCGAGCCTGAAGGCAGCAGCGCTCAATGCGGCGACCGGCAAGGAGATCTGGGTATTCGACCCGGCCAAACACAACAACGGCAACGTCGTCCGACTGAGGAACCGCGGCGTCACGTACTGGAAGGGGACCGGAGGCGATCGCATCTTTCACTTCGTGCGCGATCGCGTCTACGCCGTACACGCGAAGACCGGCGCGCTCATCACGTCTTTCGGGACAAGCGGGTTCATCGACCTGCGGCAGAACCTCGGCGTCGATCCAGCGTCGGCAGTGATCGAGATGACCTCCCCTGGCGCCGTGTTCAAGAACATCCTGATCATCGCGTCCCGCGTCAACGAAAGCTACGACGCGTCGCCCGGTCACATTCGCGGCTACGACACCGTCACCGGCGCGCTCAAATGGATCTTTCACACGATTCCCAAAGAGGGGCAGGTTGGCCACGACACCTGGAAATGGGTGAAGGGGGAGAACTACGGCGGCGCCAACGCCTGGGGCGGCGTGACGATCGATGAAGAGCGAGGCTGGGTGTTCGCGGCCACCGGCTCGGCGACAGAAGACTTCTACGGCGGGTTCCGGAAGGGTGACAACCTGTTTGCGAACTCTGTCCTGGCACTGGACGCGACGACTGGCGAGCGCAAATGGCACTTCCAGACGGTCCGGCACGACATCTGGGACTACGACAATCCGCCCGCGCCGATACTCGTCAGGATTGGATCTGGCCCCACCGCCAAGGACGCGGTCGTGCAGCTCACGAAGATGGGCTACACGTTCGTGCTCGATCGTGACACTGGAAAGCCACTGTTCCCGGTCCACGAGATCGCCGTTCCTCGCTCTACGGTTCCTGGTGAAGAGACGTCACCGACGCAGCTCGTTCCGTTCAAACCGCAGCCGCTCGTTCGGCAGAACCTTACGGAAGCCGATCTCACCAACATCACACCCGAAGCGCACACACAGGCGCTGAAGGACTTCCGCCGGTATCTTTCCGGGCCGATCTTTACGCCGCCTAGCCTTCAAGGCACGATCACGACGCCGGGGCATCTCGGCGGCGCTGAGTGGCATGGAGCGAGCTTCGACCCGGTGCTCAACATGCTCTACGTCAACGTCAACGAAGCGCCAACCATCAACCGGCTTCGGCCCGTGCACGATGGCCCTGGCAGCGCCGCGGATCCGGTCGCATTGGGACGCCAGATCTACGACCGCACGTGCGCGTCATGCCACGGCGCGGCGCGGCAGGGCACGCCGCCGCACACGCCGGCGCTCGTCGACGTCAAGCGCACCGCCAAGGAGATCGAAACCGTCGTCGCTGAAGGCCGGAACGCGATGCCGGCATTCCGTCAGTTCCGCGCGCGCGAGCTCAGCGCACTTGCCGCGTTCCTCAAAACGTCGCCCACGGCGGCCGGGCGCGCAGACGTAGCGGATTCGCTACCGGACCGCTACACGATCGATGGCTACCCGCTCTTCCTCGATCCGCACGGCGTACCGGCGATCGCGCCGCCGTGGGGTACGCTGAACGCGATCGATCTCGTCAACGGGGAGATCGTCTGGAAGGTCCCGCTTGGCGAATACCCGCATCTGGCCGCCAAAGGCATTCGCCGTACCGGCACGCTGAATTTCGGTGGCGCCGTAGCCACTGCCGGCGGCGTGATTTTCATTGCCGCGACAGCGGACGAGAAGATCCGCGCGTTCGAGAAGAGCTCGGGGCGCGTCCTATGGGAACACCAGCTTCCCGCCGGTGGTTATGCGACGCCCAGCCTGTACATGATCGACGGCCGCCAGTACGTCGCCATCGCGGCAGGTGGCAGCGGCAAGAACGCGACGAAGTCAGGCGACTCCATCATCGCCCTCGCGCTGCCACAAGATCGCCCGCAGACGGCGCCGAGCGCTGCGACGTCTCCAGCGCCGTCAGGCGACGGCTGGATAAATCTGTTCGATGGAACCACCTTGAACGGGTGGGTCCACATGAACGGCGCGCATCGCTTCACGGTCGAGGACGGGACGATCGTCGGAAGGACCGTCGAATCCAGCGCCAGCATCAATTCGTTTCTATGCACGCTGCAAGAGTTCGACGATTTCGAGCTCGAGCTCGAAACCGCGATCGATCCGGTCACAAACTCCGGTATCCAGATCCGGACGCAGGTGCGTCCAGTCCAGATGCAGGGACGCAGCTTCGAGACCGCGGCCGGCCGCGTGAACGGGCCTCAGGTCGAAATTCGCCGCAGCTACAAAGGGTTGCCGGCGACCGGACACATCTATGGCGAAGCGATGGGAACGAACTGGCTGACGTCGCAGCAGAAGATTCAATACGGCCACCCTCATTTCGTCAACGACGGGTGGAACAAGCTGCGCGTCGTCGCCAACGGACCGCGGATTCAGACCTGGGTCAACGGTCAGCCGGTCGAAGACATCGTCAATGAAGTCGTCTACAAGACGCACCCACGCGGGTTCATCGGTCTGCAGATCCACGGCCTGAGTCAGCGTGAGGTCGATGCGAACCCTGGCGCGGGGATTACGACCCGACAGCCGCTCGTGATCAAGTGGCGCAACATCAGGATTCGGCCGTTGGCGAAGGGGCGCTAGAGGCGCAGTCCCGCGATGGCCTACTCGCTCCGCAGCACGAGCAGCGGATCGGTTCGCGTCGCGGTTCGGGTGGGCAACAGGGCCGCCGACAACACGGCGAGGAAACAACCAACAGCTGCACCGGAAAGGACGAGTGGCTCGGTCGCCGTCACGCCGAAGAGCAACGGTTCCACCAGACGATTCACAGCTAACGCACCGCCAACGCCGGACATCACTCCGAGGACACCGATTGCGATCGCTTGCGACAACACGAGGCGCCGTACTCGGGACGACGTCGCGCCGAGGGCGATACGAATGCCGATTTCGCGGCGCCGTTGTTGGATGGCGAACGACAGCACGCCGTAGATCCCAATCACCGACAACAGCAAGGCGAGCGTCGCGAAGAGGGACGCGAGCGTTGTTTGAAATTGTGGACGGGCCAGCGGCGCTGCCAGCAGCTGCGGCAGCGGGTCGATGCGGACGACGGTGGCGCCAGGCGCCAGGTCTGAGACGGCTCGCCGGAGCGCTTCGGCAGCCCCGGGATTCTCGGCGCGAACGGCGATATAACCAGGTGTGACCGGGATCCCGTGCGCGTAGGGGACGTAGACGCTTGGCCTCACCACTGCGAGGTCTCGATAGCGCGCATCGGCAACGAGGCCGACGACGGTGAGCCAGGGGCTGTCGGATTGTGCTGATCCCCACTTGATCCGGCGCCCGATCGGATCCGCGCCCGGCCAGAACGCGCGCGCGAACGTCTCGTTGATAACAACCACGGGTTGGCTGCCTTCGCGGTCGCGTCGATCGATGCCACGGCCGCGGAGAATTGGCAGGCCAATCGTGTCGAAGTACGACGCATCGACTCCCTCGTAGTTCACGATCGGATTGGCAGTATCGACCGTCGTTTGGCCCTCGGCGAAGACCGTGGCATCAACGCCCTGGGTGCCCGCGAACGGCGCGGTTGCAACGGCGCTGGCGTGGCGAACACCAGGTAACGTCGCCGCGTGCTCGGCGATTCGCACCATTTCCTGCTGAATTGCGGCCGGTTCGGAACGCCGGAACGACGGAAGGTCCAGCTCGCCGAGCAGGACGTCCTGTGCGGCAAGGCCGACATCGAGCCGGCGCATGCGTTCAAGGCTGCTCAGCATTAATGCCGCCGTCGACAACACGATTGTCGTGATCGCGATCTGCCCGACGAGCAGGGCATGCTTGAGCCAATGCCCGCGAGAACCACGCGAATTGCCACGTTCACGCGTCCGCAACGACTCGGCCGCCTCGACGCTCGCCGTTCGCAACGCCGGCAGCGTTGTGATGGTGATCGCGACCAGCATCGCTGTTGCTATCGCGAAGGAAAGCGCACGCCGATCGATTCCAACCTCGGCGAGGCGAGGCAATTCGGCCGGAGCGAGAGCAAGGATTGCTTTCAGAGCCGCAAGCGCAACGAACGCACCAAGGAACGCCGCGATAGCCGTCAGCAACACGGCATCGGTTGCCACCAGTCGGACCAGCTGAAAACGGGTCGCACCAACGGCCGCTCGCACCGACAGCTCCTGCCGCCGAACGATGCTGCGCGCGATCAGAAGATGCGCGACATTGACGCCTGCCACGGTCAACATCAGCAGCACGCCGGCGCCAAGCATGAGAAGCGGCGCGCGAACGGTCCCCACGACGTTGTCGGCGAAGCTCTCCGCGTGAATGACCTGGTTCTTTGCGATGCCTCCCAGTGAGCCGCCTTCGGGTGGTAGAGCGGCCAGGGCCAGCGTCAGGTCGGATATTGTCTGCTGCTTGGTGAAGCCGGGTGCGACCCGCGCCACCAGATCCCACGCCACGTACGGCGAGTCTCGAACCCTGACCGACGGCACCCAGGCCTGCGCTGTACGCGGATATTCGAAGTCTGCCGGCGTGACGCCGACGACCGTGAAGGTAACGTCGTATATGCGAACGCGTTGCCCGACGGCGTTGTCGACGGTCCCGAAGAAGCGCTCGGCCAGACCACTTGAGAGCACCACGGCAGGGGGTGATCCGCTATGGTCATCGGCTGGCGTGAGCAGCCGGCCGGCACGCGGCCGAACACCAAGCACGTCGAACCATTCGCCGGTGACGGCCAGCTGCTGGACACGTATCGCGGTGTTGCCGTCCAAGTGCAACAGCGCGCCCATCGCACCCGAGTAAGGATGGGCTGCGACACCGCTGACGGTGCGCAAGCGCTCCCGCAATCCGAGGTAGGACGTGTAGGACAGCGCCCAGTGCTGGAATCCGCGCTCAGGGATCGATGTCCAAACGACGAGCAGGCGATCTTGATCCTTTACGGGCAGTCGCTTGAGGAGCACGCCGTCGACGACGCTGAACATCGCGGTCGTTGCGCCGAGGGCGACGGCGAGCGTCAGGATGATGACCAGCGCCGAGCCGGGGGCCTTGCGCAGTAGTCGACCTGCGTACGCAAGATCACCGAGGAGTGCACTCACGATGCGTCAGTGTAATCCCGCTCAGGGCACCTGGTCGCTAGGCAAGCTTAATGTTTGTCGCTGTACTCGTGATCACGTCCGTGTTGTGAACCGATGCGCAGAGCCAGCGGTCGCCCGTTCGATGAACGACGAAGGAAACGATCGTCGTGTGTGGGTCGACGACAGGCTCGTCGCCGGACGCCGTCATCCGCGTGTGAACGACCGCGACTTCCGGTGACAGCAGCTTCACCTTCGTCTCGCTGGTCGTCAGCGTCGATTTGCTGACAACGCGGTCGGCGTGCGCCTTGCGGATCGACTCGCGGTCGTGCCAGCAGAGACCGGTGACGTTCACGAACTCGGCATCGTGATCGAACAGGGAGGCGAGCGCGTCGGAGTCCCCGTTGTTCCACGCGCGTGCGAACATCGCCGGGATGTGTTCCGGCGAGGCGTGCGGGGTTGCGGGAAGTTCCTCGACCGCCCACCGGCCGTAGAAACCCACGAACTCGGCGCCGTACTGGTGCAGGACGTCGGCAGCCACCATGCGCAGGACGCGGCGCTTCGTCAGCACCATGATCACGTAGCGACCCGCACGGACGTCCTCGACGAGATGCGTCAGCTGTTTGAACTCTTCGGTGTCAAGCGTACTGATCAGCGTTCGGTGAAACTGCGCGAGGAATCCATGCTCGACGCCGGTCGGATCGAGGCGATGGAGATCCTCGTCGCCGTGGAGGATGTCGATATCTTGCCGGTCGAATCCGGCCCGAAGTAACGCGTCGATGGCTGCCCCGGCCTTGGCGGCGTCGCCAACGGTCCCGACTACCCGATTCGTCGGGTACCGAATGAAGTGCCTGCGATCAGTGCTCGCTACCTTCATAGACGTGATCCTCCGCGCTCAAAGGGAAAGGTGTACGGACGTACGCGCGACGGGAGAAACCGCTGGGGTGTGACGCCGGCCGACTCTGTCCTGCTCACGGAAGACCTCCTCGCCCGCAGTGTGGGGAGCTCGAGAGGACCGAACCGCTCTGAATCGCCGAGGTATTTTCATACGCTGCACGCCTGCCGCTGTCAAGGGTCTCGTCGCCTGACTGGATCGATCGCTTGACCCTCTTTGCAGTTCGTGAGTAATATCGCGCCGCTAATCCACGGATTCGGTCGTCCCCTGCGCCGGTTGCTTTGGAAGAGAGGCGAGGATGTGGCGTCTGCGTTCCATCTCGACTCGCGGCCTGGGCAACTATCCTCCAGTGCCGTCGAGTTCTAGCGTGTCCCTGCGGGGCGAGATCTGTCTCGCGTCCTCCGCATCGCCTCGCGATCCGCGCGATCGCTTCCAGCCTCAACGGACGTCTCGATGAATCGCAAACTGCTCATCGTTCTCGGTCCAGTGCTCGGCCTTGTGATGTTTGCGGGAGCAGTGAGGGTGGCGTCGTGGACTTACGCGAAGCAGCAGCCGGCGCCCGCGCCAGCCGCCGCGGCGCAGGCTCCGGCCGCCGCCGCGACGCCTGAGGCCGACGCCAAGAAGCCTTACGTGGAGGCGGAGTACCGCGCATTCCCGGTCGTCGGAAGCCGTGTAGCCATCTGGGCGGTCGCGCAGCTGCACCTGCTGTTTGCGGCCTTCGTCCTCGCCGTCCCGATTTTCGCGTTCATTGTCGAGGCGATCGGCTACAAGACCGGGGATCTGCGCTACGACAAGCTCGCCTACGAGTTCACGAAACTGCTCTCCGTTTCGTTCTCGCTCACCGCGACCTTCGGCGCGTTCCTGACGTTCATGCTCATCATCCTGTATCCGAAGTTCACAAACTACTTGATGAGCGTGTTTTCGCCGACTTTTCTGCCCTACGTGCTGCTTTTCTTCTTCGAGGCGTTCTTCCTCTACACGTATTACTACGGGTGGGGGAAGTTCCATCCGCTGGTGCATCTCGGCCTTGGGCTGGGTCTCAACATCGTCGGCACCGGGATCATGTTCATCGCCAACGCGTGGCTGACGTTCATGATGTCGCCGCGCGGTATCTCGGAAACGGGAGCGGTGCTCTCGGTGAAGGAAGCCATCTGGAACTACACGTGGATGCCGATCAACGTCCATCGTGTCATCGCGAACGTTGCGTTCGGCGGATCGGTTGCCGCGGCGTATGCCGCCTTCAAATTCCTTCAGGCCAAAACCGACGAGGAGCGCGCGCACTACGACTGGATGGGATACATCGGCAACTTCGTCGCGATTCTCGCGTTCCTGCCGCTTCCGTTTGCGGGCTACTGGCTCGCCAAGGAGATCTACGCGTTCTCGCAGACGCTCGGACTCACGATGATGGGTGGCGCCTTCTCGTGGCTGTTCATCATTCAGGCCGTGCTCATCGGCAATCTTTTCCTCGCAGCCAACTATTACCTGTGGCTGGGGATGGGACGCGTCGAAGGCGTGCAGCCGCTTCAGAAATGGATCAAGTACCTGCTGATCGGGATTGCCATCTGCTTCATGGTCTGGGCGACACCGCGATCGATCATCGCGACCGTCTCAGAAGTGCGGGCGATGGGAGGATCGTCACACCCGATCATCGGCTACCTTGGCGTCATGTCCGCCAAGAACACGGCGGTCAACATCCTCATCCTCACGACATTCATGAGCTTCCTGCTCTACCGGCGTACGGGGAAGGTGGCGGCGGTTTCGTGGGCGAAGAGGGGACACGTCGCTCAACTCGTGATTTTCGCGGCCACGGCGATCTTCGTGATTTTCCTCGGGGTCTACGGGTACTTCGTCGAGGCAACTGTCCGGATCGGACTCTCAGTCCCGCAGGTGCTCTCGGTCCTGTTCGCGATGATCGCGATCATGACCATCGACATCTTCCTCTTCCGTGGCGCACGCAAGACGGGCGAGATGCGCTGGGGGAGGATCCCGGCGATCTCGCAATACGTGTTGATCTTCATCGCCGTCACCTTTACGTGGCTCATGGGGCTCATGGGCTACGTTCGCTCCGGACTTCGGCAGCACTATCACGTCTACGGCGTCCTTCGCGACCAGTCGGTCGATGCGTTCACACCGACGCTCGGGTTTGCCACCAAGGTTGTTTCGGTGACGGTGCTCCTGTTCTTCCTGCTGATTGGCTTGGTGTTCTGGATCTCGAGCCTGCACGACAAGCCCGATTTCGAGCGAAAACCAAAGACCGTTCGGCCGACCAAAGAACCTGAGGCGGAGCTGACATGAAGATCCCGCTGATTCTTCGGATCGGCGCTCTGGTCGTGGCGACGACGGGGTTCTACACCTACGTCGGCCAGATGGTGCCGCAGAAAGAAGTTCAGCCTCCCAAGGAGACCGCGCTCGGCGCCGAAATGACCACGGCCGAGATGGTCAAAGTGGGGCAGGAGATCATGGCCGGCAAGGGGATCTGCCTGACGTGCCACACGATCGGGAAAACCGGCGCGCTTCGATTCCCCGATCTCGCGGGAGTTGGTGAAAAGGCAAAGACTCGCGTCCCCGGTTTGAGCGACGTCGAGTACCTCGCGCAGACGCTGTACGAACCAACCGCCTACGTGGTGCCCGGGTTCCCTCCGGCAATGCCGCCGGTGAACCAGCCTCCGATCGCTCTCACCGATCAGGAGATTCTGTGCGTGATTGCGGCCCTGCAGACGCTTGGCGGCACGCCGACGGTCACGATGAAAACGACGCATCACTACTACGACGGTACGCCTAAGCCGGGAGCGGCGCCGCCCCCAGCGGCCGCGCCGAAGAGCATCCCATGAAGCTCCTCGTCGTCTTCGCCGTGCTCGCCGTGTTCGCGGCCCTTCGCTTCCGCCGGGCGAATCTGGTGACGTGGGCGATCGCGTGGTGGGTGGGAATCTACGTCCTCCTGCGCTTCGGATTCACTGCGCCCATTCCCGCGTCGGTGGTCTCGCTCTACATGGGGATCGTGACGATTGCGATCCTGGCGTATGTGTCGTCCAGCGAAGACCGCCGGCAGGAAGTCTCGCGCCCGCTCGTTCGGTTCATGACCGACAAGCGGTACTCGATGCTGCTGGGCGCGACGGTGATCGCGATCCCTGCGCTCGCGGCCGCAAACGTGTACGTCCAGATGAATGTGCCGTTGCAGCCTCCGCTCTTCTCTCGAACCGTCCATCCGGCGTCACCATCGGAGATTACCGTCCACAACAAGAAGGTCGATCTCGACGGCAGCGAGAACCCGTTCCTCGCGCTCGAGAGATCGAATCCGGACGAGTTCCGCAAGCACGTCGAGAATGGACGCCGCGTCTACTACCAGAACTGCGTGTTCTGCCACGGCGACAACTTGTCCGGTAATGGCATGTTCGTTCACGCGTTGGACCCGATCCCGACCAACTTCACCGACGCGGGAACGATTGCGATGCTTCGGGACACGTTTCTCTACTGGCGAATCTCGAAAGGCGGACCGGGACTTCCGGAGGAAGGCGGTCCGTGGGACACGGCGATGCCCGCCTGGGAGAAACTTCTGAAGGACGACGAGATCTGGGACGCGATCCTCTTCCTCTACGATTTCACCGGCCAGAAGCCTCGCGCCAAAGAGACGGGGCACCAATGACCACTCCCACCTTCGCGCTCCGCGCTACGGCGGGCAAGCTCCGATGTGCCGCCCTACTCATTGCTTTGCTGTGCGTAGCGATGGGATCGATGCGCGCCATCGCTCAGGACGTCGGTACCGAGGCGCAGCGGGAATCAGGGAAGGTGCTCTATCTCAAGTACTGCGCGCAGTGCCATGGCGAGAAGGGCGACGGCGAAGGATACGCCACTCCGCACCTGAACCCGAGGCCACGCAACTTTACGACTGGCAAGTTCAAGGTTCGCACGACGCCGAACGGCGCGCTGCCGACACATCAGGACCTGGTCGACATCATCAAGCGCGGCATGCCCTACACGTCGATGCCGGCCTGGCCGACGCTGACTAACGATCAAGTGTCAGATCTCGCGTACTTCATCACCACGTTCTCTGCGGATTTCTCGAACAAGGAACTGGTTCCCCAGCCCGTGCAGCTTCCGGGGGCGCCGAGATCCTCGAGCGAGACGATCGCGCTCGGGAAGAAGCTGTACGAAGAGAACGGATGCGTAAAGTGCCACGGCACGGTCGGTCGGGGTGATGGACCCTCGGCGCCGACGCTGAAGGACGACTGGGACCATCCGATACGGCCCGCGAACCTCGCGCAGAGCTGGACGTTCCGTGGCGGCTCGACCCGCGAAGATATCTTCCGGACGATGAGCACGGGGTTCAATGGGACGCCGATGCCGGCGTTTGCCGACGCCCTGAGTCCGGAGCAGCGGTGGGCAATCACCGACTTCATCGCGTCGCTCTCAGGCAACGATGGGCCTGGCTACACCAACCTCGTGATCGCCAAACCCGCGAAGGAAGCGATCGATCTGGCCAAGGGCGCGGCGAGCTTTGCCGCCGCCCCGGTAGCGCGTTTTCCAATCATCGGCCAGATCATGGAACCGGGACGTGCGTTCCATCCGCCGGCGACCAGCGTCACCGTTCAAGCGATCTACGATGCGGAGTCCATTGCGGTCCTCGTTCGGTGGCACGACATGAGTGCCGAGAAAGAGGGCAAGAACGGGCCCTCGCTTCCCGCGCCTGAGGTAGAGGAGCCGGCAGCCGCACCCGCGGCCGAGGCCGCTCCGGATCCATTTGCGGATACGACTGCGGCCGCTCCGCCATCCGAGTTTTCTGACGCCGTCGCGATCCAGATTCCGTCGCAGGTCCCGACCGGCGCCCGCAAGCCGTACTTCATCTTCGGCGACTCTCAAAACTCTGTGGACTTGTGGTTCTTCGATTTGGCCACCGCCAATCCCGTTCAGTTCACCGGCCGCGGCAGCGGAGACATCGCACCCAACACTTCCGCAACTCTCACCGGCGTTGCGAGTTACGACCAGGGCGAATGGTCGGTGATCTTCAAGCGGCCGCTGCGGCTGGAATCGGGCGCTTCGTTCTCGCCCGGAGAATTCCTGCCGATGGCGTTCTCGGTCTGGGACGGGTTCTCGCGCGAGCGCGGCAATCGTCGCGGGCTCTCGTTGTGGTACTCCATCTACGTGGAGCCCCAGAACGTGCCCTCGGCCGTTGGCCCGATGATTAGGACCGCATTGGCCATCCTCGCCATCGAACTGGCCATCATCGGCTGGGTGCGCTGGCGGGAAGGCGCGCGGGGTCGCGATCAAGTCGACCGCGAGCGGAGGCAGCAGCCAGCTACGAGCGTTTAGCGGGCGCGCCGCGTGCGCACCGCTCTGGGGACTTTTCGGAGGAGCTGATGTACAAGAGTATCTACGTTCCCGTCGATAACTCGGACCACTCGAATCGCGCCGTCGCGTGCAGCCTGGCGTTGGGCAAGGCCTACGCCGCGAAACTGGTCGGCTGCCACGTCTACGCCGCGAAACTTCACGACTATCGCTTCCGGCAGATGGAATACACGCTGCCCGAGGAGTACATCGACGAGGTCGAGCTCGAGCGTCAGCGGAAGATCCACGACAGCCTAATCACGATGGGCCTCAAGCTCATCTCCGACAGCTATCTCGATGGCATGTCGCGTCTCTGCGGCGAATCGGGGATCGCGTTCGAGCCGCGGATGATGGATGGGAAGCATCACACCGAGATCCTCAAGGATCTCGCCGGCTCACAGCACGACCTGGTGGTCATCGGTGCGCTGGGGATCGGACGAGCCCGCGACAGCGTGATCGGTTCCGTGTGCGAGCGCGTGGCGCGCCAGTCCGACCGCGATGTCTGGGTGGTGAAGCACGTGCCGGAACCGAGCGAGGCGGAGCGGGACACCATCCTTGTCGGCGTCGACGGCAGCCCCCAGTCGTTCGGCGCGCTGATGACCGCTATCGAGCTTGCCCGGACGTTTGGCAAGAATGTTGAGGCCATTGCAGTCTACGATCCATATCTCCACTACTCCGTCTTCAACGGCATCGTCAACGTCCTGACCGAGCAGGCGGCGAAGGTGTTCCGCTTCGAGGAGCAGAATCAGCTGCACGAGGAGATCATCGATACCGGCCTCGCGCAGATCTATCAGTCCCATCTCGAGATCGGCGAGCGAATGGGGAACGAGGCGGGCGTCGCGATCAAGAAAACGCTGCTCGACGGCAAGCCGTTCCAGAAGATCCTCGACCACGCACGAAAGACGAATCCGTGGCTCATCGTGATGGGGCGGATCGGCGTCCACAGCCCGAAGGACGAAACAGGGCTGGGGAGCAACGCGGAGAACGTTCTCCGCGCTGCGGCGTGTGACGTCCTGCTGTCGACTCGGCTTGAAGTGCCGCGGCTCGACGTGCGCGCCGAGGAAACCGTGCGATGGACGCCGGAAGCCGAAGAGCGGATGAAACATGTGCCCGAACAGGTCAAGGGGATCGCGCGGACCGGCGTTCTTCGCATCGCTCTCGAGAAGGGCCATTCCGTCATCACCAGCACGGTGATCGATGAAGCAATGGACCGATTCATGCCGAAAAGCGCTTCGGCCGCGACCAAGGCGCTGGCTGAAGCCGTCGCGCTCGAGCGTGCGAAGTCTGGTCCCGTGTCGATGTGCCGGGAGTGCGGCGTCACTTCCACGCAGAGCGATCCGGTGAAGTGCACCGTTTGCGGCGCAAGCGACTTCGAGGTGATCTCTCAGGACATGATCGAGAAGATCGCGGCGGTCGAGGGAGGCCTCCAAGAGGAGACCACCTACGACGGGCGCAAGCTCCGTTGGACCGAGGATGCCCGGAAGGGCCTCTGGACCATGAAGAATGCGTATCAGCGGCGACGCGTCAAGGCCCGTGTCGAAAAGCGCGCTCGCATGATGCGCCTCGACGCGATCACGCTCGACTTTGCGAGGCAAGTGATCGAGGAAGAGACTGGCGCGCCTCTCGACATTCAATCGCGCGCTCCGGCTGCAGCCAACGAGGCAAAGCTCGTGGCTCGTGACGACAAGAAGAACCCGCTCGTCTCGACATTCGAATGGACGAATGACGGCGCGCAGCGAATCCTGCGCGTGCCGGCGGGCTTCATGCGAAACAAGACGCAGGAGCGGATCGAGGAGCTTGCGAAGGAGCGCGCCGTTACGTCGATCGATTTGCCGCTTGTCGAGGAGGGCATCGAGATCGGCAAGCAGATGATGGCGGAGATGATCGCGACGTACTCGGGTCCGCCAGCGACCGGCGCGAAGCCCGCGGTCGCGCCCACGCCTGCGCCCGCGCAGGGCAATGGGAGCGGATATCTCAACGAAGTGAGTCCGCTGAACGCACGTAGCGATCACTAGGCCGGCGAGCGCTAAGAAACGCAGACAGAGTCGCAACCATTTCTGCCTATCGCTTTTGTCGCACTGACGACATCGGGTTGCTCGTCGATGCGTTGAATCGTTGCTGGGCGCCGTACTTTCCCGACGAGCCGCTCATGACGCCGGCGGCGTTCAAGCGGTCGATCCGCGACCTGCAGGTCTGGTGCAGCAGCTGCATGGTTGCCTTCTCAGGATCCGATCCCATCGGGGTTCTGATCGGCGCCAAGCGAGCGTCTGGCACACTCATCCACAAGATCGCCGTCCATCCCGATCATCGACGGCAGGGTCATGGCCGCCACCTGCTCGCGTCGCTATCGTCCAAGCTGTCCATTCTCGGGCCTCCACGAATCGTCGCGGAGGTCCCTGATACATTGGCACCGGCATGTGGACTATTCGGTGCCGGCGGGTATGTTGAGGAAGAGATCCTGACGGACTACGTCCTCGATGGCGGGCCACCTGATGCGCCTGAGACCGCTGGGGGCCTGTTAATCCCTATCACGGTGGACGATTTGGCGGCCAACGCCCTTCTGGAGGGTGCGCCGCAAACGCCGTGGGAACGCTCGGTCGAGACCCTCAACGCACGGAAGGACGACATCGCGGGCCTGGCGGTCGTCTCCGACGAACGCATCGAAGGCTACATCCTCTATATAAAGGATGAAATAGTGGCCCTCCGCTCGGTGGTTGAGGGTCGGGAAGGCCATTTGAAGCAGTTGCTCGTCTGTCTCCAGGCGCAAGGTATGACAGCCCTAAGGTTTCGGAAGGTCCACCCCGCCGAGATCTCGAGCGAGCTCCTGAAGGCCTTCGGTTTCCGACCTGTTACGCGACACCGACTCTACGCCGCGACCGCCCGGTCCGCGTGACTACTTGTTCCGGAACAGGCGAGGTTTTTGCGCGGCAGTGTGTGACCTACCCTGTCACAGCACTGCGCTATCGTCCATCATGGATTCCAAGACAACAGTGCCCGGCAACTTCGACACTGTCGATGGACTGTCGGACGATGAGCTGGTCAAGCAGGTGCACGATCTTGCCGCGAACGAGCGACGTGCGTCCGTTGCCCTGATCCGGTCGCTGGCGGAGTTTGACGCACGCGGGTTGTATCTCCGCGAAGGCTGCTCCTCGCTCTTCACGTATTGCACGCAGATTCTTCACCTGGCGGAGGGATCGGCATACACGAGAATCGAGGTCGCACGCGCGGCGCGCCGATATCCAAAATTACTCGAGGCGTTCGAACGCGGCGACCTGACGCTGACTGCCATTCGGCTGCTCGCGCCGCATTTGACGCCTGCAAATCACAGCGAGGTGCTGGCCGCCGCGCGACACAGAAGCAAACAGGAGATTCAGGAGCTGATCGCCTCACTGAATCCAGGTCCTGTGCCTGCGACCCTCAGGCTGCACATAACGTTGACGCCTGAAACCTACAGGAAACTGCGGCACGCGCAAGCACTTGCTCGACATCTGCTGCCAGCTGGAGACGTGGACGCGATTCTCGATCGCGCATTGACGCTGCTCATCGGCCATCTCGAGCGGCGCAAGTTCGCGAGTGTGGCGTCACCGCGGCCGAGCCCACCCAAGACGACTATCTCGGGGCGTCACATACCGGCGGCTGTTCGGCGTGCGGTGTGGCAGCGCGATGGCGGGCGCTGTGCGTTCGTTGGCCGCGTCGGCCGATGCAGTGAAACGGCATTCCTCGAGTTCCATCACCTCGTGCCATATGCGGCTGGAGGCGCAGCCACCGCGGACAATATCCAACTCCGATGCCGCGCACATAACCAATATGAGGCCCGACACTTCTTTGGACACACGTTCGTTCGGGAGCGACGGGAGGTGTGGGGGGAGGCCACTAATCTCGGCGCAGCGCCGTCAGCGGCTCCACCCGTGAGGCGCGCCACGCCGGAACGGCCGTGGCAAGTGTCGCCACGAGCAGCACGCACGCGACCGCACCAAGCTGTACGCGCGGGTCCCGCGGGCTGACCTGGTACAACAGCGTTTCGAGCGCCCGCGACAAGAGCATGGCAAGCGGCAGGCCGACGATCGAGCCGGCGGCCACTGCGATCCACGATTCGCGGAGCACCGATCGAAGGACCACCCCGCGCGTTGCGCCGAGAGCCAGGCGGACGCCGATCTCCGGCATTCGCCGCTCGACGTCGTGTCCGAGCACGCCGTACAGGCCGACCGCGGCGAGCAGCAGCGCGACCGCCGCGAACGCGACGAGCAGCCGGACGACGAGGCGCTCCGTGACGAGCGAGCGCTCGTACTGAAGCGACAGTGTTCGCGCCGTCGACACGGGCACCGGCGCGATCGACTGCAGCTCTTTCCGCAGCGCCGGGCCAAGCGTGGCGGAATCGCCCATTGTTCGGACGGAGAGTGTCAGGCCCCGAGGTTCACCGGTCCGAATCGCGCCGACGTAGACGGTAGGCGTGTCGGTTTCTCGCAGCGAGATGTACTTCGCGTTTGCCGCGACGCCGATGATCTCGAGCGCCTGATCGCGCATCACGATCCGCTGTCCGACCGGATTCACGCCGGGAAAATACCGTCGCGCGAGGGTGTCGTTGACGATGACGACCGGCGTCGCAGCGGTCGTCTCGCGCGGACCGAAATCACGTCCCAGCAGGATCGGCGTGCCCATCGTCGAAAAGAAGCCGTCGGATACGAGATTGGCATAGCCCGCGTTGCCGGTTGCGGGCGGGCCGCCTTCGACCGACAGCGAGACGTCCATCCCGGCGCCGGATAGCGGCGTGATCACGGACAGGCTCGCGGCGGCGACGCCAGGCATCGCACGCACGCGCTCCAGCACGTCGCGGTAATACTGCGTCGTTCGCTCCGGATCCAGGTCGGTCCGCGACGGATCGAGCCTGTAGAGCAGGACGCGAGCGGGTTCGAATCCGGGATTGAAGCCGCGAATGTTGCGCAGCGTCGCAATCAGCAGGATCGCGCCGACAACGAGGAGCAGCGAGAGCGCGACCTGGGCGGCGCTCAGGGTACGGCCCCAGCGCGACGACGATCGGGATCGTGAGACCGTACGGCCATCGCCATATGCGAGGTTCGACGCGACGCCACGCGCTGCGCGCAAGGCAGGCCAGGTGCCGGCGACGAGCGCGGACGCTATGGCGAGCGCCGCCGCAAACCAGAGCACGCGTCTGTCTGGCTCGACGTTGAGCACGATTGGCGCGCTGCTCCCGTACGATACGAGGGCGACGAGAAGGGGAGCGCCGAACGCCGCGATCGCAAGTCCCACGGCGCCGCCGGCAACGCCAAGCAATAACGACTCAGTGAGGAATTGGCGCACCAGCCGTCCGCGTGTAGCGCCAATCGCGAGGCGCAGCGCGATTTCACGCCGCCGCGCGACGGCTCTGGCCAGCAGCAGATTCACGACGTTCGCCGCGGCGATGAGCAAGACGAGGCTCACGGCGCCCATCAGCAGCAGCACCGTTCGCGAAAAATCGCGGCGCAGGTCGGACAATCCGGTACTCGCGCTTTCGAGGGTCGGCTTCTGGGCGCGAAGCCGTTGGCGTGCCTCAGGATCCGGGTGGCCTTCGGCCAGCGCGTTCATGACGCGCGCAAAGACGGGCTCGAGATTTGCGGTCGCCTGTTCCATCGTGATACCGGACGCGAGACGGCCGACAATCCCGACCCAGCGCGTTGAGCTTTGACGAAGAACGCTATGGCCGCGACGCAGGCGCGGTTCGATCCCGATAGGTACGAAGAAATCAGCTGCGCGCCCGACGAGCGGATCGTCGAACGTCTCCGCCAGGACGCCGACAATGGTGAAGGTTACGTGATCGACGCGCAGCGTTGTGCCGAGCACCGCGCGATCGCCGCCGAACGCGCGCTGCCACAGCCCGTGCGTGATGACCGCAACCGCGCCCGCATCGGGCGCGCCGGGCCCATCGTCAGACGGCAACAGGGCGCGACCGACTCGCGCCTGCACGCCGAGTACGTCGAAGAAGTTTCCTGAGACGAAGCGCCCAGTCCATTCCTCGGCGCTGTCTTCGAGCGAAGCTGTGATCGTGTTCTTCGACATCGCGAGAACGCCGCTGAAAGTTGTGCTTTCATCGCGAATCGCTTCGTAGGACGGGTAAGAGAAGCTCGTCCCGCGCCCGGTTGGAATCGTGGCGCCGATCTCGACGAGGCGATCGGGCTCGGTCACGCGAAGCTCGCGCAGCAACAGCGCGTTCACGAGGCTGAAGATAGTTGTGTTCGCGCCGATGCCAAGACCGAGGGACAGGATCGCGGTGGCCGCAAACAGTGGACTACGACGCAGCAGGCGGGTGCCGTAGCGAAGGTCCTGCAGGAACGATTCGAGAGAAGCGCCAGCCCGCGCGTCCCGAATGCGTTCGGCGACGACATGCGAATGGCCGAGCTCGATCGTCGCAGCACGCGCCGCAGCGTTCACGTCCATGCCCTGGCGGATGTACCCCTCCGTCAGCTCCGCGTGCGCGCCGGACAGCTCTTCGTCGAGGTCGCGATCGACAGCCCGGCGGTGCACGACGTTTCGCCAGAGGCTGCGGACGCGCGAGAACACGGCCATTCCACACTCCTTCGTATCGACAATCTATACGAGAAGAGTCTGGCGAGGTTCCTATCGAATGTCAATAGGAGCGCGAGACCCGGTCGGCCGGGCTCGTGCTCGTGGGGGAGCCCTGATTCGACTCCCCCTGACCATGACCTAGACACGTCCGCTTAGCTATCGCTGTTTCCTACTATGTGGGCGCACTCGAAGTAGCCGAGGACGCCGACAAAGATGTACGACTGACCGGTGGACCCGCAGGGTTGCCCGTTGTAAATCTCGGGCCGAATCAGCAGCACGTTGGCCTCGAACACACCGTTCCTCCAGCGCTTCAGCATGACCGTCTCAGGCCGGTCCGCCGGCGGTTGTGCGGGCGGAATGGCAACGGTCGGCAGGGGCTGGTTCGGCGGGCTGCACACCGTCACGGGTCCGTTGTTCGGCGTGCGGCAGTTCCAACCCCGTGCCCGAAAGTCCTCCCAGGTCTGATTGGTGCCTTTGGAGATGACCGCGGCGCTGGCCTCACCGAGGGCCGGCGTCGCCGGACTCGTAGGCGTTTGGCTGCACGCGAGCGCTACAGTGCACGCAGTCGTGACTGCTGCAGCTACCGCGGCTCGCTTGAAACCCCACGGCAAAGTAGTGTTTGACGATTCCGTAATCACTCGCATTTTGGTCTCCTCCTGAAGAGAGACGGGCGTTTTCAGCCCGTACGAAGTGAATGCGGGAATTCGGTGCCGAACGGGTAACCGTTCGGGTGGGGTCGCTATAATCAGCCGGTGACATCGGCGGGCCCGGTCTCGAGGACAGCGCAGGCCGCAACGGCACCTCGCGTGACGGCGTTACTCCAGGCCTGGAGTGACGGCGATCGCAGAGCCCTCGAACGCCTCGTTCCTCTCGTCCACGCCGAGCTGCGACGCCTCGCTAGGCGCTACCTCCGTCGGGAACGTGCGGGCCACACGCTACAGACAACTGCGCTCATTCATGAGGCCTTCATCCGCCTGGTAGAGGCAAAAGGGATTAACTGGCAGAACCGCGCGCATTTCTTTGGCATCTCGGCCCGGGTGATGCGTCGAGTGCTGGTCGACTTCGCCCGCGAACGCAGTTATCAGAAGCGCGGCGGCGGAAGTCGTCGCGTGCCGCTGGATGAGGCGCTGCTCGTTGCGGACGAGCCGGATCAGGATCTCGTCGCGCTGGACGACGCGTTGAACGCGCTGGCCGAGATTGATGCGCGGAAGAGCCGCGCCATCGAGCTGCGGTTCTTCGGTGGCCTCTCGATCGCGGAAGCCGCACTCATCCTGGAGGTTTCCCCCGAGACGGTGAAGCGCGACTGCCGGCTGGCCAAGGCATGGCTGCTGCGATGGCTCACTGAACACGAGACCAGATGATTGAGGACCGTTGGACACGCTTGGAGCGCATCTATTACGCGGCGCTGGAGCAACCGGCGAGCGATCGGTCCACGTTCGTCCGGAGGGAAGCCGAGGGAGATAGCGAGCTGGTCGCGGAAATCGAGGGGCTGCTGACGTATGACGAGCGGCCGGCGGCGTTCATGCAGCACTCCGCCATGGAACTGGCGGCCCGTGCCTTGGCTACTGACGCGGATCGATCCGAACCAGACGGGTATTCCGGTACGCTCGGCTCGTACGAGATCGTGCGTCCGTTAGGCGCCGGCGGCATGGGAGAAGTGCTCCTCGCGTACGACCGCAGGCTCGCCCGCAACGTGGCCCTGAAGCTGCTGCGACGGGATGTCGCAGACCCTGACTGGATGGCGGCGTTCCGACAGGAAGCACTGGCCGCCTCGGCGCTCAATCACCCCAACATTCTCACGATCTATGAAGTGGGCGAGCACGAGGGCACGAGCTTCATTGCGGCCGAGTACGTCGACGGCGTTACGCTGCGCGAGCGGTTGAAGCAGGGTCCCATTCCCGCAGCCGAGGTGGTCGAGATCGCGCTTCAGATCGCCGAAGGTCTGGCGGCGGCACACGAGGCAGGCGTGATCCATCGCGACATCAAGCCAGACAACGTCATGTTGCGCACCGACGGCTTGGTGAAGATCCTGGATTTCGGGATCGCCACCCGGGCCGACTCCGACTTTCCACTCGCTCGGAACGGATCGACAGAACCCGAAGGCGCGGTGATTGGCACAACGGGGTACATGTCTCCGGAACAGCGCCAAGGCCTCCCGCTCGATCCGCGCACCGACGTGTGGAGTCTCGGAATCGTCATCTTCGAGATGGCAACGGGTCGCCTGCCGGCGGCAGCGCATACGAACCAGACCGGAGCGCTACTGACGCAGAACACGGCTCCCCCCAATGAGCTCGAGGAGCTTGCGAACCTCTCGCCAGAGCTCACGCCGAGTGTCAGCCGCGCGCTTTCGCGTGAGCGCGCGGCACGGTACGCGACGGCCAGCGAGCTGGCCCGCGAGCTGCGTGTGCTGCGCCGTGCGCTCGAAGATCTATCCGCTGATGCTGGCACCACCCGGCGAGCGGCCGGTCGCCATCGCACGGAACCCGTGCGGACACTGTCGCGGCTCGGCGCCGCAGCAGCGGTGGTTCTCGTCACGGCCACGGTGTATCTCGTGGCCGTGGCCCGAGGCAGCCGTGACGGCCCTGCGATCACGTCGATCGGGATTATGCCGCTAGACAACGCAGGCGACGTTCGCGATGGCACGTACCTGGCGGACGGCATCGCGGCCTCTTTGCGCAGCGCGCTGGCGCAGTTCTCCTCCATCCGTCAAGCGGCTGCGAGCGAGGCGGCCCGCTACGAACGGCTTGGCGTGTCGCCGGCGCAGGCCGGCCGCGAGATGCACGTTGCCGGCGTTCTCACTGGCACCCTCGAACGCCGTGCAGACACCGTGATCGTGCGGTTGGAGCTCGTGCGCAGCGCAGACGGTGCCGGATTGTGGAAACGGCAGTTCGTCAGGCCGATTGACGACGTCCTGACGTTGCAGACAGAGATAGCTCGCGAGCTCGCTGAAGCCCTCGGAATTTCGCCGCGATCCGCGCGGATCAGCGGCGACGAGACCAGGGACCCTGCAGCCTATCAGTTGTACGCAAAGGGTCGATACCACGTGCTGAGGCGCACGCCGGATGATCTCCGCAAGGGCCTCGAGTACCTTCGTCAGGCCACTGCGCTCGACCCAAGCTACGGACGCGCTCACGCGAAACTGGCGGACGCGTACATTCTTCTGGCCATGACGAGCGACGTGGCGCCCAAAGAATCGTTCCCGCACGCCCGAACCGCCGCGGAGCGTGCGCTCGCGATCGATCCGGGACTCTCGGAAGCCCGTGTGTCCATGGGGATCATCAAGTTCTGGTTCGATTGGGACTGGAGTGGTGCCGAGGCAGAGTTCAAGCGCGCCATTGCAGCCGAACGGCCGGACCCGGCCGCGCACACGTTTTACGGACACCTGCTGTCTAACCTTGGCGATCACACCGGCGCACTGCAAGAGATGCGACGAGCGCTCGACTATGAACCCCACTCCGCGCTGGCGAATGCGCTCTTCGCCCAGTGCCTGTACTACGAAGGGCGCGACGACGAGTCGCTGGCCCACCTGCGCAAGACACTCGATCTCGACCCGGCGCTGTGGCTGACGCACAACATGATGGGTCGGATCTACGGGCGGAAGGGAATGTATCGGGAGGCGCTGGCATCGTTCGACAGGGCGACGGAGCTCGGGGGATCCCTCGTCGTGCGGGCTGCGGCGGGCCATACGCTGGCGGTGAGCGGAAGGCGCGATGAAGCGCGCACGATTCTCGACCAGTTGGAGGCTCGTGCCGCGCACGCGTACGTTCCGGCCTCGAACCTCGCGCTTGTCCATCTCGGCCTCGGCGAGCAGAACGAAGCGCTCGATCGGCTCGAACAGGCGCTAGAAGCGCGAGACCTGCTCCTGACGTTTCTCACCGTTGAGCCGCGATGGGCTGACCTTGCCGGCCATCCACGTTTCAGCGCCTTGCTCGACCGAATCGGCCTGAAGCGCTAGCGGTTATGAAGGTGATGTAAGCTACCCGGCACAAAACGCACGACTCGGCAAAGCGCGAGCGAAGCGAAGCGAGCGAGCCCCCGCGAGCGGAGCGGGGCGGTGGGGCCCCGCGAGGGAGCGTGCAGGGGGGTCCGGCGGGGCGAAGCCCCCCGGTTAAATAAAGAAGCGAAGCGAGCGAGCCCCCGCGAGCGGAGCGGGGGGGTGGGGCCCCGCGAGCGGAGCGTGCAGGGGGGTCCGGCGGGGCGAAGCCCCCCGGTTAAATAAAGAAGCGAGCGAGCCCCCGCGAGCGGAGCGGGGCGACGGGGCCCCGCGAGGGAGCGTGCAGGGGGGTCCGGCGGGGCGAAGCCCCCCGGTTAAAGATGAAGACCTACCACGACATCGCCGGAGACGGAGGGTCGAGAATCCTCGAGCAGGTGGCCGAGCAGCGCGCCCGTGTTACCGACGGGCTCGCTGGCGTGCGCCATCTCGTGGCGGTCGGCTCCGGCAAGGGCGGCGTCGGCAAGAGCACTTTGACGCTGCATCTCGCCGGCGCCCTGCGCGCACGTGGGCTGCGGATTGCCATCCTCGACGCGGACTTCAACGGCCCCTCACAGGCGCGGATGGCAGGCGTAGAGGGGGCGCTGTTCGTGCCTGGCAGCCACAAGGTGACGCTCCCGCGGACGAGAGACGGGATCGGCGTCTTCTCCATGGGCTCGATAATCCCCGAGTCGGAAGCGCTCGACTTCGAGAGCACGGCGCGAGGCGAGTCGCAGACGTGGCGCGCGACGAGGGAGTTCGCGCTGCTCGGCCAGATCCTCGCGTCGTTCGAGTGGGGAGCACTCGATCTCCTGATGTTCGACCTCCCGCCAGGAGCCGAGCGCACCGTTCAGTACGCCGAGTTTCTGCCGCGAACGTCCTTCCTGCTCGTGACAATTCCTTCCGAGGTCTCTCGGGGCGTTGTCGCGCGCTCGGTCGCAGCGCTGGCGAAGGGCGGCAATCGCATCCTCGGGTACGTCGAGAACATGAGCGGCTACTACTGCCGCGACTGCAACGCGATCAAGCCCCTGTTTGTCTCGGATGGTTCGATCGATCTACGAGTACCGTGCCTTGGGACCGTGCCGTTCGATCCTGAGCTGGCACGGCACTGCGACAAGGGAACCGCGCTCGCGGAAGTGCCCGACACACCCGTTGGCCGCGCGCTCGAGCAGGTGGCGCAGCGGCTTGTGGACGCCTTGGAAAGGCCTCACCCATGAAGTTCCTTTGTGTTCCCTGCGACAGTCCGATGAAACTCCAGTCGGTCGGTCCGCCCGAGCGTGGCTCGTTGTCGGTCGTCTACGGATGCCCGGAATGCGGCTACGAGATGGCAATGCTGACAAACGCCTACGAAACGCAGGTCGTCCAGTCGCTTGGCGTGCGCATTGGTCCAGGCTCCGAACAGGGCCCGGCAGAGAGTGCGAAGGCGGCGGGCTG
>Ga0075418_10000820_pt1 | contig 33825 bp, 31 predicted proteins | sample SoiMetdeltSBSDD2_FD_81776 | JGI IMG/M metagenome (GOLD analysis project Ga0075418, IMG submission 81776) | Bulk soil microbial communities from a Populus tree surrounding site in Tennessee, USA - Soil MetaG P. deltoides SBSDD2 | ecosystem: Environmental > Terrestrial > Soil > Tree plantation... | reverse complement strand
CACGCTCGACAGCAGCGGGGCATCGGCCAGTCCCATCACCGGCGGTCCGTCGAGGAGGATCAAATCGAACACCTCAAGCCCCACGGACAATAGCGACAGCAGGCGAGAGCTGGCCAGCAGGTCAGCCGCGTTCGGCGGCAGCGGGCCGGACGCCATGAAGGCGAGGTTGCCGATCGCTGTCGCCTGGAACGTCTCCGGCGGCGTGCTGGCTCCGGTCAACACGTTGCTCAATCCGACCGAGCAGTCCAGGCCGAGCTTGGTGTGCAGCGAGGGGTTGCGCAGGTCGGCGTCGACCAGCAACACCTTCAATCCCATGGTCGCAAAGTGTCGGGGAACGGCCAGCGAAGTGATCGACTTGCCCTCCGCTGGACCCGCGCTGGTGACGACCAGTGTCTTTGGTAGTCCGCTTTCGGTCGAGAACTGCAGCGCCGTGCAAAGCGAGCGGTACGCCTCCGACAGCCCCGAGCCCGGGTCGGACAGCTCCGCCTCGACCGCCGTATTGCTGGCGATCTTGGGAATGATGCCAATGGTGGGAAGTCCCGCCACGCGACCAACCTCGTCCGCGGTCTTGACCGTGTCGTCCAGGCGCTCGAGCACGAAAGCGGCAGCGACGCCGGCGCCCAGGCCTAGCCCGAAGGCAATCAACAGGGCCTGCGAAAGCACCGGCGAGGACGGTTGCCCCGGCACCTCGGCCCTATCGACCACGAACACGTTGTTGGCGCCCACGCCGCCGGCGACATCGACTTCCTTGTAGCGCTGCAGCAGCCCGTCATAGAGCGATCGGTTGGTTTCGGCCTCGCGCTTGAGGATGTTGTACTGAATGCTGCGCTTCTGCAGATCCAGCGCCTCGTCCTTCAGCGTGTCGATGCGCTTGCGCATCTCGGTTTCCTGATTGAGCGAGGACTCATAGGCGGCTTTGAAGGACGCCTTGATGGTCTGCACCTCCGCCGCCAGCTGCCGGTCGAGCTCGGCATTGCTGCTGGGTTTGGCCATCCTGACCGCGCTCCTGCTGGTCCAGCTTGGCCTCTATCGCGTTCTTGAGCGCTTTGCCGACGATCCACTGGCCGACGCCAGAATTGCCTTCGCGCGCACCACAATCGAGGCGGCGCTGGCGTTCTTTCCGGTCGGCTCGGGCATGGGCACATTCACTATCGTCTATCCGACATTCGAGAAGACGCCCGATCTGATGGCCAATACCTTCGCCAACCACGCGCACAACGACATTCTCGAACTGTGGCTGGAGGCCGGTCTGCCTGGTGCCGTGGTGGCGGCGCTATGCAGCATCTGGATCCTGCGGCGGACGCTGCGTGTTTGGCGCGCGGCAAACTGGGGCACACGCAGTGTCGACCTGCTGCTGGCACGCGCGGCGAGCATGGCGATCGGTCTCATCCTGGCCCACTCGCTGTTCGACTATCCGTTGCGCACAGCGACCATGATGACTCTGGTAGCATTCTGCTGTGCGCTATTGACCCCGCCCGCCGGACATACTCATTTGGACGGCGAGCCTACGGAGTCGGACGCTGTCCGGTACGAACCGGGTATGCGTCGCGTCCCTGCAACGTCCGAGCCCGGGCCAGTAGGTAGCCCTGCGCTCGGCGGGGAACGGTGGGGCAAGGGGATCGAATGGCCGGACGCCTGGCGCAAACCAAGCGGCGGTACGGGTACCGGATCTCGGGGTCGCGGCAGTGGCGATGAGAACGCAACCCAGCAAGTCATGCGGCGCTCGATACCGCGGGAGGGCTTGATGCGCCGACTGCGCTTACTGTTGGTGGATTGCGCACTGACCGCGATCGCCGGCATTCTTGCGCTGTTGCTGCGCGACAATTTCGAGCCCTCGCTGGCGCGGCTGTCGGCGCTAGCGCCCTACCTCGTTTTTGCCGTGCTCGGGACGGCCGTGATCTTCCCCGCCTTGGGTATCAGCCGCACGATCTGGCGCTTTACGGTCATGCGGGATTACCTGCGCCTGCTGGCGGCCATCTTCCTTACCATCCTGGCGGCCGTGGCATTGGCCTTCGGATACAACCGCCTTGAAGAGGTTGCCCGCGCCGTACCGGTCCTGCAGGCGCTGCTGATGGTCATCTCTCTGATCGGTGTGCGCGTGCTGATGCGACTGCGGCACGCAGCCCGCGCCAAGCCGGCGCAGCTGGTGGCGACGCCGCGACCCTCGCAGGCGGCCGAGACTGTGCTGGTCGTCGGACTGTCGCGGTTGACCGAGCTTTATCTGCGATCGGTTGCCGAGTTCGCGCCCGAGCGCGTGCGCATTGCCGGCCTGCTCGTTCACAATCCGGAGCATTCGGGCCGCATCGTGAACCAATACGAGGTATTGGGAACTCCCGATCAGGTCGCCGCGACGCTGCGCGATCTCGAAGCTCATGGCGTGGCTGTCAATCGCATTGTGGTCACCACAGCCTTCGACCGGTTGCCCGAGGCTGAACGCACGGCCCTGCTGAGCGTCGAGCAGTCGTCCGGCATTCGCCTCGAGTTCATCGCCGAACGGCTGGGACTGCACGGCCCCCCGCAAGCCACGGAGCCCTCCGTCTCGGCGCGCGGCGATCCGGTAGCTTTCTCCATCGCCGATGCCGAACTGGCCGCCATGGCGCGACGGCAGTACTGGAAGATAAAGCGTGCGCTCGACTTTGTCGGCGCACTCGTGCTGCTGCTGGTGATGGCGCCACTGATGGGGTTCGCCAGCTTGCTGGTCGTGCTCGACGTAGGCTGGCCGGTGGTGTTTTGGCAGCAGCGGCCGGGTCTCGGCGGTCGCCAGTTCAGGCTTTACAAATTGCGCACCATGAGCGCTGCCCACGATGCCGAAGGGCGGCCCGTACCCGATACCCGGCGCGCCTCCCGCATTGGCCGCGCGTTGCGCCGCCTGCGCATCGATGAGCTACCCCAGGTACTCAATATATTGGTAGGGGAGATGTCCTTCATAGGGCCGCGTCCGCTACTGCCGGCCGATCAATCGGCTGCCTATGCGGCGCGACTGCTGGTACGGCCCGGCCTGACGGGGTGGGCACAGGTCAAGGCTGGCCGCAAGGTGTCCCCGGCCGACAAGGCCGCGCTCGACGTGTGGTACGTGAAGAACGCATCACTCACCTTGGACATCGCAATACTGGTGCAGACGGCGCGCATGGTCGTTTTTGGCGAGCGCGTCAACCAGTCGGCCATTCGCAGCGCCTGGCACGAACTGCAGCGTGCCGGCATCTGCGTCTCCGGCGAGTGGCAAAAGGACGTGCAATCGACTCGGGCGGGCGCGGTCTAGAGTGCGATCGCGCTTGCTGGCAAGACTTCGGCTACCGGCCCTGCCCCCGGTTGATCAGCAGCAGGCCGCCCACCACCAGCGCAAGCGCTGCGGCGTGATACCAGGCGAGCCGCTCACCGATCAGCCAGATTGCCAACCCGGCCGCGTAAACCGGCGTTAGGCTGATCGACGCCGCCGTCAGCACCGGCCCATTGCGCATCAATGCAAGGGTGTAGCCGAGGAACGCACCGATGCCGGCCACGAACACCAGGATCGCCAGCCACGGCAGCGTGGCGAACGTGATGGGCGGAAATCCGGCGCGTGCCACTTCCTCGGTCGAGAACGGCAGCAGGGCCAGGGTGGCGCCGATGCTCATGACAACGAATTGTGCCAGCGGCGTCAGGACCACAGGCGTGCGGCGCAAGGCAAGCGTGTAGCCTGCAAACACGATCGTACCGGCTGCGGCCCATAGATCGCCCGTGGAGAAGGTGAGATTGAGCAGCGCCTGCGGATGTCCGCGCGTCAGGATGACGGCCACCCCGGCCAGACAGGCGCCGATGCCGGCCAGCAGGCTCCAGTTGGCGCGCTGGCGCCCGGCAGCAATCTCGTAGCTCGCCACCAGCGTCGTGGTACACGCATAGATGAGGCCGACGTTGGTTGCCTCAGTGGTGCGCGCGGCAGCGAATGCCGCATAGGCGCAAAAACCCATGCCGAGCGCCCCCAGCACGACCAGGCGCACATACAAACCGGTCGACGCCTGCCAGCGTTCTGCACCACCGCGCCAGGCAGCCAGCACCGCTATCAGGAGACCGGAAAGCGCCCAGCGCGTCACCGACAGCGAGGCCGGCCCGAAGGCCTGGCTCATGGCGCGGCCGATCACGGGATTGAGGGCAAAGCAGGCGGGAACGAGGGCGAGCAGCAGCAGGTTCATGGTCGCGGCACATTGCCGGTCGCCGGGGGAAACGCCATCTTTATTTGCGCTACAGTATGCAGCATTGGGCCGGAAGGCTCCGACAGGTCACGCACATGGCCAGCGGCAACGACAAGAGCAAGACGGACATCGGGACGCCTGGGCGCGGACCGGCCGTAGATTCTGCGGCGGGCTCGACCTCGGCCAGGCTGCCGAGCGAGACCGGCAAGCAACCGGCGGCCAAGGCCGCCTCCGATGCACAGGTGGCCGATTTCGTCCGGCGTATGAAAGAGCTCGGTGCGCGCATTGGCACGGGCCGCGGACGGCTGTTGTTTGCCATGGATGCGACCATGAGCCGCCAGCCGACCTGGGACATGGCGCTCGCCCTGCAGGCCGACATGTTCAACGCCGTGAAAGCGGTGGGCGGTCTCGACGTGCAGCTCGTGTACTTCCGAGGTGCCGGCGAGTGCCGGGCCTCCAAGTGGGTGTCCGATCCCGATGCGCTGGCCGCCTTGATGACCCGCGTCACGTGCGCTGGAGGCTATACGCAGATCGGCAAGGTGCTCAGCCACGCGCGCAAGGAGGCGGCGGCCAAGCCCGTCAATGCCCTGGTCTACGTCGGCGACGCCATGGAGGAGGAGGTCGACGACCTGTGCGGGCGCGCCGGCGAGTTGGCGCTCCTGGGTGTGCCGGTGTTCCTCTTCCAGGAAGGCTCGGACACGCGCGCTGAGCATGCCTTCCGCGAGATCGCCCGCCTAACGCGAGGCGCCTATTGCGCCTTCGATGCCGGCTCCGCGGCGCAGCTGCGCGACCTGCTCGCGGCGGTTGCCGTCTATGCCGCCGGCGGCCGCCAGGCGCTCGAGGCGCTGAGCAGCCGCACGTCAGGTGGCGGTGCGCGACGACTGCTGCAGCAGCTCAAGTAGGAGGCATTGGCGCATCCCATGCAGTACCTGCTCCTGGGACTCGCGGCCTTGCTGCTGGTGCTTGTGGCCATGCGCGGCTTCACGCTCGCTAACCCCGCCGCCATGGCGCGTCGCGTCCGCATCGCTGCAGGCACTGTTGCCCTGGCCGGGGCGGGCATTCTGCTGTTTCGCGGCCTTGCCGGCTATGCCATGTCGCTTGCAGCCGTTGGCACCTGGCTGCTGTGGGGCGGCGGCTTGCCGTGGGGCCTGTCGGGGCCGGCGCACAAGTCACCCGGCCAGACCTCTCGCATCGTCACCGATCACCTGGAGGTCGAGCTCGACCACGATACCGGCCGCATCCAGGGCCGCGTGCTGAAGGGCTTCTTCGCCGGCCGCGACCTGGAGAGCCTGGCCCCCGTCGAGATGGCGCATCTCTGGCAGGACTGTCGCTTTGCCGATCCGCAGTCGGCGCAGATCTTGGAGACCTACCTCGATCACGCGCATCCATCCTGGCGGGAGGACATGGCACGCGGCGACGGCGAGCGCACTGCCGGCGGCACCATGACCCGTGAGCAGGCGCTTGACATCCTAGGCGTCGGCTCGGGCGCGAGCGACGAGGACATCCGCCGCGCGCACCGCGAACTGATGATGAAGCTGCATCCGGACCGGGGCGGCTCGACCTTTCTTGCCGCCAAGATCAACGAGGCCAAGGACGTGCTGCTCGGCAAGCGGCCGTAACCGGCCGCACTGAGCGCGCACGGCGTCGACACACCGCCCCGTTCAGTTACCCTGCGACTCCTGCTGCTTGGGGGCCCAGGAGGGCCAGTCCGGCGTCTTCGGCGCAGCTTTCATGACGGGCTCGGCCGCCTGCTGTTTCTCAGCAGCGACCACCGCCGTCTGGCTTGTTTGGGCGGCAACGGTCTGCTTTGCCACGGCCTTCTCGGCCTTGGTCGTCGACGGAACAACCTTTGTCGTCGCCGAGGGGACCGCCTTCGGCCGCACGGCCACCTTGGGCGCGAGTTCGCCCGCCTTGGTCACGTCGGCGACGGCGCGCGTATAGTCGCCCTTGGCAACATGGGCGCGGGCCCGGTTCTCATAGGCCGCCGCATAGTCGGGCTTCAGCCCGATGGCCGCGTCAAAGTCGGTGATGGCCTTGTCGACGTCGCCCTTGGTCTGGTAGGCGGAACCGCGGTTGTAGAAGGCCATCGCGTCCTTGGCATCGGTCTTGATAAGCGCCGAGCACCCCCTGATCTTCAGGTCCGCATTCCTGCCATCCCGACAATCGCTCTTGTCGTCGGCCCACGTGGCTGCGGTCCAGATCACAATCATGCTGAGTGCCAGTGGCAACTTGGCGCGCATTTCAGTCTCCCCTCGGTACCTGACGTGCTAACTCCCGCATGTAGGATAGCATGAGGCCAAAACACGGCAATTGCACGGCTGCATTGCCTGTGGCGGATGGCCTTTTCCGGCCACTTCTTGCGCCTTAGCCCTGCTCAAGCTAGCAATTGCCCGCCCACCGGGCACCCCGACAGCCCATGCCAAGGAAAGGTCGTGCCATGACCACCCACTCCCTACTGTTGCTGCCCGGTGACGGCATCGGTCCCGAGGTGATGGCAGAAGTGGAGAAGGTGATTGCCTTCCTCAATAAGAAGAGCAAGGCCCAGTTCACCACCAAGACCGGCCTGGTCGGGGGCGCATCCATCGACAAGCACGGCGCCCCGCTCAGCAGCGAGACGCTGGCCGAGGCGCGGGCGGCCGATGCCATTATCTTCGGCGCCGTCGGTGGGCCGAAGTGGGACAAGGTCGCCTTCGACATCCGTCCCGAGGCCGGCCTGCTCAAGTTGCGCAGGGAGCTCGACCTGTTCGCCAACCTGCGCCCGGCCATCTGCTATCCGGCGCTGGCCGAAGCCTCATCGCTGCGCCGCGAGTACGTCGAGGGCCTCGACATCCTCATCCTGCGCGAACTGACTGGCGGCACCTACTTCGGCGAGCCGAAGGAAATCGTCACGCTGGAGAACGGGCAGAAGCGCGCCGTCGACACGACCATCTACACCACCCACGAGATCGAACGCATCGCCCGCGTCGCCTTCGACCTTGCCCGCAAGCGCAAGAACAAGGTGCACTCGGCCGAGAAGCGCAACGTCATGAAGACCGGCGTGCTGTGGAATCAGGTCGTCACCGAGGTGCACGCCAAGGAAGCCAAGGACGTCGAGTTGCAGCACATCCTGGCCGACGCCTGCGCCATGCAGCTGGTGCGCAATCCCAAGCAGTTCGACGTCATCGTCTGCGACAACCTGTTCGGCGACATGCTGTCGGACGAGGCAGCCATGCTGACCGGTTCGATCGGCATGTTGCCGTCCGCTTCCCTCGGAGCCCCCGACCCCAAGAGCGGCCATCGCAAGGCCCTGTACGAGCCGGTGCACGGTTCAGCACCCGACATCGCAGGCAAGGGTCTTGCCAATCCGATCGCCGCTATCGCCAGCTACGGCATGGCGCTGAGATATTCCTGTGGATTGATCAAAGAGGCCGATCTGATCGACAACGCGATTGCCGGCACCCTCGCGCAAGGTTTCAGAACAACCGATATCATGCAGCCAAATATGAGAAAATCGGGCACCGCCGAGATGGGCAAGGCGATTCTGGCTGAAATGGAGAAGCTGTCCGCCGCGTAGCGGATAGTTGCATCGCCTCGTCTCTCCCCTGCCAACTGCGGCGGGCCGCTTCGATTGTATCTCGGATCATGCTCTAAATTGTGTGTCGGGAAATTGATTCGGGACCTTTTCTGCGTTTCGACGGGGGATCTATCGATGAACGCTCTGAACGAGTTGCGCGCTGGCCTTTGCTCCGTGGCGAAGCGGTCGGTGGGCCTGATGAGCGCGTGCGGCAACGAGGAGAGCACCAAGCTGTATCTGGTGCTGCCGATCGTCGGCCTGTTCGGATACGACTATTCCAATCCGTACGAGGTCTATCCGCAGCACACGGCCAACGCCGATCCCAAGGAGCCCAACCGCGTCGACTTGGCGGTGCTGCGCGATGGATCGCCGGTCATTGCCATCGCCGCAAAGAAGGTCGGCACCGATCTGGCGGAGGCGCGCACCGAGCTGCGCGCCTACTGCAACGCGGTGTCCACTACCAAGCTCGGCATCCTCACCAACGGCATCGTGTTCGAGTTCTTCGTGGACTCCGCCCAGCCCAACGTGATGGACGACGATCCCTTCCTCACGCTCGATCTTGAGAGCGTCTGGCGCAACGGCGTCTCTGATGAGGTGCTGGAGACGCTGGTGCACGTAACCAAGGCCACCTTCGATCCCGACAAGATCGCCGAGATGGCGCACGTGCGCCTTGTCAAGAAGCGTCTGCGCACGGCGCTGGTCGAGGAGACCAGCTCGCCCTCCGACGAGTTCTGCCGCTTCTTCTTGCAAAGGGCCGGCCTCAAGCACGTGCGCAAGGGCACCATCGATCGCTACTACGGGCCGCTGCTGAAGGCTGCCTTTGACGAAGCGCTGGTGCTGCCGGCCGCGCAAAAGCTGCGCAACGATCCGGAAGGCAAGAACACGCAGATCAATCTGCACCAACTCGGCCAGCGGCTGCTAAGCAGCGAGCGCGAACTGGCGCTGATCAACCACATCCGCCGCCGCCTCGCCTTCCTGGTGTCTGACGAATCCCTCTATGCAGCCATCGATCGCATCGAGTTCAAGGAAAACGTCGGCAAGCTGATGGTGTATTACGTCAACGAGCGCAGGGGCCGGCTGTTCGACTACATCGAGGGCGGCGAAGGTTTCGACAAGTTCATCTTCCCTTCGCCCTACGGCGAGATCGTCACCAAGAGCGTGTACGATATCGACGAGCCGCTGCAGGCCACGTTCACCGCCCGCGTGCGCGAGCTTGGCCACCTGCAGTCGGTGCAGCAACTGGCGCGCATCGCCTAGCTGCTCGAGCTTCGGACAATACATGGGGCCGGGCCAGGCATGGCTCGGCTTTCTTGCTTTTGCTTCACCGATGCGCCCGGTGCCGCCGTCACCAACAACAGGCTTGACATCGATGCGCCTCTGCAGGCCTTGTTCGTCCTGCGCATGCAGGAGATGGGCGCGATGCCGCAACCGGCACCCCCTCGCGCATGGCGTGCTGTGAAGGCCGATAGAGAGTTGCGCGTGTCAGCTTCCCCCGATGGTTGGTCCGACGCCGTATTCCGCGACATGAAGGCGCGGGATATCGAGGTCGTATGCACGGTTCCCGACGGGGGCCTTACGCCCCTCCTCAAGATGGTCGAGGCCGATCGCGGCCTGCGCCTCGTCACGCTGTCGACCGAGGAGGAGGGCATCGGCATCGCCACCGGCTGCTGGCTCGGGGGCAAGCGCGCCATGATCGCCATGCAGTCCTCCGGCGTCGGCAATTGCATCAACGCGCTGGGGTTGCCGACCGCATTGCGCGCACCGTGCCTGATGCTGGTGACCATGCGCGGGCAGTGGGGCGAGTTCAATCCCTGGCAGGTGCCAATGGGCCAAGCCGTCAAGCCGGCGCTGGAGGCCGTCGGCGTGCGCTGCTTTTCCGTCGACAAGCCAGCCGAGGTCGCCGAGACCTTCATCGCTGCGGCAGACATCGCCTTCAACAGCCGCGTCAGCGCCGCCGTGCTGATCAGCCAGCGTGTGATCGGCGCCAAGGGGTTCGGACAGAAATGAGCGCGACACCGAACAAGATCCAGCGTCGCCCATTCATGGCCGACCTGCTGGCCAAGCGCGGCAAGACGTTGATCGTGCCGGGTCTGGGCAGTGCGACGTGGGATTGCTTTGCCGCCGGCGACAGCCCCGAATACCTTTATTCCTGGGGCGGCATGGGCCTCGCCCTGCCGACCGCGCTAGGCATCGCCCTGGCGCAACCCGATCGCCGCGTCACATGCGTGACCGGCGACGGCGAGATCATGATGGGCATCGGCTGTCTGGCTGTGGTCGCAGATCAGGCTCCCAACAACTTGTCCATCCTGGTGCTCGACAACGAGAAGTTCGGCGAGACCGGCCGCCAGCGCGGTCTCACCTCCAGCCGCACGGATCTCGCCGCTGTCGCCAAAGGCTTCGGCATCGGCCAGACCATGACGGCAACCGAGCACGGCGCCGTCGCCGAGCTGGCCAGGTTCCTGTTCGAAACGCCGGGCCCGGTGCTGGCCGTTGCCAAGATCGCCGTTACCGAGGACCCCTGGAAGCTGCCCGAGAAAGATGGCACCAACATCGCCCACCGCTTCCGCGTCGCCCTCGGCCTCGACCGGGCTTGACGCTGTCATTCGGCCTGAGCGCGGCTTGCAACGACCTCTTGCTCGGGCTTGTCCGAGGATCAAAGCATCGGCACGCCCCGGAGCAAATTAAGGGATGCATGGCGCACAAGCCCGGCCATGCCCGCGCATGCGCGGTCAAGCAATGAGCGTCGTCCCAGCAAAGTGCGTCGTTCAAGCAATAGGCTAGACTAGGGCACGATCAGCGGGTGGCCGAAGCCGTACACCTTGCGCAGGGTGGCGCAGATCTCGCCGTGCGTGACGTCGGCTGAAGCCGCCTCGACCGCCATCTCGTAGACGTTGCCGTCCTTGCTTTCTGCGGCGCGGGTCAGCGCCTCGATGGCGCGCTGTACGCCGGCTTGGCTGCGCTTGGCCTTGAAACGCTTAAGGCGCTGCAACTGCGCGTCAATCGTCTTGCGCGGCGGGGGTTTCAGCGCCACACGCTGCATCTCCTCCTCCGCCGGTACGCGGTACTTGTTGACGCCGACCACCGTCTGCCCACCGCCGTCGACACGCTCCTGGAAGGCCAGCGCCGACTCCCCGCAGATGCGCTGGGCAAGGCCTGTCTCGACCGCCGCATACATTCCGCCCGCCGCATCGATGCGGGCGATCACCCCGAGGATCCTTTCCTCCATCTGGTCGGTCAGCTTCTCCACGTAGTAGGAGCCACCGAGCGGATCGATCACTTCGGTCAGGTAGGCTTCCTCCTTCAGGATGTTCTGCGTCGACACGGCGATGCGGGCCGCCTTCTCGGTCGGGACCGACAGCACCTCATCGTAGGCATCCGTGTGCAACGACTGCAGCCCGCCGAAGATGCCGGCCATGGCCTGCGCCGTCACGCGCGCGATGTTGTTGAGCGGCTGCTCGCGCGTCAGGTCCACGCCTGAGGTCTGGCCGTGGAACTTGAAGCGCCAGGAGCGGGCGTCCTTGGCGCCGAAGCGCTCGCGGGCAAGGCGCGCCCAGATGCGCCGGCCAGCGCGAAACTTTGCCACTTCCTCAAAGAAGCTGATCGAGATGTCGAAGAAGAACGTGAAGCGCGGCAGGAACTGGTCCGGATCCCAGCCCCGCGCCAGGCAATCATCGGCATACTGGATGGCCGACGACAGCGTCAGCCCCATCGCCTCGGCCGGCGTGGCTCCGGCCTGCTGCATGTGTTGGCCGACGATGGACAAGGCGTTCCACTGCGGCACGTGCTGGCGGCAGAAGGCGATGTGATCAAGGAGCACACGGCGCGCTCCCGGCAGCGCCAGCCGGAAGAACATATGGTTGGCGACGAAGTGCGAGAGGTAGTCCGACTGGTTGGATGTGCCGGACAGGCGCTGCCAGGAGATGCCCCGTCGCTTGGCCACTGCCAGCTCAAGCGCCAGCAGGGTGAAGGGCGAAGGATCGTTGAGCGCGGTGGAGATATCGCCGATTGGGATGCCATCGAGGCAAACCGTCATGTCTTCGACTGTGTTCACGGTGACGCCGCAGGTGCCGAGGATTTCTGGGGGAACTGCGTCGGCGTCGTAGCCGCGATACACCGAGTTGCATGGGATCAGCGAGATGGCGGTGCCGCCGTGCGCCAGGATGCTCTTGAGGCGGACGTTGTAGTCCCCGGGCACGCCGAGCCCGATCAGCTGGCGCTGCGTCCAGGTGCGCCCGCGATGCATGGTCGGATAGATGCCGCGCGTCATGGGCAGCTGGCCGGGGAAGCCCAGCGCCTGCATGTAGCGCGTGCTGCTCCCATCATCGGGCCAGTCCTCTGGCGTGTAGATGGGCTGCACCTCGATGCCGGAGCGGTTGCGCGGATTGGCCTTGCCGCCGAGCCCCGCTTGCACCTGTGCCCGCCAGCGCCCGCGCGCCTCATCGAAACCGGACAACGGCAGCGGCACGGGTTTGGCGGCGCCACCCGATTTCGCACGCTTGGCCATACTCAATCCTCCCTCGCATCGGCTCGCTTCAGCGGGCGCTCTTGTGCTGTCCATAGAAGCTGCGATTCTGCCGGCGCATTGCGATCCAACGGGCGATCACCGCCAGCACCGCCAAGGCCAAGGCGCCTGCCGCTGCCACTGTGTGGCCGCTCGCGAGCAAAATGGCAGCAGCCACCAGCACCAGAGCCAGCGCCGCATTCCACTCGCGCGCGAACGTCGTCATGCCAGCAGCTCTCCCGCCTTGGCGGAACGCGCCTCGCCGGCCAGCTCAAAAACCCTGGACACGATCTCCTCGCGCGATGCGCCGGGATGGAACACGTGCCGCACGCCAGCCTTGATGAGCTTCTTCTCATCGTCGTCGGGAACGATGCCGCCGACCACCACGGGAATGTACTCCAGCTGCGCCTTCTTCAGCGCCTTGATCAGCTTCGGCACCAGCAGATGATCGGTAGCGAGTGAGGAAATGCCGATCACGTCGACATCCTCCTCCTCGGCCAGCCGGATCACCTGGGCGATCTCCTGCCACGGCGGCGTGTACAGCACGTCCATGCCGGCATCGCGCAGGAAGGCCGCCACCACCCGGCTGCCGCGATCATGTCCGTCGAGACCGATCTTGGTGACGAGCACCTTGGGCGGGTGCACAGGGCTGCCCCTTGTCATGGCTACTCCGGCTGAGCCGCGCCGTGGCGCAGTGTCGTGACAAACTGATGGGCGAGGCCGGCTGCGTCGGCGCGACCGGCCCCGCGCCTGTGCCAGGTCTGCGTGTGGTTGAGCGCGCCGAGCAGCATCAAGCGCAGAAGCGTGCGATCGGTGCCAGGCGCCACATCGAGGGCATCAACCAGGCGCCGGAAGCGATCCTCATAGCCGTCGCGGAGCTGGCGCAGATCACGCGCCGCATCCGGCACTTCGGCCGGCGTCACGCGCACGATCACGCGGGCGAAGGCGGCGTTCGACAGCAGCACCTCAAGGTGCGCGCGCATGGCCGCCGCCAGCCGGTCCCAAGGATCATCCAGGCCGGCGATGGCCGCGTCGACCGCCCGCCCGATGCGGCCGATGCCCTCCTCCGACACCGCCACAACCAGACGGTCCTTGGACGGAAAGTGCACATAAATGGCGCCAACTGTGACGCCGACCTCGCGCGCGATGTCGCGGATGGAGGTCGCCGCATAGCCCTGGTCGGCGAACCGCTCGGCCGCAGCCGCCAGGATGCGCCAGCGTGTTTGATCTTCGAGGCGCGGACGCGACGCGAGCTTTGCCTGAGCCATGCGGTGCGACGCCTTCCTAGTGAGTGAACGTTCGTTCACTAGACTGGCGGGGGCTCCGCCTGTCAAGAGCGGGCGGCGCTGTCACACACGCTGTAATGCCCCGCTGGGCGCGCGCGTATCTGGGTTGTCGCCGGCAAGGATGGCCTGCAGCCGCGACGGAGACCGCCCCCATGCTTCGCTCGCTTGCCATCTTCGTTGTCGGCGCCGTGCTCGGCACCGGCTTCGGCGTCGCGCTCGGCTTCTTCCTGTTTCCCTTTGTTTTTCCGCCCGCGCCAGCAGCCGAGCAGCTCTCCACGGCCGACCGCGCCCATGCCGTGCTCGCGAACGGCACGTTCATCCACGCCAACCCGAGCGATCCCATCCACTGGGGCAAGGGCAGCGCGTCGGTGCGGGAGGACAGCGTATTCCTGGGTGAGGACTTCGAGGTCGGCCCCGGCCCCAAGTTCCACGTCTACCTGGTGGCGAAGGCTCAGATCCGCGCCTCGGGCGACCTGCAAGGACAGAAGTTCGTCGATCTCGGCCGGCTGCGCTCTTTCAAGGGCAGCCAACGTTACGCCATTCCGGCAGGCACCGACCTTGCCAAGTATCAGAGCGTGATCATCTGGTGCGAGCAGTTCTCGGTGCTGATCTCGCCGGCCGATCTGATGCGCAACAGCTGAAGTCCCGACAAGCGCGGGCCCCTCATGCCGGGATAGGCATGAGGGGCTTCATCCCCGCGCCATTATGACCAGCGCGTATAATCGGGCCGCTGGTCCAGGGACCGCCGCGTTGCTTCGCGACCTTGCCGGGCCACGTACCAGATCTGGTCGCGGTTGATGCCGATATCCCGCAGCATCCGCTCATCCATGCGCGCCAGTGTCTTGATCGCGCGCCGGGCGCTCCACTCGGCCACCACCGCCGCCAGGGTGCGGCCAAGCCAACTCTTGGACGAACTCGCATCCTCGCCTGTCGGCGATAACGTCAATATCTTGAACATGTTCTCTCCTCCGGACGGCGCATCCGCGCCGCCGATTGCATTGGCATCGATGCTGAATTTTGGAGAGCCGCCTGCTATCGCGGCCCAAAACCGCCGCGCGACATCAAGCGAAGATCGCGAACACAGCGGGCTGCAGCGCTACAAGGCGTGCCAGTTCACTCGTCGCATGATCATCGCTCCATATGTTTGTTATGGCGCGATGAGGTGACCCCATCTCGGGGTGAAATTGCGGCAGCGCGCGCCACGATTGGTCAAATGCCGGTGATCGGGCGCGTGTCATGGCTGCAGCGCCACACGAGGTCTGGCCTGAGCCGCGCCCGCGCGCTGCCTGCCCGGCGGGCACTCTGCCCTGCGGATAAGCAGTGCTTTTTTAATGGCCATAGCGTAGTCAACTGAAACTATTGGCCTTATCCTGGCTAGCGTCGACGTTGCCCAAGGCTTGCAGAGGCACGCGCATACGCACGGGGGGTGGGTTGGCAGCTGCATTCGACGAAATGAATGGTGCAGGCGGCGGGGTCCGCGAGCCCTATTTGTCCGTGCATCAGTGGCTGCAGACCCAGAAGATCGACGATCTCAAGCGCAAGCGCGGCGAGGCCGAGGCGCTATTCCGCCGCACCGGTATCACCTTCGCCGTCTACGGCGATGAGGCGGCAACCGAGCGCCTGATCCCCTTTGATATCATCCCGCGCATCCTGTCGGCAGCCGAATGGCGCAGGCTGGCGGCCGGCATCGAGCAGCGCGTGCGCGCGCTCAACGCCTTCATGTACGACATCTACCACCGCCAGGAGATCATCCGCGCGGGGCGCGTGCCGGCCGAGCTCATCATCCAGAACGCAGCATTCGTGCCGGAGATGATGTGCGTCGAGCCCGCCCGCGGCATTTACTCGCACATCATCGGCATCGACATCGTGCGCACGTCCGAGAACGAGTTCTTCGTGCTCGAGGACAACACGCGCACTCCCTCCGGCGTCTCCTACATGCTGGAGAACCGGGAAGCAATGATGCACATGTTCCCGGAGCTGTTCAGCCGCAACCGCGTGGCGGCCGTCGAGGACTATCCGGAGAATTTGCGCATCACGCTGGAGAGCGTCGCGCCCGAGGGCCTCGACCGTGAGCCCACAGTGGTCGTGCTGACGCCCGGCATCTACAATAGCGCTTATTTCGAGCACTCCTTCCTGGCCGACCAGATGGGCGTGGAGCTGGTCGAGGGCCAGGACCTCGTCGTCATCGACGGTACACTGCAGATGAAGACCACGCAGGGCCTGAAGCAGGTCGACGTGGTCTATCGGCGGGTCGACGATGCCTTCCTCGACCCTCTGATCTTCCAGAAGGACTCGTTGCTCGGCGTGCCTGGCATTTTCGAGGTCTACCGCGCCGGACGCCTGACCATTGTCAACGCACCCGGGGCCGGCATCGCCGACGACAAGTCGATCTACACCTACATGCCGGACATCATCGAGTTCTACACCGGCAGGCCGCCCATTCTCAAAAACGTGCCGACCTACGTGTGCCGCAAGCCCGACGACTTGAAGTACGTGCTGGAACATCTGCCCGAGCTGGTGGTCAAGCAGGTGCACGGCTCGGGCGGCTACGGCATGCTGGTGGGGCCTGCAGCCAGCAAGGACGAGATCGAGATGTTCGCCATGCTGGTCAAGGGGCGTCCCGATCGCTACATCGCCCAGCCGACCCTCGCCCTCTCCACCTGCCCGACGCTGGTCGAGAGCGGCATCGCAGAGCGGCATCTCGACCTGCGGCCCTTCGTGCTGATCGGCGACCGCGTCCGCCTCACGCCCGGCGGCCTGACCCGGGTCGCGCTGCGCGAAGGCTCCCTGGTGGTCAACTCCAGCCAGGGCGGCGGCACCAAGGACACCTGGGTCTTGCAGGACTAGGACGATGACGGCGCCAACAGCACTGCGCGGCTGCCTCTCCCACTGGTGGGGAGGGCTTAGGGGTGGGGGCAGCATGCGGGGTGGGGGCAGCCTGCACCGCCGGTGCGCCGCAATAGCCCCCGTCCCATTTCTTCCCCACCAGGGGGGAGGGGGCACCTCCATGCGGGGCAGCTCATGCTAGGCCGCTCCGCCAACGATCTGTTCTGGATGTCGCGCTACATCGAGCGCGCCGAGAACATCGCGCGCCTTCTGGAGGTCGGCTACCGCATTGCCTTACTGCCGCGCGAGGGCGACGGCCAGGACAACGAGTGGTGTTCGACGCTACGCAGCGCTGGCAGCGAGAAGGGCTATCTGTCCAAATACGGCGCCTACGACACGCGCGATGTCGTCAACTACATGCTGTTTGATCCGGACAACCCCTCGAGCGTCTATTCCAGCCTCGCCACCGGTCGGCGCAACGCCCGCGCCCAGCGCACCGCGCTCACGCGCGAGATGTGGGAGAGCCTGAACAGCGCCTGGTTGGAATTCTCCAGCATGGACCGCACCAAGATCGGCTCCAACGAGCTGCCCAGGCTGTTCGACTGGATCAAGGAGCGCTCGGCGCTGTTCCGCGGCACTCTGCTCAACACCATCCTGCGCAATGACACCTTCTATTTCAGCCAGCTCGGCACCTTCCTGGAGCGGGCCGACAACACCGCGCGCATCCTCGACGTGAAGTACTACGTGCTGCTGCCCCACAACGAGATCGTCGGCGGCGAGATCGACAGCGTGCAGTGGGCGGCCATCCTGCGCTCGGTATCGGCACACCGCAGCTACCGGTGGGTGTACAAGGACAGCTACAAGCCCTGGCAGATCGCCGACTATCTGATCCTCAACCGGCAAATGCCGCGCTCGCTGCATTCCAGCTATGAGGAGATCGTGTCGGCGCTGGACCAGCTCGGCGGCTTCTACGGCAGCAGCAATGGCTGCCAGTCGCTGGCACACGAGACGCGAGGTCTGCTGGCGGAGGGCGACATGAGCGCCATTTTCCAGTCAGGCCTGCACGAATTCCTGGCCGAGTTCATCGCCCGCAACAACCGCCTGGGCAATGAGATCTCGAGGACGTACCATTTCACCGACTGACGCGGACCAACAACCTCGCGCCCATGCTCATTTCTATCCGACACGTTACTCGCTATGCCTACGCGGAGCCGGTCGGCTACGCGATCCAGAGCCTGCGCCTGACGCCCCTCTCCTTCAATGGCCAGCGCGTGCTCGACTGGCAGGTGCATACGCCGGGCTTCGGCCCCGTCCTGCAATTCAAGGACGGTTTCGGCAACATCGTGCAGGTCACCACCATCAACACGCCGCACCAGGAGGTGGTGATCGAAGCCAGCGGCACGGTCGAGACCACCGACTGTAGCGGCGTCGTCGCCGGGCTGCCCAACACATCGCCGTGCCGCGTGTTCCTGCGTGAGACGACCCAAACCAAGCCCGATGCCGCCATTCGCGACCTCGCCGCCTCGGCCAAGGGCCAGGACCTGCTCGACACGCTGCATGCGCTGGCCGGCATCGTGCGCGACCGCGTCGACTACGTGCTCGGCAGCACGGACGCCCACACCGGCGCCGCCGAGGCGCTGGCCGATGGCAAGGGTGTGTGCCAAGACCACGCCCACATCTTCATCGCGGCAGCGCGCACGCTCGGCGTGCCGACCCGCTACGTGACCGGCTACCTCGTGCTCGGTGAACAGAGCCGGTCGGAGGCACACCACGCCTGGACGGAAGCCTGGGTGGAGGGCCTCGGCTGGGTCGCCTTCGACGTCGCCAACCGCATTTGCCCAACCGAGCGCTATGTCCGCCTTGCTGTCGGCCTCGATGCGGGCGGCGCCGCGCCCGTGGTCGGCTCGCGCCGCGGCGGCCAACACGAATTGCTCGACGTTTCCGTCGACGTGCGCGAGCAGAACGCCCAGCAATGAGGACCAAGCCATGACCTACTGCGTCGCGCTGCGGCTCGATCGCGGCCTGGTGTTTGCGGCCGACACGCGCACCAGCGCCGGCACCGCCAACGTCGCCCAGTACCGCAAATTGTACTACTGGCGCCAACCTGGCGAGCGCGTGATCGTGCTGCTGTGCGCGGGCAACCTGTCGGTCACTCAATCGGTGGTGAGCCTGCTCAACGAACAGCTCGTCCAGGAGCCCTTGAAGGGGCAAAGCACGCTCTTCACGGTCGCTTCGCTCTACCGCGCGGCGCGGCTGGTGGGCGATGCGGTGCGCGAGGTGCGCCGCGTCGACGGGTCGGCGCTGGAGGATACCAACTCCGGGTTCAATGCCACCTTCATCCTCGGCGGCCAGATCGGCGCCGAGGCGCCGCGCCTGTTCATGATCTATCCCGAAGGCAACTTCATCGAGGCCACCGACGACACGCCGTTCTTCCAGATCGGCGAGCACAAGTATGGCAAGCCCATCCTGGATCGGGTGGCGCAGCCCAGCATGCGCCTGGGCGAGGCGGCCAAGATGGTGCTGCTGTCCTTTGATTCGACCCTGCGCTCGAACCTGTCGGTCGGGCTGCCGATCGACCTGCTGATCTACGAGCGCGACTCGCTCGATGTCCGGCGCGAAAAGCGCATCGAGCAGGCCGACGAATATTTCCGCAAGCTGTCGGGCGCCTGGTCCGACGCGCTCCGCACGGCCTTTGCCAAGATGGAAGAGTTCAAGGTCTAGCACGCAGTCTGGCATCGACGGCGCCAGCTGGCTCTGCCAAGCTGAGGCGGCAGAACGCGAGGGGGACCATGCGTAAAGCAATCTTGCTGGCGGTGGCACTCGTCCTGGCAATGGTCGTCGGTTTGACGATTACCTGCCTGCCGGTGCAGGCCGAAACCAAGGTCGATCTCGAGCTGGTGCTGCTGGCCGATGCATCAGGCTCCATCGACAGCACCGAGCTGGCATTCCAGCGCCAGGGCTATGCCAACGCCCTGGTGCACCCGGAGGTGCAGCGCGCCATCTCGAGCGGCGCCTACCGGCGGATCGCGCTCACCTACGTCGAGTGGGGCAACGACCAGTGGCAGGACGTCGTGGTGCCGTGGACCATCATTGACGGACTAGCGAGCGCGCAGGCGTTCGGCGCGACCTTGATGCAGCATCCGCGCCGCGCCCACGGTGGCAACGCCATCGGCAGCGCCCTGGCCGCCGCCACGCGCCTGATCGAAGGCAACGACATCAAGGGTGAGCGCAAGGTGATCGACCTGTCCGGCGACAGCGCCAACAGCTGGAGCGGCATGCCGATCCCGGTGGCGCGCGCCGAGGCGCTGGCGCATGGCATCGTCATCAACGGCCTCGCCATCGCCTGTCGCGATCAGGGCTGCAGCGGCCGTCCGATGCTCTACAATCTGGAGGACGCCTTCGAGCGCGACATCATCGGCGGTCCGGGCAGCTTCGTGGTCACTGCCGACAGCTCGACCAGCTTCGAGGACGCCGTGCGCAAGAAGCTGATCCTGGAGATTTCGCTTGCTCCGGCGGGCGAGGGCGTGCGTCTGGCACGCCGGCCGTAGCGCACTCTTATTGGGCCTGCGCGGTCATGAAGGTGCGCCAGCCGCCGTAGGATGAAATGTCCCTGCCGTCGCGCACGGCCTCGGCCTCGCACAGGAAGCCCTTGGGCCTGGTGCCGTCGGCGAGCAGGAGTGTGCCGATGCCGAGCGGCGCAGGAATGCCGGCCACGAAGCGGCCGAAGCCTTCGACGGGCAGCGCCCACACCTCGGTTGCGATGCGCCGGCCGGCACCGGCCGCCACGCGCACGAGGCCCGGCCGCGCCGGCGGTCCACCCGGCAGCGCATAGAGCTGATAGGACGGCTCGGTCTCCACGGCACGCAAGAACATTGCCCCGAGCGCGCGCAGCTCGTGGTTGAGCGCCATGCCGGACAGGTGCGCGCCGACCACCGCCAGTTCGCAATAGCCTGCCGGTGCGGCCGGCCGCAGCGCCGCACTCGCTGGCAGTGCACGGCGGGTGGCTCCCATACTCTTGGCCGCGACCGCATGGAAGGCTCGGCCCAGGCTGGCCAGCGCTGCATCCTGTCCGCGCGCGCCAAGGAATGTGACGCCCGTCGCGCGACCGTCGGTGCGGCATGGTCCCGGCACGGCGATACCGGCCATATCCAGCAGATTGACGAAATTCGTGTAGGTGCCAAGCCGGGCGTTCGGCCCGAGCGGGTCGGCGCGGACGTCGGCCAGCGTGGGCAGGCAGGGCGCGGTCGGCACCGCCAGGGCATCCAAGCCGCGCAACACCGGCTCGACCGCCCGCCGCAGCTCGGCCACACGGTAGATGCCGGCGAATGCGTCGGCGGCCGAGAAGGCGGTGGCCTGGCCGATGATCTGCAGCGTCACGGGGTGCACGTCCTGGCGATGCTGCTCCATGACCGGCCGGATGGCGGCATAGCGTTCGGCCACCCACGCGCCTTCGTAAAGCAGGGCCGCGGTGTCGAAGAACGGCGTCATGTCGACGTCGGCCAAGCGCGCACCGAGACGCTGCAACACCTCGATGCTGGCGGCCCATGCGGACTTGGCCTGCGCATCGCCGAAGAAGCGCAGGTCCGCCGGCCGCGGCACGCCGATGGTCAGGTGCGGCGCGGGCTCGCGCAGGTTACCAAGCTCGATCGGTCGCGAGAACGGATCGGCCGCGTCGTAGCCGGTCATCACGTCGTAGGCGCGCCAGGCGTCGTCCACGGTCAGCGCGAACACCTAGACGCAGTCGAGCGTGCGACAGGCCGGCACGACGCCGCGCGTCGATACGGCACCGAGCGACGGTTTGAGCCCGACGATGTTGTTGAGCCCGGCCGGCACACGCCCCGAGCCCGCCGTGTCGGTGCCAAGCGCGAACGCCACCAGTCCGTGCGCCACCGCCACTGCGGAACCCGAGCTCGACCCACCCGGCACGATGTCGGGATCTAGGGCATTGAGCGGCACGGGATAGGGCGTGCGCACGCCGACCAGGCCGGTGGCGAACTGGTCGAGGTTGGTCTTGCCGATCATCAGCGCGCCGGCGGCAAGCAGGCGCGCCACCACATGCGCGTTGGCGTTCGGCGTATAGGCAAACGCCGGTGCGGCCGCCGTGGTCGGCAGGCCCGCTACGTCGATGTTGTCCTTCACCGCGAACGGAATGCCCCACAGCGGCCTGGACACGGGATCGAAGCGGCCAAGCAGCTGTGCAGCCTTGCGCACCGACTTTGGGTCGGCGAGCGAGATGAAGATGCCAGGATCGCCCACCCGGGCGATGGCCGCGAACACCTGTTCGACCACGCGTTCGGGGTCGAGCCCGCCGGCATAGGCGGCATGCAATCCGCCGATGTCGATCGGGGCACTCTCGCCAAGCCTCGCGCGTCGGGTCCCCACCATGGCGTTACGATTGTGCGGGGGCATCGATGACGCTCACGTGCGCGGCGACCACGCGCCAGCCTTCCGCAAAACGCACCCAGGTCTGCATCTGCCGCCCGACCTTGCCGGGCGTGCGATGGAACAGTGTCGAGGCCACGGCAAAGTCCCGGCCATAGGTCGTGATGACCGTCTGCGAGCGCCGGCGAGCCAGGCCGACGGGCGAGCGGGCGGCGCGGAACGCCTTGATCGCCGCGTACCCGTACAGGTTCTCGCCCACGCCATAGCGCAGCGTGCGGCAATCATCGCGAAACAAGCCGTCCAGCACCGCTACGTCGTTGCTCACCAGTGCCTGCTCGTAGCGCTCGAACGCCTCGCGCACCTCCGCCACCACCTCGGGCTGGTCGATCTGCATGGCTCAAGCATCCTTCCACTGCTGCGGACGCGGCGCTTGCACGACTGCGGCCGTTTCCAGGGCCTGGGCGATGCGCAGCGCCACATCCTCGCGCCATGGCGCGGCGATGATCTGCACGCCGATCGGCAGCGGCCCCAGCGGTACAGGCACCGCCACCACCGGCAAGCCGATGAACGAGATCGGCTGCGTGTAGAGGCCGATGTTGGGGCGCAGCGGCATGGCCACGCCGTCAAGCACCAGCATCTTCTGCCCAAGCTCCGGCGCCGTGCAGGGCGTGGCAGGAGCGAGAATGGCATCGACCCGGTCGAAGATCTTTGCCACCTGGTCGCGATACCAGCGGCGGAACTTGTGCGCCTTTACCACCAGCGAGGCCGGCAGCATCGCGCCGGCGAGCAGGCGGTCGCGCACCGTCGGGTCGAAGTCGTCGGCGCGCGTACGCAGCCGGTCGAGATGCAGGGCGGCCCCCTCCGTAGCCGTGATCACGTAGGCGGCCGCACGCGCTCTTGCAGCCTCGGGCAGCTCCACCACGTGGGTGGTGTCCAGCGCCTTGGCGATGCGATCGACGGCTTGCAAGGCTTGCGCAAATGCGCCGCGCTTGAAATATCCGCCGGCCACGGCGATGCGCAAACCCGCCGTGCCGCGCGCTAGGCAAGGCAACGCCGGCTCGATCGAGCGCCTCGCGCACACCGGGTCGTCGGCATCGTGGCCCTGCATGGCATCGTAGGCGAGCGCCAGGTCGCGCGTTGAGCGAGCCAGCGGCCCCAGGTGATCGAGGCTCGCCACGAATGGGAACGTGCGCGCACGCGACAGACGGCCGTAGGTCGGCTTGAGGCCGAACAGGCCACACAGCGATGCTGGCACGCGGATCGAGCCGTTGGTGTCCGAGCCGAGCGCGATCGGCACCAGGCCGCCGGCCACCGCGCCGCCGCAGCCACCCGACGAGCCACCGGTCATGCGGCTCGTGTCGTGCGGATTGCGCGAGGGCCCGTCGTGCACGTTCTCGCCGGTGAAGTCGTAGGCGTATTCGCCCATGTTGAGCGCGCCCACCAGCACCGCACCGGCTGCCTCCAGGCGCGCGATCAGGGTCGCGTCGGCGGTGGCGGGCGCATGCTCGCGGTTGATCTTGGACCCAGCCAGCGTGGCGAGGCCAGCCACGTCGAACAGGTTCTTGACGGCGAATGGCACGCCGGCCAGCGCACCGAGCGGCTCGCCGCGCGCACGGGCGGCATCAAGCGCTTGGGCCTTGGCCAGCGCACGCTCGCGCGTCACCGCCGTGAAGGAGTTGATGCGGCCGTCCCGCTCGGCGATGCGCGCCAGCGCCGCCTCGGCAATGGCAACCGCGCTCGCCTGGCCGCCGCGTACGGCCTGCGCGATCTCGCCCGATGTTGCCCAGGCATTCACCGGATCAGGCCTCGAATACGCATGCCGGCTCTGCCGCGTCCGGCAGGGCCAAACTCGCCACCTCCTTGCCGAGCCGCAGCGTCACCTCGAGGTTGGCCTTGATGGCCGGCAGCCAGTCCGGCTCGATCGGCAGGTCAAGCGCCTTGGCGGCTAACTCGATGTACTGGTCCAGGCTCTGGTCCACGACTTCCTCCTCCTGTCATTTCGTCCCGAACGCACCGCCCAGACCGCCGCAGCGTTTGCCACGTCTAGACCCTGGTCCCAGACGTTTGGCTCCGCGAACCTGCGGCATGACCCACCTCACACCGGCGGATGCGGGATGGCGGCCAGCAGGTCGCGCGTGTACTGCGCCTCCGGCGCGAACAGCACCCGCTCGGTCGGTCCTTCCTCGACGATGCGTCCCGCCTGCATCACGATCACCCTATCACACAGCAGGCGCACCACGTTGAGGTCGTGCGAGACGAACAGGTAGCTCATCCCGAGCTGCTCCTTCAGATCCTGCAGCAGATTGAGCACCACCGCCTGCACGGACACATCGAGCGCCGCCGTCGGCTCGTCCAGAATCACCAGATCGGGATCGAGCGCGATGGCCCGCGCGATACCGACGCGTGCCTTCTGCCCGCCGGACAGCTGGTGGGGAAAGCGATCGAGCAGCTCGAGCGGCAGCCCCACCTGCCGCGCCAGTGCCTCGCACCGCGAGCGCACGGCCTGGCGGCCGCGAATATCGCCCAGGCGCAGGATGGGATCGGCGATGGCACGCGCGGCCGTGAAGCGCGGATTGAGGCTGTCGGTTGGGTCCTGGAACACCATCTGGATGCGCTTGCGCAATGGCAGGCGCGCAAATTTCTTGGCCGGGATGGCGCCGATATCCTGGCCGTCGAAATTGATGCTGCCGTCCGATTGGTCGATCAGCCGCATTACCATGGTCGAGGTGGTGGACTTACCGCAGCCCGATTCGCCCACCAGGCCGACGCTCTCGCCGCGATGCACGCTAAAGCTAATGCCGTCGACCGCGCGGACGGTCGGCAGCTGCTCGGCTGGTGGCTGATTGCGGCCGAGCAGGTTGCCGAACCAAGACCTGGTGAGGCCTTTGCGCGGGTACTCCTTGAGGAGCTTCTCCACCACCAGCAAGGGTGCACGATTGGCACCGGCCGCCTTGCAAGCGCCGTTCAACTTAGCTGGCGACTTGACGCTATGCGGCGTCTCGCCGTTCAAACGCTCCTCAGGCAGCAGCTCGCGCAGCGTCACGCCCGAACGCGGCGTCGCGCGCATCAGCTTGCGCGTGTAGGCGTGCGCGGGGGAGGTGAAGATCTGCTTGGACTGCGCCGTCTCGACCACGCGGCCGTTTTGCATGACCACCACGCGGTCGCAGTAGGTGGCGGCAAGCCCCAGATCATGCGTGATCAGGATGCTCGACATGCCGCGCTCGCGCGTCAACTCGACCACCAGGTCCATGACCGCCTTCTGCGTCGTCACGTCGAGGCCGGTGGTGGGTTCGTCGGCAATCAGCAGCTGCGGCCGGCATGCCAACGCCAGGGCGATCACCACGCGCTGGCACATGCCGCCCGACAGCTCAAACGGATAGGCGTGATAGCGCTCCTTGGGCCGCGCGATTTTCACCTGCTCCAGGATGGCGATGGCCTTGGCGGCGGCATCGCTGGCGGCTTGCGCATGCTGGCGCAGCACGTCCTCGATCTGCTGGCCAACCTTGCGGATCGGGTTCAGGGCCGCGCGCGGGTTCTGGAAGATCATGGCGATCTCCCGGCCGCGCAGGTCACGCATCTTGGCCTCGTCGGCACCGCCAAGGTCGATGCCCGAAAACCTGACCGAGCCTTCGGCGATGCGGCCGGCGCGGTCGAGGATGCGCATCACCGCGAAGGAGGTAACCGACTTGCCCGACCCCGACTCACCGACGATCGCCAGCGTCTCGCCCCTGGCCACCGCGATATCGACGTGGCGCACCGCTTGCACCACACCGCGCCGCGTCGAGAACTCGACGGTCAGGTCGCGGACTTCGAGCAGCGCCGGTGCCGTCATAGCATGCCCATCAGGTGCGCCGTTGCGGGTCGACGATGTCGCGCAGGCCATCGCCCAGCAGGTTGAAGCAGAACACGGCCACCATCAGCGCCAAGCCGGGGAAGAACGCGATCCACCATTCTCCCGACACCATGAAGGCCGCACCCTCGGCGACCATGATGCCCCACTCCGGCGTCGGCGGCCGCACGCCCAGTCCGATGAACGACAGGCCGGCGGCGTTCAGGATGGCGTAGCCCATCGTCAGCGACATCTGCACGATCATGATCGGCATGATGTTGGGCAGGATGTGCCCGAGCAGGATGCGCCATTCGCCGTTGCCCGACAGCCGCGCCGCCTGCACGAAGCCGGCCTCGCGGCGCACGTTGGCCTCGGCGCGCGCAACACGGGCATAGAGCGGAAAATTGACGATGGCGGTCGCCAGCACGATGTTCTGCACCGTGTTGCCGAGCGCCGCCACGATGCCCATCGCCAGTACGAATAGCGGGAAGGCCATGATGGTGTCGGCGATGCGGCCGACAATGCGGTCGGTCCAGCCGCCGAAGAATCCCGCGGCAACTCCGGCCAGCCCGCCCATCAGGAACACCAGCGCCACCGAAGCGATGGCAATGAGCAAGTCGAGCCGGGTGGCAACGATCACGCGGCTGAATACGTCGCGGCCGAGCTGATCGGTGCCGAACCAGTGCGACAACGACGGCGGCTTCAGGGCGACCGAGGTGTTGCTGGCGAGCGCATCGTAGGGAACGATGAGCGGCCCGAACAGGGCCGCCAGCACGATCAGCACGAACAAGCCAAAGGCGAACGCCGTGACCCGGTTGTCGCCCAGCACGTAGCGAACGTGGCTGATGGTTGCGGCCAGGCCCGTCGCGTGTGCTTGAGGTTTGCCGGCGGCGATGTCGGTCATGCCGCAAGCCTCACGCGCGGGTCGATCAGTCCGTACAGCAGATCGATCAGCAGATTGAGCGCCACGTACATGATGGCCATGGTCAGCACGAAACCCTGCACCGGAGCGAAGTCCGAGGCGATCAGCGCCTCGACCGCGTAGGAGCCGATGCCGGGCCAGGCGAACACCTTCTCGACCAGCACGTTGGCGCCCAGCAGGAACGAGAACACCATGCCGAGCGTGGTCACCACCGGCAGCATGGCGTTGCGGAAGGCGTAGGTGACGATCACCGTGAACGGCGCCAGTCCGCTGGCCTGCGCCGTGCGGACGAAGTCGGAGGCCAGTACCGCCAGCATGGAGGCGCGCGTCATGCGCGCGATCGGCGCCAGCGAGAAGATGGCAAGCGTCAGGGCCGGCAGGATCAGCTGCTTCAAGCTGGCGAGCAACACCGCGCCGTCGCCGGCGATCGCACTGTCGATTAGATAGAAGCCAGTGACCTGCGGCGGCGCGCTGAAGAAGATGTCGAGGCGGCCGAGCGGCGCGGGCGCCCAGCCGAGCAGGTAGTAGAACACGTAGACCAGGATCAGGCCGGTGAAGAACACCGGCAGCGACACGCCGGCTGTTGTCAGTACCCGGCACGCATGATCGATGAACGAGCCGGGTGTGGTTGCTGCCAAGATGCCGAGCGGCACCGCGATCGACATCGATACGATCAGGCCCAGCAGCGTCAGCTCGGCGGAGGCTGGCAAGCGCGTGCGGATCTCGGCCGCCACCGGCTGTCCCGTTGTCAGCGAGACGCCGAGATCGCCTCGCGCCAGATCGCTGACATAGCGCACGAATTGCAGCGGCAGGGGCCGGTCGAGCCCGAGGCGCGAACGGATCTGTTCGATGGCCTCCTTGGTGGCAGCAGGCCCGGCAAAGTAGGCGGCCGGATCACCCGGCAGCGCGCGCGTCAGCACGAAGGTGACAATCACCACGCCCACCAGACTTGGCAGGGCGATCGCCAGGCGCTTCAGCGTCATGCTCAGCATGCCGCATCCTCCTGCAGGTCGCGGCCACGTCTAGGCCTTGACGAGCGAGCGATAGTCGAGCTGTCGATGGAACCAGTAGGTGTAGCCGGAGATGTTCTTCTGCAGGGCGGCGCTGAGCGTCGGCTGGAACAGCGGGATGCGCGGCACCTCGGCAAACGATTTGTCGACGAAGCCCTTCACGCTCGTCTGGTAGGCGGCCGTGTCGCCCTCGGCTGCCGCCTTGCGCGCCGCGTCGATCAGCGCGTCCATGTCCTTGTCCTGGTAGCTCATCGTGTTGAAGACGGCGTTCTGGCCATGATAGCACCAGAAGAAGAAGTACTCCGGATAGTCGAGCCAGCCCGAGAAGAAGTTGGAGATCAACGGCATCTCCTTCTTCAGGAGTTCAGCACGCCAGTTGGAGCCCGGCACCTTGTTGATGGTCACCTTGATACCGATCTGGGCAAGGCTTTCCTGCACCAGCACGCACAAGGGCTCGTTGACCACCGCGAACCCGAGATCGAACGACAAAGTGGTCTCGAAGCCTTCCGCGTAGCCGGCCTCGGTCATCAGTGCCTTGGCCCTGGCCATGTCGGTGGTGTAGGGGTGCGGCTGGGGCCAAGCGACCTGGGTGTGCCCGCGCGTGCCGCCGTACATGGGACCTGCAAGACCAAACAGCACCGCATCCATGATCTTCTGGTAGGGAATGGCGTAGGCCACGGCTTGGCGCACCTTCACGTTGTTGAAGGGCGGGTTCTTGCAATTCATGCCGATGTAGCCGATGCCGTTGCCGATCAGGTTGGTGACGACATTCACCTTGCCGGTCTGCTTCAGCTCGGCGAAGTCCTTATTCGGCAGATCAAAGGAGATGTCGGCGTCACCGCGCTCCATCAGTGCGCGGCGGTTGCCGGCAGAGGGCACCTGCCGCCAGACGATGCGCTTGGCCTTCGGCAGCGGCCCGCTCTTCCAGTCTTCGTTGCGTTCAAACACCACCTCGGTGCCGGCCTGCCAGCGCGTCACCTTGTAGGCGCCGCCGCCTGCGATGTTGGTCTTGGTGTACTCTAGACCCCAAGGATCCTTGTCGGTGGCGCTTTTCTTGACCAGCTCGGAGTGGTAGACGGCCGGCACGATCACGGCCAGGTCCGGCATGGTCAGGTTGTCCTTGCGAATGAAGTCGACGCGCAAGGTGCGGTCGTCGACAACAACGAACTGCTCCGGCTTCTCCAGCGAGCCCGCCTTCATCTGGAAAGTCGGGAAGCCGCCCACCGTCACCGCCCGGTCGAACGACCACTTGACGTCCCTGGCCGTGATGGCGGTGCCGTCGTGGAACCTGGCATCCTTGCGCAGCTTAAACGTCACCGAAGTGTCGGTGAGGTTCCACTCCTCGGCCAGCTCGGGAATGAACGTGTCGCGGTCATAGGATGAGGAGCCGTCCGGCAGCGTCTTCTTGGCGTGCGACATCAGTCGGTCGTAGCAGTTCCAGGACACCTCGTAGCCCGGACGGTTGGTGCCGACGCCGTGGATGTCGAAGTTGTTCGGGCCGTATTCGGTAACGGCCAGGATCGTTTCCTGGCGGGCCTGCGCCTTGGCCGGGGACCAGACCGCCGGCGCCGGCAGGGCGGCTGCCGCTGCGACCGCGGATGTGGACTTCAGGAAGCTGCGTCGTGACGATTTCCGGTTCATGCGCGGACCTGACGGAATTGTGCTGCCCAAATTTTCGGCACGGCCCCCAACCCGCTTCGGCCGGCTCTTAGCGCTTATTGTGCAAGTGCGAGCGTCCCTGTCTCCTGCTAGATATGCAGCAAGCCGCTGCAAAAATTGCAGCACTGGAGGGTGCCGGTGCGCCATCTCATGCCGTTGCGATACATCGATGCCGTGGTGCGGGCCGGCTCCATCCGCAAGGCGGCCGAAGCGCTGGCCATCACCTCCACCGCCCTCAACCGCCGCATCCTGGCCATGGAGCAGGAGCTCGGCGTGCCCATCTTTGAGCGGCTGCCGAGGGGCGTTCGCCTCTCCACCGCCGGCGAAATACTGATCCAACATGTGCGCTCGCAGCTGTCGGACATGGAGCGGGTGCGCTCGCAGATTGCCGACCTGTCAGGTGTGCGCCGCGGCCACATCGCCATCGCCTGCTCGCAGGCGGTGCTGCCGGTATTCCTTCCCCAACAGATCGCGCTTTACCGCCGCGAGCATCCGGCCGTGACCTTCCGCGTCTACCGGCGCGACCGGGAGGCTGCCGAGCAGGCGCTGGTCGACCACACCGCCGACCTGGCGCTGGTGTTCGAGCCGGTGCGTCTGTCGGCGTTCGAGACGCTGCTGGCGGTGCAGCAGCCGATCCATGCCATGATGTGCAAGGGCCATCCGCTTGCCAAAGCGGGTCCGGTACGGCTGCGCGACTGCATGCGCTACCCGATCGCTATTCCGACGCACCTGTACGGCGTGCGCAGCGTTCTCGACACGGCCGTGCTGCGCTCCTCCATCAAGCTGCAGCCGGCCATCGAATCGGACAGCTTCGAATTCCTGCGCCACTACGCACGTCAGGACACCACGATTTGTTTCCAGATCCCGATCGGCATCGCATCGGCACCCAAAGGCGGCGACGATGTCAGCCGCCCGATCGATGACCGCGATGTACCGCCCGGCATACTGTATCTAGGCCAGCTGCGCGGCCGCTCGCTGCCGGTGGCGGTGAGCCGCTTTGCGGCGCAGATCTCGTCGGCCCTGGCCCGCATGTTCGAGGAGGCGCAGCCACGCTGATGCGGGATCGAGATGACTTGAAGCGCCAGCGCTGCATTTTTGACTACAATAGCGGCACAAGACGTCGTAGACGGGCAGAACCGCATGCAAGGAGGCCGCTTTGAGTGACCAGATTGGCATCGAGTTCACGCGCTTTTCCGCGTTCTATTCTCCCCTCATCGCCACTATGGCTGGCGGTTTTTTGAAGGAGCAGGGGCTTGACGCCAAGCATTCGGTTTCGGCGCCGGGCAAGTCGGCCATCGCCGGCCTGCTGGATGGGTCGGTGCATGTGGCCCAGTCGGCGCCGAGCCAGGGTTTCACACCGCTCGAGCAGGGCAAGACACCGCCCGCCGTGCACTTTGCCCAAATCAACGAGAAGGACGGCTTCTTCCTGACCGGCCGCAGCCCCGATCCCGCCTTCGCCTGGGACAAGCTGCAAGGCAAGACCGTGCTGGTCGATCATGGCGCGCAGCCGATGGCCATGTTCAAGTACGCCTGCTTCAAGCGCGGCGTCAATTTCAAGGACATCACCGCGATCGACGCCGGCTCGACCGACAAGATGATCGCCGCGTTCCGCAAGGGCGAGGGCGACTTCATTCATCTGCAGGGACCAGCGCCGCAGCAGCTTCAGCACGATGGCGCCGGCCACATCGTCACCTCGCTCGCCGATGCGATCGGCCCGTGCGCCTTCTCGAGCCTCGCCGCCACCCGCGAGTGGCTGGCGACCGACACGGCCAAGCGCTTCATGGCCGCCTACCGCAAGGCGCGCGCCTGGCTGATCGCCACCCCGGCTGCCGAGGTCGCCAAGGCCGAGGCGTCCTTCTTCCCCGACATCGACCCCTCCGTTCTCACCTCGACCATTGCCACCTATCAGAAGCTCGGCAACTGGACGCCGCACGTCGAGATCACCAAGCCTGCCTGGGAGGCCACCGTCGACATCTTCCAGCACGCCGGCCTGATCACCAAGCGGCACCGTTACGAGGATGTGATCGCCCAGCCGCCGGCGTAATTATTGGTAGGCGCAATAGGCCTAGCCCAATTGCGCCTGGCTGACCTTTCGAGGATCGGCGCGATAGGCCTTTGGCTGTTGCGCCTGCCAACGCAACAGCATGGAGCAAGACATGAAGGAAACTATCGGCTGGATCGGCGTTGGCAGCATGGGCCACCGCATGAGCCGGCATTTGGTCGAAGGCGGCTACCCGGTGGTTGTCGCCGATGCCGTGAGCACCGAGCGCGCACCGCCCGGAAGCACCGTTGCCAAGAGCAATGCCGAGGTTGCCAGGCAGGCCGACATCATCATCCTGTCCCTGCCCGACGGCGCCGTCAGCCAGGCGGTGGCGAAGGAGATCGCTGCCACCGCGCCGAGACGCGTCACGACGGTGATCGACACGTCCACGATCGGCATCAAGGCGGCGCAAGCCGTGGCCGCCACTCTCAGCGCGGCCGGCATTGAATTTATCGACGCGCCGGTTTCGGGCGGAACGGCGGGCGCCGACAAGGCGACACTCGCCGTCATGCTGGCTTGTCCCGCGCCGGCGTTCGCACGCGTCAAGCCGATCATCAGCCTGATGGGCAAGCCGTTCCATGCCGGCGACCAGCCGGGCCAGGGCCAGGCCATCAAGCTGCTCAACAACTTCCTGTCGGCGACGGCCCTTGCGGCCACCTCGGAGGCGATCGCCTTCGGCACCGGGCAGGGCATCGAGATGCAGACCATCCTGGACATCGTCAATGCATCGACGGGCCGCAACACGGCCACCGACGACAAGTTTCCGCGCCGCATCATGCACGGCCGCTACGACGCGGGCTTCACGGCCAAGCTGCAGCTTAAGGACATCCGCCTGTACCTGGAGAATGCGCGGGCGGCCGGCATCACGGATGAGATCGCCAGCGTGGTGGTTGATGTCTGGAGCCAGATGGACGCAGATTTGCCCGGCTCCGATATTACCGAGATGTATCCATTTACACAGAAAGGGCGAAGGCGGAGGAAGCCTGCGTAAGCCGGCCTGAAGCTGCGGGGGGCCAAGTCATGCGGGGGCCAAGTCATGCGGGGGCCGAGTCATGCGGGGGCCGAGTCAAATGGGCATCCGCGGCGAGTGTTGGCGATGGCCTCTAGAGGCCGACCACCATCGGGGCTCAGGAAGCCTCGGCAGTTTGCGAGGCTGGATCGCACGAGCTGACGCTACATTGGCTTGTTCTGCAGTCTGCGCATGGCCGAGAGACTAGCGCGGTAACGTAAGCATACTCGCTCGCCGAGCTGCGTCGACAGGGTTGAGGCATTGCAAGAGAAGAGCAAGCTCGACGTCGGCAAATCCCAGGCCATACGCGCCAAGCTTGGCGAGGCGGCCGAACGCTGGGCTGTGCGTGCGCGCGCCGGCGCCTGCCACCTTCTCGCCCAGATCCGCGACCTTGCCGAGCGGCACTCCGTCAAGCTTGGCCTGCGCGCCTACCTCATCGTTTTCGGTCTGGCGATCGTCATTCCGGTCCTGCTCTACAGTGCACTGCTTCTGCACCTCTACACCCAGTCGGAGCGAGCCTCCAACGAGCGTCGCGCCCTGGCCATCGCCCGCGCCCTCAGCGCCGACATCGATCGCGAGATCACCGGCATCATTACGACGCTGGAGGCGCTGGCCACCAAGGATTACATGGCCTTCCATGGGCAGGCGCTGGAAGCTTTGCGCTCGCGCCCATCCTGGAACGTGGTGCTGACCGACGCTGCTCGCCAGCAGCAGGTCAATACGCGGCTGCCGCTGGGCTCACGTCTTCCGGTCAGCCAGGCGGAGCCCCCTATCCCTGACATCGTCCGGCAGACCGGCCAGCCCTACATCACGGACCTGTTCCGCGGCACAGTCGCGCGACGGATGATATTCGCGGTCGGCGTGCCGGTGCGCGTCGGCAACGACATTCCGTATGCGCTGATCATGTCGCTCGATCCGGAACGGCTGACGGAGCTGTTGCGAACGCCGGAGCTGCCGGAAGGCTGGTACGCCGCGGTGGCCGACCGGCAGAATGTCAATATCGCGCGCTCATACCAGCCCGAGCGCTATGTCGGTCAGCCGGTTCCAGGCGAATGGCTGCGCCAGTACGGCAACCGCGCCGAGGGCGTCGTCACGACCACCGACTTTGAGGGCGAGCGCTCGCTGCAAGCTTTCCACTGGTCCAAGGTGACGGGTTGGTGGGTATCGGCGTGGGCACCGTTGTCGGAGGTCGAGGAGCCCCTGCGCGATGCCTGGCGAACCTTCGTCTATGCCGGCACGATCCTACTCGGGCTGTCGCTGTTGCTGGCGCTCGGCATCGGCCACCGCATGTCGGTGCCCATCTTTGACCTGATGCGGGCCGGCCGCGCGCTCGGCCAGGGGCGGCCGGTGCAGCCGCTCTCAACGGCGCTGCGCGAGGCCGACGAACTGTCGGCGGTGCTGGCCACTGCCGCCAAGGAGCTGCGCGCCCGCACCCAGGCGCAGGCGCATCTGGCGGCCATCGTTTCCTCCTCGCCGAACGCCATGCTGAGCCTGGCGCCCGATGGCACCATCCTGACCTGGAACGCCGCGGCCGAGCAGCTGTTCGGGTACCAGGCCTCCGAGGTGCTGGGCAAATCCGCGCGCCTGCTGTTCTCGGAAGAGCAGCTGGCCGAATTCACGGACATCAACACTGAGGTG
>Ga0075418_10000818_pt1 | contig 33845 bp, 25 predicted proteins | sample SoiMetdeltSBSDD2_FD_81776 | JGI IMG/M metagenome (GOLD analysis project Ga0075418, IMG submission 81776) | Bulk soil microbial communities from a Populus tree surrounding site in Tennessee, USA - Soil MetaG P. deltoides SBSDD2 | ecosystem: Environmental > Terrestrial > Soil > Tree plantation... | reverse complement strand
TGCCCCGCGGCAAACCGGCGATGCGCAAAGACATGAATCTCGGGAGCCTCGGCCGCGACGAGCAGGTAATCGTCCGGGGTCGTGCACTCGGCGACATACCTGGCTGCCTGCGGAAGCCACTGCTCCCGCTCGAATCCTGCCCAGTTGTTTGGCGGCAACCGGCGGAGGCTGTCGCTCACGGCAGCGAACCGCTCGGCAGCGCTCTGCCACGACTGCGTCAGGCCACTCTGATCGAGACGCCGGCCGAGCTCGCCGTACGAGGCCGCCGCAGCACTTATGGCCAGCAGCAAGGCGACGGGAACAGCCGTGATCAACCGCCGCACGACGGGAGAGGCTCGCCACGAGGCGCTTCCAGCGGTCCAGGCGGCGAGCGCAACAACCGGAATCGCGGCATCGCCAAGTCGTTGACTCAGGCTGCCCCGCAGCAGGAAATAGTTCGCGAGGATTGCGGTGGCAAGCAGGCCGAGCGCCGTGCCGCGTTCTGCGGCGCTCAGCGGTGACTCGTAGTCGAAGGCACGAATCGCCAGCACGACGGCCGCGATGAGCAACACCATCCAGAACGCGTAATAGGTGAGCCCCACGAGCCACTCGCTGGTCGCGGGCGTGAAGCCCCACAACGCCGGCAGCTCAATCTTCGTTCGCGCGGCTTCGCGGGCCGCGGTAACCAGGGAGCTTCGAATGTACGATGGAATGCCCTCGTAAACCTGCACCCAGATCGCCGATGGTAACAGGCACAGCGCGGTAAATCCCGAGTACAACCCGACGCGGCGCGAGATGATTCGTGCATCGCCGCCGAGGCCGATCAACCCCACGATCATCCCGACGGCGACATAGACGCCGCAATCGTGCCGGAACAGCGTCGCGATCGCCGTGACGACCGCGGCCAGGCCGAGCGCAAGCGCCGAAGGTCTCAACATCGAGAATCGAAGCGCCGCGATGCCCAGGGCGAGCATCAGCACCTTCGGATAGCTGTACGCTCTCGGGGCGGTCAGGATCGCGGCCGCTGCCGCCAGGAGCGCCAGCCACCACTGTCCCGACAGCGTTAACGCGATCGGAAAGACCAGCGCATGCGCAATCGCAATTGCGCCAAGTGTCAGCCACGCCTCCGGCAACAGCGTGCGGCCGCCGAGCTCCTGCGCCCACGCCGGGACGGCGTAGCTCAACGCGGGCCACGCCCCGCGTAATTCGGCATCTCTGAAATCCCGGAGCGGCTGCTGGCCGCGCAGGATCATCTCAGCTCGCATCAGGTGCGCGAACTGGTCGTTCGTGAATCCGCCGAGTGAGCCTTCTGGTGTGTTGAACCGGTAGACGAACGCGATCGCTGCAATAGCGACGGCTCCGGCGGCGATGGCAATCGCACGTCCCCAGCGGACGGCGCGGCGGCGCGTCTGCCGGTCCGGAGCCCGTAGCGCGTCCGCGACGTCGGGAATGGCCACTGAGATCAACGGAAGCACGGCAGATCGAATGCGGCGTAGCGGCGGACCGGTTGAAGGTCAGTTCTGACGAGCACGCGAAGACGGCGGGAGCCGTCGAATTCCAGCTCGCCCGCCTCGCGATACTCGCGCTCGAGATAGGAGTGGATCTGCTCGAACACCGGGCGGTAATCCTCGTCATATGCAGATCGCGCTTCGGTCAGCACGATCGGCACGCGTACCGACATCAGCCGGGCGACGATGCGCGCTTCGTCCCGGTCGTCGGTGTAATAGAGAGGCAGGAGCCACGCGTGACCGCCGGCAAACCGGCGGTCGGAGAAGTAATACAGCAGCGGATACTCGCCCAGCACGAAGAGCCGATCGTCAGGTCGGGTGCACGCGCGGACGTATTCCGCAATCCTCAAAATGTCCGGCTGCTCGTCGTCCGCGACGAGCGCCGCCGGCTCGACGCCCAGCACGTCCCATGCGGCGCGGGCGCGCGTGATCAGCTCACCGGGACCAGCGGCGAAGCCTGCGTCGCGCGCGGTGCGGGCACCCTGTGCCAGCCCGTTGGCACTGAGCAGCGTCAGGCCCAGCGCGACCACGGCGGTCACGCGTGCAACGGCGCGCGCAACGCGCGCAGGTATCACCACGCGGCCGTCGCGGCCGAGAAGCGCGGTGGCGACCCAGGCCAGCAGGACTGCGGCGGTGACGCCGACGTCGGGAATCCGGATGTTGGTGCTCCCGCGGCTCATGAATCCGAGGTTCAGCGCCGCGGCGAGCGCCAGCAGCGGAACGATGTACTCCGGATCGCGCAGGATGCGCGTCGATACCGCGACAGCACGAAGCCGCCACAACACGAGCGCCGAGATCAGCGGCAACGACAGGAAGCAGTAGTACAGGAACGCCGTCGCATTCGGCACCGTGTCGAGCTGCGTTTCAAGCCGTGCCGGCCCCGCGGCGTCTGAGACGGTGAACGCCGAGCGGTCGAGGCCGTGCGTGTCGGCGACGAACGGGTCGCGAACAAGCGATTGAATGTTGCGCGCGGACCGGTCGCCGAGGACGTAGGTCCACGTGGTGCCGTCGATCGGTGAGCCCGACTCGAGTCGATACCGTGCTTCACGTTTCTGCCGTTCGGTCTCGGGCATCGGCGACCATCGCACGTTGATGCGCGTCTCGGCCTGAGATGCCTGATCCGACCATGCCATGAGCGGCTTCGACCGATCCAGGATGAAGCGCGGGAGGGCGAAGCTCGTGCGCTCAGCATCGCGCGCCACATAGACGAGCGCCGCGCGGAAGTACTCCGCGATGCCGCCATTCAGCGCGAGGAAAAGGAGGAACGGGACGACGAACAGTGCAGCCGCGGCGCCCGCTCCCGCGACCGCCCTGAACGCCTCGCGGATCGATCGCCGGTGCACGAGCGCGAGCGTCAGAAGGACGAATGCGCCGAGATACACGATGTTGTCGTGCCGAAACAGGAATGCGATGCCGACGAATCCGCCGAGCACGGCAAGCCGCCCTCGCCCCGGATTGTCTACATAGGCCCACGCGAGTGCCACGCCGGCGGCGTAGAGCAGGATTTTCGGATAGTTGTAGTGACGCGCGTCGAGCGCGATGTGAATAGCGATCGCCAGAAGCGCCGCAGCGGTCGAACCGGAGGCCTTTCGCGCGAGCACGAAGGTGAGCGCCGCGCCGAGCGACAGCAGCCCCACGGTGAGGAGCGCCTCGGAGCGCAGGTTGTATCCACCGGCCCACTGCGCCAGTCCCGAGAGCGTGTCGGTGAGAATCCAGCCGGGATCGTTGAAATCCCGGAACGGCAGCTCGCCGCTCTGAATCTGGCGCCCGCGGGCGAGGTAGCCGAACTCGTCGTTGGTGAACCCGCCGAGCGCGCCGCCGAGCGTATTGAAGCGATAAAAGAATGCCGTCGCAAACACGGCCACGGCCAGCAATCCGTCGGCGACGGTATGGCGGGCCGCGCGGATCACGGCGTCGAGGACCCCTGCACCAGCAGTCCTTTGTCCTGCAGCTCCTGGAGCGCGCGGTCAAAGAAGTCTTCCGCCCGATCCGGCGTCGTCCGGGCCCATTCGATCAACTCGCGGAACCCCTGCTCCAGCGACACCCTCGGCTGAAACCCGAGCGCCGTACGCGCGCGCGTGATGTCGGCCGTGTTGTGGCGGATATCGAACTTGCGGCCGTTGTTGGTCACCTGCGGCTCGATCGGGCTTCCCAGCAGACGCGCCAGCAGCTCGGCGATTTCCAGAATGGTGACCGTCTGCCCCGATCCGACGTTGACAGGCAGATAGTCGGCCCCCGGCTTCTCCAGCATCAGTACGAGGCAGTCGACGACATCGTGGATCGAGACGAAGTCGCGCAGCTGGCCGCCGTCTTCGAAGACGACCGGCTGCTTGCCGTTCATCAGACGGCTCAGCCAGATGGCGGCCACGCCCGCATACGGATTACTGAGGCTCTGCCTCGGTCCGTAGACGTTGAAGAAGCGGGGCGCCACGGCCGGAATGCCGTAGGTCTTGCCGATGAGCAGCACCATCTCTTCCTGGTGGTACTTCGTCATCGAATAGATGTTGTCCCGGTAGAGCGCCTTGTCTTCCGGCGTCGGGATCGACGCGACGTGATGTCCACAGCGCGGGCAGTGCTGCTCCCAGTCGCGCGCCGCCAGCTGCTCGGCCGATCGAATGCCCGGCGCCACCAGTCCGCAGGCGTCGCACCTGTAAGCGCCTTCGCCGTAGACGCCGATCGACGAAGCGACGAGCACTTTCTGCACGTTGTGCTTCGCGTTGACCAGGATGTCGAGCAGGAGCGCGGTGCCGCGGGTGTTCACGTCCACATAGCGGTCCACCTGGTACATGCTCTGGCCAACGCTCACGGCCGCGCCGAAGTGGACGACCGCGTCGGAGCCGACCACCAGCGGCTCGAACACGGTGCGGTCCCTTACGTCGCCGCGCACGTAGCGGGCGCCGGCGTTCGCGTAGGACGGCCACGTGCCGCTGCGATGCACCTGGGGCTCCAGGCTGTCGAGCACGGTGACGGCATAGCCCTGCAACACCAGGCGATCGACGAGGTGCGACCCGATGTAGCCCGCGCCGCCTGTGACGAGAATCGAGCGAATGGCCATCTACTGGTTATGTCCTTCCCGCATCATCACCGTGCTCGGAGGCTTGTTGTCTTGTAACACTCAAATCAGTGCGTTTATCCCGCAAAGCGCTCCACGGCGCGCAGCGCCTTGAGGTTGAGAGTTGAGAATCGGGCGCTGTTGGTGCGCCGGTAGGCGTACTTCGCGGCGTAAAGATGCGCGCTCAGGTACCGATCGTCGTCGTAGACCGCCAGCGTGTCGACGCCAAGCAGAGGCGCGAGCCACGCCAGGCCGCCGCAGGTGCCGACGAACCGGCGGGCGCCGGCAATCACGCGCGTCTGCAGGCCAAGATTTGTCTTCGGGTCGAGCGACGGCCGCAGTGTCGTGACGTTGCGGAAGCCTTCGAAGGCGTAGTCATGGTGTTCATCCACGCTCCAGCCGGTGTCGAGCATGACGACCGGCATTCGCGAGGCGAGGCGCTGCACCAGCTCGAACAGCGCCGCCCGGTTCGAATCGGTGTCGGGCAGCGCGGGTCCGGTATAGAACTTCACCGCCACGTATTCATCAGCCAACACCGGGTCGGTGGCAGCGGCGACTGTGCGCAACGATCGGAAGTCCGTGTGGCGCAGGAGAAAATCGAGCGACCGGTCGCCGTACCAGAACGCCCGGAACAGGCGATACATGAGGCCGGGATGCCAGACCGCCGCAGCGCGGACGCCCAGACGCCCGCTGGCCAGCCGGATCAATTCGCGATCGAACTCGGACAGCGCCATCTGCTTCTGATCGCCGCGTTCCCGGCGGGCCTCCGCCTGCTTGGCAAACTCGGTTGGTTCCACCAGATCGAAAATCTCGATGTACCGGCCTGCGATGCCCTTGTACCAGAGGTCAGTACCGCCGCGCGACAGCGCCACGATCCGCTCGGGACGGACCCCGTACCGATCCGCTGCCCAGGCCAGAAACGGCACCCAGTAGAGCGCTTCGTAGCCCACCTCTGACGTCCACGGTCCGACGATCAGCGGGCCGGGCGCGGCCGCCTGCTTCGCGAGCGTGTGCTTGATCCGCCGCTCGATCCGGTACGGCTCGAGCACATGGTCGTCGAAGCGGACCACGCGCTTGCGTGATCGCTCGATCGCCGCGCGACCCTGATCGACGCGGACGCGGGCCAGTTCCGGGGCGCGCGACAGGCGCTCCTGCTGGCGCGACGCCTGTCGGCCCAGCCGCCCGAGCGTCTGCGCGGCGCTTCGCCAGTGGCGCTCCGCCCGGCGGATACGTACGCCGGCCAGGTTCACGGCGGCACGCGCGATGTTGGGAATCCTCATCAGGGAAGCACGAAGGACACGAAGGTATCGAAGGTCACGAATCTAAACCACGACGAGCACGACGCCACGAAGAAAGTCAGGTACTCGTGACCGTCGTGCCGTCGTGGTTTTCTCATCAATGGCCCGCCGCGACGCGATCGGGCCGGCCGATCGCCAGTCCGGCATCGACCAGGCCGGTGAGATCGATCGGCGAAAACGTGCCGCCACCGGCACGACCATACACCCGCCGCGCCAGATGCAGATGGGCGTGCAGAAACGAGGCGTCCGTGAAAATCGGCACCGTCGGCACGCCGAGGAGCGGCGCCAGCCAGGCGAGGCTGCCGCAGGTCCCCACGTACATGCGCGCGCCGGCGATGATGCGCGTCTGAACGGCGAGATTGGTGCGGGCATCGAGGCGCCCGCTGACGCTGATCAGCCGATCGTGCGCGTCAAGCCGTACGTCCGGGTGGTCATCGAGACCCAGTCCGGTATCGAGTTGCACGACCGCAAAGCGCTCGCTCAACGCATCGACGATGGAGCGGAGCTGCGGGCGAACCGCGGGATCGTCGGGCAGCGATCGCGCGCCGTAAAACTTCACCGCGACATAGTCGGCCGGCAGCGCGACGGGCACCCTGACGTCGGGCGGTTCGATCCGGACGTGGCGCGTGTGGCGTTCGACGAAGGCAAGCGTTTCGTGGCCCGACCAGAAGGGCGCGAACCAGCGGAACATCAGCGACGGGTGCAGCACGTTCATCGCGCCGGCCGGTGCGGCTGTCGACGCCCGCTCGATCAGCCGTCGATCGAGCTCCGACACGTCGCGCTGCTTCAGCGCGCCGGCCGAAGCCCGCGCCGCCAGTTCGTGCGGCGACGCATGGTCCAGCGCTTCGATGTACTGCGGCGAGATATCGCGGTACCAGCTGGCCGTCCCGCCTCTCGACATGACGACGATCCGCTCGGCCGGAAGGCGATATGCGGCCTTGACCCAGCGGAGGAACGGCACCCAGTAGAGCGCTTCGTAACCGACTTCCGACAGCCACGGACCGGCGAGAATCGGCGCGGTTCCCTCGATGGCACGCTCGAGATCCCGCTCCACCTCCCACTGCTGCCGCCACGTCGTCCACTGTTCGCGCAGGTGATGCGTCCTGGCACGCCATCGGGCAAGCGCGCGTCTCACCGGCCGCTCTCCGGGTGTACCTCGACGACCGTCAGCAAATCGGACCGTCCGCTCGACATGAGCACGTCGCAAACAAGATCCAGATGCCGCATCGAGAAGGTTCCGGGCTCGGTGTAATAGCTCACCGCCGGCACCCCGCAGAGCGGCGCCAGGTAGGCGAATCCGCCGTACGTGCCGACGAACCGCTGCGCGCCGGCGACGACCGCCGACTGCACCGCCAGGTTGCTCTGCGGAGACAGCAGGTGGCGGATTCCCTGCATCGCCGCGATGTCGGGCTCGCAGGGGTCGTGATCGTCAACGGCGACGCCGGTCGAGAGTGAGACGACCGGGCCGTCACCTGCGAGCTGATGCACGACGGCGTCGACGAAGGCGCGGTTCTTGGACGTGTCTCTGAAACAGTCGTTGAAATAGAACTTCACCGCCGTATAGCGCAGCGGCAGCTCCACGGGCAGCGCCGGCGGCGCCAGCAGACTGTAGCGCGTGTACTGCCGCACCCACTCGAGCGGTTTATGGCCCCACCAGTACGGCGCGAACAGGCGATACATGATTGACGGGTGCAGCACCGAGATCAGCCGACCTTCCGCGTGACGGACGAACGACACGATCTCGTCGTCGAGCGGCGTCGCCGCAATCTGCTTCTGCTCGCCGAGGCGGCCGCTCCGATCCGCGTTCTTGCGCTTGAACTCGTCGAGCGCCATGAATGAGAGCGCGTCGTGCGATTGGCCGGCTATCGATCCGTACCACGCCGCGGCGCTGCCGCCGCGTGAGACGGCGATCAGCCGGTCGCGCGACACGCCGAAGCGCTCGCAGAACCACCGCAGGAACGGGATCCAGTAGAGCAGCTCGAACCCGACTTCGCCGAGCCAGGGGCCGGCGAGTATCGGCCTGTCCTGCGCCGCCAGCGCCGCGAGCTGCCGCTCGATCGACGTGGCACGCCGGGCGGCGACGACCTGCGCGGCGGCGCGCCGCACCGACGGCGGAATCAGACGCCGCGCGGCTACCGAAAGCACGGCAGCCCCAGATGCGGATCGAGGCGTTGCGGCTGCCGTTCGGTGCTTACATAGACGACGAACTGCATGCCTGCGTCGATCGTCCCCGCGCGCCGGTAGTGCGTCATGACATACCGCGCGAGCAGCGGATAGGCGCGCATGAAGTCGACCTCGATGCGATTGGCGTTCACCAGGACGATCGGCACCGACTGCGACGCCAGCTGAGCGATCGCGCGCCGCTGACTGTCTTCCGATGTGTACATGGACAGACTGACCGTCGCCTGTCCGGCGGCGAACCGGCGCCGCGCATAGAAGGGAATCTCCGGCGCCTCCGCCGCAACCAGCACGTGGTCGTCGGGACGGGTGCATTCCGCGATATACCGCGCCGCGATCAGGGTTCCTCGTGCCGTAAACGTCGACCAGTCCGCCGGGGGCTGCCGCCTCAAGTTGTCGCTGACGCTGTCGAATTGCGCGGCCACGTCACTCCATGATCGGGTGAGCCCGGTATCGTCGAGCGCGTCCCCGACGTCGGCAACAACCCACGCCGCGCTCAGCATGAGCGAGAGAAGCGCGACCGGAATGACGGTCCCGAGGCGGCGCAGCGCCAGACGATCGAACGCTGATGCGGCGCCGACCGTCCATGCTGCCATGACGGCGATCGGGACCACAGCATCGCCGAAACGAGCGAGCAGGCTGTCGCGCAACAGGAACTGGTTGCCGAGAAGTGCCATGGCGAGCAGGCCCACAGCGGAGCCGCGTTCCGCTGGCGTCAACCGATGCACCGTGCCCCCTGAGACGCGCGTGGCGAGCACGGCGCCGCCGATCGCCACCACCGCCCAGAACGCGTAGTAGGTCACGACCACCAGATGGTCGGCTGAAAACGAACCGAGCGCCCAGGAAAGTGGCGCGACACGCAGCCTGGTCCTCGCCGCCTCCTGCGCGATGGTGTCCAGGTTGTTCGTCACGTACGACGGGATGCCCTCGTAGACCTGGACCCAGATGGCCGAGGGCAGCAGGCAGAGCGCCGTCAATGCGGCATACACGCCGACACGTCGCGCAACCACGGGCCAGGCGCCTGCATCGCGCGCCACCAGGCCGGCAATCATCGCCGCGCCGACATAAACGCCGCCATCATGCCGGAACAATGTCGCCACGGCAGTGGTCAGCGCGGCCGCACCAAGCCGCGCGATCGATGGCTGCAGCATCGCCCACCGGATCGCGACCGCGCCCGCGGTCAGCATGAGGACCTTCTGGTAGCTGTAGAGCCGCGGCTCCATGGCGATCGCGAGAAGCGTGGCCAGGAAGGCCACCAGCCAGCTCTTGGACAGCTCCAGAACCAGGAGGAACATGAGCGCATGGCCGAGAGCGATGGCTCCAACCGTCACGTACGCTTCGGGCAAGAGCGTGCGGCCGCCCAGTTGCTGCGCCCACGCAGGGATGGCGTAGCTGAGGGCGGGCCACGCGCCTCGCAGCTCCGCGTCCGCGAAATCGCGGAGCGGTTGTTCACCGCGCAGCATCATCTCTGCGCGCATCAGGTCGGCGAACTGATCGTTCGTGAACCCGCCGAGCGAGCCGTCGAGCGCGTTGAAACGATAGACGAAAGCGGCGCCCGCGAGCGCGATGGCGCAGAGCGCCGCCGCGATGATGCGGCGCCTGGTCCACCACAACGGGTCCGGCTGTATGGGCTCGGCCGCTGTCATTGAAAGCACGGTAGTCCGAAGCGTGCGTCCCGGCGCACCGGCTCGCGATGCGCGTCCGCGAATACGCGCAGGCGCGGCTCCTCGTCGACGTCGATCGTGCCAGCCTCGCGGTAGCGCTCGGCGATGTACCGCGCGATCAGCGGATAGTCGGAGAGGAACCGGCCGTCGATCTCGCGCACATCGGCGAGCACGATCGGCACCGACTGCTGCTCGAGGCGCGCAAGCGCCCGCTGCTGGTCCTGCTCCGACGTGTAGAGGGACAGCTTGAACATCGCCTGCCCCGCCGCAAAGCGGCGGCGCGCCAGCACCGGGATCTCGTGCGTCGGGCCGGTGACGAGAACGCGATCGTCAGCGCTGGTGCATTGCGCCAGGTAGCCGGCCGCGCCGAGCACGCCTGATTCTTCGCGATGGCCTTGCCAGGTCGCCGGCGGCAGTCCGCGCAGGTCATCGCGAACGGTTGCGTAGCGGCGCGAAATCTTGCCCCACGAATCGGACAGGCCGCTGGTGTCGAGCTCACGCCGCACGTCGGAAAAATCGTAGGCCGCTGCGAACATCTGGACCAGCAGCAATGCCGGAATCAGCGCGATCACTGCACGCGCCGCGGGCGACGTCCACGCCGCCGCCGTGCCTGCGGTCCAGGCGGCAAGCAGCACCACCGGCACCGCCGCATCGCCGAAGCGTTCGGCCAGGTTGGCTCGCAGGAACGACATGTTCGCGAGGATGGCCATCGCCAGCAGGCCTGCACCGGCCGCGCGTTCTGATGGGCTGAATCGCGAACGCGGCGGCACCGCCGCGCGCACGAGCCAGGCGGCGGCACCGACCAGCGGTACGACCCAGAACGCGTAGTAGGTCACGAGCAGCAGGCTTTCGCCGGAGAACGGCGCCATGACATCGAAGGCCGGCAGAAACAGTTGGGTGCGCGCCCGCTCTACAGCGACGCTTGCCAGCGAGCCACTGATGTACGACGGAATGCCTTCGTAGACCTGCACCCAAACGATCGACGGCAGCGCCAGCACGACTGTCAGCACCGCGTACACAGCGATGCTGCGCACCACGGCCTTCCAATCGCCGGCATCACGCGCGACGAGCGCTGCCACCGCCGCGGCGCCGATATAGAGCGCGAGATCGTGACGGAACAGAGCGGCGACCACCGTCGCCAGCGCCAGCACTCCCAGACCCAGGACTGACGGCGCCACGACCACCTCGACAAGCGCCCACACGCCGAGCGCCAGCATCAGCACCTTGGGGTAGTTGTAAAGCTTGGGCGTCATGACGATCGTCACCGCCGCCGCCAGGACCGCAACGGACCAGCGTCTCGACAGACGCAAAGCAATCAGAAACACGATAGCGCTGGCGACCGCGAGTGCGCCGGCGGTGAGGAACGCTTCGGGCAAGAGCGTCCGGCCGCCTATCTGCTGTGCCCACGCAGAGACAGCGTAGGTCAGGGCCGGCCATGCGCCGCGCAGCTCGGCGTCCACGAAATCCCGGAGCGGCTGCTCGCCGGCAAGCACCATGTCGGTGCGAATCAGATAGATGAAGTGGTCGTTGTCGAATCCGCCCAGCGCGCCGCCGAGGGTATTGAACCGATAGACGAATGTCACAAGCGCGATCAGCGCGGCGACACAGAGCGCGGCGACGCGAGGTCGGCGATCCGTCACGAGCGCCCCTGCGCCACGGTTGCCGCCGACGCCAGCAGGTCCAGCTCCGTGACCGACCGCAGGTCGAGCGTATCGAAACGCGCCGCGCCTGCCTGACGGTACGCCTGCGTGGCGAAGAAGATGTGCGACACGAGGAAGCGCTCTTCGCTGTACACGGCCAGCGTGTCGACCCCGAGCAGCGGCGCCAGCCAGGCGAGGCTGCCGCAGGTGCCGATGAACCCCTGCGCGCCGGCGATGGCGGCGGTTTGCACGCCGAGGTTGGTTGCGGGCACGAGCCGATCGCGCAGGCTCAGCACGTTCGGGATGTCGCGAAACAGATAGTCTTCGTGCTCGTCGGTCGCCATGCCGGTATCGAGCATGACGACGGGCATGCGGGCGGCGGCGGTGCGCACCAGCTCACGCAGCGCGCCGCGCGCCTCCGGCGTGCCGGGCAGCGCGGCGCCCGTATAGAACTTCGCGGCAATGTAGCGTTCCGGAAGACCGAGGATGACCGGCGTCGCCGTCAGCGGCACGTAACGCGTGCGCGACGTCACCAGGTCGAGGGCGCGATTGCCGTACCAGAATCGGCTGAACAGCCGGTACATCAGCGACGGATGGCAGATCGCGCCATCCTTCACGCCAGCCGCCGATCGCGCCGCCGCAATGAGCGCGTCGTCCAGCGGTCCGATGGCCGTCTGCTTCTGGCCGCCCGCCTCCTCGCGCTGATGGCGCTCGCGGTTGCGCCGGCCAAATTCCTCCGGCGACAGGTGGTCGAAGATTTCAACGTATCGCGCCGCAAGATCGCCATACCAGCCGCCGACGCCGCCGCGGGAAATGGCGATCACGCGTTCGGGATCGATCCGGTACCGATCCTCGAACCAGCGCAGAAACGGAATCCAGTACAGGACCTCGAAGCCGACTTCCGACAGCCACGGGCCAGCGACGATCGGCCCGCGCCCCCGCGCGACGGCGGCGATGTCGCGTTCAACCTGCCACTCCTCGCCGAAGGCCGCCGCCTGCTCCCGCAGCCGTTCGGCCCGGCGCGCGAGCCTGAGGCCGCGTGTCGGCGCCGACGCCGCACGGCGCCACACCTTGGCCGCCAGGTTCCGCACGACCGAGAGTGGATGGCCCGCGATGGCTGTCACCTGCGCGCCGCGTCCACCAGCTTCCGCGCTGCCGCGTCCCAATCGTCCGGCGTATCGATCGTGATCGACTCGTGAGCGGGAATGACCAGCGGGTGGCAGTGTTCGCCGTAGATACTCCGCTTCTCGCGAAGCGTGCGCGTCCAGAACACGTAGGCCGTACCGTCGCGAACGAATGCGGGCCGCGTATCCTGCCGCCTGGTGATCCGCGTCCCTTCGGGCAGAAACGGGACGAGTTGTCCCTGGTCGATCCGCATGACGTAGTCAGGCGAGAGATGCCGCGGCAGCTCGACCACCGTCACGACCGAGTCGGCCCTCGTGTCGCGCAGCGCCTGGACGGCGGTACGAATGTGCAGGCCGGTGCGCAGCGGCGACGTCGGCTGGAGCAGCACCACGATCTCCGGCTCCCATCCGCCCTCGGTCAACGCGTTCACCGCATGCTCGATGACCGGCAGCATCGGCGTGTCGTCCTGCGCGAGCGAAACCGGGCGCATGAACGGAACCTCGATTCCAGCCCGCCGTCCTTCAGCGGCCACGCGATCGGAATCCGTCGTCAGCACGGTTCGATCGACAACGCCCGATGCCTGTGCGGCCTGCGCGGCGTAGTACAGCAGCGTCTGTCCTCCGAGCAGACGAATGTTCTTGTCGGGAATACCCTTCGACCCGCCGCGTGCGGGCACAAGCGCAAGCACGTGACCCATCGGCAACGTCAGCTGCGTGGGAGCGTGTTCTGAATCGTTCGCACTTCGCGCCAGAGCGCAGAGACCGATTCGGCCGGCGGCAGCGCATCGGCCCGCGGTTTCGACGGCTGTGCGACGTAACTGACGTGCAGATGATCGGCAGCGTAATCGGCGCGTTCCACCTCGAAGCCGGCGCGCTCCAGGTAGGCGGTGATCGTGCCTTCCGTCAGGTAATAGGGGTGGTCGATCTTGATTGCCGATTCGACCGACGCGTTGCGGAGGTAGGCCGCCCGGAAGTCGACAATGTCGACGAAGAACAGCCCGCCGGACGCAATCAGATCCCGAAGCCGGCGCAGCGTGCCCGCCACGTCCAGCAGGTGATCGACCGTCTGGCACAACACCACGACGTCAAACCGGCGGCTGCCGAGATCGACGTGCTCGACCAGCCCTTCAATCGTCTCGATGCCGAGCGCCTGCGCCTGCGCCGTCTCGAGCGGGGCGGGATCGACCACGGTCGCGCGCAGGTTGAACCGCCGGGCGAAGGCGTCGGCGACGACGCCGGTCGAACCGCCGATGTCGAGCAGCGTGGTGTAGGCCCGCCCTTCCACATATGGAGCGAGCAGATCTCCGCGCTCGACCGCGTACTCGCGCTGCTCCTGCTGAATGGTCCGCGCGTCGATCAGCCGGCCGTGGAAAGCACTGACCAGCGGACGATAGGTGCGGGCGTAAAAATCGCCGTAGGCCGCGGCGGTCATGACGGGATCGAGAAACACAAGGCCGCACCGGCTGCAGCCGGACGCGCTCGCCGGGTAGCCATAGCGGTCGCGATGCGTCAGCCCGACGAATACGCGGTCGCCGCAGAGGTTGCAGCGTTCGACCCGGGTCTTCGGCTGCGCCGCGAAGTCGAAATCGAGTGCCGCAATCCGCTCAGCGCGTGTGCCGCGGCTGACGGTCGTCATCAGTATGCCAGCCGCTTCTCGATCGTGAGGTCGGCGCGCGCGAGCGTGTCGGCAATGCGGGCGCCCGCTTTGCCGTCGCCGTACAGTCGATCGGGCTCAGGCCGGCCGCGTTTGACGTGATCGTTGATCGCGCCGGCAATCGCGCCGCGGTCGTGCTCGACATCGATGACGTTGCGGCCGCGCTCGCGGCCCGTCTGGCGGCTGCCGATGTTCACGGCCGGCACACCGAGGAAGGAGCATTCCCTGATCGCCACGCTCGAATTACCGACGATCGCCGTCGAACCACACAACAGGCGCAGGAAGTCCTCCGGCAGCATGTTGCGGAAGAAGTGGAAATTCGCCGGCATCTCTTTCTCGCGGAACACGCGGATCCCCTTCGATGTGCCGTCGGAGCCGGCGTCGACGTTCGGCCAGAACCAGAGGACGGGCAGGCTGCTGTCCTTCACCGCGTACAGCGTCTCGTCCACCTGCTTTCGCGCCTCGTCGTACTCCGTGGTCACGGGATGCTGCATGACCACGAGATAGCCTTTCGACAGGTCTTCGCGCGGACCGACGCCGCCGTAGCGTTCGAACGGATCGAAGTCGAGCTCGCAGCGTTGCGCCACTTCCGCCGCGATATCAATCGACGGGCAGCCTGTCAGCACCACCGAATCGGGCGCTTCGCCCAGCTTGATCACGCGTTCGCGCGCCAGCTTCGTCGACACCAGGTGCAGGTTCGCCAGCTTCGTCACCGCGTGGCGCACCTTCTCGTCGATCGAGCCGGTCACCTCCCCACCCTGGACGTGAACCAGCGGGATGTTCATGTAGGCCGCGGCAACGGCGGTCGCGAGCGTTTCGTACCGATCCGCAACCGTCACCACCGCATCGGGCTTCAGGTTGTCGAACACCGTGGCGAGCTCGGAGAGCCCGATGCCGGTGGACTTCGCCGACGTCACCAGGTTCTCCCCCTCGAGCACCATGAAGACGCGCGCGGCCGGAGTGAAGCCATCGTGCTCGATCGCCTGAATGGCGTTGCCATAGCGTTCGAGCAGCGCCGACGCACCGACGATGAGGAGCAGCTCGAGGTCGGGATGGCTCTGGATCGCGCGAAGGGCCGAGCGGATCCGGGAATAGCTGGGCCTGGCGGTCACCAGCACACAGATTCGGCGCTTAGGCATAAGGGAGAAAGTTCACCACGGTGTCTGGACGTGGTCGCAGGCGGTGGCGGCGTCGGCGGGACGCCGCTGTTCAAGAAACTCGACGGCTTCGTCCGCCTCGATCGAGGCCGCAAAACACATCAAGTGTGTCCAGGACATGGCGTCCAGCACAGCGCCGTTGTCCAGCAGCACTTCGATGATGTCGGGGCGATCGATGCCGACCGCCGCTTCGAGCGGCGTCACCAGCAGCGCATCGTTGCGGAGCAGCTCCGCGCGCACGGTGCCGGCCTTGTTCGGATCTTCCCCGGCGGCGATCAACCGCATGACCTCGCCGTTGTCGCGCAGCGCCGCCGCTTCGGCCAGCGTCAGTGGCTCCACCCGCCACAGCGGGTCGATCCCGAAGGGCAGGCCGAGCAGCATCACCGCCGTGGCCAGGATCAGGAGTGCCCCGGGCATCGCCAGCGCCGCAGCAATCAACGTAGGGGCCGAGCTTGCTCGGCCCGCGTTAGCGTCAGTAATAGATGTCGAAGACACGTTCCATCCAGCGCGGCTCGAACCGCGGATTGACCACGCGCGTCGAGATCGCTTCCCGCTGCAGCTGACGGACCAGCCGCTCCTGCGCACGGTAGCGCTCCCAGTTGCCGTCGCGGCTCCATTCGCGGTCGAGCCGGGTCCAGTCGTTTCGCTGTACGAACGCCTGCGATCGGAGAACGTGATGGACACCCGCCGCCCGCGTCGCCCAGGCCATCGACCCTGCGAGGCACACCACGCAGACGAGGGCCGTCGCCTGCCAGCTCCGCACACGCTCGGGCCACGTCCGAAGGAAGTAGACGGCAGCGCCGGCCACCGCCAGCGCGTAGAAGGCGCCGGCCGTGCTCATGATCTCGTCCTTGGTGTAGACGTACGACATCGCGGCGTTCGCCGCCAGCACCAGCGCGAAGATCAGAGTGTGCTGGTCGGCCAGCGTGGCGGGCCGGCGGACGCCGGATCGGACTCGTGCCACCACGTATGCCAGCAGGAGTCCGGTCGCGAAGAGCGATGCTCCGATCTGAATGAAGTGGCGCGGCGCGAGCTGATCGCCGCGAATGGCGCGGACGAATACCCACACGCCCGACCGCGGCTCCGAAAACAGCACCGAGGAGATGGAGGAGGCCACGTTGTAGGCGTAGAGCGGCAGCAGGTTGTCGCCGAAGCGCTCGCGAATCTGCGGCGGGTCGAGCGCTTCCAGCAGAAAGCCCGTACTGCGTTCCTCGACCGTCGGCAAACCGCTGCCAAAAACCCCGAATCGCAGCACGAAGTAGCCCGCGAGGAGCGCCGTCACACCGGCAACCGAGCGCCGCGACACTCCCGGCATCCCCGACATCCAGGCCGCGACGGCCACGACCCAGACAATCAACCCGGACTCGAGCGTCAGCGCGGCAACGGTGAAGGTGACGAACAGCAGCACGTCGACGAGTACGCCGCCCCGGGATTGGGCAAGGTTCAACGCCAGCAGCGCGAGCACTGCGATCTGCAGGAAATGATTGGTCGGATAGATCTCCTTCACAGTGCCAAGGAAGGTGTGGATGCCGACGAAGACCGTGAGCGCAAGCGGTACGACGGCCAGCGCCAGCCGATCGCGGACCTCGAGGGCCCGCACGAAGAGGACGAGAAATGCCAGGACGAGGAAGGCGTGAAACAGCCGATAGGCGAGGAAGTAGTGGCCGTTCGCGAGATCCGATACCACTTTGATCGTCGCCAGCCGCATCGGCCTGAAATAGCCTTCCTCCCGCAGATGGGAGTTGAACTCCGACCACGGCGAGGACGCGCGCACCGCGTCGAGCAGCGGCGCCAGCGAGTCGCCGATCTGCAGCGGCATGTGCAGCAGGTCGTGCCCGATGCCCAGCGCCAGCACGACCGCCGCCGCAAACGCGAGGACCCTGAGGTTAGACGTCCTCGGGGCGAAGCTGTTCATCCACCTCCAGCGGACGGCGAAGGACGCGACCGAGGATCTCCGGGAGTCGCTCGGCTGGTATGCCGGTCCCGGGCTTCTTCATCGCCAGATGCGCCTCGGTCAGGACGGTCCCCGCGGCGAGCCGTTCGCGTGCAACCAGGCTCTTGTTGAAGATGGCGCGCAGCGGCGCCATGTCGCGCGCGATCGCGTCCTTGTCCACGGGGTTGGCGCGCATCTTCTCGACGAAGCGGATCCCGTCAACCAGCTGCCGCAACTCCTCGATCGTCACGGAAGCCGGCACGTCCGGTCCGAACATGCCGCGGCTCATCGTCACGTGCACTTCGACGACCTCGGCGCCGAGCGTCGCCGCGGCAATGGCCGGGTAAATGGTGCCCGAGTGATCGGACAGGCCGACAAAGCAGCCGTACCGCTCCCGGAAGAGCGGCACCATGTTCAGGCCGATCCGCTCAGGGGGGCACGGGTACGCCGTCGTGCATTGCAGCACGGCGAGCGGCACGTTGGCGCGGCGCACGCGTTGCACGGCCTTATCGAGTTCCGCGAGATCGCTCATGCCGCTCGACAGCAGGATCGGCTTGCCGGTTGCGATCATCGCGTCGAGCATCGGCACCGTGCCCACCTCGCCCGACCCCACCTTCCACATCGCCATGCCCACACGAACAAGAAGGTCGACCGCTTCGCGAGAGAACGGAGAACTCAGAAAAATGAGCCCCTTCTCCCGCGCGTGGTCGGCCAGACCTTTCCACTCGGTCTCTGAGAATTCGATTCGCTTCCAGTACTCGTAGCGGGTGGCATCCTGACGGCTGAACTTCACGCGGAACGGTTCGGCCGGGGTGCTCTCAGCCGCGGCGATGTGCGTCTGGAACTTGACCGCGTCTGCGCCGCCGCGCGCCACTTCGTCGATGAACGCGTGCGCGAGGCCGAGGCTGCCGTCGTGCGAAAGCCCGACCTCACCGATGATCAGGCAGCGATCTTTCTGCAGACCGGGTGCGGGTGTCATACGTCGACGAGCGGCAGCCCCGCCTGGACAACGGCCGCGTAGAGGTTGCCCTCTTTCTCGCTGTCGCCGGCCGCGTCGTAACTGGCCAGCTGGGCACGGAATGCCTGCGCCGCCGTCAGCCGCGGCACCTCCGGCGCGACGTCATTGCGAAGGAAGAAGGCGTTGACGCCGGCGTCCTCACACAGCACGAGACCGTAGCCTTTGGCGCGATTGAGCTTCTCGAGCGCCGCCAGCGATGCGCCGCCGTACCCCTTCGGGGCAACCAGTGGACGCGGCGCATCGGGAACGGTGACGGCGCGATCGCGGCCGAACAGGCCGTTGTATTCCATCACCAGGACCCGCGGACTGACAACAGTGATCGCTTTCCACAGCCAGTAATCGAAGCTGTCGATATCGATCGACATGAAGTCCACTTCTGCGCCGACGCCGTGCCTGGTCAGGAACTGGTCAATCGTCGCCGTCTGGAGCCGCGACTTGACGACGCACACGCCCGGGTTGAACTGGAACGTCTGGCGCGCGCCATCAACCGCTTTCCGGTTGGCGTCAACCATCAGGCCGCTCCATCCCAGCTCGTAGGCCAGGATGGCGGAATTGCCGCCGGTGCTGCCCGAGCCGATCTCCACGAACGTCCGGTGCTTCACGCCTGCCGCGCGCAGCAGCGCCAGCGTGATGCCGTCTTCCTCGTGCTGCGACCGCAGCCGGAACCGCTGCGCGCCGATCGCCATCGGATGCGGCAGCCCCGCGTCGGTCAGCGCTGCGCGGCGGACGAGCGCGTTGAGCTGACGGCGGAACACCATCCGCCACTTGGCTTCCTGTTTCTGGGCGGAGCCAATCCGCTCGACCAGCTTCGTCAGCCGATCGAGCTGCTTCTGGATGTCGCCGATCTGTTCGCGCGATTCCACGTTCAGGAGACTCGGGCGCCCGCCTGCAGGATCTGATCGACCCGGCCGAGCGCAAGGCGTACTACCTCGAGATCCTTGACGTCCAGCGGCACGAACGCCCCGGTCTTCAAGCTGGAGAACACGCGCTTCGACACTTCGAGATGGTCGAACCGGAAGGCCGCCGGGTTCGAGTAGAACGCCACGGTGCTCGTGCCGCAGAACGGCGCGAGATAAGAGAAGCCGCCGTAGGTGCCGACGAACGCACGGGCGTTGCTGATGATGCGCGTCTGCGCCTCGAGGTTCGTCTCGGGCGGCAGAAGATGTTCCACCATATGGAGACGATCGCGCCGGACCGGCGTAAAGTCCGTGTGATCGTCGTACCGGTGCGCGGTGTTGAGCATCACCACGTCGGTCGTCGCCGTCAGGTCTTCGAGCACCTGCGCCGTCAGGGCGCGGTTTGCCGCCGTGTCGGGCAGCGCCGTATTCGCGTAGAACTTCACGGCGACGTAGTCGCGCGGCAGGTGCGACGCAAGATCGCCGAGCGGCAGCTTCGGCAGCGGACGGAAGACGCTGAATGCCTCGATCAGGGTGATCGGCGCCTGCTGGCGCCAGAACACGTTGAACAGGTTGTACATGAGCGAGGGGTGCAGCACCTTGACCTTGTCGAGGCCGCGCGCGCGCTTCACCCGTTCGATGATCTCGCGATCGAACTCGCCGAGATCGATGTGCTTCAGCCGCCCTTTCTGCTCGTGAATGCGCGCGTCGTTGCGCAGCCGGAATTCCTCGGCGGTAAACAGCGACAGGATGTCGTGGTAGTTCGGCGAGATGTGCCGGTACCACGGCGCCGAGCCGCCGCGCGACACGACGATCAGCTGGTCGTCGTGCAGGCTCGCGTAGGCCTTTGCCCACGCAAGGAACGGGATCCAGTAGAGCAGCTCGAACCCGGCTTCGGTCAGCCACGGCCCGACGATGATCGGACGGTCCTGCCGGCCGAGCATCGTGATCATTTCCTTGGTCTCGTCCACTTCGGGCACGCCGGGGAACAGGAGGCTCTTCGCCGGATCGCGGTGCTTGTTCAGCTTGGGCGTGAGGATCGCGCCCGACTCCTGGCGCAGCTGCGGCGGCTCCTCTCCGACGATCTGTTTGAGCCTGCTGACCGCGAAGTGCCGGATCTTGAGGAACACCTGTTTCCGCGCATGCCGACGGAAACGGCGGTACTTGTAGCGCGTCTCTTTGCGGAACGGCTGCGTCGCGGTCCGAAGCTGCGCGAATGCCAGCCACGGCAGCAGCAGGACGCGGGCGACCCATGCCGCCGGCGGCGGACCGGCGGCCCGGGGCGCCGGACGCTCTGCGACCGTTTCGATCGCGGACGCGAACCGCGGGGTCGAGGCCTCGGTCAGTCCTTGCGGCCGGATGAACCCGGCAGTAAATCGGCGCGCCCGCTCCACGCCGGGGCGCGGGTCGGCAAGCGTCGCGGAGAGCTGCGCGACGTGCTCCTCGAGGCTCCGGGCCACTTCCAGCAGCCCCCCGCCGACGCTCAGCAGGTAATGGAAGTGAATCGTTCCTTCCTGGTTGTCCTTCGAAATCTCCGGCAGCAGCACCGAGAGCACGGGCTTGCCGACAACCCCTGCTTCAAGGAACGCGCTCGTATTGAGTCCGACAACGGCGGACGCGTAGTACAGCGAATCGAAGTAGTCGTCTTTGGTCGACGGGTCGACCGGATGGCTGCCGAACAGCGTGATGTTCTTGAACTCCGTCAGGTCGACCTGCTGCCACTCGTCCAAACGGCGGGGATGCGGCCGGATCAGCAGGCCGGCTTCACGCAGGACGGGATCCGCGCTGCCGCGCACGTGCTGGATCCAGCGTTCGACGAAGCGCGCCTCGTTCGCCGTGTTCTTGAACAGCGACGAGCAGACGTAGAGGATGAACGGCCGCGTACCGTCGAGCCCGATCTGCTCACAGAACTCCTCGCGCGTTCGCGAGGGCTGCCGGCCGAACCACTGGTCGTAACACTGCGCCCCGGTGACGACGACCCGATCGGCCGGTACCTGGTGAAGCTCGATCGCCTCCTGCTTCTGCGTGTCGTTCCAGACCGTGACGAGATCCGGGATGGCGCGCAGCAGCGACTTGCTCGACAGATGGTCCCAGCTACCGACGCAGAGCACCGTGCGAAGGCCGAGCGCGCGGGCGCTGAGATAGTGATCGAGCTGCGGCGAGCCCAGATCGACGAGCGGCGTGATGAGCACCACGTCGGGCTTCTGTTCGCGGTAGAAGTCCTCGAGCTCGCGGCTGCGAGGCACGGCCTGCTCGAACTGCCGCAGAACCCACGCCAGCGCCCGGCGTCCGCCGGGTGTGCGCAGGACAGGCAGCGCCGCCAGCCAGCGAACGGCCTTGGGGGTCCGCTCCTCCGACCGCCCTCGAAGCCTGGGCGTGTGGTCATAGCGCGGATCGAGGAAGCGAAGATAGTCGATGCCGAGCCGCAGCTTTCGTCCGAGGTCGGCCCACGCCCCGGTCTGGCGCCCCGGCGTCCAGCCGACGGTGACTTTCGGGTAGCGCGCGGCGAGCCGTTCGACCATCGTCGCGCCGCCGAGCGACTCCTCGCGATCGGCTGACAGGTGTATGGCATGGCCGCGCTCGGCGAGCTCGGCGATCGCCGACTCGAAGAGGCGCAGATAGGAGAAGTGCCGGGCCAGGAACAGAATCTTCACAACGACGCGCTCATGAGGCCATGCCGATCCGTTTTTTCAATCGCTGCTTCAGGTTCTTCATCTTCTTGGTGCGACGCCATTCCGCCGCGCGCTCTGCCTTGGCGTGCTGCCGCGCGGCGGCCCGCGCCTGCTTGCGCTGCTGCTCGTCCAGGTTCTGCTCGTCCTTCACCCGCCACGCCTCGGCCACGCGTTCGCGATGAGCACGATGGCGCGCCGTGATCTCCCGCTCGTGCGCACTCAGCATCAGCGGAGCCGCGGCTTCCAGCGCCGCCAGCGCCGCGGCGGGACGCAACCCGATCCGCAGCAACCGGTTCCCGATCGCATCCTTAACGGCAGCGGGCCGGATCGTGGCCAGCTGTTCCACTTCGCCGGCAAGCACGGGCGAAGCCGGCACGTCCACCCCGCGAGGCCGGATGAACGCCTCGACGAAACGCCGGCTGCGATCGGACTGATGGACAGGCGCCTGGAGCGCCGCATTGAGCTGCTGTACATGATCGCTCAGCGTCCGCGACGTGTGCAGCAACCCGCCGTTCACGTTGAGGAGATAGTGAAAATGGATCGTGCCTTCCTGGTTCTCGTGGTGTTCCGGCAGCAGCGTGGCATACACCGGCCGCCCGGCAATCGCGCCCTCGAGAAACGCGCTCGTGTTGAGGCCCACGACCGCGGAGCTGTGAAACAACGAATCGAAGTAGTCGGTGCGCGCTTCCGCATCAACGGGGTTGCGCCCCCACAGCACGACCCCCTCGGCCGAGAGATCGACGTCGGCCCATTCCTTCATCCGTGACGGATGCGGTCGCACGAGGATTGGCGTGGACGCCAGCGGCTCGGCGCCGCTGGCGCGCAGCGTGCGCACCCACCGCTGGACGAAAAGCGCCTCGCTGGCGCTGCCCTGGAACAGAGCTGAACAGACGTAAAGCAGGAACGGGCGTCCGGCGGGCAATCCGACCTTCCGGCAGAAGGCGTCGTGGTCAAGCGACGGCCGCCGGTCGAACCACTGATCGAAACATTGCGCGCCGGTCACGACGACTCGATCGGGCGGAACGCCGTGCAGCGCGACAGCCTCTTGGCGCTGCGTGTCGTTCCACACGAACACACGGTCAGGAACTGTGCGCAGGATCGCTTTGCTCGACAGGTGATCCCAGCTCCACACACAAAGGGCCGTGGGATATCCGAGCGCGCGCGCGGACTGCAGGCAATCGAGCTGCGGCGACGCGACAACGCCGATCAACGGAGTAAACAGAACGACATCGGGCTGCTGCGCGCGAAGAAAGGCGTCGATGGCGGCGCTGCGCGGAATCGCCCGCTCATAGGCCTGCAGCACGGTGCGTGTGATCGTCCGTCCGATAGCGGTATGCGCGCCGGCCGCGGCGAGCAGCCACAAACCGATGCGCGGCACGCGCTCCCGCGCCCGCGCCCCGAGCCTGGGGGCACCGGCGTAGGCGGGATCGAGATACCTCAGGTAATCAATCGTCATCCGGAGCTTGGTCGCAAACGCTGCCCACTGGTCTTCCCGCCCGGGCACCCAGCCGAATGACACGCCATGATGATCGCGCGCCAGCCGCTCCACCATCTCGCGGCCGCCAAGGTCCTCTTCGCGCTCCGCCGCGAGGTGGACCTGGTGCCCGCGCCGCGCGAGCTCGGCGATCGCGGTCTCGTAGTTCCGGAAGTAGGTGAAGTGCCTGGCAACGAAGAGGATCTTCACGCGTGTGGGTGCCAGGGGCGGGGGCGTCCTGTGAGGCGCTCGCAAACCTTCTCCACCAGCGGCGTGATGCCCAGGTGTCGCGCGGCGACGAGCACGCCATAGACGCCAAGCAGCACGCCACGCTTCACGCGCTTGTAGGTCCACCGCGGCCACCCGAGGACCGAGAGGACCCCGCGCTGGACGCTCGACTTGGCATAGTGACGCCAGGCATACGCGCCCGCATAGGACGCAATCATGCGGGTTGCGATCCCTGACGACAGCGGCAACGCGGGATTCGACTGCCGGCCGTAGGTCTCCCACAGCGAACGCGCGTGCATGAACCACGGGGCCGTGAAGGACGAGAGCGGACGTGTGCCGGGTGGGAACAACGTCGAGCGCTGACGTTCCACGCTGCCGGTGGCGAACTGCCGGCGGAACCACAACACCTCGGGGACCTGGCGGATCTGCCCGCGCAGGGTCAGTTCCGCGAGCAGCAGGCGATCCGGGCACAGCACGTCGCGGAAGACGCCGGCGTCGCGCACCGCCGACGCCTCCATCAACCCATAGACCATGTCTCCGGCCGCCACGGCATCGCTCCGATTGAACAGCCGCCATCGCGCGTCGCGGTCGGTGATGCCGAAGGTCTCGAACTGGCGCGCCGGCTTGGCGAGCGGTGTCCCGTCGGGATCGATGCGCTGCGTGAGCGGATACGCCATGACGACGTCGGGGTACTCCTGCAGCGTGCCGACCAGCGTCTCGAGCCAGTGCGGATGCCATTGGTCGTGGTCGCTGGCCCAGGCAAAATACCGTGCGCCGTGAGCGGTCGCCTCGTCGAATGCGCCGCGCCACGCCGCCACCATGCCGCGGCGCTCGGGAAACCGGACGTATCGCACCCGCGGATCCCGTTGTTCGTATGCGCGCGCAATTGCCTCGGTGCCATCCGTCGAGCCGTCATCAACCATCACGAGCTCGAAATGCCCGTACGACTGCGCCAGCAGCGAGTCGATCGCATCTGGGAGGTACTGCGCCCGGTTGTGCAGCGTCATCCCGATGCCGACAAGCGGTGCAGGCTCCGTGCGCCGACCGGAGGACACGTGAGTCGTACCGTGCTTGAGTGTGCCGGCGAGATGACGATAGCCGGCTTCGTCGAAGCGGCCCGCACGCCTGGCCTCCTCGACGCTGACGGCGCTGTCCTTCTTGGTGGCTTTGAGATAGCCCGAACCCAGAAGAGGAACCTCGTGCAGATCGTAATGCCGCGACAGAATCGCGCTCACGCTGTCGATCTCGTCGTTGTGCGGCGACCTGTCGCGATTCAGGCTGTAGAGCGCGGGGCATCCTGCCGCCGCGGCCAGTCCCGCATAGGTCTCCACCTGCGTTGCCGTCATCTCCTGGAACGACACCAGATTAATGAGCAGATCCGGCCTGGCGTGCCGCAAAACGTCCGCGTGCTGGTTCGGGATGAAGATGAAATCCACATCCTGCCATCGGTCGAACGTCGCGGCGCCGTCCGTCCAGAACCGCACCGCCGCGCCGGGAAAAACGGTCATCAGGTAGGTTGCCGAAAACAGGAACAGTTCCGGGAAGTCGACGATCACGTAGGTCGTCTTCGGGAAGAGCGTTTTGAACTGAAAAGCGAAGCCGCCCCAGCCTGCGCCAATCTCGACGACCATGCGGCGGCGATCGCCGCGGCGGAACGGTTCGAGGACTCCGGCCCTGTGCATGCCGACGAGCACCTCGAAGAATTTCAGCGTGTCGACGTTATGGCGCCGCCCATCGATCTCGAACCCGAAGCCGCCGAGCGTGTCGTGGTCGCCGAGCAGCAGGTCGCTGCCACCCGCGAGCGCGGTAAGAGCGTGCAGGCGCCGCTCGAAATACGCGCGCTGTTCGCCGGCGCCGCGGTAATCGTAGGGCCGGACGCCGGTGATGTGGAAGGCGTGATGGCGCAGCTTCCTGATGACGAGGGGCGAGGCGTCTATCAGGTAATCAATATGTTCGAGCTCGTCGGCCCAGTACTGGCTCGGCGCCGCGTCGCGGCCACCGCCGTCGCGAGGCGCCTGCATCCGCAGTACTTCCTCGCGCACACGGCGGTACGCGTCGTACCCCTCGCTCACGACGACGACCCCACCAGCGCCTTGAGCCGCCCCTTGATGCGGGCCAGCTGCTTGCGCCGCGCCCCGGCCCACTGCTCGCGCTGCCGCTCGCGCCGGCGCGACGCCAGGAACTCGCGTTTCTCTGCCACACGCTGATCGCGCTCGACGGCAGCTGCCTGCTTGTGCGCCGCCTTCCGTGCCTTGGCGCGGTCGTTGATCATTTCCGGCGTATCGCGCAGCGCAGCCCGCAGCCAACCCTCCTCCGAGGAACGGGCGACGGCGCGGACGAGCGGCTGCATCGCGCGATGCCAGGTCGGCATCCGATCCGGCGGCAGCGGCGGCGCCGCGCCGAGCTCCTCGATCGCGGCGACGAAGGCGGGCGTCGCCGGCACATCCAGTCCGCGCGGCCGCACGAAAGCGCGGAGGAACCTCGCGTTCTGTGCATCCCGCTCGACCGGCCTCGCCAGCGCCGACGCCAGTTCGGCGAGGTGTTCCGGCAGCGATCGATTCACTTTGAGCAACCCGCCCTCGACCTCGACGAGGTAGCGGAAATGCTGCACGCCCTCCTGGTACATCTCGAACTCGGGCAGCAGCGGCGTGTACACCGGGCGTCCGACGATGGCGGCTTCGAGAAACGCGCTCGTCACCAGGCCGACGACCGCGTGGCTGTGATAGATCGAGTCGAAATAGTCCGCCTGCGCGTCAGGGCTGACGGGATTGCGGCCGTACAGCACGGCGTTTCCGAACCGCTCGAGCGAGACGCCCTCCCACTCGTCCAGCCGTTCAGGATGCGGCCGCACCAGGATTCCCGCGCTGCGGAGCCGCGGATCGCTGCTGCGGCGAATTTCCTCGATCCATCGCAGCACGAACTTGGACTCGTACGGGTTCGGCGTCATCACCGAGCACACGTACAGCAGGATTGGATGATCAGGCGACAACCCGATTTCGCGGCAGAACACGGCGCGATCGCGCGACGGCCTTCGGCTGAACCACTGGTCGTAGCACTGCGCGCCGGTGACGACGATGCGTTCGGCAGGCATGCCATGCCACTGTGTGGCTTCCTGCTTCTGGGTGTCGTTCCAGAGCAGGATGCGATCGGGCACGCTGCGCAGGAGCGCCTTGCTCGACAGATGGTCCCAGCTGAACACGCACACGCCGGTGCGGCGGCCGAGCGCGCGGGCAGCGCGCAGGTGATCGATCTGCGGCAGCCGCCAGGCCGTGACCGACGCCAGCAGCACGACGTCGGGATCGTGGGCCTCGATGAACTGCCGGCTCGCCTCGCTGATCGGCATCACCGCCTCGCTGCCCCGCAGCACTGCGCCAATCGCGGCGCGGACCGCGCCGCTCTTTGCGGCGCCGCCGTCCATCGCCCGGAGGATGCCGCGGGGGATTCGCTCCCGCAGCGTCAGCCGCGTCTTGCGGAAGGTCTCGAACGCCGCGTCATGAAAGCGAACATAGTCCGCGGCGCTCCGCAGCTTGCGCGCCAGGCGGAACCAGGGCTCGGCGTCCAGCGACGGCGCGAATCCATGGGTCACGCCCGGATACGTCGCGGCGAGACGCTCGACCAGCTCCTGTCCGCCCATCGACTCCGGCTCGTCCGCGGCGAGATGCACGCGATGTCCGCGCTCGGCGAGCGCCACGATCGCCGACTCGAAGTTGCGGTAATAGGCGTGATGCGCCGCGAGAAACAAGACCTTCATTAAACGATCACGTCCGCGATGCCATCAGCCGTTCGGCCACTTCCAGGTCGAACGCATCATCGATGTCGAACGATTCCTCGCGCGCCATGACGAGGCCGCGCGTGTCCGGACCGTACAGCGTGTGCCGCTCGGTCACGATACGAGTCTGCACGGCGACCACCGCGGGACCGTTCCGTGCGAACAGCAACGGCTTGTCCTGCCGGCGCGTCGGGGTCCGGCTGAAGCCGGACACTACGCCCGATCGATCGCCCGATTGATCGCCTGATTGATCACCCGATTGATCGCCTGATTGATCGACCGATTGATCGTAGTGTCCGCCTTCAGGCGGACCTTCCGTCCACGGCACGAGTCGATCGCCTTCCAACCTCATCAGAGACGAGGGCGTGAATTGATGGGGAACAGGCACGACCGTGACCACTGAGTCGGCGCCCGTCGAGGTCAGCAGATCGACTGCGGCGTCGATATGACCGGCGCGGCGGAAGGGCGAGGTGGGCTGGAGGAGAACGAGGACGTCTGGCCGGTACCGCTCGGTCCGCTCCAGCGAGGCAACGAGGTCCGTCAGCACATCCAGCATCGGCGTCTCGTCGGCGGCGAGATGTGCCGGACGCAGAAACGGCACGTCGACGCCCAGCTGCCGCGCGATGCCGGCGATTTCCTCGTCCTCGGTGCTGATCACCACCCGCGACAGCCGCCTGCTGCCCCTCGCGGCATCGGTCGTATAGGCCAGCAGCGGCCGCCCGGCGAGGAGCGCGAGGTTCTTCCGCGGAATCCCTTTGGATCCGCCGCGCGCGGGAATCACACCGAGGATGTTCAGTACTGAATCCGCTTCTGGACGTGCAGCGGCGCCGTCGACAGCAGATCGGCGATGCGCGCACCGGCCTTCCCGTCGCCGTAAATGTGCGCGGATGGATACAGGCCGTGCTTGATCTGCGTACGGATGGCGGCCGTGATCGCGGCGCGATCGTAATCGACGTCGACGACGTTCGGGCCCCGCTCGCGCCCGTCCTGGCGGCTGCCGATGTTGACCGCCGGCGTGCCGATGAACGCGCCCTCTCGGATGAACGAGCTCGAGTTCCCCACCAGGCAGGCGGCGCTGCGCATCAGCCGCAGGAAGGTCTCGACTGGAAAATTCTTGTAGAAGCGGATGTACTCCGGTTTGCAGCGCTCCCGGAACTTCCGCATGCCGCGCGAGACGTCCTCGGATCCGGCGTCGACGTTCGGCCACAGCATGACGGTCGGCATCTTCAGTTCTTCGAGCGCCATGAGCGTCTCGTTGATCTGATGCTCCGCCTGTCCGTACTCCGTGGTCACGGGATGCTGGCTCACCAGCAGGAACGGCTGGTCGGTCGAAATGTGGCCGCCGACACCCTCGCGATCGAGCCAGTCGCCGTCAAGCGCCGCGCTGCCGTTGCTGATCACTTCGGACACCAGGTCGATCCGGGGACAGCCGACGACGTGGACGGCTGCCGGATCCTCGCCGAGCCGGATGATCCGGTCGGCCGCGTCCTGGTTCGCCGGGAAATGCACGTGCGCGAGCTTGGTGATCGCGTGGCGAATGCTCTCGTCGATCGTCCCGGTCACTTCCCCGCCCATCGTGTGCGCGAGCGGGATGTTCATGTACGCACCCGCCACTGCCGTGGCCATCGTCTCGAAGCGGTCGCCAACGGTCACGACCACGTCCGGCTTCAGCAGCTCGAACAGCGTCGGCAGCTCGAGCAGCCCCAGCCCGGTGGACTTCGCCATCGTCACCGGCGTTTCCCCCTCGACAATCATGTTCACGCGGGCGTCTGGCTTGAAGCCGTCGCGCTCGATGACGTCCACGACCGATCCAAACCGATCGAGCAGCGCGGAAGCGGCGACGATGATCTGGAGCTGAAGGTCCGGATGCGCCTGCACCGCCCGCATCACCGACTTGATGCTGCCGTAATTGGCGCGCGAACCGACGACGACACATACCTTACGCACCAGCGGGAACCTCATAGGCACGCGCCACATCTCGCGTGTCGAACCGCGGCAGCTCGTAACGCTGATCCTGGCCGACGACGATTTCACGCCGGACCGTGTTGAACGCCATCGAATAGCCGCACTCCGCGAGCACCCTCAGGGTGTCCGCGTTGTAGGTGTGGGAAAACCCGTAGGGATAGCAGAACGAGGCAGACTGCTGTCCGGTGAGGTCAGCGACGAGACGCGGCCCGTCGCGCAGCTCGGTCCGCTGCGCTGCCGCGTCGAGGCGCGAGAGCACCGGATGGCTTTCCGTGTGAAAGCCGAATGTCATGCCACCGTCCGCCATCTCCCGAATCTGGGCGGCCGAGAGATAGAGCCCGCGCGCGAAGGCGACGCTGTCGCCCAGGTGGCGCGTAAAAATGCCGGTCAGCACGCGATCCGCGACGGGGTACGGCGCCTCGTAGTTCAGGATGCGCTTGATGCGCACGTCGGGCGCTTCATCGTAGCGATAGATGCCTTCTCGTTCCGCCGTACCCGTGTTGACGCCCTCGCGTTCGAGTGCGGCGGCCACTTCCTCGGTGAAACGGTTCGCGCCGAGATGACTGAGCAGGAAGTGCGTCTTGTGAACGTTCAACAGCACGGGTTCGGCGCCAAGCGTCCGGCCGGCGACGAAGAAGATGCCGCCAAGGCCGCGATCACGCAGGATCGGAAACACCTGGTCGTAATGATCGACAAACCCGTCGTCAAACGTCAGCAATGCCGTGGGGCGGCCGAAGCCGGTTCCCGACACCACCGCGCGTTCGAACGTGGCGCCATCGACGATGTCGAAGCGCGCCTGCAGCCAGTCGAGCTGCGCCGTGAAGCCCGCCACCGACAGCGCCTTGATGTCAGGGAATGGCGTGCGTTCTACGTCGCGGACGTAGTGGTAGAAGACCGACGTGCAGCCCGGCGTCATGCGACGCGCACCGGTTCGATCAGCTGCACCGCCGCATCGCGCGCGCGGCGGTTCGCGAGGTACTCATCAAGCATTCCGGTTTCGAAGTTGCGGTACAGCGTCCGGACGGCGTCAGCGTTGAAGTCCTTGCGCTGATACAGACGGCCCCCGCCGGATTGCGGAACCGCACGCGCAGCGCCAGCCACATGCGCCGCGGCCGCGCGCAGCAGCGCCTCTGCGGCGGCGACGATGGCCTTGTTGCCCAGATCATGAGGTCCGTCGGTGCGCTCGAGAGTCGGCCTGGTGTGACAGATGATCGAACCAGTGTCGATGCCCTCGTCGATGTAGTGGATAGTGGCGCCGACGTACTCGGGCTCGCGGTTGACGAGCGGCCAGAAGTTGGTGCCTGCGCCGCGATAGTACGGTGACAGGCCCAGGTGAATATTGATCATGCGCCCTTCGAACTCCGACAACAGCGGCTCGCGAAGGAGACCGGTGCCGAACACCAGGACCACATCCGGCCGAAGCGCCGCCATCAGTGCCACTTCATCCGGATTGCTGATGCTGCCGGCGGCCACTCTGCGGAGCGTTGCCGATGGCCTCAGCGCCGCAAACATCTTCGCGAAATATCGGGCCTCCGATTTGTCGCGGGCATCGAAGTGCCGCTGGATCACCGCCTCGTCTGCAGCGTTCCGTGCATAGCGCTGAGGACGAAACGACTTCTCCTCCTGCCACATGCCCACCAGATCGCAATTCGTGGCGACAGTGCGCGCGACGTAGACATGGCGACCAAACGTGCTGGTCAGCAGGATTGCTCTCATGCGGCGACCAGCGCGCCAAGCGCTGCCTGCATGAGGCTGGCCTGCGCGACGTCGATTGGCATCAGCGCCGCAGCGCCGATCTGGGAGAACGCCCGCTGCGCGGCATGGAGGTGGTGCAGCTTGAACGACTGGCGCGAGTAAAACGCCACCGCCGGCACCTTGTAGAGCGGCGCGAGGTACGAGTAGCCGCCGTAGGTGCCGACGAAGGCGCGGGCGCCCGCAATCGCGGCGCTCTGCACGGCGAGATTGCGCTCCGGCGTCAGACCGTCACCGATCGAGACGACCCGGCCCCGCGCATCCGGCGTCCAGTCGGCATGTTCATCGACGGCGAACCCGGGATTCAGCACGACGACCGTCGTCCGCTCGGCGAGCGACGCGACGACATTGCGCGCGAACTGCTGATTCTCGGGCGTCGCGGGGAAGCACTCGCTGAAGTAAAAGCGAACCGCCACGTACTCGGCGGGCAGCGCCGACCGCACCGGCTCCACGGGACGGTCCAGCAGCCGCGGCCGAGTGAACTGATCAATCAGCGCGTATCCCGCCTCGTCGCTCCAGTAGGGCGCGAAGGCGCGGAACATCAGGCCGGGGTGAAGCACGTCGATCTCACCCAACCCGCGGTGTTGAACGACCGCCTCCCGGACGCGTTCGTCGAATGCGCCCGGCCGGCGGTGCTTGCGTTTTTCCTCCGACACCGCGCTGCGAAAGTCGTCGGCGCTGAACAGCGCGAGGATGTCGACGTACCGATCGGCGCTGCTCCCGTACCATGACGACACGCCGCCGCGCGAGACGATCACCTCCCGCTCGGGCGACAGCTGCCAGCGCGCGCGCGCCCACGCGAGGAAGGGAATCCAGTAGAGCAGCTCGAACCCCACTTCGCCGGTCCATGGACCGATGAGGACTGGCCGGCCGCTGCCGGCGATCTGATCGAGCGTGTCGAACAGCGACTGGGCGGGCTGCGGGGCGGCCACGCCGCGCAGCGCCTGGCGCAGCTCACGGAGGTCCTTGGCGGTGGGCTGGTCGCCGATGATGCGACTGATTTCCTGGAGCCTCGCTTCGGTGGTGGTCGTGCGATCGCGTTCGGCCTCGGCCAGCTTGCGGACGGCGCGCTCGAGGTCGGCCAGCCGCTCGTCGATGCGGCGTCCGGAGATGGCGGCGATCAGTCGGTCGGCGACGCCCATGCGTTATCGCCGCGCGCGAAGCGGCTTCACCACCGATTTCTGCCATCGCTTCGACGCGGTCTTGCGTGTGCGATAGAGCCGTTTGCGCAGCGTTTTGAGCGGATCCGGACGCCTCGCCCACTCGGCGATGCCGCCGGGAACGGCGGCAGCAAGCACCAGCGGACGCAGCGCGATGCCCCAGACGGGCCCGGGCACGGGCTGCGGCGCGGGCGCAGCGGCCAGACGCTCGACGGCGTCCACGAACAGCGGCGTCGCCGGGCTATCGATCCCATGCGGACGAATGAAGCTGCCGATGAAACGCCGGGTCTCGGCACGCGCGGCTTCCGGATCCTGCAGACGCTCGCTCAACTGCCGGACGTGCTCGTCGATCGTCGACGCGATACGCACGCATCCGCCGTTTTCGGGAAGCAGATGGTGGAAGTGAATCGTCCCCTCCTGCGTGCCGGCGAATTCCTCCGCCAGCATCGAGAACACCGGGCGGCCGATGATCGCCGCCTCGATCATGGCGCTCGTATTGATGCCGACCACGGCGGCGGAGTGGTAGATCGAATCGAAGAAGTCGGCGCGGTTGTCCGGGTCGATCGGGTTGTAGCCGCGCCGGGGGAAGAACACCGCCCCAGGCAGATCCGTCAACGGATCGGGGTCCCACGCGTGGCAGTTGTACGGATGCGGCCGCACGAGCACATTGATGTCGCGCAGCGCCGGGTCGCCGCTCGCGCGCAGCGCGGCGATCCACCGGCGCACGAACGCCACCTCTGCGCCTGATTCGGAAATGAAGCTGGACGACCCCGTGAACAGCAGGAACGGCCGCGTGTCGGGGAGGCCGACTCGCGCGCAGAACGCCGCACGGTCGCGCGTCGGCCGCTTCAGGAACCACTTGTCGAACAACTGTGCGCCGGTCGCCACGATCTTGTCCGGCGGAATGTAATGGTATTCGCGCGCTTCCTGCTTCTGCGCTTCATTCCACACCACCACGAGGTCGGGCTCGACGCGCATCAGCCCCTTGTTCGTCAGATTGTCCCAGCTGGCGATGCAGGCTGCGGAGCGGATGCCGCAGGCGCGCGCCGCCTTGATCCAGTCCACCTGCTCCGAGGCGGCGTCGATCAGCGGCGACACGAGCATCACGTCCGGATTCTGCTCGCGGAGAAAGTCGACGATCGGACGGCACACCGGGATGGCGCGCTCGCCTGCCATCAGCGCGCGTTCGATCGCGTGGACCCGCGACGGCGCCAGCGTCGGAATTGCATCGATCCAGTGATACGCCGCCGGCAGCACCTTCCGCTTGATGCGCGCGCGCAGCGTGGTGGCGCCGGCGAAGCGCGGATGCAGGTAGCGCACGAAATCCATCACCCCGCGCAGGCCGTGCGCGACCGATCCCCACATGCCTTCGTGCTGCGGGACGAGGCCCAGCACCCGCACCCGGTCGGCGTACGCCTGCAGCCCCTCGAGGCCCACCGGCTTCTTGGCGTTGGTGTTGATGACGGCAATCGCGACATCGTGGCCGCGCCTCGCCAGTTCCTCGATGACGGAATCGTAGAAGCGAAGATATTCTGGCGAGTCCCAGACGAACAGGATTTTCACGAGGCTGTTACCAGACCGCCGGATAGCGCAAGACGCAGCACCGGGAGCGCCGACACGTTCAGGGGAACCACCGTGGCGCCGCCGAGCTGCGCGAACACGTGCTGCGCCACCTGGAGGTGGTGCAGCTTGAACGTCGGCTCGGAATAGAAGGCCAGGCAGGG
>Ga0075418_10000817_pt1 | contig 33846 bp, 30 predicted proteins | sample SoiMetdeltSBSDD2_FD_81776 | JGI IMG/M metagenome (GOLD analysis project Ga0075418, IMG submission 81776) | Bulk soil microbial communities from a Populus tree surrounding site in Tennessee, USA - Soil MetaG P. deltoides SBSDD2 | ecosystem: Environmental > Terrestrial > Soil > Tree plantation... | reverse complement strand
TAGCGAAGAGCGTATCCGCCGACCATCCCCGTAGCGCCGACGATGACCACGCGCGCCTGGGTCGAGCTCAGAGCGTCGCTCACTGCACCGGACGCTCGTCGATCCAATCGACGTAGAGCAGGCGCTCCGCGAAGAGCCAAACTGCCATCCCGTGACACGGCGGTCCCTAATGTCCGAGCAGCTTCTCGATCGAGATCGGCAACGAGCGGAACCGGGCGCCGGTCGCGTGATACACCGCATTAGCGATCGCGGCCGTCATCCCCGTGATGGCGAGCTCGCCGACGCCCTTCGTTCCGAGTGGGGTCATCGAATCAGGCTGTCCCACGAACAGCACATCCACATCGCGCACGTCCGCGTTGACTGCGACGACGTACTCGGCCAGCGATGTGGTCACCAGACGGCCGCTACGGTCCGACACGGTTTCCTCCAGCAGTGCCATCCCGATTCCCATGGCGATCCCGCCGATGATCTGACTGCGGGCCGTCTTCGGGTTGAGAATCCTGCCGCCATCGATGGCCGACACCACTCGCGCGACGCGGACGATGCCGAGGTCCGGATCGACGTGGACTTCCACGAAGTGCGCGGCGTATCCACCGGCGTGCGCACGGGCGGCGGTGGACGGCGTCGCGAAGGGGACGAAGCGACCTCCACGGGCCATCATCGTCGCCGCCGGCGCCTCACCCGGCGGGGCGCTCTCCGCTTCAATCTTCATCTCATCCAGACCGTGACGCTCGAGAATCGCGGCGTAGGTCTCGAAGCGCATCGGATCGTCGGTGATCTTGATACCCCCGTCGCGGACGGTGATGCCGTCCAACCGACATCCCTCGAGGGGAGACGCTCCGTCCCGACTGACGAGATTCACGAATGCGCGGACGAGTTCGACGCACGCGGCATGAACGGCGTTGCCGAGCGCGCCGGTTAGCCCGGATCCGCCTTCCTGCGGGGCCCTCGGCATGGCGCTATCACCCAAACCGAATCGCACGCGCTCGATGGGCACGCCAAGGCAATCGGCCGCGAGCATCGACATCACGGTGTAGGGGCCCGGCCCGATATCGGTCGCGCCGCTGCGCACGAAGGCCGTCCCATCCCGCCGTATGGATGCGATGGCCTTGCATGGAGGCTGATAGGCGCCCAAGGCCCCTCGTGCCATGCCGTATCCGACCAGCTGACCGCCGCTTCGCATCGACCGCGGCTCCGGATTGCGCGCCGACCATCCGAAGCGCTCGGCCCCCTGCCGATAGCAGTCGAGCAACGCGTTGCTCGACCACGGCAGCCCGGTGCCCGGATGCACGTGCGCGTGATTCTTCACCCGCAGCTCGACTGGATCGATATCCAGCGCGTAGGAGAGCTCGTCGACCGCCGACTCCAGGGCGAACGAGCCTTCGGCTTCCCCGGGTGCGCGCATCCACGCCGGGATGGGAATGCTCTGGCGAATCTGGGTCGCACGCGTCGACACATTGGGGCACGCGTAGGCGCTCTGGGTCCCGTGCGTGATCAGATTGATCAGCTCGTCCGCCATACCGATCGACGATGCCGAGACATGCTTCGCACGCGCCCTGATCGCACCCCCTCTTCGTGCCGGTCAGGCCGAGCACGTCGCGGAGAGCGTCCAGCAGCGTCACGCGCGAGTCCACCGAGAGTTCGTGGGTCGTGTTGTTGACGCGGAGATTGGTTTTCATGTCGATCACCTCGCGTTAGAGCTCGGACAGCGATCGATTCCCGTGCGGTACTTCTTCGGTGGGGAGATTGTAGGTCCGCTAGACTCCGGTTTGCGAGACCGTCGGCACGGTCCTCAATCCCGGGGGAGACGCGACCGGAGCGTCCAAACGGAATGGCGGGCGGCCGCAATCGCGCCATGCACGACTAGAATCCCCGTTCGCCATCGTCGCGTACGGGACGGGGATCACGGCGTGCTACATCGCCGACCGGGGGAGCGCATGAGCGATGGGACGAGGAAGCGGCCACACGTCTGGCTTGCGCTCGGACTGCTCGCGATCCTGCCGGGCCTCGCGTTCGCCGGCGCTGGGAAGGAGCCCAAGGACCCTTGGGCTCTCATGATGCTCCGGTTCGAGTTCGACAACGACACCTTCATCGGCTCTGACGACGTCTTCACGGCGGGTTGGAGCGTCCAGCTCCACTCGCGCGTGATGGATCGATGGAATCGGGGCTATTCGGGATGGATCGGGAAGGTGCCCGGTCTCGGGGACGACGGCGAGGGCGGGCGTGTCGTCCGCTGGGCCTATGGACTGAGCCAGATCATCCTCACCCCGTCGGACATCAGCATCGAAACCCCACAACCGGACGATGTCCCGTGGGCGGGGACGCTCGGCCTCACCGGCTCCTGGTGGTCGAACGACAATCGGAAGCTCGCGGCCCTGCAGATCTACCTCGGCTGCCTGGGCCCCTGCTCGCACGCGGAGCAGGTGCAGAAGTTCGTCCATGAGGACCTCGGTTTCGGCGAGCCACCCAAAGGCTGGGGCAATCAGCTCTCGAATCGGATGCTCGCCAACCTGAACTACGAGTATCGGTACAAGCTCTACGCGGTCGACGTCGAGGCCTACGTGCCCGGACGGTTCGCCCACGATCTCTCGATCGGCGGCCAAGCCGCCGTGGGGAACCTGCTCACATCCGTTACGGGACAGATCGAGTTCCGGTTCGGGTGGGGGCTGACGATGGGATTCACGAAGATCCCCGACCCGCCTGGGCTCGGCATCGTCATGGAGCCGATCTATTTCGATCCGAAGGCGCCGCTCGTCGATTTGTATCACTGGCGCATCTACTTCAACCTCGTCGCACGATCCAGGTGGATCACCTACTTTGCTCCGGCCGAGGGCGGAGCCACCGAGAGTGGCTACCACCACCCGGCGCTCGACTCGTACCCCGGGGAACACCAGATCCTGTTCGGGCTGCATCTCGTCCGCGTCCCGTTCGGCATGCACGTCACGTACTATCGGTACGTCGGGTCGGAACCGCCCGGGATCCAAGGATCGATCGACTGGATCAACTTCTCGTTCGAGTACCGCTTCTAGCGATCGGTCAGGCGTGATCTCGCAGCCGGGGCGCGATTCGCGTCCCGATCAGCTCGATCGCCCCCATGAGCTTGTCGTGCGCGAGCGAGGCGGCGTTCATCTGGAACGTGACGCGCGCGATGCCGCCGAGCGCCTCGCCGTGACGGGCGATCTTCGCGGCGACCTCGTCCGGGTCCCCGATCAGCAGCGCGCCTCCCGGCCCGAGCTGGGCGTCGAAGTCGCGCCGCGTCATGGGACGCCAGCCGCGCTCCTTGCCGATGTCGCTCACCGCCTTCGCGAAGCCGGGATAGTAGTCGTCGGCCGCTTCCTTCGACGTCGCGGCCACGTAGCCGGGGGAGTGCAATCCCACCTTCAGCCGCTCGGGCGGGTGCCCGGCGCGCTTCCCCGCCTCGCGGTAGAGATCGACGAGCGGCCGGAAGCGCGCGGTCTCGCCGCCGATGATCGCGACCATCAGCGGGAGACCGAACGTCCCGGCCCGCACGAACGACTGCGGCGTTCCGCCGACGCCGACCCAGATCGGAAGCGGGCTCTGGAGGGGACGCGGATAGACTCCCTGCCCGGTGAGCGCGGGCCGGAACCGCCCGGACCAGGTGATGTGCTCCTCGTCGCGGAGCTTCAGGAGCAGGCCGAGCTTCTCCTCGAACAGCGCGTCGTAATCGTCGAGGTCGAAGCCGAACAGCGGAAACGCCTCGATCGAGGAGCCGCGGCCGACCACCATCTCCGCGCGCCCGCGCGACAGCAGATCGAGCGTCGCGAATTGCTGGAACAGCCGCACGGGGTCGGCGGCGCTCAAGACCGTCACGGCGCTTGTGAGGCGGATACGTCTCGTGCGCGCGGCCGCCGCCGCCAGGATCACGACGGGGGCGGAATCCAGGAACTCGCGGCGATGGTGCTCGCCGATCCCGAACGAATCGAGCCCCACCTGATCGGCGCGCTCGATCTCCGCGATCAGGTCGACGAGGCGATCCGAAGGGCTGACGGCGCGGCTGTCGTCGGTGAAAGCCGCCGCGAAGCTGTCGATTCCGACTTCCATGCGCGTGCGTCAGCCCTGGCCGATGGCCAGGACGATACGGAAGCGCGCGGCGTTGCTCATCATCCGTGCGTAGCCCGCCGCGGCATTCTCAAAGGGAATGATCTCGTTTCTCGAGCGGATGTTCTGGAGGACGCTGAAGCTCAAGGTGTCCTCGCCGTCCTGGGCCGAGCCGGTCAACGAGCCGGCGACGGAGCGCGCGGACAGGACGAGCGCGGAGGAGCTGATCTCGATCGGCCCGCCGTCGAGGCCGACGATGAGGAGCTTCCCGGCGGGAAGGAGCCCCGCGATCAGGCCCGACTGCGATCGACTGTTTGAGGCGGTCGCCAGGATCAGGGACGCCCCGCCCAGCTCCTGAAGCGCCTTCGCGGGATCCGTCGCCCCGCCGTCGATGTAATGGTGCGCGCCGAGCCCGAGTGCCAGCTCTCCCTTCTCCGGCCCTCGGGCGATGGCGGCGACGCGGAACCCCATGCGTCGGGCGTATTGAACGGCCAGGTGTCCGAGCCCGCCGATCCCCTGAATCGCCACGAGCTCCCCCGGGCGCGCTCCGGAATTGCGGAGCGCGTTGAAGGTGGTCAGCCCCGCGCAGAGCAGGGGAGCGGCCTCGACGGAGGTCAGCTCTTCAGGCACCGCGGAGAGACCGGACGCCCGCGCGTACATGACCTCGGCATAGCCACCGTCGTTCGTCGTTCCCGTGAGGTGCTGGTGGAGACAGTGAACGAATTGCCCCCGCCTGCAGAAACGGCAGCGGCCGCAGGGACCCCCAAGGTAGCCGACGCCGACGCGCTGACCCACGCGCCAGTCGTCCACCCCCGCCCCGAGGGCATCGATCCGTCCGATCGCCTCGTGTCCGGGCACGCGGGGGAACGCGGCATTCGGAAGCACGCCCTCCACCGCGAGCGCGTCCGAGTGACAGATGCCGCACGCCTCGACGCGGATGCGGACGTGAAGTGGCTCGGGATCCACGAGCGGGCGCTCCGAGATCTCCAGAGTCCCGCGTTTCGTCGCCTGGACCACGCGATAGCTCGACATGTGCCGCCCTCCTTACCCGAGGACGTCGATGACGGCGTCGGCGAATGCTCGCGGACGCGGATCACCCGATGAGCGTACTTGCCCACGAACATCTTCGCATACGAGTCCGCCTCAGGATGCGGCGCTCCGTCCGTGTCTCCTTGCAGCGTGATCGTGGGGACAAGCCGAACGAACCGCGAACCCCGTCTCCGCTCTTGACGTCTCGGAATCGACGGAACACCCCCGTGGACACCAACGCCTCGACGCCCTGGAGGATCACCCGCGTGCGCTTGACGAACTAAGCTAACTCCCGCTACGCTTACGCTTGCGTCCATCGAGCGGGAATAGCTCAGTTGGTAGAGCATCAGCTTCCCAAGCTGAGGGTCGCGGGTTCGAACCCCGTTTCCCGCTCCAAGCCCAGGACAGCATCGGGATCCCTTCACGCGGTGCCGTCTCCGCACGAGCTGCGTCCTCCCGGTGACCGGGCCTCCGGAATCGGGCGTACAGTCCACGTCAAGAGGGGGGCGGTCATGCAGGTCACAACCGTCCGGCGTCCGATGTCGCTCGCGTTGGCGGGGCTGATGGTCGGCGGAACGCTCGCCGCCGACGCGCCACTCGATCCGGGGCTGAAGGAACGGGTCGAGGTGCGTCTCGTGGTGCTCGACGTTCTCGTCCTCGACCGGAAAGGCGAGCCCGTCCACGATCTGACCGCCGAGGACTTCGCCGTCGAGGTGAACCACAAGCCCGTCGCGCTCACGGGTTTCGACGCGTTCTGCGGAGAGAGCGCGAGGAAGCCGAACATCGTGCTCGCGTTCGACTACCAGCACCTCGACATGGCGCAGCGGGGGCAGATCCTCGCGGACGCGCGGGCCGCGGTCGAGCGCGGCGCCGCCGGCGGAACGCCGGTCATGGTGGCCGCTCTGACCGGCAGCCTCCGCGTCGAGCTTCCGTTCACGAAAGACAGCAAGCACGTAGGGGCTGCGCTCGGGCACATGCGCGACGACCCCACGCTGTTCGCAGCGAACTTTCCCCACAGCAACGACGACGGCTTCGTGAATGGACTGACGTCCCTCTTCGACGTCGCGGGAAACCCATCGACGCCGACGGCCATCATTCTCTACTCCGGCATGGAGGACGGGCCGCTCGACGACCAGTTCCTCGGGCTCGCCGCACGGGCGGCCGCAGCGCACTGCGCCGTCTACCCGTTCCACGTCGAGGCGCTGACGAGCGGGCCGCGGCCGACAGAGGGGATCCCGGCTAGGGCCCAGTTCGGGGCGGGGGAGCTGTCGGGCTCGGAGTTGGGCCGCCGCATGTATGCGGACGATCAGAAAGAGAAGTTCTACGATGAGTCCCGACTGAGCGGTTCAAAAAGCGCCTGGATGGGGTTAGACAAGCCTCTCCCTCTCGACTGTGGCTGAGTCCCTTCACCCGGCGCCGGCGGCGCTAGACGACCAGCTCAGGGTCCAACGGCACGCGAGAGGCTGACGCCGGTCGCTTCCCGCGTCGACAGTCTCGAGCGGTTGGCGCTCGACTCCGGGGGGGCTGTGACGCGACGCAGCAACGACGCCGGCCTCGCTCTTGCTCATGCTTCCAATCGCATGTCCTGCGCTTACACCCTCGCCATCCGGGACGACGATCCCAGGGACGACCGGCGCAAGACGGTCAACGTCTGGATGAAGCGGCCCGGCCTCACCGTGATGTATACGCCGGCCTACACGCTCCGATCGAACGCCGACAGGCGCGAATCCGTAATGCGTACCGCCTACTTCGCGCCGGGGCTTTTCGACGCCGGCGGTCTCCGCGGCGCCCTGATCCCGCTTCGGCCGCTGTCGACGAGCCGTTGGAGTGCCGAGATCGCCGTGAGCGTTCCTCCAAGCGGCCGTGATGCCGAGATCGGGTTCATGGTGCGACGGGGCCCGACGGTCATCCACGCGGACCAACGGTCGGTCCATCTGGAGGGATCGGGCCGGATCGTCGTCCGCGAGCCCGTGGAGATTCCGCCAGGCGCCTACACCGTCTCGGTGGTCCTCTCCGACCCCGCGTTGCCGTCGCCGCAGGCCGTCACCCTCGAGGCGACTCTCCCCGAGGTGCCGCGGGGCGAGACGTTCCTCGTTCCTCCGTGGCTCGGCGTGCAGGGCGCGAGCGATGCCGGGATCGAGCCGTTGATCGGGCCGCTCGACGCGCCTGCTCCGGTGGTCGCGGTCACTCAGGTCTGCGCTGCCGGTCGCTCGCTTGCGGATCCGCTCGTGGCCCGCACCCTGCGCTCCGCTTCCGGGACCACGATCGGCGTGCTTCCCCCGGTCGTCGCCAGCCTCGAGGAGACCGGGGCGATCCGCTGCGCGAGCCTCGTTGACGAGGTGCCGGTCACGGCGCTGGCTCCGGGCTCCACGCTCGTCTTCGAAGCCGCTCTCGCGCAAGGCGCCGCGGGAACGAGCCGCGCCACGCCGCTCGTGGTCGACGGCCCCCCGTAGGGCGGCTCTCGTCGGCGGACCGTCGGCCCGTACTTGAAGGGGCCGACTTCGTTGAACCTGGCGGTGCTGGATCGGCTGATCGTCGCGGTTGCGGGATCGCAACAATCCGGTGCGATCGCGGCGCTTCATCATCTTCAGCAGGCCGGCGACGCGGGGGCCGCCGCGGCGACCATGGGCCAGGGCCCCGCTCCGCGTTGGTGGCGTTATCGGAAGGTAACCACGTCTCTGTCCGGGAGGCGGGCGGGCCGGCCCGGGCCGCGGTTCACTTGAATTGTTTCCGATCGTGAACCTCCCCAAGCGATCGGAACCGTGCCGGACGCGGAGACTGGCCCGTGTCCGGCGCGCCCTCCCCCCTCGGGTCTCTCGGCGGTCGTGGTCTATATTGGTCGGGACCACGCCCATGGCCGACACGCCTCAGACCCACCCGGACCTCCATCAGGTCGAAGCGACCTGGTCGCCGTATCACCGGGTCTCGCCGGGGATGCGGGCCCGCATGCGCCGGTGGTGGAACGGGCAGGGGTTCAATCCCGACGTCGCGTCCAAGCTCCGCTACGAGATGGACATGCTGCTCCTCCGCACCCGCTGCCGGCTCGGACGCGCATACCGCGCCAAGGTTCGGGGCCTCCGGTCGCGGCGGAACCTGCTGGTGCACCTGGGGTGCGGGAACGCCCTGTTCGACGGCTGGATCAACCTCGACTGCTACCCGCCGGACCCGAAGCCGGGGATCGAGATCCTGACGCTCGACATGCGCCGCGGGCTGCCGTTCGCCGACGGATCGGTCGCCGCGCTCTTCTCCGAGCACTTCCTCGAGCACCTCCCGCGGGAGACCGTCCGCGACGTCATCCTCCCCGAGATCCGCCGCGTGCTGGCGCCCGGCGGCTCCGTCCGGATCGGCGTCCCCGACGGCGAGTACTTCGTCGATCAATACGTGGCCTCGCGCAAGGGCGCGGCCGAGGCGCTGTACGACGAGAACCGGGGGAGCGTGACCCCGATGACCATGCTCAACGACATCGGCCACGGCCACGGCCACTACTTCGTCTACGACTTCGAGACGCTCGGAGGGATGATGCGCGCGGTCGGATTCGTCGACGTGCGTCGCGCCCGCCCCGGCGACACGCGCGTGCCGCAGTTCTCGGGGCGCGATCGCGAGGATGCGTGGCGGAGGGCGATGACCCTCTACGTCGAGGCCGCGGCGCCGGGGGCGTCCTGACGAACGGTCCCGCCCCGGTGCGACGGCGCCGCGCCGTCGTATGGAACTTGGTGTTCGGGTACGGGGGGATCGCGCTCGCCCTCGCCCGCAACATCGTCCTCGTCCCGCTCTACCTCCGGCACATCTCTCTCGGGGAGTACGGCGCCTGGCTCGCGACGGGGGGCGCGCTGGTCCAGCTCCTCCTCACCGACCTCGGTCTCTCCGGCGTCGTGAGCCAGCGCGTCGCGCACCGGCTTGGCGCGAGCGGCACGGAGCGATTGGGGCGGCTGATCGGCGCCGGGCTGCTGAGCGCCGCGGCGCTCGGCGCGGTCCTGTTCCTCGTCAGCGTCGCGATCGCGCCGTTCCTGCCGGCGACCCAAGGGCTCTCGCCCGAGGAGGTCCGCCGGGTCACCTGGTGCTTCGTGATCGCCGGGCTCGGCAACGGGCTCGCCTTCGTCTCCACGACCGCGACCGGTATCTTGCGGAGCCTCCAGCGGCCGATCTCCGCGGGGCTCGTCAACCTGCTCTCCGACCTCGGGAGCGTGATCGTCACGGTCGTGGTGCTCCTCGGCGGGTCCGGGCTCTACGCGCTGGCGGTGGGGATGCTCGCGCGCTCGGTGATCGGGGTCGGCGCCGGTCTCGGCGCGCTCGCGGCGGCCTGGATCAGGATCCCCGCCCTGCGCCCCCACGCGAGCTGGCCGGAGACGGTCGAGCTGTGGCGGGCGTCCTCGAAGTTCTTCGTGACGTCGCTCGGCATGAAGGCCCAAAGCCAGGCCAACACGCTGCTCGTCGGCTCGATCCTCGGCCCGCACAGCGCGGCGCTCTACGGGTTGACCGTGCGGGCTCACGAGACAGTCCTGATGCTGATGGCGCAGTTCAACGCGGCCCTCGCCCCCTCGCTCGCGCACCTGGTCGGGTCGGACGAGAGGGAGCGGTTGCGCGCGCTGGTCCGGCGCCTTCTCCCGCTGATCTCCGTCGTCGCGGCGATCGGCTTCACCCTGACCGCCACGCTGAACCGCACCTTCGTCTCCCTCTGGGTCGGGCCGGAAGCCTACGGCGGAGCGGCGGTCTCCGTGCTCATGGCCCTCGCCCTGTGGACGACGACGGTCTCGTACATCGCCTACGAGGTCCTGATCGCCCACGGCGAGTTCGGGTACATCTCCCGCGTCTTCGTCCCCGTCGCCCTGCTCCACCTCGCGCTTCTCTTCGTCGGCGTGCGGTTCGGAATGTGGGCGGCCCCCGCCGCCATGGTCCTCTCCACGCTCGTCCTCGGCGCGGTCTTCTGGCGGCAGGTCGGGCGGGAGGGCGGGCTGACGCGGCGCGATGTGGCGGCGTTCGTCGGGGACCTCGCCGTCGTCGCCGCGATCTCGGTCGGTACCGGGGTCGCGTTCACGCTCGCCTATCCGGTCCCCGCGACGTGGGTCGGTCTCGGTGTCGAAGGCGTCGCGTGCGGCTCGGTCCTCGTCGCTCTCTTCTGGTCGCTCCGGCCGCAGCTCCGCCGGAACGTCCGCCACGAATGGGAGATGACGATCGGCGCGCTTCGCCCCGGCGGTTGACGCTCGTCAACGCCGGTTTCGTCATCCGCCATCCGCGGCGTTGATGGTTTTGGCACCCTCGGCCTTGTCGGGTCTCGCGGGCTGCGAATAGCGATGGTTCCCCTCCGACGCTGGTGGTAGTTTTCCACGGCCGAAGTGTCCTTCACGCCGAGGTAGGCCGATGACGACGATCCTTCTCGGGAAGGAGTGTTCCCCTTTCCTCGAGACCGACGACTCGGTCCTCCAACGATCCGAGGTCCACGTCGTGTGGGCGGAGACGACCGACGCGTTCATCCCGCTCGCGCGCGAGCATCGGCCCGCGCTCGTCGTGCTCGATCCTCACGTCGCCGGGTTCGACGCGTTCGCGTGCGCGCGCGGCATCCTCGAGGCGGTGGGGGAGAGCGTGTCGGTCCTCGTCATCGGCAACACCGCGGACCAGGAGCGCGCCGAGGCCGCGGGGGTCGCCGGGATCGTCACGCGGCCGCTGACCCAGGCGCGGCTCGTCGAGGCGATCCGCCGCTACGCGCCGGTGGTCGAGCGGGAGCAGGCGCGGGCCGAGGTCGCGATCAAGGTGGACTTCGTGCACGTCGGGGTGGAAGGGCTCGCCTATACGCGGGACCTCGCCGCCGAGGGGTGCTTCCTGCTGACGCACGAGAGCTTCAAGGTCGGCGATCACCTCGCGCTGGCCTTCCATCTCCCCGGCCCCGGCGGCCGCGAGGTCCGGACCCCCGCCGAGGTCGTCCGGGTCCAGCCGACGGGGATCGCGGTGCGGTTCACCGGCCTCGCCCCCGCGGACCGGGTCGAGATCGGACGGTTCCTGCGCTCCCGCGGCCGCGGTGTCGCGTGAGCCTCGGCCGGGTCCTGATCGTGGACGATCAAGAGGATATCCGCGAGATGGCGCGGATCGTCCTGGCCGGCGCCGGGTACGACGCAGAGGTCGCCCGCTCGGGGGACGAGGCGCTCCGGCTGCTCCACGAGTCGGTGTACGACCTCGTCCTCCTCGACATCGACATGCCCGAGCTCGACGGTTGGGCGACGCTTCGCCTGTTGCGCGCGGACGAGGGGGACGACCCCACGCGCGTCGCGATGTTCTCCGTCAAGGGGGACGTGCGCGACAAGGTCGCGAGCCTCAAGGAGGGCGCGATCGACTACATCACCAAGCCCTTCGGGGTGGACGAGCTGGTCCGGCGCGTCGGCCGGATCCTCCATCCCGGCGGCACGCTCGGTCCCGCGGTCCCCACCGCCTCCCCTCGGTGAGCCCCATGGACACGCGACGGCCCGACGACGCCCTCGACCACTTCCGCACCGGATACCTGAAGCTTCGCAGCGCGCTCCACGATCGCGCGACGCGCACCCCCGCCTACCCGCTCCTGTTCGACGAGCTGCGGGCGCAGCTTGAGCGCCGGCGGAGGATCGGCGTCGTGCACGTCGAGCCCGCCAACATCGACCTCGTCGAGTCGCTCTACGGATGGCAGGCGTTCGACCGGACGATGGCGGGACTCGCCGCCGTCGTCGGCACGCTCCGCGGCGAGGAGCTCCCCGAAGGCGCGCTCGTCTCGGTGGGGAGCGTTCCCGCGGACCGATTCGTCCTGTTCGTCCCGGCCGGCCACGACGGCGAGGAGCTGACGCACGAGGCGCTCGCCGCGCTCGCCGCCGCGGTGAAGGTCCGTCTCGAGTCGGCGTCGGACGACGAGCCGTTCGCGACGCTGACCCCCCGGCTCTCGGTCAAGGTCGGCTGGTCGTTCCTGTCGGAGGACCCGTTCTACCGCTTCGAGCGGCGCGTCCACGCCGCGGTCGAGGAGGCGCGGTCGCTTCCCGACCGCCGCGCGCAGGAGCGGGACCGCGTCTGGGGGGCCGAGCTGAAGCAGATCATCACGGAGGCCCGGATCCGCACCCTGTGGCAGCCGGTCGTCGAGCTGGACTCGGGCTCGGTCTTCGGTTTCGAGGCGTTCTCCCGGGGGCCGCGGGACAGCATGTTCGAGATGCCGCGGGCGATGTTCGCGCTGTCCGACCGGGTCGGCGCGGCGGGGGACCTCGACCGGCTCTGCCGGTCGGCCGCGCTGAGGGAGGGGGCGGAGGTCGCCGCCCGGCGCAAGCTGTTCGTCAACGTCCTCCCGTCCACCCTCGGCGGATCGGAGTGGCAGTCGGGGGCGGTCCAGGACCTCCTCACGTCGTCGGGACGCGCCCCCGAGGACGTGGTGATCGAGGTCTCGGAGCGGGCGGTCGGCGCGGAGGCCGAGTCGCTCGCCGAACCGTCCGCGATGCTGCGGCTCCTGGGATTCGGACTCGCGCTGGACGACGTCGGCACCGGCCGCGACGGGGGAGAGGCGCTGGAGCGCCTGCGGCCCGACTACCTGAAGGTGGATCCGTCGGTGGTCCGCGGGATCGACGGGAACCTCGTCAAGCAGGAGATCTTCGCCACCCTCGCGCGACAGGGATCGGCGATCGGCGCCGCGATGGTGGGCGTCGGCGTCGAATCGGTCGAGGAGGCGGAGACGCTCCGCCGCCTGGGCGCCCGGTACGCGCAGGGGTACCACTTCGCCGGCCCCGCGCCCCGCGAGCGGTGGACGTCGTGACCCTCGCCGCCGTGCTCGACGACCCCGCCGCGCTCGCCGCCGTCGCGCTCTCCGGGATCGTGCTCGTCGCGTTGATCGCGGCGGGGATCCTGATCGTGCTGGCGCGGCGGAGCCGGCGCAGGGAGGTCTTCGCGGTCGTCAAGCTGCTCGAGGAGATGCGCGCCGGCCGCCCGCGGAGCCGCCTCGACCTCGACCCGCGCTCGCCGTTCGCGACGATCGCGGAGTCGGCGAACCGGCTCGGCCAGGACCTCGCCGTCCGATGGTCGCGCGCCGAGTCGGCGGACGAGGGGTTCCACGCGCTCCAGGACGCCGCGCGCGGGTACGCCGTGATCACGACCGACACCGACGGCGACCTCCGCGGGTTCTCGGTCGGCGCCTCCGCCTTGTTCGGCTGGGAGGAAGATGCGGTCGTCGGCCGCAACGCGTCGATCCTCTTCGACGACGCCTCCTGGAAGGATCTCCTCCCGAAGCTCGCGCGGAAGAGCCTCCGGGAGCGCGGCGTCGAGACCCGGGCGCTGATGGCGCGCCGGGACGGGAGCACGTTCCACGCGCGGCTGACGGTCCGCCTGCTTCGCGGCAGCGGCGTGAACGACACCGGCTTCCTGATCATCGTGCAGGACGTCTCGGAGCAGGTCCGCGTCGAGGGGGAGCTGCGGGCCGCCGAGTCCCGCGCCCGGAGCATGCTCGACGAGCTCCCCGGTGGGGTGGCGCTCGTCCAGGGAGGACGGATCGTCTACGCGAACCCCGCGCTGCGCGAGATGCTCGCGCTCGACGAGCGGGAGGCCGCGGGGCTGCTGCTGCGCGACCGGGTCGCGACGCGCGATCTCCTCGTCGTGCAGGAGGCGCTGACCCGGCTCGAGTCGGGAGCCGCCGGCGAGACGGCGGAGGCGTCGATCACGCTGACCGGAACGGACGGCCGCGAGAGCCGGGACGTCCGGCTCGGGGGAACGGCGTTTACACTCGACGGCCGTCCCGCGGCCCTCGTGGTCCTGCGGGACGAGGGGCGCGAGCGCCGGCTCGCGCGCGACCTCGCGGCGGAGAACGGACGGCTCGACGCCGTGATCGAGTCATGGGAGGACGGCGTGGTCCTGATCGAGGGCGACCCCGACGCCGCCCGCGTGCGCCTGGTCAATCGCGCCTTCCTCGAGGCCTTCGGTCTCGATTCCGACGACGTCGCCGGCGTGACGGAGGGGGACCTCCTTCGCGCCCTGCGCAACCGCGGGGACGACGGCGCGGCGGCGGCCGCCTGCCTCGCGGCGGCCGGAGGCGGCCCCGCGCGGGACCTCGTCGAAGCCGGCGGGCGATCCCTCGCGTTCGCGGCCGCGCCCGTCGCCGCCGCCGACGGCGGGGCCGCCGGGCGGATGCTCGTCGTGCGGGACGTGTCCGAGATGCAGACGACGGTCCGGGAGCGCACGGCCGAGGCGCTGCTCTGGAAGCGCCGCCACGAGGCGACGGAGGCCTCCCACGCGAAGCTCCGCACGCTCCACCAGGAGCTGACCGCCCGCCGCGTCGAGGCGGAGCGGCTGAACCAGGAGCTGCGGACGCTCGACACGATGAAGTCCGACCTCCTCGCGAACGTCAGCCACGAGCTGCAGACGCCGCTCGTGTCGATCCGCGGCTACACCGAGATGATCGCCAAGGGGCGGCTCGGCCCCGTCAACGACGAGCAGAAGCGCGGCCTCGCCCTCTCGCTGAAGAACATCGACCGCCTGATCGCGATGATCGACAACCTGCTCGCCTTCGCGCGGATGGACCGCGAGACGCCGGGAATGAAGATCGGCACCTTCGCGCTGGTCGGCGTGGTGGACGAGGCGCTCGCCCTGCTGGGAGACCGGCTCGAGGCGAAGGGGATCACCGCCTCGCAGCGCTTCGAGGACCCGGCGCTCGCGATCCGCGGCGACCGGGACAAGATCCTGCAGGTCTTCCTCAACCTCCTCTCGAACGCGGTGAAGTTCAACCGCGAGCGCGGGACGATCCAGATCGAAGCGCGCCGCGCGAAGCCAGGGTTCGCCCTGGTCAGCGTGACCGACTCGGGGCGGGGGATTCCGAGGGAGGACCTCGAGCGCGTGTTCGAGCGGTTCTACCAGACGGGGACCACGCGGGAGGAAGCCCCGGAGGGGACCGGCATCGGGCTCGCGATCGTCCGCAACATCCTCCGCCTCCACGGGTGCGTGATCCACGCGACGAGCGAGGTCGGCCGCGGCTCGACCTTCTCGTTCACCCTCCCGCTCGCGGGAGAGCGGACCGAGGCGCGCGAAGCGCCCGCGCCGCCGGCTCCCGCGTCGCCGCCCCCGCCGCCCCCCGCTCGCGAGCCGCAAGCGGAGCGAGGGGCCGTGCGCGAGCGCCGACCGGAAGCCAAGCGCCCGCCCCAGGAAGACCGGCCGCGCCTCCGGATCATCCGCCGCGGAAGCTAGCGGCGCTGTCGCGCCGCCTCGAACAAGAGCACCGCCCCCGCGGCGTTGACCGACAGGCTCTCCACCCTCTTCGCCATCGGAATCGCGACACGCGCCCCGATCCTCGCGACGGCCGAGCGCGGAAGCCCGGCCCCCTCTCCACCGAGCAGGAGGGCGACCGGCGGCCGCCAGTCGAAGGCGTCGTAGGCGACCCCGTCGCGCGGCGCGGCGCCCACGATCCTGATCTCCAGCCCTCCGATCCGGTCGAGCGCCTCGTTGAGGTCCGCCTCGGCGGCGCGAAGCCTGAAGATCGCTCCCATGCTCGCCCGGACGGCCCTGGGATGCGTCAGCGACACTCCCCCCGCGACGGCGAGGAACCCGGTCGCGCCGGCGGCGTCCGCGGAGCGGAGAAGGGCGCCGAGGTTTCCCGGATCCTGGACGCCGCAGGCGACCAGGCACAGCGCCGGCGCGCCTCCCCCCGGGACCACCTCCCCCAGGGCCGGCGCGGCCCGCCGAACGATGACGGCAATCGGCTGCGGTGTCCGGGCGTCGGTCAGCGTCCGCAGCTCCTCGTCGGAGGTCTCGAGCGTGGCCACCCGGGCCGCCGCGATCCGCCGCGCCAGGTCCCGCCCCTCGATCGTCTCGAGCAGGCGGGGGGAGGCCACCGCCCCCTCGATCGCCGCGCCGGCGGCGAGCGCCTCCTGGGCGAGGTGGACCCCCTCCGCGACGAGCACCCCCTCGGCGTCGCGCAGGGCCCGGTCCCCCCGGAGGGCCTTGAGACGGCGCGCGAGCGGGTGGTTTCGCGAGGGCACGCGCCATCATCTCAGACCGTCACCGTCCCCACGCCGTATAATCCTTCGGTCGTCGAAGCCGAACGGATGGTCGCTGCGGCGCGACGGGCGAATGCCCCGAGCGCCGGGGAGGAAAGTCCGAACTCCAGAGGGCAGCGTGCTGGGTAATACCCAGGCCCGGTAACGGGACGGACAGTGCAACAGAGAGCAGACCGCCGGTCGCGTGCCTCGTCGCGGGCCACCTCGCGACGCGCCTCACGGCGCGACCGGTAAGGGTGAAACGGTGCGGTAAGAGCGCACCAGCGCCGGCGGCGACGCCGGCGGCTCGGCAAACCCCACGCGGAGCAAGACCAAATAGGGGAGCGTTCGAGGCTGGCCCGGCCGAAGCTCCCGGGTAGGTTGCTCGAGGACGGGGGTGACCCCGTCCCTAGAGGAATGACCGTCACCCTCCATCCAGGGGGACAGAATTCGGCTTATGGACGACTTCGACGACGCCCGTCTCCGCCGGACCTGGGTGGCCGGTTCCGGTGGAGTCGGATTTCCACGGTGGCCGCAAGCTTGTTGATGGTCGCGACCACCGGAATCCGGAAAAGCGTCGGGTCCTTATCGTTCGTGCCTCGCGCGGTGCAGGCGCCGAGCACGGCGGGAGCGACACCCGGCGCCAACGATGGATTGTTCACACCCGACGCTTTTCGAGCGCCGGAGCGCCCGGTTCCATCAACAAGCTTGCGGCCACCGTGGTGAGGGAGCTGCTGCGGCGAGGCGACCGCGTCGGGGTGGTCGCGCCGGGCTTCGCCCCCCAACCCGACGCGCTCGACGCCGGGCTCGCCGCCCTGAGGAAGCGGGGGTTTCAGGTCGAGGAGGGAACCCATCTCCGTGAGGTGGAGGGCTATCTCGCCGGGGACGATCGCGCTCGGGCGGCGGACCTGGACGCGGCGATCGCGAGCGAGAGCCTGAACGGGATCTGGTTCGCCCGCGGCGGCTACGGCACCGCGCGGCTCCTCGACCGGATCGATCTCCGGCGGCTCGCGCGGCGACCGAAGCTCCTGCTCGGCTACAGCGACGTGTCCGCGCTCGCCGCGGCGCTCCTCGCGCGCGCTCCCGCGCTGTGCCTCCATGCGCCGATGGTGACGGAGCTCTCGCGGCGGGAGGCGTTCCACGCCCCGTCGCTCGCCGCGATGCTCGCGGGGCGCACGGTCACGCGCAAGCTCGGCGCGCGGGACGTCCTGCGGAAGGGGCGGGCGCGCGGCCGCCTTATGGGCGGCAATCTCTGCGTGCTCACGCACCTCCTCGGAACGCCGTTCATGCCGTCGCTCCGCGGCGCGGTCCTCTTCCTGGAGGATGCGGGGGAGGAGGCGTACCGCGTCGACCGCATGCTGCAGCACCTTCGGATGTCGGGCGCTCTTCGCGGCGTCGCGGCGGTTCTCGTCGGCCAGCTCCTCGTGCCGGAGACGCGCCGCGCCTACCCGGGAGACCGGGACGTCGCCGACGTGCTCCGAGAGCATCTCCTCCCGCTGGACGTCCCCGTCGTCACGGGGCTCCCCGTCGGGCACGGGGCGGGGAAGTGGACGATCCCGATCGGCGGGCGCGCGACCGTCGATACGTCGCGGCGGGCGATCGCCTTCGACCCCGTGCCTCAGCCCGTCCCCGCGCGGCGCTAGTCCATGGAGCGGCGCGTCCGCATCGATCTCGCGTACGACGGCACCGCGTACGCGGGGTGGCAGGTCCAGCCCGGGCTCGCGACGGTCCAGGGAACGCTCGAGGGGGCCCTCGGCCGGCTCCACGGCGGCGCCGCCGTGCGCGCGCGCGGGGCGGGGCGGACCGATGCGGGGGTGCACGCTCGCGGACAGGCGGCCGACGCGGCCGTCGCGGTGCGCGCCGACGACGCCGCGCTGCTCGCCGCGCTGTCGGGCCTCCTCCCCGACGCGATCCGTCCGCGGCGCGTGCTCACGGTCGATCCGGGGTTCCACGCGCGGCGCCGGGCGCGCGCGAAGACCTACCGCTACCTCGTGGACACGTCGCCGCACGGCGACCCGTGGCTCGCGCGATTCGCGCTCGCGTCCCCCGGCGCGATGGACGAAGGCGCCGTGGACGAGGCGCTCGCGAAGCTCCCCGGCCGGCGCGACTGGTCCGGGTTCACCGGAGCGGCGTGCGAGGTGACCGACCGGGTCCGCACGATGACCGAGGCGCGCCGCGTCGTGACCCGCCCCGGGCTCGTCGCGTTCGTCTTCTCCGCCGACGGGTTCCTCACCCACATGGTGCGTAACCTCGTCGGGACGCTCCTCGACATCGGGCGCGGACGGTTCGCCCCCGACCTGGTGGACGAGGTCCTCGCGAGCGGCGACCGGACGCGCGCCGGGGCGACCGCGCCCGCGAAGGGGCTCGCGCTCCTGCGCGTGGCGTACGACGACGCCGACGGCGGAGACAGCGGGGATCCCGGGGACTCCGGGGCGCTCTGGTAACATGCCGCCGATGGCACGCGTCCTCGTCACCGGCGGCGCCGGGTACGTCGGAAGCCACGTTGTCCGCCGGCTCGTCGAGACCGGAAGCGAGGTGCTCGTCCTCGACGACCTCTCGTTCGGGCATCGCTCGGCGGTCTCGCGGGACCCCTTCGTCGAAGGGGACTTCGGCGACGCCGCGGTCCTCGACGGGATCTTCACGGATCGGGGGGTCGACTCGGTCGTGCACATGGCGGGGAGCTGCCTCGTCGGCGAGTCGATGGCCGAGCCGGCGAACTACTACTCCAACAACGTGACGAAGACGCTCACCCTCCTCGACGCCATGCGGCGGCACGGCGTCCCGGTCATTGTGTTCTCGTCGAGCGCCGCGGTCTACGGCGAGCCGCAGGACGTGCCGATCCGCGAGGAGCATCCCTGCAACCCCTCGAACCCCTACGGCGAGACCAAGCTGGCCGTCGAGCGGATCCTCGGCTGGTATCGCCGCGCCTACGGGATCCGCTACGCCGCGCTCCGCTACTTCAACGCCGCCGGCGCGCACGAGAGCGGGGAGATCGGGGAAGACCACGGCGCGCGCGAGTCGCACCTGATCCCGAGGCTCCTGCGCTCGATTCTCGACGGCGGGCCCCCGACGCCGATCATGGGGGAGGACTATCCGACGAGCGACGGCACCTGCATCCGCGACTACGTGCACGTGATGGACCTCGCCGACGCGCACGTCGCCGCGCTCGGGTCGCTCGCGCGCGGCACGCTGGAGGCGGGCTCGTTCAACCTCGGGAACGGCGAGGGGTTCTCCGTGCGCGAGGTCGTCGCCACCGTCGCGAAGGTCACGGGGTCGATGCCGCCGACCGAGCGCGCCCCGCGCCGGCCGGGGGACCCTCCGATTCTCGTCGCCTCGGCGGAGCGCGCCGTCCGCCGGCTGGACTGGACGCGCAAGCGGCCCTCTCTCGAGACGATCGTGCAGAGCGCATGGACCTGGCACAGCCGCCATCCGAAGGGGTACAAGGACCGCTAGGAACGGCTGTTGCTCCCCCTCGGGATCAGGCATTAAGATTCACCCGCGCTTCAACTTCTTTTTCCACGGCGAGGGCGGATGGCGGACCCGGTTCGAACGACGTCGACCGGCAGCGAAGAAGCGGACGAGCTGCACAAGCGGCTCGACCCCGAGCGAATCCCCCGCCACGTCGCCGTGATCATGGACGGGAACGGCCGCTGGGCGCGCAAGCGCCGGCTCCCGCGGGTCGCCGGGCATCGCGCGGGGATCGACGCGGTCCGCGAGCTGGTCGAGACCTGCGGGCGCCTCGACGTCTCCGTCCTCACCGTGTACGCGTTCTCCAAGGAGAACTGGAAGCGCCCCAAGGCCGAGATCGACTTCCTGATGGACCTCCTCCGGGAGTACATCCGGAAGGAGCTGGACGAGCTCCACGCCAACGGGGTGCGGGTCCAGGTCGTCGGGCGGGCCCACGAGCTGCCGCTGATCGTGCAGGACGAGCTGTCCCGCGCGATCGATTCGACCCGGGAGAACACCGGGCTCGTCTTCAACATCGCCCTCTCCTACGGCGGACGGGCCGAGATCGTGGACGCCTGCCGCGAGCTGATCCGGGACGGCGTGCGGCCGGAGGAGATCGACGAGGCGAGCTTCGCGCGCCGCCTCTACACGGCGGACCAGCCGGACCCCGATCTCGTCATCCGCACCGGCGGCGAGATGCGCGTGTCGAACTTCCTCCTGTGGCAGATCGCCTACGCCGAGCTCGTGGTCAGCGACGTGCTCTGGCCGGACTTCAGGAAACGCGATCTCTTCCGGGCGCTCCTGGAGTATCAGCGCCGTGAACGCCGCTTCGGCGGGTTGTCGCCGCGCGAAGCGGTCGAGGGCTCCCCCGCGCTCGTGCAGGGATGAAGCGGATCGTCACCGCGGCGATCCTGGGCCTGCCCGCCTGGTACGTCTGCAAGCGAGCGCCGTTCCCCCTGTTCGTGGTGGCGGTCCTCGTCGTCGCCTCGATGGCGGCCTGGGAGTGCGCCGGGATCCTCGAGCGGCGCGGCTGGCGTCCCTTCCCGCTCCTCGCCGTCGCGGGGTGCGTCGCGCTCGTCTGGGGGTTCGCGGGGCTGCCCCCCCGGCTCGGAGCGATCTCGGCCCTGACCGCGCTCGCGCTCGCCGCCCCGGCGCTCGCGATGCTGCGGCGCGACGAGCCCGCCGCGATGCTCGACGCCGCGGTCGGATCGACCTTCCCGGTCCTCTTCGTCGGCCTCCCGCTCGCGTTCACGGTCGCGCTCCGCGCCGTCCCGGGGGAGGACGGTCCCGATCTCCTCCTGCTCGCCCTCCTGTGCGTCGTGTTCGCGGACACGGCGGCCTATTACGTCGGCTCGGCGCTCGGGTCCCATCCGATGGCTCCGACGATCTCGCCGAAGAAGAGCTGGGAGGGGGCGGCCGGGGGGATCGGCGGCGGGATCGTCGCCGGGCTGCTCGCCCACTTCTGGTTCTTCCAGCGCCTCCCCCTCGTGCACGCGGTGGTGCTCGGCGCGGTCCTCGCCGTCGCCGGGATGGCCGGGGACCTGGCGGAAAGCATGCTGAAGCGCGCCGGGAGCGTGAAGGACTCCTCGACTCTCCTACCGGGGCACGGCGGGCTGCTCGACCGGGTGGACAGCCTGCTGGTCGCGGCCCCCATCCTCTACTATTACTGGCGGGTGCTCCTGGCCGGGACTTTATAGATGAAGCGACTCTCCCTCCTCGGCTCGACCGGCTCGATCGGGAGATCGACCCTCGACGTGGTCGATGCCCATCCGGACGAGCTGCGCGTCGCGGCGCTGGCCGGCGGCCGGAACGTGGAACGGCTCGCCTCTCAGGCGGCGAAGCACCGGCCCGAGCTGGTCGCGGTCGCCGACGAGGCCGCGGGCCGCGCGCTCGCGCAGCGCGTGCCGAAGGGGACGCGCGTCGTCCACGGCCGCGACGGGTTGATCGAGGCCGCCCGCCTCGCCGGCGCCGACATGGTCGTGTGCGGCCTCGTCGGCGCGGTCGGAATCGAGCCGACCTACGCCGCGGTGGACGCAGGCAAGGACATCGCGCTCGCCAACAAAGAGGCGCTCGTCGCGGCCGGCGCGTTCGTCATCCGCCGCGCCGCCGAGACCGGCGCCGCGATCCTCCCGGTCGACAGCGAGCACAACGCGCTGCACCAGTGCCTCCGAGGCGAGGACCCGGCCGAGGTCGCGGCGATCTGGCTCACCGCCTCCGGCGGGCCGTTCCGCACCTGGTCGCGCGAGGCGATGGCGGCGGCGACCCCCGAGCAGGCGCTCGCGCATCCGACCTGGACGATGGGGCGGAAGATCACGATCGACTCCGCGACCCTGATGAACAAGGGGCTCGAGGTGATCGAGGCGCGATGGCTCTTCGGCGTCGGCCCCGACCGCATCCGGGTCGTCGTGCACCCCGGGAGCGTGGTGCACGCGCTCGTCGAGCTGGTCGACGGGTCGTGGAAGGCGCAGCTCGGAGCGGCGGACATGCGCCACCCGATCCAGTACGCGCTGACCTATCCCCGGCGCCTCCCCGCCCCGGTCGCTCGGTTCGACCCGGCGCGGGTCGCGCCGCTCGCGTTCGAGCCGGTGGACGCCGATCGCTTCCCGTGCGTCGGTCTCGCGTACGAGGCGCTGGAGCACGGCGGGGCGGCGCCGGCCGTCCTCAACGCCGCGAACGAGGTCGCGGTCGAGGCGTTCCTCGCGGGCCGCGCCGGCTTCTTCGACATCCCGGCCGCCGTCCGCGCGGCGCTCGACCGCCACGCCGGCCTGCCCGCGGGCACCCTGGACGATATCCTCGCCGCCGACAGGCTCGCGCGCGCCTCGGCGTCGGAGGCCCTCGCGATCGGAGTCAAGCCGTGAGTCAAGCGCTGCAGCTCATCGAGACGATCCTCTCGTTCATCGTCGTGCTCGGGATCCTCGTCTTCGTCCACGAGTTCGGCCACTTCATCATTGCGAAGGGGTTCCGGATCGGAGTCCCGGTCTTTTCGCTCGGGTTCGGCCCCAGGCTGTGGGGCTTCCGCCGCAGGGAGACCGACTACCGCGTGTCCGCGGTCCCGCTCGGCGGGTACGTGCGGATGGCGGGGGACGAGTCCGACGAGTCGCGGACCGGCGGGCCCGAGGAGTTCCTCTCGCGCCCGCGGTGGCAGCGGTTCCTGGTGTTCGTCGCGGGGGCGACGTTCAACATCATCCTCGCGATCGCGGTGATGACCGGCGTGTTCACGATCTGGGGGCGCGACGTCGTCGTCCGCCCCGAGACCTATCCGACGGTCGTGGACGTGGTCGAAGGGTCGGACGCCGCCGGGGCCGGCATCCGTGCGGGGGACCGGGTCGTCAGCATCGCGGGGCGCGACGCGCGCGACCAGGAGACCGAGGTCGACGAGATCGTGCTCTCGCCGGACCAGACCAAGCCGGTGTTGATCGAGCGTGAGGGTGTGCGGTCCACGCTGAGCATGAGGACCGGGCAAGATCCCGTCTACCACCTCGGCTCCCCCGGATGGAGGCTGGCGCAGGAGAACGGCCAGCCGCCGTCGGTGGACATGGTGCTCGGCGGCTCCCCGGCCGACGCGGCGGGGCTGAAGCGCGGAGACCGGATCGCGGCGATCGACGGCCACGCGCCGCAGGGGGAGCGCGAGCTCCGCGTGATGCTCGAGCAGAGCGCCGGGCGCGTCGTCACGCTGTCCGTGCTTCGCGAGGGGGTCGCGATGGCGATCCCGGTCACGCCGAAGGACGAGGGGGGACGCGGGAAGATCGGCGTCCTGTTCTCCGATGGGAACCGCGTGCACAAGGACCTGGCGTTCGGCGCCGCGCTGGCCGCGTCGCTCGATTACAACGCGGAGATCACGCGGAGCGTCTTCCAGACGCTGCAGCGCCTGATCCAGCGCAAGATCGGGATGCGCGCCTTCTCGGGCCCGATCGAGATCGCGCGGGTCTCGCGGGAAGCCGTGCGCGGCGCGGAGTCCTTCCTCACGTTCCTCGCGCTCATCAGCCTCCAGCTCGGGATCTTGAACCTCCTGCCGATCCCGGTGCTCGACGGCGGGCACATCCTGATCCTCGGTTTCGAGGGGCTCTTCCGGCGCGACTTCTCGGAGAAGCTGAAGGAGCGGGTCATGACCGCGGGGTTCGTGTTCCTGCTCGCGTTCTTCGCGGTGGTGATCTTCTACGACATCCTCAAGGCGAGGATGTAGCGGACGGGCCCTCGTGCGCGAGGTCCTCGAAGCGTTCCTCGACGAGATCCGCGCCGGGCGGCGGGGCGTGCTCGCCACCATCGTCCGGGCCTCCGGCTCGACCCCGCGCACGGTCGGCGCCCGGATGCTCGTCCGGGCCGACGGGTCGGCCGAGGGAACGATCGGCGGCGGGGCGTTCGAGGCGATGGTCGCGGCCGACGCGCGCGCGATGCTGGCGAAGCCCGATCCGGCCCCCGAGGTCCGCCGCTACGCCTTCACGGAGAGCGGCGATCACGCCCTCGGGATGGCCTGCGGGGGGACCGCCGAGGTGCTGCTCGAGGTCGGGGGCCGCGGCCCCCGGCTGATCGTCTTCGGCGCCGGGCACGTCGGCCTCGCGGTCGCGAGGCTCGCCGCCACGGTCGGGTTCGCCCCGGAGATCGTGGACGACCGTCCGGAGTTCTGCGCGGCCGCGCGCGAGGCGGGGGTCGGACGCGTCTTCGAGTGCGACGCCGAGCTCGCCTCGGGGCTTCCGCCGATCGACGCCGACTGCTACGTCGCTGTGCTCACGCGCTGCCATCGCACCGACCGGCTCGCGCTCGCACGCGTGATCGGCGTCCCTACCCGCTACCTCGGGCTGATCGGGAGCCGGAGGAAGCGCGCCGTGATCTTCCGCGAGCTCACGGAGCAGGGGGCCGCGACCGCCGCCGACCTCGAGCGCGTGCGCTGCCCGATCGGCCTTCCCCTCGGCGGCGAGACCCCCGAGGAGATCGCCGTGTCGATCGTCGCGGAGCTCCTCCAGATCCGGCACGCCTAGCGGGCGTTCCGATCGGCGGACGATCGGACACCCCGCGGACGCCGAAACGGCGCCGGGACGCCCTCGCCTCGCGGGCACGCGTGTTGCCCTGGATCGCGGACGCCGCGCGCTCCTGCGCGGCCCAACATCCGGAGGGAACCCATGCTCGTCCGCTCACGACTCGTCGTCCCGCTCGCGCTCGCCGCGGCTCTCGTCCTCGCCGCGGCGCCTCCCGCGGCCGCCGCGCCGGCCTCCTCCTCCAAGCCCGCCTCCGCCGACGTCCGGCCGGTGGACATCAACGCGGCGGGGGCCGCCGAGCTCCAGTCGGTCCCCGGGATCGGCAAGGCGCTCGCCGAGCGCATCCTCGCCTTCCGCGAGAAGAACGGCGCGTTCGGGAGCGTGGACGATCTCCTGAAGGTCCAGGGGATCGGCGAGAAGTCGCTCCAGAAGCTCCGCCCCTACCTCACGGTCACCAAGGCGAAGTGAGCCTGCCGTGGCGGCGTCCAAGGGGTACACGCTCGTCGAGCTCCTGGCCGTGCTCGCGGTCGTGGCGATCGCCGTCGCGGTCGCGCTTCCGGCCGCGGCGACGCTCCGCGAGGCGGGGCGCGCCGCGGCCGGCGCGCGCACGATGGCGACGGTCCTGTCGGCGCAGCGGTGGAAGGGGATCGCCGGTCACCGCACCCGCGGACTGCAGTTCCGGCGGACGGGCGCCGGCTGGAGCTGGCGCGAGGTCGCCGACGGGAACGGCAACGGGCTGCGCAGCGCTGAGATCGCCTCGGGCGTCGATGCGGTGCTCGGCCCCGACGCGCGGCTGGAGCAGCAGGTGGAGTTCGTGACGCTCGGCTTCCCGCCGGGCGGCCCGTTCCCGGAGGCGCCCCCCGGACGTCAGATGCTCGCGGCGGGGGACGACCCGGTGCGCTTCGGTCGCTCGAGCCTCATCTCGTTCAGCCCGGTCGGGAGCGCCTCGAGCGGCACGCTCTACGTCACCGACGGCCGCGCCGGTCTCTACGCCGTGGTCCTGTTCGGCCCGACGGCGCGGCTCAGGGTCTGGCGGTGGAGGCCCGAGGAGCGGCGATGGACGCTGTAGGCGAGCAGGGCGCCCGCCGCGTCCGCGCCTTCCGCGCGACCGATCAGTTCGCGCTCGCCGTGTGGCAGGCGGTCCGCGGCTTCGCGCGTCCCGAAGGGGAGAGCCTCGCGCGCGAGATCCGGACCGCGATCGCGCGCAGCGGCGGCGCCCTCGTGGCGGCGGCCTCGGCCCCGGAGGGGGACGCCCGGGGGCGGCGCGCGCTCGAGGACGCGCACCAGGGCCTGCTCGAGATCCGCTACTTCCTGTACCTCGCGCGGCGCCTGGGCTGCCTCGATCTGAAGGCGTACAAGCAGCTCGCGGCGCTCCAGGAGGCGGCGCTCCGCGAGCTGGCCCAGCTCCTCGGCTAGGTGGTAGCCTACGCGCCCTATGGCGCGCGCTCTCCTCGCGGTCGCCTTGGCCGTACATCTCGTCGGAATCGCGCTCGCCGCCGTCGGCGAGCTGCGTCATCGAGAAGCCGTCGCGCGGGCGGGGGCGCTCGCGCTCGCGGCCGCGTGGCTGCTCGAGCTCGCGACGCTCACCGCGATCGGACTCGCCGCGTCGGCGTTTCCCCTCCGCACCGGGCCGGAGTACCTGCTCGTGCTCGGCTGGTTCGTCCTCACGCTGCACCTCGCGCTCTGGTACCGCTCGCGCGTGCGTGCCGCCGCCCTCGTTCTGCCGCCGGTCGCGGCGCTGATGGTCCTCGCCGGCTTCCTCCTCGCCGACCCTCCGTCGCGCACCTCGCCGCTGACGACCCAGGGATGGTTCGTCTTCCACACGTCGATCGCGACCGCGGGGGTCGCCGCGCTCGCGGTGTCGTTCGCGATGAGTCTGCTCTTCCTCGTCAAGGAGCGGGCGCTCAAGACCAAGCGGTCGCTCCGCGTGCTGACCGCGCTCCCGACGCTGGAGGCGCTCGACCGCATCGGGTTCCAGGCGCTCCTCTACGGCTTTCCGCTCCTGACGCTCGGCATCGCGACCGGGATGGTCTACAGCGCGACCGTGCACGACCACATCTGGATCTGGGGGGCCAAGGAGATCTTCCCCGTCATCGCGTGGGCGGTGTTCGCGGGGCTGCTCTGGGCCCGATTCGCCCGCGGGGTCCGCGGCCGCCGCTCGGCGATCCTCGCCATCGCGGGGTTCGCCTTCGCGCTCCTGACCTTCGTCGGGATGGTCCGCTGATGCTCACGCTCGTCGGCATGAGCCACAAGAGCGCGCCCCTCGACCTCCGCGAGCGCGCCTGCTTCGCCGAGAACGCCGTCCCGGACGCCCTCGCGCGCCTGCTGGCCTCGACGACCGTCTCGGAGGCGATGATCCTCGCCACGTGCAACCGCGTGGAGATCCTCTGCCGGACCGCCGACGGCGGAGTCGCGGCCCCGGCCGTGACCGCGTTCCTCGCGCGGGAGCGCGGCATCGAGCTTCCGGTCCTCGAGCGGCACCTCTACGTGCGCGAGGGGCTCCACGCGGCGCGCCATCTGTACGCGGTGGCCTGCGGTCTCGACTCGATGATCCTCGGGGAGCCGCAGATCCTGGGACAGGTCAAGCGCGCGTACGCCGTCGCGCGGGGGTGCGGGGCGACCGGCGTCGTCCTCGACCGGCTGCTCCAGCACGGGATCGCCGCGGCCAAGCGCGTCCGCACCGCGACCGGGATCTCGCGACACGCCGTCTCGATCGCCTACGCCGCCGCCACGCTCGCGCGGACGATCTTCGACGACCTGAGCGGGCGCTCGGCGCTCGTGCTGGGCGCGGGGAAGATGACGGAGCTGGCCGCGCGGCATCTGGTCTCCCAGGGGGTCCGCGATCTCGTCGTGACCAACCGCACGTACAGCCGCGCCCTCCAGCTGGCGGAGGCGCTCGGCGGGACGTCCGTGGCGTGGGACACCTTCGGCGAGGAGCTGGCGCGCGTGGACATCGTGGTGACCGGCACCGCCGCCGCGCATCCGGTCGTCACGAGGGCGCAGGTCCGCGAGGCGGTGCGCGCGCGGCGCGGCCGCCCGCTGTTCATCGTCGACATCGCGGTGCCCCGCGACGTCGAGCCGGCGGTGGGGGAGCTGGACGGCGTCTACCTGTACGACGTGGACGACCTCCAGGGGGCGGTGGACGCCGCGATGGACGAGCGGCGCCGCGCGGCGGAGGAGGCGTGGAGGATGCTCGACGTCGAGGTCGTCGCGTTCGATCGCTGGCGCCAATCGGTGGACCTGGGGCCGACGATCGCCGCCCTCTCCGGCCGGCTGCACGCGCTCGGTGAGGACGAGCTCCGGCGCTTCGCGCGGCGTCTCGCCGGCCTCTCCCCCGAGCAGCAGGCGGTCGTTCGCGACCTGGCCCGCTCGCTGATCCAGAAGGTGCTCCACACCCCGATCGTCTCGCTGAAGTCCGCCGCGGTCCGCGGCGAAGCCTCGGCCCGCGCGGCGCTCTACCGCGAGATCTTCGGGCTCGACGATCCCCGCCCGGACGCGGAGGGCTCGGGGACCGGGCCGACCCACGCGATCCAGGGCGGCAAGGACGACTGACCCGTGAGGCTCCGTCTCGGATCGCGCGGCTCACCGCTCGCCCTCTGGCAATCGCGCCACGTCGCCGAGCGCCTCGAGACGCGCTGGCCCGGGCTTTCGATCGCGATCGAGATCATCAAGACCGAAGGGGACATGCACCTCTCGCTCTCCCCGGCCGAGGGGGGCGGGAAGGGGATCTTCGTCAAGGAGATCGAGGACGCCCTCCTCGCCGGGAGGATCGACCTCGCGGTGCACAGCCTCAAGGATCTGCCGACCGCCTCCCCGGTCGGGCTCTCGATCGCCGCGATCCCCGTCCGCCACGACCCGCGGGACGCGCTCGTCTCGCCCGCGGCGCGCCGGGTCGAGGATCTCCCCGCCGCCGCCGTCGTGGCGACCGGGAGCCCGCGGCGCCGGTGCCAGGTCCTGCACGTGCGTCCCGACCTCGCGTTCACGGCGGTGCGGGGGAACGTGGACACGCGACTGCGCAAGCTCTCCGAGGGGAGGTTCGACGCGCTCGTGCTCGCGGTCGCCGGCCTCGAGCGCCTCGGCCTCGACGCGCCGTACGCGCCGATCCCGACGGACGTCTGCCTGCCCGCGCCGGGGCAAGGGGCGCTCGCGATCCAGGCGCGCGCGGACGACGCCGCCACGCGCGCGAAGGTCGTGCCCCTCGACGATCCGAGCGCCTCCGCCGAGGTCGCCGCGGAGCGCGCCTTCCTCGCGGAGCTGGAGGCGGGATGCCTCGCGCCGGCGGCTGCGCTCGGCCGGACCGAGGGCGCGTCGCTCGCGCTCGAGGGGATGATCGGAGACCCCGACGGACGCTCGATCGTCCGCGGTCTCGAGCGCGGCGAGCGTCGCGAAGCCGAGACGCTCGGCCGGCGCCTCGCGCGGCGGCTGCTCGCGGCCGATGGCCGGCGATGAGGATCCTCGTCACCCGGCCGCCGGGCGCCTGGCCCGGGCTCGCCGCGCGCTTCCCGGAGTCCCGGGTCGCGATCACGATGGCCCCGACCACGATCCAGGTCGAGCCGCAGGACCCGGTCCCGGGGGACGAGGCGATCGCGCGGCTCGACAGCTACGACTGGCTGGTCGTCACGAGCGGGCAAGGGGTGCGCGCCCTGGTGCTCAAGCTCGCCGCGCGGGACCGCACGCGCCTCCCCGCGAGGATGCGCGTGGCCGCGGTCGGCTCCGCGACGGCGCGCGCACTCGAGGGGATGGGGGCGCACGTCGAGCTCACGGCGTCGGATCAGCGCGCGGAGGGGCTCGCGAGCGAGATGCGCGACCGCCTCCGCCCGGCCTCGCGCGTCGTGCTCGTGCGTCCCGAGGGGCCCGCCGGCCTGCTCGCGGCCTCCCTGCGCGCGGCGGGGGCGCACGTGGACGAGGCCCCTCTCTACCGCACCGTCGCCGCGCCGAACGCCCACGCGCTCGCGCGAGCCGTCCTCTCGGGGGCCTACGACGCGGTCGTCTTCACGGCTCCGTCCGCCCTGCAGCTCTGGCTGGAGGCCGCGGGCCCGGACCGCGCCGCGCTGGCGGAGGCGCTCGCGCGCATGGCGCGGGTCGCGATCGGGCCGACGACCGCGGCGCACCTCCAGGCCCACGGACTTTCCGCGGACGCGGTCGCGGCCGCTCCCACGGAGGAGGCGGTGGGCGACGCGATCGCGCGCGTCCTCGCGCGCGCGACCTGGTAAGATGCCGCGCTTCGCGAGGAGCCCCCGTTGGACGATCGCGCGCTCAAGACCACGCCCCTGAACCGCGCGCACCGCGCGGCCGGAGCGCGCATGGTGGCGTTCGCGGGCTGGGACATGCCGGTGCAGTACACCGGCGTGCTCGACGAGCACATGGCGGTCCGCACGCAAGCCGGGCTCTTCGACGTCAGCCACATGGGGGAGATCGAGGTGCGGGGAGCCGAGGCGGAGGCGCTCCTCCAGCACGTGACCTCGAACGACGTCTCGAGGCTCGCCTCCGGACGGATCCAGTACACGGCGCTCACGACACCGGAGGGGACCTTCGTCGACGACCTGCTCGTCTACGAGCGCGGGGACGCCGACTACCTCCTCGTCGTCAACGCCGGCAACGCCGCGAAGGACTTCGACTGGCTGCGCTACCACGCGAAGGGGTTCGAGGTCCGCGTCGAGAACGTGTCCGACGCGTACTTCCAGATCGCGCTCCAGGGACCGAAGGCGGAAGCGATCCTGAAGCCGTTGACGAAGGCGGCGCTCCCCGGGATCAAGTACTACGCGTTCGAGCGGGCCGACGTCTCCGGAGTGCCGTGCCTCGTCTCCCGGACCGGGTACACCGGAGAGGACGGGTTCGAGATCTACGGACCGGCCGAGGCGGCGGAGAAGGTCTGGTACGCGCTCCTCGGGAGCGGCGCCCCGCACGGGCTCGTCCCCGCCGGCCTCGCGGCGCGGGACACGCTGCGCCTCGAGGCGAAGATGGCGCTCTACGGGAACGACATCGACGAGACGACGAGCGTGCTCGAGGCCGACCTCGGCTGGATCCTGAAGCTCGAGAAGGGGGAGTTCCTCGGGCGCGAGGCGCTCGTGCGCCAGAAGGGCGAGGGGCTCGCGCGCAAGCTCGTGGGGTTCGAGACAGAAGGGCGCGCGGTCGCGCGCCACGGGTACCCGGTCCTCCACGAGGGGAGCCCGGTCGGGAGCGTCACCAGCGGGACCTTCTCCCCGTACCTGAAGAAGAACATCGGGCTCGCCTATCTGCCGCTCGCCCTCGCGACGCCGGGGACGCGCTTCGCGATCGAGATCCGCGGACGCGCCGAGCCCGCGGTCGTCGTCCCGACGCCGTTCTACAAGCGCGCCCGCTAGACGGAGGCCCAGGATGAGCCCGAGCGACCTGCGTTACACGAAGGAGCACGAGTGGGTGGCGGTGGACGGCGCCGCCGCGACGATCGGGATCACCGACTTCGCGCAGGCGGAGCTCGGGGACATCGTCTACGTCGAGCTCCCCGAGGTCGGGCGGAAGGTGGCCGCCGGCGACGTGCTCGGCACGATCGAGTCGGTCAAGGCGGTGTCGGAGATCTACGCGCCGGTGTCGGGCACCGTGTCCGAGATCAACGCGTCGCTCGCCCAGAAGCCGGAGACGATCAACACCGACGCGCAGGGCGCCGGGTGGATCTGCAAGATCGCGCTCGCCGATCCCCGCGAGGCGGCTTCGTTGATGGACGCCGCGGCCTACCGCGCCCTCACCGGGGGCTAGCTCTCCGCGTACGCCTCGAGGGGCGGGCACTCGCAGACCAGGTTCCGGTCGCCGTAGGCGTTGTCCACGCGCGCGGACGCCGGCCAGAACTTGTGCGCGCGGGTCGCCTCGGTCGGGAAGGCGGCGCGGGCGCGCGAGTAGGGGCGGTCCCACGCGTCGGCGGTCAGCGCCTCCGCGGTGTGCGGGGCCATCTTCAGGAGGTTGACGGCCCGGTCGGCGCGCCCCTCCTCGACCTCGCGCGCCTCCGCGCGGATCGCGATCATCGCGTCGCAGAACCGGTCGAGCTCCTCCTTGGACTCGCTCTCGGTCGGCTCGATCATCAGCGTTCCGGCGACCGGCCAGGACATCGTCGGCGCATGGAACCCGTAGTCGATCAGCCGCTTCGCGACGTCGTCCACGTCGATGCCGGCGGCCCGGAGCGGCCGGACGTCCACGATGCACTCGTGCGCGACGAAGCCGTCCCGTCCCTTGTAGACGAGCGGGAAGTGCGGGGCGAGGCGCCGGGCGACGTAGTTGGCGTTGAGGATCGCGACCTGCGTGGCGCGGCGGAGCCCCGAGGCCCCCATCATCGCGATGTAGGCCCAGCTGATCGGGAGGATGCTCCCGCTCCCCCAGGGCGCGGCGGCGATCGGGCCGATCCCCGACTCCCCGCCGACCTCCGCGAACGGATGCCGCGGCAGGAACGGGGCGAGGTGCGCCGCGACCCCGATCGGGCCCATGCCGGGGCCCCCTCCGCCGTGCGGGATGCAGAAGGTCTTGTGAAGGTTGAGATGGCAGACGTCGGCCCCGAGGTCCCCGGGGCGGCAGAGCCCGACGAGCGCGTTCATGTTCGCCCCGTCGAGATAGACGAGCCCGCCCCGAGCGTGGACCGCGGCGCAGATCTCGCGGATCCCCTCCTCGAACACGCCGTGCGTCGAGGGGTAGGTGATCATCAGCGCCGCGAGCCGGCTCGCGTGCTCCTCGGCCTTCTTCTTGAGGTCGGCGAGCTCCACGTTCCCCTGCGCGTCGCAGGCGACGACGACGACCCGCATCCCCGCCATGGTCGCGCTCGCGGGGTTCGTGCCGTGGGCCGAGATCGGGATCAGGCAGACGTCCCGGTCCGGCTCCCCCCGCGCGCGGTGGTACGCCCGGATGACCAGGAGTCCGGCGTACTCCCCCTGCGAGCCGGCGTTGGGCATCAAGGAGACCGCCGGGAACCCGGTGATCTCGGCGAGCTGCCGGGCGAGGGACGCCGTCAGCTCGGCGTACCCTTCCGTCTGACCGGACGGTGCGAACGGGTGGATGTCCGCGAACCCCGGGTACGAGATCGGGAGCATCTCCGCGGCCGCGTTGAGCTTCATGGTGCAGGAGCCCAGGGGGATCATCGAGGTGGTCAGCGACAGGTCGCGCGATTCGAGCCGCTTGAGGTAGCGGAGCATCTCGGTCTCGGAGCGATGGGCGTGGAAGACCGGGTGCGGCAGGATCTCGCCGGCGCGCGCGTGGGGGTCCGGGTACGCGTCGTCCAGCTGCTCGGGCAGCGCGTCCGGCGCGACGCCGAACGCCCGGACGAGATCCCCGAGGTCGGCGTCGCCGACGGTCTCGTCGAGAGCGATGCCGACGTCGCCGTCGCCGTAGACGCGCAGGTTGATCCCGGCCGCGCACGCGGCGTCGAGGACCGCCGCCGCTCCCGTCGACGGCGTGATCTTGAGCGTGTCGAACACGCTCTGCGCCCGCAGCCGGTGGCCCCCGGCGCGCAGCGCGTGCGCGAGGCGCAGCGTCTGGCGGCGGACGCGGCGCGCGATCGCGATCAGCCCTTCGGGGCCGTGGTAGACGGCGTACATCGAGGCCATGACCGCGAGGAGGACCTGCGCGGTGCAGATGTTGCTGGTCGCGCGGTCGCGCCGGATGTGCTGCTCGCGGGTCTGGAGCGCGAGGCGCAGGGCCGGACGGCCCGCGGCGTCGCGGGAGACCCCGACGAGGCGCCCCGGGAGCTGGCGCTTGTGCTCGTCCCGCACCGCCATGTAGGCGGCGTGCGGCCCGCCGAACCCCATCGGGACCCCGAACCGCTGCGTGCTGCCGACCGCCACGTCCGCGCCGAATTCGGACGGCGGCCGGAGGATCGTCAGCGCGAGCGGGTCGGCCGCGACGACGAGCAGCGCGCCGGCCTCGCGCGCGCGGCGGCCGAACGCCGCGTAGTCGAGGACCTCGCCGTCGCTCGCGGGGTACTGCACGAGCGCGCCGAACGTGGGCGTGGAGAAGTCCCATCGCTCGTGATCGCCGACCGCGACCGAGAGTCCCAGAGGCTCCGCGCGTGTCCGCACGACCGCGATCGTCTGCGGGTGGCAGCGCTCGGAGACGAAGAAGCAGCGGCCCGCCGCGCCCCCGTCGCTCACGCGCGCGCAGAGCGTCATCGCCTCAGCGGCTGCGGTCGCCTCGTCGAGCAGGGACGCGTTCGCGACCGGAAGCCCGGTGAGCGAGATGATCAGCGTCTGGAAGTTGAGGAGCGCCTCGAGCCGTCCCTGCGCGATCTCCGGCTGGTAAGGCGTGTACTGCGTGTACCAGCCCGGGTTCTCGAGGACGTTCCGGCGGAGCACCGCGGGGACGACCGTCCCGTGGTAGCCGAGGCCGATGTACGAGCGGAAGGCCCGGTTGCGGCCGGCCATTCGCGC
>Ga0075418_10000815_pt1 | contig 33860 bp, 31 predicted proteins | sample SoiMetdeltSBSDD2_FD_81776 | JGI IMG/M metagenome (GOLD analysis project Ga0075418, IMG submission 81776) | Bulk soil microbial communities from a Populus tree surrounding site in Tennessee, USA - Soil MetaG P. deltoides SBSDD2 | ecosystem: Environmental > Terrestrial > Soil > Tree plantation... | reverse complement strand
GTACTCGTCGCTGAAGTTCGCGCTGTTCTTCCTCGCCGAGTACATCAACATGGTGACTGTCTCCGCGATCGCGACGACGCTTTTCCTCGGCGGGTGGCGGGCGCCGTGGCCGCTCACCCTGCTCGGGACGTGGGTCAACGAGGGCTGGTGGCCGTTGCTGTGGTTCACCATCAAGGTGCTGATCGCGTTGTTCGTCTTCGTGTGGCTGCGCGGCACCCTGCCCCGGCTGCGCTACGACCAGTTCATGCGCTTCGGCTGGAAGGTGCTGATCCCGGCGAACCTGGTGTGGATCCTCGTCCTCGCCGGCGTGAAGACCTGGCAGAACGAGAACCCGAACATGTCGACCGGGCAGCTGATCATCTGGGCCGGAGCCACTTTGGCCGTCATCGTCCTGGCCGTCGCGGTGTGGCCGAGCAAGAAGGAGTTGCCCAAGCCGACCCTGGAGGAGCAGGTCGCCTCGCGGCCCGAGGGCAGCTTCCCGCTACCGCCGCTGGACCTGCAGGTCCCGGTCAGCCCGCGCGCCAAGCGCATCACTGCGGATAGAGAGGTTGTGTGACCATGCTCGACGCGGTCAAGGGCTTCGGCGTGACGTTCTCGCACATGTTCAAGAAGACCGTCACCACCAAGTACCCCGAGGTTCCCGACCCGGTGGCCCCGCGCTACCACGGCCGGCACATCCTCAACCGCCACCCGGACGGGTTGGAGAAGTGCATCGGTTGCGAGCTGTGCGCCTGGGCGTGCCCGGCCGACGCCATCTATGTCGAGGGCGGTGACAACACCGAGGAGCAAAGGTTCTCGCCGGGCGAGCGCTACGCCACCGTGTACCAGATCAACTACGCCCGCTGCATCTTCTGCGGGCTGTGCATAGAGGCCTGCCCGACCCGTTCGCTGACCATGAGCAACGAGTACGAGCTGGCTCGGGACAACCGCAAGGACCTCATCTTCACCAAGGAGATGCTGATGGCGCCGCTGCTTCCGGGCATGGAGCAGCCGCCACACGCGATGCGCCTTGGCGACACCGACAAGGACTACTACCTGGGCGCGCTGACCAACCCGGGTACCTCGGCGGGAGCGGAGACCAAGTCGTGAATGCCGTATCGACTGGCGAGGTTGTCACCTTCTTCCTGCTCGCGCCGATATCGGTGATCGGCGGGCTCGGGATGGTGATGGCCCGCAACGCCGTCCACTCCGCTCTGTGGCTGGTGCTGACGATGCTGAGCCTGGGCGTGTTCTACATAGTGCAGGCCGGGCCGTTCATCGGCATGGTGCAGATCATCGTCTATACCGGCGCCATCATGATGCTGTTCCTGTTCGTGCTCATGCTTGTGGGCCGCGACGCCTCCGACTCGGTGATCGAAACCTTGCGGGGGCAGAAGGTCGCGGCGATCGTGCTCGGCGTGGGCCTGGCCGGCCTGCTCGGCACCGGCGTGCACCGGGCCACGCGGGGCCTGCCGGTGGCGGGTCTGGAGACGGCGAACGCCAAGGGCAATGTGCAGGGCCTGGCCGCGCTGATCTTCACCAAGTACGTCTTCGCCTTCGAGGTCACCAGCGCCCTGCTGATCACCGCCGCGGTGGGCGCGATGATCCTGGCGCATGTGGAGAAGCGCCGGACCGAGCGGATCGGCCAGGCGGCCCGGATGCGCGAACGCTTCCTGCCCGGTAACTACCCCGGCCCCAAGGCCGGCCCGGGCGTCTTCGCCACCTCCGACTCCGTCGCCACCCCGGCGAAGCTGCCCGACGGCAGCCCATCGCAGCGCAGCATCTCGCCGATCCTGCCGACCCGCGAGCTCACCGCCGCCGAGAAGGCCAACAAGCAGACGGAAGGGCGATAAAAAGCCATGACACCTATGTGGTACATCGTGCTTGCCGCTGTGCTTTTCACCATCGGCGCGGTCGGGGTGCTGATCCGCCGCAACGCCATCGTGCTGTTCATGTGTATCGAGCTGATGCTCAACGCCTCCAACCTCGCGCTGGTCACCTTCAGCCGGATCAACGGCGGCCTCGACGGGCAGATCATGGCGTTTTTCGCCATGGTCGTCGCCGCGGCCGAGGTCGTGATCGGGCTGGCCATCATCATGCTGATCTTCCGGACTCGGCGCTCGGCGAGCGTCGACGACGCGAACCTGCTGAAGTACTGAGGGATCGCCGATGCTTTCTCTACTCTGGTTGTTGATCGCGATCCCGCTCGCCAGCGGATTGCTCCTGCTGGTGCTGGGCCGGCGGGCCGACAAGTGGGGCCCCTGGCTGGGCGTGCTCGCCCCGTCTGCCTCGTTCGTGATGGGCCTGATCGCCTTCTTCCAGCTCGCGGACCGCTCCGACAAGGTGGTGGAGCAAAACCTGTATAGCTTCATCCCGGTCGGCGACCTGCAGGTCGACTTCGGCGTGATGTTCGACCCGCTGTCGGCGGTGTTCGTGCTGCTGATCACGGGCGTGGGTTCGCTGATCCATCTCTACGCCGTGGGCTATATGGCGGATGACGAGAAGCGGCGGGCCTTCTTCGGGTACTTCAACATCTTCATCGCGGCGATGCTGCTGCTGGTGCTAGGCAACAACTACGTCATGCTCTACCTCGGCTGGGAGGGCGTCGGTCTGGCGTCCTATCTGCTGATCGCGTTCTGGTACAACCGGCCGGCGGCGGCGACCGCGGGCAAGAAGGCGTTCATCATGAACCGGGTCGGCGACGTCGGCCTGGTGCTGGCGATCTTCCTGATCTTCGCCAAGCTCGGCACGGTCAACTACGTGCAGGTCTTCGCCGGAGTGGGCACGCTGACCTCCGGCACGATCCTGGTGCTGGGTCTGCTGCTCCTGCTCGGCGCGTGCGGCAAGTCCGGCCAGTTCCCGCTGCAGGCATGGTTGCCCGACGCGATGGAGGGCCCGACGCCCGTCTCCGCCCTGATCCATGCCGCGACGATGGTGACCGCTGGTGTGTACCTGATCGCCCGCTCCAACCCCATCTTCTCGGCGAACACCACGCTCCAGACGGTCGTGGTAAGCGTTGGCGCGCTTACGCTTCTGCTGGGCTGCGTCATCGGCGCGGCCAAGGACGACATCAAGCGGGTGCTCGCCTGGTCGACCGTCTCGCAGATCGGCTACATGTTCCTCGGTGTGGGCCTGGGCGGCGGCGCCTACGCGCTGGCCATCATCCACCTGCTGGCGCACGGCTTCTTCAAGGCCAACATGTTCCTCGGCGCCGGCTCGGTCATGCACGGCATGCAGGATCAGGTGGACATCAGGCGCTTCGGCTCGCTATCGAAGTACATGCGGATCACCTGGCTGACGTTCATGATGGGCTGGCTGGCGATCATCGGCATCCCGCCGCTGAGCGGGTACTTCACCAAGGAGCCGATCATCGCGGCCGCGTTCGAGCGGGGCGACTGGACCTCGTGGCTCTTCGGCGGCGCGGCGTTGCTCGGCGCCGGCCTGACCGCTTTCTACATGACGCGCTTGTTCGTGCTCACTTTCCACGGCGCCAAGCGTTGGACCGACGGGCAGCACCCGCACGAGTCCCCGCCGATCATGACGATCCCGCTGATCCTGCTGGCCCTCGGCTCGATCGTCGCCGGCTGGCTGATGTCGACCAGCGTTCTGGAGTGGCTTGAGCCGGTGCCGCTGCCGGGCGGGGAAGCGCATGCGCCGGTCATGCCGCACTGGCTGATCACCACGTTCGGCCTGGTGCTGTCGGTGCTCGGCGCGTTGGTCGCGGTGGCGCTGTTCCGCCGGGGGACGGCGCTTGCGCCGCAGCCCGCCGGGCCGGTCGTCACGGCGGCGCGCAACAACCTTTACACGGACGCCTTCAACGAGGTGGTGTTCGAAAAGCCCGGCAGCTGGCTGACCCGCGCACTGGTCTATGTGGACAGTAAAGGCGTGGACGGTCTGGTCAACGGGTTGGCCGCCCTCGTCGGGGGAGGCTCGGGCAGGCTGCGCCGGCTCCAGACCGGATTCGTGCGCTCCTATGCCCTTTCCATGCTCGCGGGCGGCGTGCTTGTGCTCGGCGCTCTCCTGGCGGTGAGGTTCGGATGAACTACCTGACCATTCTGACCCTGTCGCCGCTGATCGGCGCCATGATCGTGGCGTTCGTACCCAAGAGCGAACCCAAGCTGGCCAAGCTGATCGCGTTGTTCTGGTCGCTGGCGGTGCTGGTCGTGGCGGGCAGCGCCTGGCTCGCCTTCGACCCGAAGGACGGCGGGCTGCAGCTGCGAGAGTCCTACAACTGGATCCCGGTGTGGAACGCGAAGTTCACCTTCGCGACCGACGGCATCTCGCTGGTCATGCTGCTGCTGGTGGCTTTGCTGGTACCCATCGTGATCCTGGCCAGCTGGCACGACGCGGAGAACTCGCGGCGCAGCGTCCCGGCCTACTTCGCGCTGATCCTGGCGCTGGAGGGCACGATGATCGGCGTCTTCGCCGCCGCCGACGTGCTGCTGTTCTACCTGTTCTTCGAAGTGATGCTGGTACCGATGTACTTCCTGATCGGGTCGTTCGGCAATGACGTTCCCGCCAAGCAAAGGCAGTACGCGGCGGTCAAGTTCTTCCTCTACTCGCTGGTCGGCGGGCTGTTCATGCTGGCGGCGGTGGTCGGGTTGTGGGTCGCCGGCAGCAAGACCTTCGACTGGCAGACGCTGGTCAACGCCGACTTCTCGACCGGCACCGAACGCTGGCTGTTCCTCGGGTTCTTCATCGCCTTCGCGATCAAGGCGCCGTTCTTCCCTTTCCACACCTGGCTGCCCGACGCCGGTGGTGCCGCGCCCGCCGGCACGGCGGCGCTGCTGGTCGGCGTGATGGACAAGGTCGGCACCTTCGGCATCCTGCGCTACTGCCTGCCGCTGTTCCCCGAAGCGTCGAAGTACTTCGCGCCGTGGGCCATCGCGCTGGCGCTGGTCGGCATCATCTACGCCGCCCTGCTGGCGGTGGGCCAGAACGACCTGAAGCGGCTGGTCAGCTACACCTCCATCGCTCACTTCGGCTTCATCGGCATCGGCATCTTCGCGTTCACGCTTCAGGCCGGCAGCGGGGCGGTGCTCTACATGCTTAACCATGGCCTGGCGACAGGGTTGCTCTTCCTGGTCGTCGGCATGTTCGTGTACCGCCGGGGCAGCACCCTCGTCACCGACTTCGGTGGCGCGGGCAAGCTGGTGCCGCTGCTCGCCGGGATCTTCCTGTTCGCCGGCCTCGCGTCCCTCTCCTTGCCCGGCCTCGCGCCGTTCGTCAGCGAGTTCCTGGTGCTGATCGGCGTGTTCCAGGTGAACGTCACCGTGGCGGTGATCGCCACCGCCGGCATCATCCTGGCGGCTTGCTACGTGCTGTGGATGGTGCAGCGCACCACCCAGGGCGCCCTGAACCCGGCACTGTCCGGTGTGGACAACATGCGCCGCGACCTCACCGCGCGGGAGATGATCGTGGTCGCCCCGCTGGTCGCGCTGATCCTGGCGCTCGGGTTCTATCCCAAGCCGGTGCTCGATGTGATCAATCCCGCGGTGGAGCGCACGCTCACCCACGTCACGTCCGTAGAAGCAGGTAAATGACGATGGACCAACTCAGGCTACCCAACCTCGACTATGCGTCCCTCGCGCCGATGCTCATCCTGTTCGGGGTGGCGTGCGTCGGGGTACTCGTCGAGGCGTTCGTCCCCAAGCGGGCGCGCAACGGCGTGCAGCTGCTGCTGTCGCTGGCGGCGATCGTCGTGGCGCTGGTGTATGTGGTACTGCGGGCCGGAAAGGTGAACACGGCCAACGCGGCGACCGCGGGTGGCGCCATCGTGATCGACAACGTGTCGCTGTTCCTGCAGGGCACACTGCTGCTGCTGGGCTTCGTGGCGGTGCTGATGTTCGGCGAGCGGTCACTTGAGCGCGGCGGCCCGTTCGTGCCGCAGGCCGCCGTCACGGTGGGGTCGGACAAGGATCGCGAACTGGCGGCGACCGAGGGCGGGGCGACAGAGGTGTACCCTCTCGTTCTCTTCTCACTCGGCGGCATGCTGCTGTTCGTCTCCGCCAACGACCTGCTGACAATGTTTGTGGCGCTTGAGGTTTTCTCGCTACCGCTGTACCTGTTGTGCGCGCTCGCGCGGCGCAAGCGGCTGCTGTCACAGGAGGCGGCGCTCAAGTACTTCCTCTTGGGCGCGTACGCGTCGGCGTTCTTCCTCTTCGGCGTCGCCATGATCTACGGCTTCGCCAAGTCGGTCGACTTCCGCAGCATCCACGACGCGGTCGTCGCCAACTCCGACAACACCGCGCTGATGCTCATCGGCCTGGCGCTGCTCGCCATCGGCCTGCTTTTCAAGATTGCGGCGGCGCCGTTCCACGTTTGGACGCCCGATGTGTACCAGGGGGCGCCGACCCCGGTCACCGGCTTCATGGCCGCGTGCACCAAGACCGCCGCCTTCGGTGGGCTGCTTCGCGTGCTCTACGTCGGGTTCGACGGGGCGAGCTGGGAGTTCACGCCTGTGCTGGGCGTGGTGGCGGTGCTGACCATGCTGGTGGGCGCGATCCTCGCGGTGACCCAGACCGACCTCAAGCGCCTGCTCGCCTACTCGTCGATCGCCAACGCGGGGTACCTGCTGGTGGGTCTGCTCGGCGGCGGGCAGGACGGCCTGTCCAGCACGCTTTTTTACCTTGTGGCGTACGGCTTCACGGTGATCGCGGCGTTCGCGCTGGTTTCGCTGGTGCGAGACGCCGACGGCGAGGCCACGCATCTGTCCCGGTGGGCCGGGCTCGGACGGCGCTCGCCGCTGTTCGCGGGGGTCTTCACCTTCCTTCTGCTGGCCTTCGCCGGCATTCCGCTCACCAGTGGCTTCGTCGCCAAGTTCGCGGTGTTCGGGGCGGCCATCGGCGGCGGCCAGACCTGGCTGGTCATCTTCGGTGTGCTCACCAGCATCATCCTCGCGTTCCCCTATCTGCGGGTGGTGGTCATGATGTGGCTTTCCGAGCCGGGTGAGACCACGCCGAGCGTCTCCATCCCCGGCGGGCTGACCAGAGCGGTCCTCGGCATAGGAACCGTGGCGACGCTGGCGTTGGGCGTTTTGCCAGGACCGCTGCTGGACCTGGCCGATAAGGCTAGCGTTTTTGTCAGGTAGGGGTTTGTGGGTCGGGGGGATTTTGTGGGTTGGGGGATGGTGCGTGGGAGGAAGGTAGTGTGGGGCGCGTGATTGCTCACAGCGCACGGATGGCGGGGGTCCAATTCGTGGATCCCGCGCTGGAAGAGTCTGTGGCGCGCTTCCTTGCCGCGGTCGAGGTGCGGCTGCGCGAGACCTCGGAGACGGCGGACCCGTTCGTCACCGAGGCGGCGCAGCACCTCATGATGGCCGGAGGCAAGCGTTTCCGCCCCATGCTCGTCGCCGTGACCTCCCACTTTGGAGATCCAAGTCCGTCGACGCTGGTCGACGCGGCCACCCTGCTCGAGCTGACCCACCTGGCCACGCTCTATCACGACGATGTGATGGACGAGGCGGAGGTGCGGCGCGGCGCGGCGAGCGCCAACTCGCGCTGGGGCAACTCGCTGGCGATCCTCGTGGGCGACTACCTGTTCGCCCGGGCGGCCGAGATCGCCGCGGGGTTGGGCCCCGACGCGGTTCGCATCCAGGCGCAGACCTTCGCCCGTCTGGTCCGTGGCCAGATCGCCGAGACCGTCGGCGCGCGCGACGCCGACCCGGTGCACCACCATCTCAAGGTGCTCGCCGACAAGACCGGCTCGCTGATCTCCACCTGTGCACGCTTCGGCGGCATGTTCTCCGGGTGCCGCCCCGAGATGACCGAGGCTCTGGCGAACTATGCCGAGACACTCGGGATGGCCTTCCAGCTCTCCGACGACCTGCTCGACATAGCCAGCGATTCGGCCGACTCGGGCAAGACGCCCGGCACCGACCTGCGCGAGGGTGTGCCGACATTACCGGTGCTTTATGCACTGTCGGGCCACGACGCCGACTCCGCCTCGGTGCGCCTGCGTGAGCTGCTCGCCCACGGCCCGGTGACCGATGATGCCCTGCACGCGGAGGCTCTTGAGCTGCTGCGCGAGAGTTCCGCCCTCAAGCGGGCCCGGGAAACCGTGCGCGGTTACGCCGATGCCGCGCGCCAACAACTGCTCACCCTGCCCGCCTGTTCGGCTCGTACCGCGCTCGAATCGCTTTGTGATGTGATAGCCGACCGCACGAGCTAACCGGATTTTCAGCCTCTTCTCCTGCTACTTGCATTTGCATATGGTGTAGGACGACTGCGAGCGGGAGGTGCTGGTGAGAGAATCCGCTGTTCCGCCATCAGACCTGGTCAGCAGCGTGGCACGAGCACTTCGCGTGCTAGAGGTGGTCGGAGAGTCACCCTACGGATTGACTACCAAGCAGATCGCCCGCCGTTGCGACATCACCGTCGCCGCGGCCTACCGGATGTTACGGACCTTGGCCCACACCGGCTATGTCCTGCGCCGCGACGACGGCGGCTACATGCTCGGGCTGGCGGTCGCCGACCGTTTCCGGGAGCTCGTCGCGGCGATGCGCGGCCCGGCGGAGGTGGGCGAGGTGTTGCGGCGGGCCGCCGCCGAGACCGGCTACAGCCATTTCCTCGCCAGCTTCCTCAGCGGCCGGGTCGCGGTCACGGCCGTGGCGGAAGGGCCGAGGTCGCCCTACCTGGAGGAGCTGGTCCCCGGATATGACGAGGGCGCGCATGCCACCGCCCTGGGCAAGGGCCTGCTCGCCACGCTCGATCCCCGCCAGCGCGCGCAATACCTTAGAGAACAAGGGATGCGGGCCTTCACTCAGGCGACCATCCGCTCTCCGGCCGCCTTCGAGGCGGACATCGCCACGGGCCTGCGCCGCGGCATGCAGGTCGAGATAGGACAGTTCAAGCCCGGCGTGGCCTGCGCCGGCATGACGGTGATCGGCACGGGCGAGCTGCATCAACGCTATGTGGTGGCGTGCGCCCTGCCCGCGGCGGACATGATGAAACAGGCTCCCTTCCTGCGTGACCGCCTCAGCCAGACCGCCCGCGACCTCGCCCGCGCGCTGCAACCCGCCGTACAGCTGTCGGCGGCCGCCTGACCGCAGGCGACGGCCGCGAAGGCAACAGCGGCGAAACCCCGTGGTATCAAAGATATTTTCGATTCCAGATGAGGGATATAAATGCCTCGCTCATCCGAGGGCCCAAACGGTCGCCGTGTGTCCTGAAGCGGCGGCCGGTCAGGCCACGCTCATCGCGGCGGCCTGGGAGACGCGCCTCGCCTGCCGCAGGCCATCCCATGTGAACACGGCCAACGCCAGCCACACCAACCCGAACCCGAGCCATCTAGCCGTCGGCATCGGCTCGTGGAATGCGTACACCCCAAGAATAAATTGGATCGTGGGGCCGACATATTGCAGCATGCCGATGCTTACGAGGGGGATCCGGTTGGCCGCTCCCGCGAAGAAGAGCAACGGTACCGCCGTGATCGCACCGGATGCGGCGATCAGCAGGGCGTGACCGAGGCCGAGCTGGGCGAAGGTCCCCGAGCCCGCCGCGGTCAGGAACCCGAGGGTCACTAGCGCGGGCACGGCGAGCACCGCCGATTCCACCAGCAGCCCGTCGGCGGCGGGAAGGTTGAGGCGCTTCTTGGTCAGGCCGTAGAACCCGAAGCTTATGGCGAGGATCAGCGCCACCCACGGCGGCTGGCCATAGTCCACGGCGAGCACGACCACCGCGATCGTGCCGATCGCCACCGCCACCCACTGCCCTGACCGCAGCCGCTCCCCGAGCACCAGCACCCCGAGCACGATGACCACGAGTGGATTGATGAAGTAGCCCAGGGCCGTCTCGACCACCCGATCGACGTTCACTGCCCAGATGTAGGTGCCCCAGTTGAATCCGATCAGTACGGCGGCCAGCGCGATCCCGGCGATGGCCGCCGGGCGGCGCAGCAGAGCCCGGATATGCGACCACCGGCGGATGACCGTGAGCACGATCACCATGAAAACGCATGACCAGAGGATGCGGTGCGCCAGGATCTCCATAGGCCCGGTGGGCCGCAGCAACTTGAAGTAGGCGGGGAAGAAACCCCAGAGCACATAGGCTCCGAGCCCATAGAGATAGCCGAGGCGAAGATGATTCACTCGACAAGCGTAAGGACCTACTGGCCCTCGTGCTACTGACCTCTCAGCTGCCGTTCTTGATGAACCAGTTGAGCGCCCATCCCACGAGTCCGATGACGATGGCGCCCAGGACACCCGACCAGAAGCCATCCACGTGGAAAGGCAGGTCGAGCAGGCTGGCGAACCAGCTGGTCAGCAAGAGGAGCAGACCGTTCACTATGAACGAGATCAGGCCCAGGGTGAGCACATAGATGCTGCATCCGACCATCTTGATGATCGGCCGGATCACGGCGTTGACGACACCGAACAGGACGGCCACGGCGAAATATGTCCCGATCGTGCCGGCGGTTGTCTCGGCGTTGACCTGGATGCCGGGCAGGATGAGGGTGGCTACCCAAACGGCCGCAGCGCTCGCGGCCAGGCGGAGGAGGATGCCCATGGTCTGGCATCGTGCCACAGATTGGGATGTGCGGCGACGGTGCTTTTACTGCCTCGGCGCGCGGTTGGGTGAACCGATGAGCTGCTGCTCGTACTGAGTCTGGGAAAGCGCGGCCCAGCGCACCGAGCGCTTGTGCACCACACCCACCATGCCCGGCTGGGCGCGGGCGAGCCACGCCTCCTGGTCGCGGCTGAGGCCGAGCACGGAGACGGCGACCGCGGCCTCGGCGGGGTGCAACGGTTGCAGCAGGGCCAGATCGGTCCGGCCCAACACGTCAACGTCCACAGGGGACAGATCGTCGCGCAGCACAAGCGTGCTGTGCCAAGGGGTGCCAGGCGAGCGGTCGGCCGCGACCGGCCCGGCGTCGACGACGGTCAGCAACGGGTGCAGGGGGTGGCCGGGCGGGACGGTGACGGGGCCGGGCGCCATCACGGTCAGCGGGGCGCCGGGGCCCAGGCCGCGGCTGAACGCCTCCCAGGCCCAGGGCCGGGTGGTCTGCACGAGCACGTGCGAGCCGAGCGCCATCGAGCGCAGCGCGACGATCTGGGCGATCGGCACGCCGCCGATGACGACCATGCGGGTGGACTCGGGCCGGAACAGCCGGAAGGACACCGCCTCCTGGTTGCGGTTGATGCCGATCATGAGACCGCTGCCGCCGTATGGCGTGGTCAGCGCGGCGACATTGGCCGCGCGGCGCGGAGTGCCCTGGTAGATCTCGGGCGACAGGCCCATCGGCGTGGGGCCGGCCAGAGGCAGCGTCGAGAGCAGGCCGTCCATCTGCTCGCCGTCGAGGCGCCGGGCGTTGGCGTGGTCGGCGCTGAGGGTCTGGCGCAGGGCCACGCCGGCGTTGCCCAGGCTCGCCTGATCGGGGGTGGCGATGCGGACCGCCAGCTGCGCCGGGACGTGGTCGGTGTCCGGTGCCTTGGTGGAGCCGTCGGGCTGGCCGCGATAGGGACCCGCGGTGAGTGAGATCGTCGTCATCGTCGCCGGCAGGCGCAGCAGGCGCGGCAGCAGCGCATGACCGGGATCGGTCTGCGGCTGCGGCCAGCGCTCGACCTCATAGGTGGTCTGCAGCAGCCCGCCGACGTGCACCGCGGCCCAGCCCTCCTGGCCGGCCTGGGTGCCGTCGTGGCCGGCGAACTCGCCGAGCAGGCGCAGCGCGGCGACCTCGCCGAGGGGGCGGTGCGGCACGCCGCCGAGCTTGGCGCGCACCTTGCGCACGGCCCCGGTGAGCGCACGCTCGAGGTCCACATCGGACCATCCCTCGCCGCGCTGCACCCGGACGGCGAGCACCGCGCGCTCGGCGGCGAGCAGCCGGCCACCGGTCAGCATGCGATAGTTGGCCGCGATCGGGGCCGCTCCGGTGGTGGCGATCGCGTGCAGCAGCAGCTGGATCCGGACCGGCGGGGTGTCGGCGGCGGGAGAGGGCAGCAAGGACGCCGGGGAGGGCAAGGGGTACCAGGGCCTGGCCGGGATCACCGATGACTCGCCCAGCTCCAGCAACGCCACCATGCCTTCGGCGTCGGCGATGAGCGCGGTCGGCACGCTCTCAATGTCGAATGTGGACACTCGGCTGCCCGGGTGGGTGAAGCCCAGCAGCATGCCGGCGTCGCTTCCCTGCTCAAGCACGCGCGACCTCGTGCGATATCGCAACCAAACCGTTACCCACTCCGACAGCCAGCGACCGCGCATGCGGCCCCAGGCCAGGATCAACATGGCCGCTGCCACGGGAACCGCGATGGCAAGGGCGATGGGGTGGATCTGGAAGCCAAGAACCACAAGCAGCAGGGCTACCTGTGCGACCACGATCTGGCCGCTGCTCAGGCCCATGACCCGGCGCGCCGGTCGCGGATGGCTCACAGTTGACACGGTCGCTTCGGGGGACGGGCTAACCGTTTCCACCGTCATCGCGATAACCTCCCCCTGAAAGTCCGGCCATGTCATGGTAGGACAAAAGGACACTCGTGGGGGAGGGCGCATGCCATCGCGTGGCGAACAGTTGCAGTCCTACCAGTTCATGGTGCAGCGGGTTGTTTCGGCCCTGGTCCTGCGGGAGACCGACCCGCCCCAGTCACCCTTCCGGCGGGCGGCGAGCTCTGCGTTCGCCAGCGTGCTCGTGGCCGTGGTGATCGCGGCGGGCTTCGGTGTGTACAGCATCTTCACCGGCGGTGGCAACCAGAAGTGGCGAGCCGAGGGAACGGTCGTCGTGGAGAAGAACTCCGCGGCCGCTTTCCTGTTCCACGAAGGGAAGTTGTACCCGGCGCTGAACCTGACCTCCGCCATTCTGGCGTCGGGCAATCCAAAGCCGAACGTCATGACCGTCTCGGCGAAGTCGTTGCAGAGCGTGTCCTGGGGGCCGACGATCGGCATACCATTCCTGCCCAACTCGCTCGCCACCAAAAAAGAGCTCGTCGGCTTCCCGTGGTCGGTCTGCGCCATGCAGATCAAGGAGGGCCCGGTCTCCGCGGTCGTCGTCGGCAAGGACGAGGTCTCCCGGGGGCGGCTCCTAGGGCCCGAGGACGCGACGCTCGTGCGCTCCACCGCACGGAACTCGACGCCCTATGTGCTTTGGCGCGGCAAGCTGTACGAGACCAAGCAGTCCACAGCCGACCGTCTCGCCCCCGGCGTGCAGGTGGCTACGGTAGCCCCGGCGTTCCTCAACGGCCTTCCCAAGGGCGAGCCGATCGAGACGATCGCCGTCACCAACAGCGGCACGACGTCCAGGTTCAACGAGACGTGGAAGGTCGGCGAGGTGATCAGCGTCTTTGGCGTTACCGCCGAAGACCGTTACGTGTTGGTGCGCGAGGACGGCCTGTTCTACGTGAGTCAGGTCCAGGCCCAGATCGCGGCGATCAGCGGCTTGCACCGGCTCAGCTTCGGCGACGTCACCGACAACAACAAGCGGAGCATCTCCACCTCCTTGCTGCCCAAGGAGGGCGAGCCGCGGACGCCACCGTCCAACCTGCCGCGCTTCTCCGCGTACAACGGATCGGGTCTTTGCTCTGTCGTGTTGGACGAGGCGAACAACACCGAGCTGCGCGCCGACGTCCCACTTAGTCTTGACCGGCGCCCGCAGACCGCGCGCCGCAGCAGCAGCAACGCGATCTACGCCGATTACATCCTGATGCCAAATGGGATGGCCGCGATAGTCGCTTCAGGACAGACGTATAGTTATGTATCGCGGGATGGAGTGCGGTTTGCGGCCGCAAACCTGGACGTTCTAAAGAAATTGGGCTACGAAGGGGCGGTCCCGGTGAAGCTGCAGCCCTCACTCGTCGCGCTGCTTCCGGAAGGTCCCGGTCTGGACCCCGCGGAGGCAATGGTCCCAGTAACGGTGTCTTGAGAGACCTATCCACAGGTTCGGGTTCGGGGTGGCGACATTTGCATTATGCGGCTACCGTCAGCCCCGAAAGTTGTTATCACATTGGGAGTGGGGTGACGTAACAGTGGGGCAGACTTCAGCCGAAGCCGCCATCATGGAATCGACGGCCGCCAAGTTTGAGCAGACTGAGGAAGGGCTGCGCTCGATGCTCCAGCGGCTCCTCGGGGAGCTCGAGATCCTTTCGAGTCACTGGCAGGGCCGGTCCGGTCGTTCGTTCACGCAGGTGAGGGACGCCTACGATGCCAATCTGAAGAAGCTGAGCGTTGCGCTCGCCGAGACCGCTACGGCTATCCGCAACTCAGGGACGACCTACACCACCACCGACGACGAGTCGGCGAACAAGGTTGGCGGCATCAGGAGCGACATCAGCCTGCCGCTGTAAGGGATCAAGGGGAGGTTAAAACATGGGTGACCCCGGAAAGCTTGTCATCAATTTCGGCTCCTTGGCTCAGGCGGCGCAGGACATCAACCACGCCATCAACAGCATGGAGTCCGAGCTCTCGAACTGCGAGCAGGCGGCCCAGCCGCTGATCTCCACATGGGAGGGTGCGGCGCAGGAGGCCTACGGCATCCGTCAGGCGAAGTGGCGTTCGGCCGCCGGCGACCTGACCCAGATGCTGCGTGACATCAAGGCCGCGGTGGAGGAGTCTGCCAGCAGCTTCCAGTCGGCGGAGGACCGCAACAGGGCTCTGTTCGAGTGAGGCGGCAAAGGCCAGCAAAAAGGGGACGCGGCTCGCGTTCCCTTTTTGTTGCGCTGACGGCCGTCTAAGTCGGAAGCGGCCGGTGTCCACTGTCGCTTGTGGACACCGGCCGCCTGGTTGTTCCGCCGGTTGCCGGTTGCTTCGAATATTGCGAGCTATTTGCCGGCGGGCCGCCAGCGGCGCCGGATGCCCACGGGCAGCGCCGTCATCAAGACGGTGGCCAGGATGACGCCGACCCCGACGATCCCGGCCACCCAAAGCGATTGCTGCCGGCGCTCGGCGGCGATCTTCTCCGCGCGCAGCGTCGCCTCGTCCACCTCCTGGCCGCGCAAAGCCTTGGCGGGCTGAGGTTTCACATCATCGACGATATCGGTGACCGCGCGGATCGGGTTGACGATCCCCACGCCGTAGCTGGTGCTGGCCCGCCCACCCGGTGACGGATCCGCCGTCGCCAGCAGCCGTTTGACCACCTGCTGACCGGTGATGTTGTCGTCCTTGAAGCGATCGAAGATCAGCGCGGCCGTCGCGGCGACCATGGGCGCGGCGAAGCTGGTGCCGTTTTCCGGGGCGAAGCCGCTGCCCGGGCGGGGCGCCCACACCTCGACGCCGGGTGCGGCGATATCGACATATGTGCCAATCTGCGATTGGGGGAGCTTCTGGAAGCCGTTCGCCCCGATCGCCGCGACGCCGACCACGCCGGGCCACGCCGCGGGGTAGGGGGTGGGGTTTCCCTTGTCATTGAGGTTTCCGGCCGCCGCCACGACCACGACGCCCTTGTCGATGGCGCGCGTCACCGCCTCCTTGAACGGCGCCAGCGTACCCTCGCTCTTGTTGGTGTAGACGAAGGACATGTTGATGACCTTCGCTCCGTTCTCGACCGCCCAGTCCACGGTGGCGGCCATTTCCGTGATCGGGACCGGCGGGGTGTTGTCCTCGTTGCCCTGCGCTTGCTCGCTCACGCGGGCGGCGAGGATCTGCGCGCCGGGGGCCAGCCCGCGAAATGGCACATTGTTACGGATGCTCGCCGCGATCAGTCCGGCGACGCCGGTGCCGTGCCCGTTGCAGTCCTCGGGTGTCGCGACACCGTGAAGCTTGTCAATATTTGCCACGACTTTGCCCTGGAGCTGCGGGTGGTTCGGGTCGACGCCCGAGTCCAGCACCGCGACCCTGATGCCCTTTCCGGTGACGCCGGGAGGCAGAGTACTTAAGTTCCACAATTGCAAGTGCCAGGGAGTGTCGGATATCTGCGCGCCGGGTTGGACCTCTCTCTGACACGCGGCGTGCGCCGGATTTGCGGTTAGCCCGACCAGGCTGGAGACGCCCACCACCGTGAGTGTGACAAAAGCGGAGAAGGGGATGCGCATATTGCCTCCGAAATCTGGCGATAGCTCACGGTGTCCAGGATGCTACTGGACGGGTTCCGCTAGTAGTTTGTACGCGAGGACGAGCAGGCAGGAGGTGACTAGATGGGCGGCGCGGCGGGCTGGGAGCCAGCGACCGATTCCGAGGTCGCGCTCTATGACGCCTTGGCCGTGGGGGATCAAGAGGGCTATTTCCAGGCATTGGGCCGCATCAACCTCCTGCTTCCCGTCTCGGCCGATGCCGCCGCCGGGCGCACCCCCGTCGGGTGGGGCACCTGGACGGCGAACAATCACACGCATCTTCTCGCCTTCACCTCTGATCAGTCCATGCGGACCTGTCTTGCCCAGCATGTCGGGGGTGCCCGGCGGATGTCGCTGCGCGACCTCGCGGCGACCTGGCCCAACGACGAGTGGTGGCTGGCGGTCAATCCCGGCTTGCCGATAGAAGGCTATCTTCCGGCGTGGTTCGTCGCTCAGCTCGCCCGGGGAGATGCGAGGCTGCCCGGACAAGCGTCCTCCATGCCGCGTGATCGGCTGGAACGGGTACAAGCGCTTGAAAGGGCGAAAGCCGCAAAAGCCGCCGCGCTGCCGAGGGACCCGATCAGGACCATCGCCACCGCGGGCGGCCCGCTCGCGCTGCCGCCCGCCTCCGCGTCGCCGCGATGGGCTCGGGGCCCATCGTCCATAGTCGACGCCGAAGAGGTCACGACGGTGCTGCCCAGCAGAACGTCGGCGAAGCCCTACGTGCCCGAGGCATACCAGGCGCCGCCCGTGCCGCCTGTTTCGGGCCGGATCCAGCCACCGCCGGGGCGCCCGGCGTCTCAGGCGCCGCGGCCGTCGCGGCCGCTGGATATCCCGGTGGTACCGGAGCCGTACCAGGCGCCGCCGCTGCCCAAAAGGGAGCCACACACGACGCAAAGCGGGCGGTTCGGCTCGGGACCCGCGTCCACGGCCACTGCGGCCAGTTCGCCCCCGGTGCGGGAGGAGGTCCCGGCCGAGGGCCGCTGGGCCGGGCTGACCGCTGCCGCTGGTTCGCCCCCGGTGCGGGAGGAGGTCCCGGCCGAGGGTCGCTGGGCCGGGCTGGCCGAGGCGCGCTGGACCGCGCCGCCGGCTGAGGAACCGCCGGTAGTCGAGCCGCAGCGCCAAGAGCCGGTGGAGCAGCGTCGGTCCTTGTTTGTCCGGGGGCATGCGGCGTCGCCCGGTGAAGGCCGATCTTTGTTCGGCGAACGGCGTCCGGGGCCGCCCGAGGAGAGCCGGGTTACGTCCGCGGAACAGGCTCCGGTGAGATCCGAGGAGCGCCTTGGCCTGCGCGACCGGCGGCAGGCACTGTTCGGTGGGGAGCCGGCGGCGGCTCGCGAGGATAGGCCGGTGGCGCCGAAGGAGCGGCCGGCGGCCTACGGGCAGCGTCCGGTGGGCCGGGAAGAGCGTCCAGCGACCTCCGAGGAGCAGGAGCGGCCGCCGACCTACGAGCAGCGTCCGGTGGGTCGGGGAGAACAGGCGGCGGCGAGCGAGGAGAGGCAGGCGGCGAGGGCCGAGGGGCCGAGACACGCCGAGCCGGAGCCGGAGTTCGTTCCGGCCAACGCCGTCGAGGAGCAACTCTACGAGGCAGCCGAGGCGGGCAACACCGACGCTTTCCTGTCCACCCTCCTGCTCGCGACCGTGCTTATCCCCAAGGCATCGGGCACGACCAACGGCAAGTGGCGGCCGCAGCCGATCGACGGCGAGCCGCACATCGTGAGCTACACGTCAACCCAGCACCTGGCCGAACCGCTCGAGACCATCCCGATCAAGTTCATCAAGCTGATCAGCGAGTGGCCCGACCCGAACTGGTCGTTCGCCGTCAATCCCGGCACGCCGGTGGGGGCGACCCTGCCCGGCGGCCAGCTGCTCGCCTTGGCCAACTGGGCGGCCGAGGTGGGTCTCGGCGGCGATGACGAGGAAGAGGTCGACGAGCCGAGCGCGAAGCTGAACGGGACACCGGTGGCGGGGCGGGTCAGCCCCGAGGTGACCATCCTGCAGAAGGCGATCGCGCCCAGCCAGGTGGGGTACTACCTGGAGCGCGGCTATGACCGCGTCACCGGTTTTGTGCATCGGGCGCACGAGGTCGGCCACCTCAAGAGCGCTTCGCAGATGCGTGCCGCGCTCGGACTTGACTGGGAGGGTTCGCCTTTCTCGGTCGAGGCGGACGAGATCTACCTACTGCGGTGGTCGGCGCACCGGCCAAGTCTTTACCGCATACCGTATGGTGGCCAGACCGAGCCGGCGATGCACGCCATGCAGGGTTGGGTCATCGAGCGGGCTCCGTTCCGCGGCAACGGTTTCGCCCCGGGCGAGACCGGCGAGGTCATCGCCGAGTTCAAAGTGGACAGTGCGAGGCTGCCTCACGGGGCGCGCCTGTTGCGCCTCAAGGACGGGGCCGAGGAGATGGTCGCGGTCTTCGACACCGACACCCAGAAGTGGCTGCGCACCGATGGAGGTGCCTGATGCGTGACGGGTTCGTGGCGCGTTCCGGTGGCAAGGAGTACGAGGCCAGTCCGGACGGGGACAACGTGCGGCTCTACCTGCCTGAGCCGGCCGAGGGCTTCGACGAGGTGAGAAAGGGCCGCTACGTCAAGGTCGTCAGACTGTCCGAAGTGGACGATCTGAGCTACGTGCGCACCGTCTGTCTCTGGCGCGGCGAGCCGTTCGTCGTCCTCGCGGAGGCCGAGGCGTGGCTGCGGGTGGAGTACACCGGCGGGCGGGCGCCTGTCGCGCGCCAGCTCGGCCTCGAGGAATTCGATTTTGGTGTGTACCAGGGCTGGGCCCCGCGTAAGGAAGTGAGCGACCTGCGCGAAATGAGGATCTAGTTCTTCGCCCAGCGGATGATCTCTCCGGTCACGAGCCCCGGCGCCTCCACGTGCGGGAAGTGCCCGACCCCGTCGAGCAGACGCCACTCGTAGTCGGCCAGCACGTAGCGCCCCGACCCCTGCGCTGTAGCAGGCAACGTAATCGTGTCCAGGGCGCCCTGGAGCTGAAGTGTCGGCGTCACGATCGGTTGCCGCATCGCCTTGAGGAACCGGTACCCGTGAAGCCTCAGGGTCGACCGGAAAGCCCATCGATACGCCTCCATCGCGCAGAAGGCGGCCTGCGGGATGCGCATCGCCTCCCGGCAGCGCGCCTCGTACTCCTCGTACTCGGGCGTCGCCCGGAACGCCGGCCCGGCCCAGGCGGACATGAACTCGCCGACCAGCAACGCGTTGTGCCGCGTGAGCACGTGCTCGTACCGCGGCAGCTGGAAGCGCAGCAGCGCCCGCCCCGCCGCCCGCTGGGCCGACTTGGTGATCAGCGCGGAGCGCAGCCGCAGCGGGTGCGCCGCGCCAAGCACGACGAGCCTGTCGATCAGCTTTGGGTGCAGCGTGGCCGCGGCCCACGCGATGAGCCCGCCGGCCCCGGCGCCGACAACGGTGGCGCGCCGCTCGCCCAGGGCGCGGATCAGGCCGGTGACGTCGGCGGCGAGGGTGAACCCGTCGTAGCCGCGGGGCGGTTTGTCGCTGGCGCCGTAGCCGCGCAGGTCGACGGCGACGGCGCGGTAGCCGGCGTCGGCGAGCAGCGGCAGCTGGTGGTGCCAGACCCACCAGAATTCGGGGAAGCCGTGCAGCAGCAGCACGAGCGGGCCGCTGCCGATCTCGGCGACGTGGAAGCGGCTGCCGTTGGCGCTGACAAAGCGGTGCGTCCACGGCCCTTCGACCATGACTCGTGCCTCATCAACCAATGTCCGCCGTCCACTCATGCTTTGCCCGCCTGCCGGCGTGCATGGCCTTCGGCCGATGCATGAGCCAATCCCAACTTCGTGATGAGTTCCCACAAGTGTCCACTCATGTGAGTACGTTAACCGGTGCGCACCCGTACCCGGCGGCGAAGGAGGGCAGCGGCTAGCAACGCCGCCGTCAGGGAGCCGATGAGCACGGCTCCTTTGGCTTGATCCTGCGCCAGTGTGGTGTCGAAGGCGAGCTCGGCCAGCAGCAGGCTGACGGTGAACCCGCAGCCGGTGAGGACCGCGACCGCGCCCAGGTCACGCCAGTACAGGTTCTCCGGGAGCGTCGCCAGGCCGCCTTTGACCGCGATGAACGCCGAGCCGAGTACCCCGATGGTCTTGCCGGCGACCAGCCCGAGCAGGATTCCCAGCGACACCCGATCGGTGAAGATCGCGCTGAGTGCGGCGGCGTTGATCGGGATCCCGGCGGCGAAGAAGGCGAACAGCGGCACGCAGACCCCGGCGGACAGCGGCTGGAGGCGGTGCTCGAGGGTCTCGGCCGGGGCGTGGCGCTCACCCGCGTCGGGTTTCACCCTGGTCGCCAGGCCGATGGCCACCCCGGCGACGGTGGCGTGGATGCCGGCCTCGTGCGTCAGCCACCAGGCGAGTAGGGCCAGCGGGAGGTAGATCCACCAACCGCGCACCCGCCGTTGCTGGAGAAGGGCGTAAACCCCAATGGCGGCTACGGCTCCGGCCAGCGCGACGAAACTCACGTGAGCGGTGAACAGGATGGCGATCAGCGTGATCGCGCCGAGATCGTCGGCGATCGCCAGGGAAAGCAGGAATACCCGCAGGCCGGCCGGCAGGTCCCGCGCCGTGATGGCCAGCACGGCCAGGGCGAAGGCGATGTCGGTGGCGGTCGGGACGGGCCAGGCGTCCTTCGCCCCCGGTTCGCCCCACGCGACGGCGACGCAGACCAAAGCCGGCACGACCATGCCGCCGACGGCCCCGACGAGGGGCAGTATCGCCTGCCGGAGGTGGCGCAGCTCGCCGATGACCAGTTCGCGCTTGAGCTCCAGCCCGGCCACGACGAAGAACACCGCCAGCAGGCCGTCCTCGGCCCAGGTCTCCAGGGTCAGGCCGGCGATCGCGGTGTCCCGCAAGGTCTCATAGGCATGAGACAGCGGGGTGTTGGCGACGATGAGCCCCAGAGCGGCCGAGCCGAGCAGGATCAGGCCGCCGATCTGCTCCGTGCGCAGGAACCGGCCGACCTCGCCGGAAACCCTTGCCAGCCGTAACTGTCGGCCGCGACCCCGGACACCGTCGTCCATGATCCGAATCCTAGGCTGGAAAAACACGTAAAGTTGGGCGACATGAACACCCCTCCTCCCGTGGTGGACGTATCCGGTACCCCGGAAAAAATGGGAAAAAGCTATGGAGTCGCCGTCGCGGAGCTGATCAGGGCGAATGTCGAGGCCTATCTGGAGCGTTTTGACCAGGCAGTGGGCCTTGACCGGGCTTCGGTCATCGCCAGCGGCGCCGTTTTCGGCGAGACGACCCGGCGGCACCTCCCCCGCCTGGCCACGATGCTCGAGTCGATGAGCGCGGCGGCCGAGGTCGAGCCGGAGCTGATCTATGCGATCAACGCCCGGACGGAGCTGCTTTACGGGACGGTCCCCTGTGGATCACCGGGAGATGGGGAGTGCACCAGCATCGGCGTGCTCGGCGACCACACCCTGCTCGCGCAGAACTGGGACTGGCACCCGGCGCAGCGGCCGTACACCCTGTTGCTGATCACGCGCGATGAAAGAGGTCATCAGGTCGCGGCGCTGACCGAGGCGGGCATGCTCGCCAAGACTGGCCTGAACTCGGCGGGCCTGGGGGTCTGCGTCAACCTGGTCGGCTGCGACCGAGATGGGCGCCCCGGCGGCGTGCCCTATCACGTGCTGCTGCGCTCCGTGCTGGAGGCGGATTCGCTCTCGTGGGCCACCCGCAACGCCTTCCGCTCGCCGAGATCTGCATCGATCAATCTAATGATCGGCACGCCGGGGGAGATCATCGACCTGGAGTTGGTGCCGGGTGACGGCGGCTGGCTGCACCCGGAGGACGGAATCCTGGTGCACGCCAACCATTTTGAGACGAGCGTACCGGTGTACGACACCATCAAGGACTGGGGAGGATCGTCGCTTTTCCGGTCGGCGCGGGCGCGGCGGCTGCTCGCCGCGACCGAGCGCAAGATGGACGACATCCTGGAGGTTCTGAAGGATCACCACAGCAAGCCGCTGGCCATCTGCCGTCACCTCGACCCGCGCGACACGCCCGCGGACCGCTCCGAGACGATCTGGACGGTGCTGATGGACCTCGATGAGCGGACGCTGCGGCTGATCCCCGGCCCGCCCTGCGAGGGCGGACCGGGGATGGAGTTCACTCTTCGCTAGCCCCCGGGGTCTTCATCCCGTCGGCGATCATCTGCATGACGGTCGCGTCCTGCAGCGTCGTGGTGTCGCCGAGGGCCCGCTTCTCGGCGATGTCGCGCAGCAGGCGCCGCATGATCTTGCCGGATCGGGTCTTGGGCAGCTCGTTGACGATCTGGATCTGGCGCGGTTTGCAGATCGGGCCAAGCGTCTTGGCGACGTGGTTGCGCAGCTCCTCCACGTCGGCTGTCTGTTCGCCGCGCAGGATCACGAAGGCGACGATGGCCTGGCCGGTGGTGGCGTCGGTGGCGCCGACCACCGCCGACTCGGCGACCGCCGGGTGGGCGACCAGGGCCGACTCGACCTCGGTCGTGGAGATGTTGTGTCCACTCACGAGCATCACGTCGTCGACCCGGCCCAGCAGCCAGATCGCCCCTTCCTCGTCCCGCTTCGCGCCGTCGCCGGCGAAGTAGAATCCCTGCTCGCGGAAGCGCACCCAGTAGGTGTCGATGAACCGCTGGTCGTCGCCCCAGATGGTGCGCAGCATGCTCGGCCACGGCTGGGTGAGGGCGAGGTAGCCACCGCCGACCGGCTTGCCCTCCTCGTTGACGACCTCGGCCGAGATGCCGGGAAGCGGACGCATCGCCGAACCCGGCTTGCAGTTGGTGATCCCGGGCAGCGGGGAGATCATGATGGCGCCGGTCTCCGTCTGCCACCACGTATCCACGATGGGGCAACGGTTTCCGCCGATGTGTTCGCGGTACCACATCCACGCTTCGGGGTTGATCGGCTCGCCGACGCTGCCGAGCAGTCTCAAACTCGAAAGATCGAACTGGGCCGGGATGTCGTCGCCCCACTTGGCGAAGGTGCGGATCGCGGTGGGCGCGGTGTAGAGGATCGTGACCCGGTACTTCTCGATCAGCTCCCAGAAGCGGCCTTTGTGCGGGGTGTCCGGGGTGCCCTCGTACATGATCTGGGTGGCGCCGTTGGAGAGCGGGCCGTAGACGATGTAGGAGTGGCCGGTCACCCAACCGATGTCGGCCGTGCACCAGAAGATGTCGGTCTCCGGCTTGAGGTCGAAGACGGCCCAGTGGGTGTAGCTCGCCTGGGTCAGGTATCCGCCCGTGGTGTGCAGGATTCCCTTCGGCTTGGCCGTGGTGCCGCTGGTGTAAAGGATGTAGAGCGGGTGCTCGGCGTCGAACGGTTGCGCCACATGGTCTTCGCTCGCCGTGTCGACGACGTCGTGCCACCAGACGTCCGTGTCCTCATTCCAGGCGACGTCCTGGCCGGTGCGGCGGACGACGAGGACCTTCTCGACGCTCGGGCAGTCGGCGACGGACTCATCGACGGTGGGCTTGAGGGCGCTGGCCGAGCCGCGCCGGTAGCCGCCGTCGGCGGTGATGACGAGCTTGGCGTTGGCATCCTGGATGCGGCCACGCAGGGCGTCGACCGAGAATCCTCCGAACACGACACTGTGGGTCGCGCCGATGCGGGCGCAGGCGAGCATCGCCATGACCGCCTCGGGAATCATCGGCATGTAGATGGCGACGCGGTCGCCTTTTTGCACGCCGAGATCGGTCAGGGCGTTGGCGGCCTTCTTGACGCTGGTGAACAGGTCTGAATACGTGATGGCGCGGGTGTCGCCGGGCTCGCCCTCCCAGTGGATCGCGACCCGGTCGCCCAGGCCGTTCTCGACGTGGCGGTCGAGGCAGTTGTAGGCGATGTTCAGCTGACCCCCGACGAACCACTTGGCGAAGGGCGGGTCGGACCAGTCAAGCACCTGGTCCCACTCTTTGAACCAGGTCAGGCGGCGGGCCTGCTTCGCCCAGAAGGCCAGCCGATCGGCGTCGGCCTCGGCGTAGGCGTCCGCTTCGACGTTGGCGTTCGCCGCGAGCTCGGGGGGCGGGGGGAACTGCCGCGTCTCCTGCAGCAAGTTTTCCAAGGTCTCGGACATTTGTCGCGGGCCTCCTGTTGACTTGGGTCTCCGGGCGTTCTGACGAGTGCGTTGTTAGGAATATTAACTAATTCTGCGTGTATACCCTGGGTGACCATGATGGACCCTCTGGCGACGCTGAACAATCTGACCGGCATCGAGTCTGCGGTAAGCGATGCCCGTTCTGCGGTGGACGGCGCGTACAGGCATCCGGCGCTGCGGAGAAAGGGCGGACTGGTTGCGGCCGAGGTCAGCTTGCGGTCCGCCGTGGCTAGCGCTTCTTTACAAACTTCCATCTTGTACCCGCGGGAGGATGTGCGGTCGGGGACGGTACTCGACGCTGTGGTTCAGGGCAGCCTGCGCATTCACTCATCGTTACCCGTGCTCGCCGACAGGTGGGAGTCGGCGCCCGCACAGGTGCTCGCCCGGTTGCACGTGTTGGGCGCGACCGGGATTCACGAATCGGATTCGCTTGGGCGGCCGGTGGTTCCGCTCGATCGTGTCTGTGGTTATGTTGTCGCCCGGTCGGGTGATCCGCTGATCAGGGCCGCTGTGGTACACGGCGAGATGCTCGCGCTGAATCCCTTCCCGGGCGTCAATGGCTTGATTGCCCGCGCGGCAGCCCGGCTAACCCTCATCGCGAGCGGCTTCGATCCCCGAGGCCTCGTGCTTGCGGAGGAAATCCACCTGTCAAGGGAGCCAGAGTATCGAGGGTCGTCGCTGGCATTCGCCAGCGGGACACCCGATGGCATCCGTTCGTGGCTCAAGCATTGCGCCCTTTCCGCCACCCTCGGTGCCGAGTCGGTCGCCTCGGTTGCTGAGGTGGTCACCGAGGCGTCCCAGTAGAACCATCTGTCACACATTCCCGGCCACCCCTGGCGATCACCACGAATCGGGCGTAGAAAGGTGTTTACGGAGGCCATCTTCAAGACAGATTTCTGCCGAGCAGATCGCTTCCGGGCACGGCCACCGGGCACCCACGCGCGAATCCAGCCGTCGCGAAGGCAAGTCACGGCGGAGGAAACTTATCCGACCGAGGACATAAGACGAGGTGCACGCATGGTAACCGGCAGCGGACGTGCGAGATGGCGCCGCCTTATGGTTGCGGCGCCATCCCTTATGTGAACGCCTTTATGTGAACGCTTTTCGAGTGCGGCTTCCTGTGCGTCAGGCTGTGGCGGCCCTTGCCCGGCGCCGCCGCCCGTACCACGCGATCCCTATCGCCACGCCGACACCGAGGCTGAGCGCCGCGGCCGCCACCGGCACCGCCGGCCGGTTTCGCAGCCGGCGGGCCAGGGGAACGGGATGCCGGAACTCCAGGATCTGCCAGCCGTGGTCCACGGCCTCGCGTCGCAACGCCTTGTCCGGATTGACGGCACTGGGATGGCCGACCGCGGCCAGCAGCGGCAGGTCGGAGATGGAATCCGAGTAGGCGTAGCAGTCGGCCAGGTCGTAGCCGCGCTCCTTGGCGAGCGTGCGGACCGCGTCCACCTTGGCCCCGCCCGCCGCGTAAAACTCGATCTCACCGGTGTATCGGCCGTCCGCCACCTTCATCCTGGTGGCGATCACCTCGTTGACCCCGAGTTGGGCGCCGATGGGCTGGACCATCTCCTCGCCGGACGCCGAGACGAGCACGATGTCTCGCCCCGCGGCTTGGTGCTCCTCTATGAGGGCTGCGGCCTCGGCGTACACATAAGGATCAATCAGCTCGTGCAGCGTTTCGTTGACGATCTGCTTGACCTGGTCGACTCGCCAGCCCTTGCACAGCTCGGCTACGTAGTCACGGGTGCGGGCCATGCTCTGCTCGTCCGCTCCGGCCCGCTTGAAGACAAACTGGGCATAAGCCGTCTTTACCACGTCACGCTTCGTGATCAGTCCATCCCGATAGAATGGCCGACCGAACGCCAGCGCGCTCGACGTGGCGATGACAGTCTTGTCCAGGTCAAAAAACGCGGCACTGCGCCCCACGCGCCGGAGTCTAGCCGGGACAGGCGTCAGATTTGATACCCCACGGCATCGTTGAACCGTCACTAAGCGGACACTCAGTAACCGCCCTGCGTAGGATCTTGTAAAAATCCGGATTCTTACCGTTCGGATAGCGCTCTCCCCCTCGACGCACCCGCCTCGCATCAGGCATGCTGTCGCTCGACAGGCTCAGCGGCATGCCTCCCCCCGCGGCCGCTGAGCGGTTCGGCTCACATCCCCCCGGAGCCGAGCCCAGGACGGCCCTGCCCAACTTTGGGTGGGGCCGTCGTTTTTGTATGGGCTCCCCATAACAGATCAAAGAGCTGTTCTGAGGGTTGTCCACAGGGCCAGAGTTATCCACAGATCATGGATTTCGTCAGGTGAAATGAGGGCGGGGTCTGCGTCAAAGTTCCGGGCATGAGGCGCACCCAAACCAAGAAAACCGTTCGGCCCTTGATCGCCACCGGCGATCCCGACCTGCTCGACGCGCTTCTTCGGCTCGCTTCCATGGCGGGTGTGGAGCCCGAGGTGGTCACCGACCTGCCCACCGCACGCAAGCGCTACCTCGCGGCTTCGCTGGTGATCCTCGGTCCCGACATCGTCCCCGAGGGTGTCCCGGTGAGGCTGCCGCGCCGCTCCGGCGTGGTCATCGCCAGCCGGATCTACAACGACACACTCGCTTGGGATCTGGCTTACGACGTCGGGGCCGAGCACGTGACGTCCTTGCCCTCCGGCCAGTCGTGGCTCATCGAGCGGCTGGCTCAGGCCGAGCGGGTCGGGCCGGGCAAGGGTCGCGTGGTCACCGTGGTGGGTGGTCGCGGCGGCGCGGGGGCGAGCGTGCTGGCGGCCGGGTTGTGCGTGACGGCCGTGCGCGAGGGTTATCGCACGCTGCTGGTCGATGCCGATCCACTCGGCGGCGGTGCCGATCTGCTGTTCGGCTGGGAGCAGGAGCACGGTCTTCGCTGGGGTCAGCTGACCGAGACGGGTGGTGGGCTCGACTCGCAGACCATGGTCAAGGCGTTGCCCAACCGGGGCGACTTGGTGCTGCTCTCGTGCGATCGCGATGAGGGCGACGTCGATCCGGTGGCTGCCCTGCCGGCCGATCTGATGCAGACCACGCTCGAGGCCGGCCGGGACGGGCGCGATCTCGTGGTGGTCGATCTCCCGCGGCGCTTCGACGAGGCGAGCGAGTGCGCGCTGCGCGCCGCCGATCGCGCCCTGCTGGTCGTCACGCCGGAGCTGCGCGCCACGGCCGCGGCCGCTCGGGTCGCTGTCGCCGCGCGAGCGTTGCGTCCTGAGCTGTCACTCGTCGTGCGAGACGTGGCCGGCGGGCGGTTGAGCGCCGCCTCCATCGCCAAGACCCTGTCGCTTCCACTGGCCGGGCGCATCAGGTCGGAGTCGCGTCTCGCCGAGGCCCTGGAGCGGGGCAGCCCTCCGGCCAGCGATGCGCGCAGCCCGCTGGCGACGTGCTGCAAGCAGCTGATCGAGGCGGCGATGGCATGACTGAAGTGGTTCCTGCCGGACCGTTGGCCGCCCTTCTCGCCGAGCCGGAGGTGACCGATGTGCTGGTCAATGGCGTGCAGGTGTGGGTGGATCGTGGCGCGGGCCTGGTTCGCGCGCCGCTGACCCTGGGCTCGGGCGACGATGTGCGGCGGTTGGCGCAGCGGCTGGCCACGGCCGCGGGGCGCCGTCTCGACGACTCCTGCCCCTATGTGGATGCTCGCCTGGCCGACGGGTCGCGCATGCATGCCGTGCTGCCGCCGATCGCCACCAACGGACCATATCTTTCCTTGCGCACGTTCAGGTTGCGCCATCATCCGCTGGCCGAGCTGGTGCCGCCGCACCTGGCTGAGCTGCTCCTGGCGATGGTCCGCGCCCGCCTCTCACTGCTGATCTCGGGCGGCACGGGTTCGGGCAAGACCACTCTGCTCAACGCTTTGCTGTCCGTGGTGCCCGCGCGCGAGCGCATCGTGACGGTGGAGGATGCCGCGGAGCTTTGCCCAGCGCACCCACATGTCGTCGGGCTGCAGACCCGAGTGTCCAACGTGGAGGGCTCGGGCGCGGTGAGCCTGGCCGACCTGGTGCGGCAGGCGCTGCGCATGCGTCCTGACCGGCTGATCGTCGGCGAGGTTCGCGGGGTGGAGGTGGTCGACCTTCTCAACGCGCTCAACACCGGCCACGAGGGCGGAGCCACCACCCTGCACGCCAACGCGGCCGGCGAGGTGCCGGTGCGCTTGGAGGGTCTGGGGTTGCTGGGGCGCCTGCCGCTGGAGGCGTCGCGCGCCCAGTTGGCCGCCGCGATCCAGGTGATCCTGCACCTGCGCCGCAGCGCCACCGGGCGCGAGTTGGTGGAGATCTGCCTGCTGCGCCGCTCCGGTCCCAGCGGTGCGGTGATCTCTTGGCCGGCCTGGCACCGCGTGTCCGGCATCGGGCCGGCCGCGCACGTCCTGATCCGGATGCTCGCCGATCGGGGAGTCACCGGTCCCGGGTGGTTCCGGCCATGATCGTGTTGATCGGAGTCCTTGCCCTGGCCCTGATGCTTGTGTCACCGGCGATCGGGATCGTCGTCTTCGGCTATGGCGTCGTCGCCCGCAAGCTGGTCATTCGGCGGCGTGAGCGCGCACAGGCCGCACGCCGGATGGTCGCGACACTCGACTTGCTCGCCTCGGCCGCGGCCGACCTTCGCGCCGGCTCCGCCCCACCGCTTATCGCGCTGCCGGTGCGTGACGTCGACCGGTTCGCCCGGGCGGCGAGGCGGCTGAGCGATCGCACCGGTGCCGCATTGGCCGACCTGCTGGAGCGGCTGGAGGTCCACCAACGTGCACTGTCGCGATTGGACGCCACCGCCTACGCACAGGCCGCGGGCGCGCGCCTGACCGCGCTGATCCTCATCGCCCTGCCGGCGCTGGCGCTGTTACTGGGTCACTCGATCGGTGCCGATGCGCTCGGCATCCTGTTCCAGACACACATCGGCTTTGTCTGCACCGCGATCGCGGTCGCGCTTCAACTGGCCGGGCTGGCCTGGACCGATCGGCTGTCGCGGTCGCGCACCGATCCGCTCCACGCCGAACTGGCCGTCGCCTCGGATCTCATGGCCGCGGCTCTGCGGGCCGGGTCGCCTGTGCCGTCTGCGGTTCTCCACGTCGGCGACGTGCTCGAGGGTCCGCTGTCCGCGTCGCTGACCCAGATCGGGCGCGAGCTCGCCGCCGGGGTGTCGCCAAAGCAAGCGTGGCAACGAATTGGCCGTCTCGACGCGGCTCGGCGGCTCACCAACGCCGCTCAGCGCACCTCCGAGAGTGGTGCGGCGATGTCCGGCGCGCTGACCAGGTGCGCCGACGACTTGAGGGTGGACGCGGCGCACGAGCGCCAGGCCCGGGTGCAGCGAGCATCCGTCCTGCTCATGTTGCCGCTCGGTTTGTGCTTCCTTCCGGCTTTCCTGCTGGCGGGTTTGGTTCCGGTGGTTCTCGCTGTCATCAGCGAGGTCTTGTGATGGGGGAAATGTTGAAGCGTAAGCGATTCGATGAGGGCGCGAGCACGGTGGAATATGCGTTGGTCACCCTCGGGGCGGCGGCCGTGGCCGGACTGGTGATCGCGATAGCGAAGAGCGAGGCCTTCCAGGCGGCGCTGACCGGCGTCATGCTCAGGGCGCTCGGATGAGCCGGCGGGCTCAGGCGGGCGCCTCCGGCCGAGGCGGCGCCCGCAATCGGCGAGACGCACGGGACCGGGGCAGTGCCACGGTGGAGCTGGCGCTGGCCCTGCCCGTTGTGGCTTTGTTGCTGGCGTTCGGGATCGGTGCCGTCGTTGTCGTGACCTACAAGCTCGGGTGCGTGGCCAGGGCGCGGGATACCGCCCTGGCCGCAGCCCGCGGCATGGAGGTCCCGCTGCCTGGCGGCAGGCCGGGGCGCCGGGAGTCGGTGGAGTATGGCGACGACGGCACAGTCACGGCGACCGTCGAGACCGCCCTGACGTCCTGCACATCGACGGCGGTGATGGAGCCGTGACCGCGCCAGGCACGAGAAGACGTTCGCTGGCACGGTGTTTCGAGCAGGCGCAGCGAGACAAGGGCTCGGCCTCATTGTTCGGTGTCTCGGCCGGTATCGCCGTGGTGCTTGCGGGCTCGTCGATCGCCCTGTCCGCCGCCTATCTGATCGCACGCGCCGAGGCGCGCAGCGCGGCCGACCTCGCCGTGCTGGCGGGTGCGCGTTGGACGCGAGCCGGGCAAAACGTGGCGTGCGCTCGTGCCGAGCAGATGGTGACCGCCAACCACGCGGTGACGGTCTCGTGCGTCGTTGAGGGCCTGGACATCGAGCTCACCGTTGAGGTGAAAGGGGTTCGGGCCGTGGCGCGCGCCGGACCGGTTCGCACGACGGGTGGTTCCGATGCCGCCTGACGAGCTGGGCACGCTGTTCACCCGGGCCGTCGCCCGGGGCGTGGGTTATTCGGACAGCCAGATCAGGCGCCGGATCGGCTCCGGCCGCTGGATTGTCGTGGTGGGGCATGTATTCGCGCCGGCGGGAGTGGAACTCACCCCGCGGCTCAGGGACAGGGCGGCGGTGATGGCGGTCCCCGATGCGGTGCTGAGCGGGCCCTCGGCCGCGCGCTGGCACGGCATCGAGCTGCCCGATCAGCGCACATGGATCACCGTGCCTCCCGGGCGGCGGATCCGGCTCAGCGGCGTCGAGCTAAGGCGGGAGGAGCTGGCCGAGACCGACGTTGTCCGGCACTCGGAGGATTTGGCGATGACCACCGTCGGCCGGACGGTTTTCGACTGCGTTCGAGCTCTGCCGCTGGATCGGGCCGAGCGATTGCTGCTGCGCGCTTTGGACGAACGCTGGGTCTCCTACGAGGGCTTCCTCCAACGCGTGCATGCGCACACCGGGCGGCACGGCATGGCGCATCTCGTCACCCTGGTCAGCCGCCTGGCCCATGCGCGCCGGGTGGATCCGGTCAAGGTGATCGCGGGCCGGTTGACCGCGGCGGGGATCTCCGGATGGAGCACCCGCCAGCCCTTCCACGGCCAGATCGTGGATCTGGTGTTTCACCGGCCCCGGCTCGCCATCGACTGCGGCGGCGGGGCCTGGCACAACGGGCTGGTCCGCGCCGGGTGGACGGTCTTGCGCTATTCGCCCGCGGAGGTGCTCGAGCACACCGACGACGTTCTCGCCGAGTTGCTGTCCGTGCGGGATCAGCTTCTGAGCGCGCGGAGGCGGACGTGATCCACACTGGACCGCTGACCCAGGTGGGTGAGCAGCCGCGAAAGCGCGGTCACCGCACCGCGCTTGTCGAGCGGATTGTTGCCGTTGCCGCACTTTGGCGACTGCACGCAGCCGGGGCAGCCCAACTCGCATCCACACGCCTGGACCGTGTCGCGCGTGGCGGCAAACCACTCCTGCGCCATCTCGTAGGCGCGTTCGGCAAAACCGGCGCCGCCTGGGTGCCCGTCATAGACAAAGATGGTGGGCGCGTCGGTGTCGGGATGGCGCGCCGTGGACAGGCCACCGATGTCCCAGCGATCGCAGCTGGCGACCAGCGGCAGCAGCCCGATCGCGGCGTGTTCCGCGGCGTGCAGCGCACCGGGCACATCCTCCACGCCGGACAGCGTCGACTCGGCGAAGGTGACCCACACCGCCACGGTCCGCAGCGTTCTCGGCGGCAGGTCCAGTGGCCAGGTGCCCAGAACCTCGCCGGTGTCCAGCCGGCGCCGCTGGAACGAGATCACCTGGCTCGTCACCTCGACCTCGCCGAGGAAGACGCCGATCGGCCCAGCGTCCACATAGGACAGCACGTCGAGCACGTCCAGGCTGGTCACATCGCGGGCGTGCGTGCTGTGGGGCGGGTTGTCCGCCTCCACCATGGCCACGGCGTCCTCCAAGTCGAGATGCTGGACCACATAGACGCTGCCCTGATGGGTATAGACCGCGCCCGGGTGCAGTTGATGGTGGGCCGAACCCGAGCCGGCGGTGCCGATGAGCCGGCCGGTCGAGGCCTCGATGACCGAGATCGGCGGGTCGCCGGTGCCCCGCAGGTCGAGGGTCGGCCGTTGGGAGTGGGTCCAGTACCAGCCGCTGGGCCGGCTCCGCAGCGTGCCGTCGGCGACCAGACGATCGACAAGAGCTCGGGAGGCGCCGAAGAGCTCCAGATCCTCCACGGTCAGCGGCTTCTCGGCAGCGGCCGCGCACAGGTGCGGCACAAGCACATAGGGATTGCCGGGGTCGAACACCGTCGCCTCGACCGGCTTGTGAAAGAGCGCCTCGGGATGGTGCACCAGATAGGTGTCGAGCGGATCATCCTTCGCGATCAGCACGCACATGCCGTCGCGGCCTGCCCGGCCCGCCCGGCCGGCCCGTTGCCACATCGCGGCGCGCGTACCCGGATAACCCGACAGCAGGACGACATCGAGACCACTCACATCGATACCAAGCTCGAGGGCGTTCGTGGTGGCCAGGCCGGTCAACTCGCCCGCGGTGAGCGCCTGTTCGAGCGCGCGGCGTTCCTCGGGGAGATAGCCGGCGCGATAGGCGGCGATCTGGCTCGCGAGTTCCGGAGCCACCTCATCGAGGGCGCGCTTCGCTTGCGAGGCGACCACCTCGGCCCCGCGCCGCGAGGGGACGAAGGCGAGGGTGCGCACGCCGCGCAGGACGGCGTCGGCAAGCAGGTCACCGGTCTCGCGCAGGGCGGAGCGGCGGACCGGAGACGCGTCCGGCGGGGGCCAGGCCGCCGTCGCCCCGGGCGGCCAACTCCCGCTCGGCGCCCCGGACGACCCGGTCGGGGACTGCCCACCCGCGAGCGTCCCGGATGGGATCGCCCCGTCCGCGTGAGTCCCTCCCGCCGTCCAGCGCCCCAGCGATGCCTCCGCCCGTTCCCCACGACGCGTGACTGCCGGTGCGGCGGGGGCCGATGGGCCGGTAAGGGTGTCCAGAGTGGACGGTGCTTGCTCGGCCGGTCGCGGCCGGGGCAGTTCGCCTCGGCCTGGCAGCAGGGGTGGCTCCCACAGGGCGAAGGTGGCGGCGCCGCGCGGCGCGGCGTCCTCGACCACCGCCTTGACCGGACGGCCGACGAGTTTCGACGCCGACGCGGCCGGATCACCCGAGGTTGCGGAGGCGAGGATGAACACAGGGCGTTCCGCTGTGAGCCGCCGCAGCCGCCGCAGCACATGCGCCACATGGGCGCCGAACACTCCTCGATAGCTGTGGCTTTCGTCCACCACCACATAACGCATCTGCCGGAGCAGGGACGCCCACTTGTGGTGCTGGGGCAGGAGTGTGTGGTGCAGCAGATCGGGATTGGTCAGGATCACGTTGGCGAACTGGCGGATCCAGTCTCTCTGCTCCCGCACGGTGTCGCCGTCGAGCGCTTCCGCCCGTATGCCCGGCAACTCCATGGCGTTGATGGCCCGCAGCTGATCCACGGCGAGCGCTTTGGTGGGCGCCAGGTAGAGCAGGCGGGCCTTGGGGGAGTCGAGCACCGCCGTCAGCGCCGGCAACAAATACGCCAGCGACTTGCCCGAACCGGTACCGGTCGCCATCACGACATCGACGCCCTCGAAGGCGAGCGACGCCCCCTCGACCTGATGCCGCCAGGGGGCCTCGATCCCCGCCGCCGCCAGGGCCTTCACCAGCTCCGGCGCCGCCCAGGCCGGCCATTGCCCGACCTCACCCGCTCGGGCGGCGAAGACTTCGACGTGCGTAACCTGTTCGCGCCGCAGCCAGTCTGGGAGCCCTACCACGCGAGCAGGGTACCGAGCAGCCGAGCCCGGGGGTGCGTCAGCTAGCTAACAGACAACGCCGAACAGACAAAATCAGCGAACCCGCTACGATGTGCCGATGGAGCTGTCGTTGGCTACCAGGGTCGTTTCCGCGCACACCGTTCTCGAGGTCGGTGGCGAGG
>Ga0075418_10000813_pt1 | contig 33925 bp, 50 predicted proteins | sample SoiMetdeltSBSDD2_FD_81776 | JGI IMG/M metagenome (GOLD analysis project Ga0075418, IMG submission 81776) | Bulk soil microbial communities from a Populus tree surrounding site in Tennessee, USA - Soil MetaG P. deltoides SBSDD2 | ecosystem: Environmental > Terrestrial > Soil > Tree plantation... | reverse complement strand
TCGAGCAGCGCCGCCACGGTATCGGCGCGTCGGAGATCGCCGCGGTCATGGGCATCTCGCCGTGGGAGTCGCCGTTCAGCCTGTACTGGCGGAAGGTCAACGGCTGGGAGCAGGAGCCGTCACCGGAGATGTCGGCCGGCCAGCGGCTGGAGCCGGTCATCGCCGAATGGTGGGCCGACGAGTGCGACCCGCTGGAGAACCTCGCCATCGGGCCCGGGCGGCTCATGGCTCATCCGGACCGGCCGTGGCAGGTCGCCACACCTGACCGCATCATCGGGTTCCGACGGATCTGCGGACTCTGCGATGCCGATATCCCGACCGCCTGCGTCTGCAACGAGGTGGATCCGAACTCGCCGCCGCTCGCGGTGCTGGAACTGAAGTATGTCGCGATGTCGTGGGACGGCTGGGGCGAGCCCGACAGCGACGACATCCCGGTCCACTACCGCACCCAGGTGCTGTGGCAGTGCGACGTGGTCGGCGTCGACGACTGGTATCTGGCCGCGCTCGGCCCGGGCGGGTTCCGGCAGTACCACGGCCGTCGCGACGACGCCGACCTGAAGGTCATGCGCGAGTACGGCCGCCGATTCATGGCCCGCCTGGAGGCCGGTGATCCGCCGCCGCTGGACGACCACACCGCGACGCTGGCCACCGTGAAGCGCCTCCACCCGGACCTGGACGACGCTGAGGTCGAGGTGCCAGCAAGTATCGCTTCGGCGTACCGGCGGGCCTGCGCCATGGAACGCAAGGCCAAGGCACTGAAGACCCGCTACGAGGTCGCCCTGCGTCTCGAGATGGGCTGTGCCAAGCGAGCCACCAGCGGCGGCGCGTTCGTTGCCTCACGTTCGATCTACGACGTGGCCGAGCACACCGTGAAGGCCCACACCGTCGACCGCCTGAACCCCCCACGCGCGAAGAAGGACCCATCATGATGAGCACCCAGACCGTGACCGACGCCGTGGCCAAGCGGGACGGCATCACCAACTTCCTCGCCCCGTACCGGGCCGACTTCGGCGCCGTGCTGCCCACCCACATGGACTCCGAGCAGTGGATCCGGCTCACCACCGGCACCCTGCGCCGCAACGCCCAACTGGCCCGGGTAGCGACCAGCAACCCGAGCTCACTCATCGCCGCCATGTTCGACTGTGCCCGGCTCGGCCTCGTCATCGGCGACACCTACCACCTCGTCCCGTTCGGCAACGAGATCGTCGGCATCGCTGACTACACCGGCCTCATCGAGCTGGTCTACCGCGCCGGCGCGGTGTCGTCGGTGAAGTGCGAGGTCGTCAACAGTCGCGACGAGTTCGCCTACGAGCCGGGCATCATGGATCGGCCGCAGCACAAGCCGGACTGGTTCGGCGAGCGGGGCGACATCATCGGCGCCTACGCCTACGCGGTGATGAAGGACGGCGCCACGTCACACGTGGTCGTCCGGTCCAAGGCCGAGATCGACGAGGTCCGGGCCGTGTCGAAGACGGCCAACGCCAAGGACTCGATGTGGGTGAAGTGGTACGACCGGGCCGCCCGCAAGACGGTGCTGCGTGAACTGATGAAGTTCATCCCCACCTCGGCCGAGTACCGCAAGGAGGTTGCCCGTGCCGCTGCCGAGGTGACCCGGGTGGCCGACAGCCATCAACTCCCGCCACCGGTGAACGACTTCGTCGACGGCGAGGTTGTGGAGCAGGACTGGCCCGAAGCCGCGCAGCCACCGGACGGCACGTCGTGAGGGCCCGTTTCGGCCTGCCCGGCATTGACCCGGAGGTGTTCTTCCCGGTCGGCCAGGACGGTGCCCGGCCCACGTCCGCGACCGTCACGGCGGCGAAGCAGATCTGTGCCCGCTGCCCGGTGAAGGATCCGTGCGCCGAGTGGGCGATCGACGCGCGCGAGCAGTTCGGCCTGTGGGGCGGGCTGACGCCTGAGGAGCGCAAAGTGTTGCGGCTGCAGCGGGCCCGGGAGTTGGTGTCGTCATCATGACGGAGCCGCTCGTCGAGATCCACGGTGTGACACCACGGCAGGTCGACTTCTGGGTGCGGCAGGGCTACCTGCTTCCCGGCCAGCCGGCGCCCGGCTCCGGCAACGCCCGGCAGTGGCCGGAGGAGGAGATCCGCGTCGCGCAGATGATGGCCCGGCTGGTGGCGTGCGGCTTCACACCGGCCGACGCCTGCGACTATGCGCGGAAGGTGTTGGGCCGGCGCGGGTCGCCGGTGCGGCTGACCCTGGCCCGCGGTGTCGTCCTCGAGGTGGAGGGGCCATGACCGAGGTGATCGTCGTCGACGGCCACGTCCTCGGCCAGTGCTCGTACGTGGACTCCGACGACCTGACCGAGGAGTGCGACTGCCGGGACCTCCTCGAGGACGACCCGTTCTGGTGCCGTAGCGACGAGGAGGACGACGAGTGGCCACGATGACCGAGCTCACCGCCCTCGGTGACTGCCCGACCTGTGGCCGTCCCCGCTGGGTTGAGGCCACCTGCCGGTGCGGGCACATGGTCCTGGTCCACGACTTCGGCACGAGCAAGGGCGCCACGGTGCGGACGAAGTGCACCGTCACCGACGCGACCGGACCGTGCCCGTGCGAGCGGTTCACCGAGGAGGCGAGCGATGGCTGACCGCAGCGCGATCGAGTGGACTGAGGCCACGTGCAAACGCTGCGCGCGGTGTCAGACGCTGAGGCCACACGAGGCTTTTGCGCGTGACCGCTCTCGTTCGGATGGACTGACCTACTGGTGCCGCGACTGCCGAAACAGTCGCGCTCGCAAGGCGTACCGACCTATCCCGAGACCGGCCCCGGGACGCCAGTTCGTCGCGCCCCGCGATGGTGACCAGCATCAGGCCCGGCGGAGGGTCAATCACCTCATCGCCGTCGGCGAACTGCCGCCGCCCAACGGCGTGCCCTGTGTCGATTGCGGTCACGAATGGCGCGTCGGCGAGCGCCGTCACGAGTACGACCACCACCTTGGCTACGAAGCCGAGCACCATGAGCACGTTGAGGCTGTATGCACCACGTGCCACCACCGCCGCGAAGATGTGCGGAGGGCAGCCTGATGGGCGACGGGACAAAGATCGAGTGGAGCCAGGCCACATGGAACCCGGTGGTCGGCTGCACCAAGGTGTCGCCCGGCTGCGACCACTGCTACGCCGAGCGCATCACGGAACGGTTCCATGGCAAGGGCTCGTTCGCCGTCGTGCGGCGCAGTGAGGAGAAGTTGTACCTGCCGTTGAAGTGGCGGAAGCCGCGGCGGGTGTTCGTCAACTCCATGTCGGACCTGTTCCACGTCGACGTGCCGGTCGGCTTCATCGCCCGCGTCTTCACGGTGATGGCGCAAACACCACAGCACACGTACCAGGTGCTGACGAAGCGGCACGGCCGGATGCGGTCGGTGCTGAACTCGGACGTCTTCGTGAACATGGTTCGCGGGATGCTCGGCGAGGTGGTGTGGCCGCTGCCCAACGTGTGGCTCGGCGTCTCGGTCGAGGACCAGCATTGGGCGGACATCCGCATCCCGGCACTGCTGGAGACGCCGGCCGCGGTGCGGTGGCTGTCGTGCGAACCACTCCTCGGGCCGCTGAAGCTGACCGGTGGCGGCACCCAGCAGACTTACTGGCTGACTGGGCGCCCCTACTGGGGTGAGCCCGAACCGATCGGTGGTGGCACAATCCTCGGGCGCGCCCCGCTCATCGGACCACGGCTGGACTGGATTGTGGTCGGCGGCGAGTCTGGGCCGGGCGCCCGGCCGATGCACCCCGACTGGGCTCGGTTCCTGCGCGATCAGTGCACCGGGGCCGGGGTGCCGTTCTTCTTCAAGCAGTGGGGCGAGTGGTGCCACACCACCCAACTACCCGAAGCCACGTACGTTGCACTCGACGCGGCGATCAACCTTGCCCAGCCACATCCTGAGCCGCACCGCGTAGGTAAGAAGCGCGCCGGCCGGCTGCTGGATGAGCGCACGTGGGACGAGTACCCGGCGGCGGAGGTGCCCGATGCCTGAGACGTTCACACCGTCCGAACCGGGCTACGTCTGGGGTGTGCGCTACCGGTCACCGCTGCTGGCCAACCACATCATCCTGGCGTGCGACGAGGACCAGGCCCGCCGGAAGGTCCGCTTCCACCGCGGCCAGGCCACGGCGACGGTGGTCCGGGCACCACGAGGCGAATGGGAAGAGGTGCCCGATTGACGGCCTGCAGATGCCGTGGTCGTGGCAGGAGGGACGGTCATGACGTACCGCGACGACGCCGACGAGATCGCGACCCTGCGCCAGGAGCTGGCCGTCAGCGAGGCGGCGTGCGCCACCGCCATGGCCGAAGTGGAAGCGCTGAAGGCGGATGTCAAAGTTCTCCTGGGCCACCTTAACGACGGGATCCACCAGCTTGGCGTGACCCAGTTCGACAACTACCGGCTGGAGAAGGAACGCGACGAAGCACGCGCCGAGCGAGACAGTCTGCGCCACGTCGAGGCCGACCTCGACCGGCTGCGCACTGCCGTCCGGTCCGTCCTGGCCATGGTCGACCACGGCACCGCCCTGCCGGCGTTGATGCACGCCGTGGTGCAGCTGCGCCGGTTCGTGGACCCGGAGGTGGGGACGTGACCGGTACCGCTCATCGTCCGATGTGTCCCATCGGCGCGACCGATCACCTTACAGCGCAAGCGTTTGAGGCCGGTGTCGGATTCGGTGAGAACACGCGTCCATGGGATACTGGATTCGAGTTGGCCGGTCCCACCCCTCGACAGGTTCTGCCGGCCACTCAAGCTCTTGCTACAACTTCCGATAGCCCCGGAAGGAGCGTGAGCCGTCATGGCTACGCTACCTGAAAGCCCCGACACAACCGTTCAACCACTCGACGAACTGCGTACCCGGCTGGAACGCGCCGGGTCATGGGACGCACTCGGCAACGAGTTGGCCGTTTCCGTCGACACCGTGATCGAGGAGGTGCGGGAGTGGCTGGAGTCGAACGCAACCGTCGAGCAGGTGGCCGACGTGCTCGGCGATCTGGACGACGCGGTGTGTGTGATTCACCGACTGGTTGACCTGCTTGAGGCCGGGGAGCCGTCATGACGACGGTACCTGAAGCATCGAAGCAAGGCCCGGACGACAAGCCGGTCGACGAGTTTGACATGGGCGTCAACTGGGACCTGCTACGAGACCTGCACGAGAAGCCTCACCCTTTGCTGAACATCATGGAGGACTTCGAGGCGCAGATCCGCGAGACGCCACTTGCCTGGACCGGCGAGGTGTTCCAGGAGGCGCGCACGGCGCACCACCTCCTCGACCTGGTGGGGATCCCGCACGGCAAGGGCTACGCCTCAGACCTCGATGCGCGCACATACCAGGCGATCAGGCTCATCATCGACATCCGCGAACGGCTCGACCGGATCAAGGGCTGGCACTCGCGCGAGTCCGGCCCGGCCGGCACGGTAGGCGATTACTGCAACGACTGCGGCAACGTCTGGCCGTGTGACACGTACCGGATGGCTGACGGGTCGTACCGCGACGAGGAAGACCTCTCGGACGCCGAGGCCGTAGCCGCTCTGGTTGATGATCGAGGTGTGGCGTGACGGCACCTGAAGCCACCGACAGAACCGAGCAGGCCGACTACGACGGTGGCTGCTGCGCGCTCGACGTGGGCCACGAAGGTGCATGCGCCTGGATCTGTTCCGAGTGCCAGGGAACCCAGCGCTGTCCCGAGTGCGGTGACCGGTCGGTGGACGTCTGGGGCGGCGGCTGCGGGGACTGCGGCGGTGTGGGCGGATGCCACTACTGCTACGAGGGGCTGATGGCCGATGCCTGACGACGCCCGCGCCGACCGGCTGGCCGCCATCGCCGTCGAACTGACCTGCCGCGTGCGCGACGACGAACCCGCCGCCGTCCACCGTTGGCTACAGGCCGTGGTGCCGGACAACGACATGATGGCGCTCGCGGTGATCCTGGCCGCGGCGGTGCCGGACGACCGGACGTGGTCGGAACTGACGGAGTGGACGTGGATCGGCGAGGAGCTGCGGGAGGAGCGCTTCGGTGCGATCCCGTGGCGTGAACGGTACGCCAGGCCCAGGCCGCTTCCACAGGTTGTGCAGACGCCTGTCCACAGGTTGTCCCGAGGTTCGTCCACAGTGGCGTTGGATAGCACCGACGAACAGGACGCAGCATGAACCGCCACCAGCAGACGGCCATCGACAACCACTGCCGGCTGTCGATCGAAACCATGCACCCACGCTTCGGCCGGGTCCTGCCCAACGGCCTGACCGTCGTCCTCACCGTCAACAGCGGCTACGAATGAATGGAGATGAACTTGGGCGGGCCAGTTTGGCACGTGAGCATAGCAACCCGAGGCATCGCCATCCCGGCGCGGCTGGAGGCTGAGGCCGTACGCCAACTCTCCGGCGTCGGCGATCCGGCGCTCGGCGAGTGGCGGGAATGGACCGGGCACGCGTTCCACATCCGCCGTCGCCTCAGCGTCCGTGAGATGCCGAGGGTCGGACCTGTGGTGGACGTCCGACGGACGCCGGAAGCGCTACGGCGAGCTGGGCGGCTCGGGGACCTGCTGCGGTTCGTGCCGGCCGAAGTGCTCGACGAAGAGATCGGCGGTGCGGCATGAAACCCGCCGTCGCCGTACACGTCTTCGTCGACGACGCGGTGTCGTGGCCGGACCGGATACGCCGCTGCGCCGACTGCGGCCATCCCGAGCACAACCGGCGCCATGACGTGCCGGACATGAGCGAGCAGCAGGACGAGCACCGACGTCGAGTTGGAGAGAGCGAGGAGCAGTGAGCAAGCTGATCGACCGGTTCGCCCCGTACCCGAAGACCGAGGACGAGGCAACCGCGGAGAACGTGTACCGATACCTGCTCGTCGCGGCGCAGATCACGTACGTCGGCGGCGTGCAGCCGTTCCTGCGGCGCGGCGGCCCGACCGACCGCGAACAGCATGCGCAAGCCATCGCGCAGTTCGTCGCCGAGTGGTCGACGCTGCATCTAATGCGGCACCTGCTCGGCTACAAGTACCCGGAAGGCTACGACCAGGCCACCACACCGGACCAGGTGGCCCGGGACATGTGGATCGGCTGGGAGGACGGCGGCGGCCCGGCCGAGGCACTGTGGGAGTGGCTGGAGCAGGCCGGGCTCGACCCAGAGGAGATCGAGAAGGCGTACGACGAAGCCACGGCCGGGAAGTAGGTTCACCTTGGCCCGTATGCGCACCGTCAAGCCCGGCCTGCGTACCTCGCAGGTTGTTGCCTCGTGGAAGCGTGAGGTGCGCTACTTCTGGGTCCTGCTATGGGGCTACCTCGACGACGAGGGACGCGGCTTGGACATCCCCAAGACCATCGCCGGGGACTGCTTCCCACTCGACGACGACATCACCGCCAAGACCATCGACCGGTGGCTGAGCCTCATGGCCGCAACGAAGATCAGCCCCGACCGTGTCCCGCCGATCTGCCGGTACGAGGTCGCCGGCCGCCGCTACATCCACGCACTCAACTTCGGGGAACACCAGCGACCCAACCGGCCGCAGAAGTCGACACTCCCGCCGTGCCCCAATCAACATGGCGACGGTGACGCATTCACTGAATCGTTCACTGCGGACAGCGGTGAGCCGGACACCGCAGACGCAGTGAACGATTCAGTGCCTGTAGTTAGAGGGTTTGAGGGTTTGAGGGGTAGAGGGGTGCGGCGTGCGCCGATCAGTGAACCGCCGGACCCGTCGTCGCAAGATCCCCCCACCCCCGAAGATCCACCAACAGCCGAACCGCCGCGGACCTGCCGCGACCACCGCGACGATCCGGACCCGCCGAACTGCCGCAACTGCGGCGACGCCCGGCGCGCCCACGAGGCCTGGGCTGCCGAGGAACCGCTGCGGCAACTACGGGCCGAACAGGCCCGCCGTCACCGCGAAGCGCAGGAACGAGCCGAGGTTGCCCGGTTGGCCATTGCCCGGTGCCGCGACTGCGACCAGGGCGGCTACCTCCCCACCGGCGCGGTCTGCCCGCACGACCCGAACGCCGTCGACCGAGCCCGCCGCGGCGCAGCCGCTGCCCGCGCCACCCTGACCACCGAGGAGCGACCATGACCGCCGAACCGACCACCGTCGCCGACGAGATCGCCGCCATGCGCCGCATCGTCGCCGCCCTCGACAAGCTCGACCCGGCAGCCCAGGACCGCGTCGCCACGTGGCTGTGGGACCGGTTCCGCAAGCCGGTTGAGGACCAGTCGTGACCGCCGAAGCAGCCGCGTTTCACGGCCTGGCCACCAACCAGGCGTACCCGGTCGAGGAACGGCTCGCCCTGGCGCTGAAGGCGTTGGAGTTGTACGAGGCCGAGTGCGACGCCATGCGACCGGTCGTGGAAGCGGCCCGGGCGTACCTCGCGTTCCAACGGACGGTCGTGGTCCCTGGAATCGACTCGATACCGCACGAGTTCATCCGCCTCGCCGCCGCCGTTGACGCTCTGGACGGTGCGTCGTGAGCATCCCTACACCCCGCCAGCCGATGGACGACCCGTCACTGAACTGGACCTGCGGGTACAGCCCCGACGGCCCGCTGGAATGCCTCGATGCCGCCACCTGGCACGGCTTCCGGCTCACCGACGACGGGCTGGACATCGACTGCATGATGGCCGCCTGCGACGTCCACCGCGCCCGCATGCTGGCCCACTTCGAGCACCCGATGGGCAGCGCCTGCGGGATCACCAACTCGCGGTTCGTCTGGCCGGAGAACTTCTGCTACATCGAGTGGGGCGACGGGTCAGTTTTGGTCGGCGAGGTCTCAGAGCCGGCGGTGTCTCATGGCTGACGCCACCCCTACACCCCGCTGGACGGCCGACGAACGAGCCGTAATCGATCGGATCGCACGCCACATCTGGCCGAGCGGCGGCAACGGCCAGGTCCCGACCAATGCACCGGAAGAGATCTTCGAGGACCTGAGGCTGGCCGGTGTGCTCACGGCGGTGGGCGGCGAGACACGACAGGCGTGGCTGGAGTTGGCCCGACGCATCACCGCCAGCGAACGCATCTACCGCGACCTGGCTGACGAGCACTGGCGCGACTGGAACGTCCACACCGCCATCCGGTACCGCGGCATCGCCGAGGGGCTGGACATGGCCCGTAACCACCAGGTGGAGCTTGCGAAGGAAGGCCGTCGCGATGACCCAGCCTGACACCCTGCACACCCGACTGCGCGCCGAGTTGGACCGGCGGCTGGCGGTGGCGAGAGCGGCCGAAGGCGCCGACTGGACGCTGGACGAGCGCGCCGAGTACGGCCCGAAGGTCGGCGAATGGTCGCGGGAAGTGAGCTACCAGGTGTGGCACTGCGACGACGAGCAGGACGGCTGTCCCGAGGAGGCACGCGGTTGGATCGCTGAGGCTCGACTGATCGCGATGGCGGTGACCGGTGAGGTCGCGCGGCTTGAGGGAGAGCTGGAGGTGCTGGAGCGGCACGCGCCGTGCGCCTGCGACCTCGCGGCCGACCGTCCGCACTGCCGCACTCACCGGTGCCCTGCGAACGAGGGCTATCGATGCGCTGAGACCCTTTCCCTCGCTCACCGTCTCGGGGTGAGCGTCGATGGGTAGCGAGGAGATCGCACGGCTGCGCGCACTGGCCGATCTGGCCCAAGCCGCGCTTCGTCGGGCCGCGACAGCCATCGACGTCAAGACCGGCTACGCCTGCCCGGAGCCCGACTGTGGCCTGAGGTACCGGCACCGGCACGGCGACGTCTGGTGGCCGCCTGAGGGTGAGCCGTGGCCACCGCGACGAACCGGAGTCGAGCCGTGACCGACATCCTCTCCCGCATCGACGACACCCTGACGTTCCACTCGGCCGGGCTGGGCGTGGACCTACAGGTGCCGGTGGAGCGCGAGCCGGAAGACGGCGAGTGGGCGCCGTTCACGACGACAGGCGGCGGCAGCAGCGGTGAGTACCGCCGCGTCGGAACAGCGATCGAGTGGCGCATCGTGTTATCGCTGCCACGTTTCAAGACGGCAGCCGAGCGCAAGGCTGACGCCGCCCGCCGCGCCCGTCTGCGTCGAATGCACCACCTGTACCGGATGAGGAGGGTGCGGTGAACGGCTTCATCTGGGGCGCGTTCGTAGGCTACTTGTTCGCTCAGGCCATGGACATCCGTCGACACTGGCGGGCGGCGAAGGCGAAGGTCAACGAGGTCCGCCAGCAGCACGGCATGTCACCGGAGAAACGGTGGTGGCGACTGTGATCGACCTCCGACCAGACCCGCGGATCAGCAACCAGCGCCCCGCCTGGCTCGCCGACGACCAGCGATGGCGCGACCAACTCCAGGCCATGGACGACACCGACTGGCGCTGGATCGAGAAGCACTGGGACATGGCCGACGGCAAGGCCCCGGCGGTGGACACGTCGTGGGTCACGACGGGGGAGATCGGCGGCGGTTCGTGGCGGGACGTCGTGGAGGTCGTGCAGGTCGTTGCCTTCCTGGCGCTGGTCGCTACCGGGCTCGCGCTCGGATGGTGGGTGGCCCTGCGATGACCCGACTCCTCTGCGTCTCTCCTCGCTGCTGGATGCGGGATCAGCACCGGCCAGACGAGGAGCAGAAGCCCGAGCACCAGGGCTGCGCCGGTTGTCTGCCCCGCTACGCCGCCGACGGCCGGATGCTGTGCGAGGTGTGCACGCGCCGGCTGGCCGAGGACGCGCAGACCGCCGCCGACCTGTACGCCGAGTTGGAACTCGTGCTCGCCACCGTCGGGCGGTTCGGCGAGCGCACCTCGGGAACCTCGGACCACGGCACCGAGCTCAACGACCGCGCAGTGGAAGCGAGGACGCTGATCCGGCACCGGCTCGTGTCCTGGTCGCTGTTCATCGCCGAGGAACGCGGCGTCACCACGCCGACGGACACGGTGGCGGCCATGGCCAAGTTCGTCATCAAGCACACGGTGTGGCTGTCAGCCAGCCGGGAGATCGCCGGGGACTGCGCGGACGAGTTCGCCGACCTGGCCCACGGCGCACCGTGGCGTACCGCCTACCCGTCCGGTGCCCGCCGGTTCAAGGTCGGACCGTGCCTGATCCAGGACTGCCCCGGCGACATCGTCGCGGTGCTGCGCGACACCGACCAGTTGCTGCCCTCAGCGCTGTCCTGCGACCTCGACCCGGCCCACGCGTGGACCGCATCGTCCTGGCGGGAGATCGGCCGTGCACTGCACCCACAGGGCACCGCAGGCCGGTATGTGACCGCGGCCGAGACCGCGTCGACGTGGCGGCTGCCGCTGGGCACCGTGCACCGCCTCGCGTCCACCGAGGGCTGGCGCAGGTCGGACGACGACCGGCGACCGGTGCTGTACCTGGCCGAGGACGTGGATGCCACCATGAGGCGACGGGCGACGAAGGTGGGCGTATGAGCAAGTACCGGGAACCGACGGCAGATGAGTGCTCGGAGCACGCCGAGGTTCAGATCAGCGAGACGGTTCGCGGCTACGCATGCTGGTATCCGTCGATGGGTGGCTACGCCGGCAAGGCGGTCGCGTGGTGCAACGACGATGAGGGCTGCATCGAACTGCTGGTCTGGCACGACGGACAGTTCCCGTTCGGCGACGACGCCACGGACCAATGGGGCCGCGAGCCGGTGGAACTACACCACTGCTCGCCCGATCAGTTCGTCGTCTTCGGTCAGTGGCTCGACACGCTTGACGAACCGACCACGGGTGAAGTCTAATTCGATCAACGTGGTCGACTCTGACCACCGAGACCACGGGCCCGCTCCGGCGGGCCTTTCGCATGTCCGGAGGTGAACGTGACCGCACCACTCCAGTTCACCTTCACCGGCCCGGTCACCATCAACCAGGTCGACTTCGAGCCTGTCTTCACCCGCCTCAACGCACTGGAGGACCACATGGCCACCGAGGCCGAGCAGATCACCGCCCTCACCGCCAAGGTCGACGACGTCGTCGCCGACGTCCGCGCCGCGCTAGCTATCCTCGTCGCCGAGCGGGACAACCTCGGCCCCGACGGCCAAGCCGCCCTCGATGCCCTGACCGCGAAGGTCGAGGCGTTCGACACGGAGGTCGGCGACGCGGACGGGTCGGACACCCCGCCGGTCCTCTGACATGGTCGCGCGCACGGCCGGTCGCAAAGGCCGGCCGTGGCGCCGCGTCCAAGCCCGCGTCTACGCCGAAGAGACCCACTGCTGGATCTGCGGGCGCTGGGTCAACCAAGCATTGGCGGACTACCGGTGTAAGGACGCACGCTCCGTGCACCACCTCATCCCGCCCGACATCGCCCCGCACCTCGCGCACGCGCGGGAGAACCTGCGCCTGGCCCACATCGGGTGCAACTCGACAGCGGGCAGGGGCGCCTACGGGGCACCCCGACAACAGGGTCAGACAAAGGGCAAGGTGTCCGGGGTATGGGGACGTAGACCGAGGGCTGCTGTCCCTGGGCAGGCACGTGGTGCCGTGACTGTCAGTGATCGTGATTGGTAAGCCACAATAGGCGATCACGTTGGGTAGCAGGGCACGGGCGTGCGTGGGGCCAGCAGTCACGTGATCGATCGCTGTGCATGGCTGGCGTGAGGCTAGCTACCTACCCAATCGAACAGCATCGATCATGCAAGCCTCTGACCTGCATGGACGGGAGGGGGGCCGGTCATGATCGCGAAAACGGACATTTGGGGGACCCGCACACCCTCCCCCGGATCTCTCTCCACAGCCCCGGAAGAAGCCCGAAACCGTCCACATCGGACCCACTCAGAGTAGCCGACGTGGCGCCTTCCAAGCGAACGTCACGCTCTGCAACATCGCCTGAGGCGACCACCATCACCGACGTCGTCCCGAAGGGCGACCTGCGGGCCTCGCTCGTCGCGATCCGCGACCGCCTCGCCTTCGAGGCCGACGACCTGCGCTGGGCCCGACACAAGCGGGAGTGCAACTGCCAGTGCGGCATGGCCGACATCCGTGCCCTCGTCGCTCTGACGAAGCGGCTCGAGGAGACCCTCACCGCCATCGAGGCCCTGCCGAAGGTCCCGAAGGAGGCGTCCGCCGTTGACCGCGTCGTTGCTGCGGCCGCCGCCCGTCGTGATGAGCTCGCCGCCCGCCGCAAGAGTCGGGAGTCAGGCACCTCGGCTTCGTAGCGTCCCGGCCTACTCGGCGACGCTCGGCCGCGAGGCGATAGACCTGTGTGCCGCGGCCGGCCAGATCCTCGACCCGTGGCAGCGCGACGTCGTGTGCGACATCCTGGCCGTGCGCGATGACGGGCAGTGGGCCGCGTTCGAGACCTGCACCATCGCCCAGCGCCAGCAGGGCAAGGGCGCGATCATCGAGACGATCGAGTTGGCCGGGCTGTTTCTGTTCGGCGAGCAGCTGATCCTGCACTCAGCCCACGAGTACAAGACGGCCCAGGAAGCGTTCCTGCGGATCAAGTCGCTCATCGACGGCTGCGCAGACCTGACCCGCTACGTCAAGGCCATCCGTGAGGCCAACGGCGAGCAGCAGATCATCCTCATGTCCGGTGCGCGTCTGCGGTTTGTGGCCCGGTCCAAGGGTTCGGGCCGAGGCTTCTCGGGTCAGCGCAACATCCTCGACGAGGCGTACGCGCTGACCCGAACTCAGTTGGCGGCGCTGCTACCGACGATGTCGGCGCAGCCGAACCCGCAGCTGAACCAGTTCTCTACCGTCCCGGATCCGGACACGATGCCGGAGCCGGAGGAGGCGGTGCTGCCCAGCGTCCATGCCCGAGCGGTGGAGGCGGTACGCACCGGCGATCCGGGCACGCTGGCCTACCACGACTGGTCGCTGCGGCCGGGCGAGGACCCGGCCGACCCGGAGATCTGGTACGCCTGCAATCCGGCGCTGGGTATCCGCATCTCCGAGGACTATGTCCGGGCCGAGTTGGCCGCGCTGGGGCCGCAGAAGTTCTCCACCGAACGCCTCGGCCTGTGGCCGGACACGTCAGGCCTGGGGTGGGCGGTCATCCCGCAGTTGGACTGGCTCGCCGCAGTCGACGCGGAGTCCACGGCCGAGGACCCGGTGGCGTTCGCCGTGACCGTGTCGGTGGACCGGGCCTGGGCGACCATCACCGCCGCCGGCAAGCGTTCGGACGGCCTGATGCACGTGACCATCGTGGATCGGCGTGAGGGCACCGGTTGGGTCGTGCCGCGGCTGACCGAACTGTGGGAGAAGTGGAACCCGTGCGCGGTGGTCATCGACAAGGGCTCACCGGCCGGCTCGCTGGCGCTGGATGTCGAGCAGGCTGGCATCGACCTGCTGCCGATCCAGACCCGTGACGTGGTGGCGGCGGCGGGGGCGTTCTACGACGGCATCGCCGGACGGCCGGCACCTGATCCGGACACGGGCGAGATGGGCCGCGACCCGCGGGTGATCCGCCACCGTGGCCAGCCGGAGCTGACCGGGGCGGTGGCCGGGGCGGTGAAACGCAAACTGGCGACGGCCTGGGCGTGGGACCAGATGGCGGCCGAGGTCGACCTCTCACCGCTGGTCGGGGTGTCGAACGCGCTGTGGGGGTTCCGGGCTTCGGACCGGCAGTTCAACGTCGGGATGTTCACGCTGTGACCCGCGCCGAGGCCCGGGCAGCGCTGGCAGCCGGCCTGGTGTGTATCGGGGTGGCGTTGACATGGCTGCTGGGTCCGTTCGGGCTGCTGGGGTTCGGGGTTGTGCTCGCTGCCGTCGTCCTGTTCGCAGTGGATGTGAAGGAGTCGACGGGTGAAGCTGTGGCGGGCGCTGCTGGGCGGCCAGCAGGAGATCGTCCGCTACAGCGTTGACCAGTACGCCAACGACCTGGCGTTCGCGTTCGCGGGCAACCGGTACCTGCTCGGCGGTGGCACAGGCTGGACGAAGACCGAGGACATCGAGACCTCGTTCACCGGCTACATCAACTCGATCTACAAGTCCAACGGCGTCGTCTTCGCCATCATCCTGGCGCGGATGTTGCTGTTCTCCGAGGCGAGGTTCTGCTGGTTCGACATCGCCGACAATGGCGAGGACGGCCGCCCCGCGGGACGCGACGGGCTGGACGTCATCGAACGCCCGTGGCCGAACGGCTCCACCGGTGAACTGCTGTCCCGCATGGAGCAGGACGTCAGCCTCGGCGGCAACTTCTACGCCGTTCGTGAGCCGAACCGGCTGCGCCGGCTACGCCCGGACTGGCTGACCATCGTCCTCACCGCCCCGCCGGCTGAGGCGGTCGAGTCCGATGTGGCCGGCTACTGGTACCACCCGGGCCGCTCGTACTCCAACGCCGGCGAGCCGGCCCCGATGGACGAGGTGTACCTGCCCGACGAGGTGGCCCACTTCAGCCCCATTCCGGATCCGGACGCGCAGTACCGGGGCATGTCGTGGCTGACGCCGGTCGTGCGCGAGGTGATGGCGGACAAGGCCGCCACCGATCACAAGCTGGCGTTCTTCGAGAACGGTGCAACCCTGGGTGTGGTCATCTCGGCCAAAGAGAATCTGACCAACGCCCAGTTCAAGGAGTGGAAGGCGAATTTCGCCGGCCTGCACGGCGGTACGAACAACGCGTACAAGCCGCTGTTCCTCGCGTCTCCGGTCGACACGAGCGTCACCACGGCGAACATGCAGCAACTCGAGTTCAAGGTGACGCAGGGCGCCGGTGAGACCAGGCTGTGTGCGGCCGGTGGAGTCCCGCCCATCATCGTTGGCTTGTCCGAAGGCCTCGCATCGGCGACGTACTCGAACTACGGCATGGCCCGGCGCAAGTTCGGCGACGGCTGGGCCCATCCGCAGTGGAAGATGGCCTCCACCGCACTGAGCAGCATCGTCGAGGCGCCGCGGCCGGACGTGCGGCTCGGTGTCAACACCCGCGGTATCGCGTTCCTGCGCGAGGACGCCAAGGACCTGGCCGAGATCATGCAGATCCAGGCGTCGGCGGTGTCGTCGTTCATCACCGCCGGGTACGAGCCGGACTCGGCCGCCGCCGCGGTGGACGCGAACGACCTGACGCTGCTCAAGCACACCGGCCTCACCTCCGTCCAGCTGATGCCGCCCGGCTCGCAGGACACCGACAGCGACGGCACCCCCGACGCCGAGGCAGCGGCGGCGGACGAGTACGCCCAGGCGCTGGACGAGTTCCGGGCCGAGTTCGCCGACGACGAGCCGTACATCGAGCGCAAGTACTACGACATCCGCGTGCCGAAGGGCCACGAGGGTGGCGGCCGGTTCCGCAAGATGTCCGACCGGATCGGTCACGCACTCAACGAGTGGCTCTCCGGCAAGGGTGAGGACGACGACCCGCTGGAGGGCTTCAGCCGCGAGCAACTGCGCCTGGCGTCGAAGGAGTTCGGCATCACGGCGCGCCGGGGCGCCAGTGCGGAGGAGTTGAAACTCGGCCTACTGAAGGATGCCCGCGCCCGTCACCGTGGTGCGACGGCTGCCAAGTCCCCCGACGCCGGCAAGCCGGTGCGGTTCACGCTGACCGGTGGGTCAGTGGACCCGGCGAAGGCTCGCGAGGTCGAGGTCGAGAACAAGATCCGGGCGGCGTATCGCAAACTGCGCCCTAATGCCAAGTACGGCAGCGGGAACGAGTGGCTCGGCCTGGCCGACCTGAGGGACGAACTGGGCGAGAACATCAACCGCCGCGAGATCGATGCGGCGCTGCGGCGTATGGCCAGGGCCCACAACGACCCGAACGCACCCGATGCGGTGCGGGTCGTCCCCATCGCGAATACCAAGGCGCTGAAGCCCCGCGACCGTGAGGCCGCGTTCCAGATCGGCGAAAGCGACGTGCACATGGTGTCCTTCGCCGACCCATCGCCGCGCCCGGTGCCGGACTCCAAGCTCCGCGACCTCGACGTCGGCGTTTTCCAGGAGGGCGGCAAGGTCTCCCTGTGGGAGGTGTCCGACTCGGGTGAGCGCCGCCGTCGGGTGGCTCTGGTTGACGACCTGGCCGGGCTGGCGGCGTGGGCTGACGAGCACGGCGAGTCGGAGCTGGCGGGGTGGGCACGTAAGGAACGGGGCGGGGAAGCGCCGAAGGCCCCGGACGTCCCGGCCAAGGCCACCAAGACGGCGAAGAAGGCCGTACCAGGCGGGGGCGCGAGCGACTTTGTGCCGGGTGGCGCCAAGCACATAGACCTCCGACAAATCGCCGAAGGTCTCGACTTCAGCGACGACGACGGTTCCATCGCCGACGCACAGCAAATGCTCAACGATGGCAAGAGCCCCGCCGCAGTGGCTCGTGAGCTTCGCGAGCGCGCCCAGACCCACGCGGACAGCACCGGAATTCGGTACGGCAACTGGGACTCTGGCTACAAGAAGACCCCGGAGCAACTGGCCGAGCGCCAGCGACTTCGCGCCCAGGGCATGGATCGCGTGCGTCGACTGCGCGAACTGGCCGAGCGGCTTGACGCCACCCGCCGACCAACCGCACCGCACAAGCCGGCCGCGCCCGCTGCCAAGCCCGTCGACCTGCCCCACCTTCGCACCCTGGACCCCGAAGCCGCCCGCGACGAGTTGGACCTGCGCAAGGTCGACGACCTGAAGGCGTTGCTGCGCGAGCAGAAGCTGCCGGTGTCGGGGCGCAAGCGGGACCTGGTGGACCGGCTGGTGGAGCACCTGGGCGGCCCGAAAGCTGGGGCTGTCCCTGCGCCCGCCGCGAAGGCGGACGAGCCTGCGGTGCGGACGTTCCCGCCCGGTCAGCACAGCTGGTCCGGGCACGACGGTCTCGACGTCACCGACGAGGAAGAGGCCAACTACCTCTCGCTGCCGTTGACCAAGCAGGCCGAGATCCAGTCGAGACTGCGCAGCGGGACCGCGTGGATGACGAGTGGGGCCCGCGGTACGTACTTTGGCACCCTGCCGGACCCGAGCGTCGTCGTATCGCCTGAGCGTGAGGCCGAGATCCGGGCCGCCGTCGAACAGGTCGTCCGTCAGCGTGGCACCCGCTTCGGGGAGAGAGTCGCCGTGTCGATGGACGCGTTGCGGGAGGGTCTGGCCGGCCGGTTCGACCGGGCCGAGGTCGACAACGTCATCCAGAAGCTCAACCGCAGCACAGACTGGTACGCCGTGACCGAGGCGAACCAGAAGGTGCTCACGCCGCGCGCCCGTCTCGCCGCGGTGGTGATCGGCGGCATGGACAAGCACGCCCTCGCGATCAACACGTTCGGCCCGCCGCCCGTCGCGAAGAAGGCGGACGTCGGTACACCTCCCACGATGACCGCAGCGGACATCCTCGCCTCCCTGCCCGCCGACCTGACCCCCGCCCAGAAGCGGGCCAGGCTGCGCAGCCGTGGTGTACCGAAGGAACAGATCGACGCCCTCGTGCCACTCGCACCCAGGAAGAGGGTTGCTGCCAGGTCCGAGGGCTTTGATGCCGAGGATCTGGCCCGATCCGAAGGGGACGACACCTACGACGAGGAGTTGAGCCCCATGGAACTCGAAGCGATGGCAGGCGAAGAGTCCGCGGAAGACCCCACCCTCGACGAGATCCAGGCCATGGCCGACGAGGACGACGGGCTCACCGACGACGACGCCCCCGGACCCGACGAGGTCGGCGACGCGGACGAAGACCTCGACGAGGAGACCCTCGCCCGGATCCACGAACTCCTCAACGAGGACGACGACCCTGAGGCCCAACGCGCCGACCTCGCCCTCGGCCGTGAGCGGCTCCACCGCTACTGGACGGTGGGTAAGGGCCTGGCCAAGTGGCTCGGCCACCCGCACCCGTGGACGTCGCTGTACCGGCATTTGCGCAAGTACGTCGGCAGCGAACGGGCCAAGCGCATGGCCGCCAAGTGGGTCCATGAAGTGACCGGCGACTGGCCCGGTTCGGACGCCCACCGGGTCGCGACCGGGCACAAGCCGCGCGGGCATCGCATCGGACCCGGCTGACCCTCATGGCGAGGTGGTGACGTGGACGAAGCCACCCGAGCAACGGCAGGCGACGCCGGTGGCGGCGGTGGGGCACCCCGGGAATACAAGCGGGACCCGAAAGGCACCAGCACCGGCGGCCGGTTCACGGCCAACGGCGCGAAGACGGCGCCCAAGGCCAAGCCGAAGCCGGCCCCGAAACCGCTGATCCCCGTCCGGCCCCGCACCAAGGGGCCGATGAAACGCGGCGGCGACAACGACCCCGAACAGGTCCGCCAACTGCAGGCGCTGCTCGGTGTGCTCGGCCTGGGCAAGCCACCCACCAACGGCCAGTACGACGCCGCCACCGAAGCGGCGGTGAAGGCCGCGCAGCAACGCCTCGGGCTCAAACCCACCGGCCGGGCCTCCAGCGCGCTGCTGAACAAGCTCATCGACGCGCACTCGCTGTCCCCGTGCGTCCAGCGCTCCGCCGGCGGGGACGAGTACGAGCTGCTGCGAGCGGCGTTGGCGGCCGGGGACTTCGACGAGGACACCGATGTGAAGGAGTGCGGCGTGGACGACGTGGACGACGCCGAGCGCACGGTCATGCGCTGCTGCCCGGACGAGCACACCTTCGCCCGTGAGTGGCCGCTGGACGACATCGTCATCCGCTCCGGCGGCGACGGGCGGACCGTCGAGGCATACGCCGCGGTCTTCGACGCCCCGACGGAGATCAAGGACCAGCACGGCCACTACATGGAGACCATCGACCGGGCCGCCTTCAACGAGGCCATCGCCGGCGGGATCGGCAAGGTCGGTGTCTTCTACCACCACGGCATGACCCTGCACGGCACACCGTCCGACCTCGGGTCTGTTCCCATCGGATCACCGTTGGAGATCCGCCCCGACGGCAGGGGCCTCCGCACCATCACCCGCTACAACAAGTCCGAGCTCGCCGACGCGGTGCTTGAGGCCATCCGTGCCGGCGACCTGCGCGGCTACTCGTTCCGCGGCCCCATCCGCAAGTCCAACCCGCCGCGTATCGCGCGCGCCCGAGGTGGGCAGCCGCTGCCGACCGTGGTGCGGATGTCGCTGGGGCTCAACGAATACGGTCCGACCCCAACTCCGTACTACGCCGACGCGAAGATCCTCGCGGTCCGCTCGGCGCAGGCCATCGCGACCGACCCGGTCGCACTCGCGCAGCTCCAGGAGGAGCTCGCCCGCATACTCGCCCGCTCCACTCCGCAGGACCAGGAACGGGACACCGCCACTCCCGACGTAGAGGGACCAGGCGCCGAGGACCAGCCACATGAGGCACTCCGGTCGGCAGCAGACATCGCGCGACGTATCCGCGTCGCCGAAATCCTGAGAGGTATGAAGTGAACCGTCTGCTCGAAATCGACAAGGAGCTGGAGCTCATCCGGGCCCGGCTCGACGAGGTCGAGGCCATGGAGGAGCCCGAAGGTGACGACGTCACCCGGTCCAAGGCACTCGAACTACGCAACACCGAGGTCGACGACCTGCTGTCCCGCCACGACATCCTGATCGAGGAGCGCAAGCCGCTGCTCGTGCGGGCCCAGCGCCTCGCCGACGTGGCCGCCGCCGCGAAGGACGCCGCCCGGGTCGAGCCAGGCGATGGCGCCCGCTACCTGGGACGTACGGGGCCGGGGTTCAACAAGAAGATCGACCCGTTCGAGGGCGAGGTCGTCCGGGCATCCAACGCCGAAGTCATCTCCCGGGCCATGGTGGTCATCGAGCGGGAGAAGCGCGTCCCGATCGCCGACAGCCAGAAGGAACACCTCGACTGGCTGATCCACCGTGCCGACGGCCAGATCGACGGCGTGCCCGGCGGCCAGTTCGACGGAACGTACATCGCCCGCCGGACGCTGCTCACCGAAAACGACGCCTACCGCTCGGCGTTCCAGAAGTACATCCGCTTCGGCGAGACCGCGGCCATGACGTTCACCCCGGCGGAGCAGGCGGCCGTACTGCGGTTCCGTGAGCACGAGGAACTGTCTCGTGCCGCGGGCGAGGTCACGACCACCGCGGGTGGCTTCGGTGTCCCGGTGATCATCGACAGCAGCATCGTGCTGACGTCGGGAGCACTGGACGCCCCGATCCTGCGGTACAGCCGGATCGAGCAGGTCACGAACAACATCTGGAAGGGCGTCAGCTCGGCCGGGATGACGTGGTCGTTCGACACGGAAGCTGCTGAGGTCTCGGACGACACCCCGACCCTGGCCCAGCCGACCGTCACCGTCCACATGGCGCGCGGCTTCCTGCCGTACTCCATCGAGGTCGGCATGGACTACCCGGGCTTCGCCGCCGAGTTTGGTCGCCTGCTCGACCAGGGCTACAACGACCTGCTCGCCGTGAAGTCCATGACGGGCACCGGCACGGCCGAGCCGTGGGGCATCTTCACCGCCATCGACCAGACAAGCGCCAGCGAAGTCACACCCACGACCGACGGTTCGTTTGGCGGCGTGGACGTGTTCAAGGCGTGGAACGCCCTGCCGGAGCGGTTCCGCCGCAACGCCACCTGGGTCATGTCGGTCTCGGTGGAGTCGGCGATCCGGCAGTTCTCCGCGGCCGCCGGCTCGGCGTCGGCGTACTTCACGGTCGACCTGACTGCGGACGGCGTCAGCCGGATCAACGGACGACCCGTCGTGATCACCGACTACGCGCCGTCGTTCAGTGGCAGCGTTCCTGGAACAACGGGCGCCCAGAACATCCTCGTGGTGGGCGACTTCAATCACTACCTGGTGGCCCAGCGCGCTGGCATGAGTGTGGAGAACATCCCGCACCTCTTCCACACCAGCAACAACCTCCCGTCGTTCCAGCGCGGGCTCGCCGCCTGGGCGCGGGTGGGCATGGACTCGATCGCAGATCGGGCCTTCATCCTCCTTCAGAACCAGTAGGAACCAACTCCCGGCGCCCGCATCGGACGGGCGGGCGCCGGGTCCGTCCGACCCGTCCGAAGGAGTACCCAATGGATTACGTCTACTCTGCCAACGAGGGCCTTGTGCTGAACGAGGTCCAGGGCGGCCGCGTGTTCATGCAGCGCGGTGACGTGTGGTTCGCCGACGACCCGTTCGTTCAGGCCCGGCCGGAGTTGTTCTCGTCGTCGCCGACGCTGGTGCATTCGACGGTCGGCCGCGATACGCCTGAAGCCACGCCGGTCGAGGTGACTGCTCCGAAGCGGGCCAGGCGGGCGTGAGCGACGACCTGCCGAAGGTCGCCGTCGGCTACGTGCACGGCGACCAGAACGAGTCGCACTCGTTCCTGAACTCGCTGGAGCTGTTGCGCCAGTTCGACGCGCAGAACGCCCAGGTGTTGCACGGCCGCTATGAGATGCGCTGCGGTTCGCAGGGTCTCGTGGACGCTCGCAACGAGATGGCCGCGGCGTTCCTGCTCGGTGATGACGACTGGCTGCTGGTGATCGATGCGGACATGGGCTTCCAGCCGGACGCCCTGTACAAGCTGCTCGCCGCGGCGCACCCGACCGAGCGTCCGATCGTCGGCGGGCTCTGCTTCGTGGCCCACCAGGTGGAACCGGACGGGTACAACGGTTACCGGGTGCGTCCGCTGCCGACGTTGATGGACTTCCGCCCGGACCCGCGGGGCGTGAACCAGTTCATGTCGATGCCGCTGTACCCGGTCAACCAGGTGGTGTCGGTCGCGGCGACCGGTTCGGCGTTCATCCTGATTCACCGCAGCGCGTTTGAGCGGATCGCCGAGAAGCACGGCCCGACGTGGTACAACCGGACGCCGGGTGCCGACGGGAAGCTGTTGGGCGAGGATGTCAGCTTCTGTGTCCGGGCATGGGACTGCGGTGTGCCGGTGGTCGTGCACACGGGCGTGAGGACGACGCACTACAAGTCGTTCTGGCTGTCCGAGGTCGACCATTGGCGGGCGTTCAACCCGCCACCCGCCACCGACGAGGTAGCGGTCATCGTCCCGGTGATGAAACGACCACAGAACGCCGAGCCGTTCATGCGGTCGCTGCGGGCGAGTACCGGATTGGCGCGGGTGTACGCGGTCGTCGAGCCGGACGACGAGAAGACGGCCGACGCCTGGGAGCAGGTGGGCGCCGAACTGATCTGGGGCCACGACGAGCTCACGTCGTACGCCGCAGGCCAGACTGACGGTGTAGCGCACACCTTCGCCGAGAAGGTCAACCTTGCTTACCGGTCGACCACGACTTCGACGGACGAGCCGTGGCTGTTCATCTGCGGCGACGACGTGAAGTTCCACCCGGGCTGGCTCGACCACGCCCAGCACGTCGCCGACGTCCTGAAGGCCGACGTGGTGGGCACGAACGACCTGGGCAACCCGCGGGTGATGGCCGGCGAGCACGCGACGCACCTGCTGATCCGACGGTCCTACGTGGACGCTGTGGGCGCGTCGTGGGACGGCCCTGGTGTCGTGGCGCACGAGGGTTACCGGCACTGGTTCGTCGATGACGAGATCGTGACCGCGGCGAAGCAGCGGGGCGTGTGGCAGATGGCGCTCGGGTCGGTGGTGGAGCACAACCATCCGCTGTGGGGCAAGTCCGAGGACGACGAGGTGTACCAGCTCGGCCAACAGTCGGCCGAGCAGGACGGGAAGCTGTTCCGGTCGCGGCTGGAGGCGAACTCGTGAGCGCCCCGACCGTGGCTGAGACCGATGAGCGGAGCATCTGGCATCCGCTGACGCGGCGGGAACGGTTCCGGCTGATGCCGGGCGTGCACGATCTGTGGTTCCTCACGTACTACATCGGCGTCCGTGACCGGCTGCGCTGCCCGTCATGCAAGGCGGTCGGTACCTGGAAGCCGCATGGGTCCCTGCTGGAACGCTGGTTCTATCACGACATCCCGGTGCGGCGATGGCTGTGCAAGTGGTGCGGCTACTACACCGGCCCTCGTGGTCGGGTGATCGCGTACCTGGATGAGCAGAGCAAGGTGTGGGCCATCCCCGAACCAGGCGTCGCGCGGCAGAAGACGCCCGCCGAGGTTCTGAAGGAAGGGCTGGGCAAGGCCTGGCCGTGGTTCGGATGAAGCTCGAATGGCGCGACGTGGCTATCGGCGACGGGCCGGCCATCTCGACGTCGCTGACCCAGGCGGAGGCGGACGAGCTTCGCCGGCTGGCCACCGGTGCCGACGTACTCGAGGTCGGCTCGGCGTACGGCTACTCGACGGTCGTGATTGGCCAGGTGGCCAACTCGGTCGTCGCCGTGGATCCGCACCAGGAGCTGAACTCGTTCGGCGCGCTGCTAGACAACCTGGCCGCATACGGCGTCACCAGCCGGTGTGTGGTCGAGATGCGCCGCGCTGACTCGTGGACTGTGCTGCCAGCACTCCGCGCGGGGGGCCGCACGTTCGACCTGGTGTGGATCGACGGGGACCACTCAGCGCACGCGGTGGCGCATGACGTCGGGCTGGGTCGGCTGCTGCTGCGTGAGGGCGGCACGTTGGCTTGTCACGACTACGGCGAGGACACCTGTCCCGGCGTGGCGCAGGCGCTCGATCAGTGGAAGGCCCCGTCGAGGCTGGTGGACACGCTGGCGATCTACGGGCCGAGTGAGTGGTGAAGGTCGAACTGCTCATCTCGCGCGAGTTGTTGGAACAGATTCTGGTGCTCGGCGATCGCCGGATCGTCGGTGTCGAGTTCCGCGAGAGCGGATACGAGATCGAGCCGACCGCACAACTCGTCTTGACGATCGACGCGCCGGACGCACCGGAAGGCGCGATCGGCATGGAGCCGGTCCTGGAGCGGGCTGCTGACGGAACGGTCACCATGGCCGATCCGGGCTGGATCCTCCGGTGAGGGCCGCCGTCGTCGGTGCCGGCGTGTTCGGCGCCACCATCGCCGTGGACCTGGTGCAGGCCGGGTGGCAGGTCGACTTGTTCGAGGCCCGCGACGACATTGTGTCCGGTGCGACGGCGAGGTGTCAGGCCCGGCTGCACCGCGGCTACCACTACCCGCGCAGCGACTCGACCGCGGCCGCAGCGCGGGACGCGGCTCCGGAGTTCGCCGCCCGGTATCCGGAAGCGATCCGGACGGCGACGCACCACTACGTGATCGCCGAGGACTCGAAGGTCTCAGCCGGCCAGTACCTAACGTTCCTTGACCGGCTGAACCTGCCGTATGAGGTGGTCGAGCCCGAACAGGTGCACCACGCCCAACTGACTGTGCGGGTGCCGGAGTCGTATGTGGACGTGGACGTGCTGCGGCGGTTGCTGCGCCGGGACCTGATCGTGTCGGCGGCCCAGATGCACCTCGGCCAGCGGGTCGCACCGGAGGACCTGTCCGGCTATGACCTGGTTGTCGCCGCGACGTACGGGCAGCCGTGGTCGCGGCCGCTGCGGTACGAGGTGTGCGAGGTCGCCCTGGTCGAGGTGGGGCGGTACGACGGCATGTCGTTTGTGGTGCTCGACGGTGACCACGTCAGCCTGGATCCGTACGGCCGGGTGCACATGCTGTACGACGTGGCCAACTCGGTGCACTTCGCCGAGGTCGGCTACACGCCCACGGTGCCGGCGCAGTACCGGCAGCTGGTCGACGGCTGGGGTGCGCCGAAGACGTCGCAAACCAACATGAAGGCGATGCTGGACAACGCGGGCCGGCACTTGCGCGGCCTGGACATGTCCGGTCGGGGTGTCGTGGTCTACCATGGGTCGATGTTCTCGGTCCGGGCGGTCCTGCCCGACGTGGATGACACGGATGAGCGGCCGACGCTGGTCGAGCGTGACGGCACCGTGGTGTCGGTGCTGGGTGGGAAGATCTGCACCGCGGTGGCCGCGTCGCGTGAGGTGCTGCGACTGGTCGGGGAGCCGGTACCGGCGTGAAGGTATCGGTGATCACTCCGACGTGGCAGCGGCACGACCTGCTGCTGGACCGGTGCATCCCGTCGGTGCAGGCGCAGACCTGGCCGGACGTCGAGCACGTGGTGGTGTCCGACGGCCCCGACCCGACCCTGCGCGACCGGCTCACCGGCGTCGACGTCGTCTACGTCGAGCTGGCCGAGCACCCCGACGACGACTGCAACTACGGCGCCTACTCCCGCAACCACGGCCTGATCGTCGCCGCCGGGGACCTGGTTGCCTACCTCGACGACGACAACTCCTTCCGCCCCCAGCACGTCCAGCGGCTCGCCGAAGCGCTCATCGCCCACCCGGACCGGGACTTCGCCTACTCGCGCATGTACCGGCACGGGCTGGATGACGAGATCGGAGGAGAGCCTCCCGAGCACGGCCGGGTCGACTCGTCGATCCTGATGCACCGCGCCGGCGCGCACGAGAAGTTCGGCTGCTGGCCGACCCCGTCGCCGTACGCGGTGGACTGGGAGTTTGTCAAGACCTGGGTGCTGGCCGGGGCGACGTGGGTGTTCGTGAACGAAGTGACGGTGGACTACTACCACCGGGAACACGATTGATCTCCTGGATCGTCGCCTCACACAACCCGGCGATCCTGGAACAGAACCTGCTGTCCACCCTGGACCTGCACGACGACGACGAGATCCGGATCGTGTGGAACGCCACGTCGATCGCCGCCGCCTACAACGAAGGTCAGGCCGGCGCCACCCGGCCTGTCCGCTGCTACGTCCACCACGACGTGAAGATCCTGGACTACCCGCGGCTACGGAACGGACTGCTCACCTGGGTCCAACCCTGGTCGGGTCTGGTCGGTGTGACCGGGTCGTGGTGCCGGGCGGTGCCGTGGTGGTACGGGTCGCACTGCGGGTCGGTGCTCGACGGCCGCGGCGGGCGGTTGGGAACCGGCAAGGGCGGCCAGTGCGCCTACCTGGACGGCCTGCTGTTGGCCACCATGCAGACGGTGACGTGGGACGAGTCGTACCCGGGCTGGCACGGCTACGACCACGACATGTGTGAGCAGATGCTCGCCAAGGGGCTCATGAACTGGTGCCTGGACAACGGGCACGAGTTGGTGTCGCACGAGACGGCCGGGTCGTGGGACACCGGCGAGATCCCCGGGTTCGACGGGGCGATGGCGCGGTTCCGCGAGAAGTGGGGTGCGTGACCGATGGCCTTGGGTGACAGTTACGCCACGTTGGCCGAGTTGCGTTCCCGCGTCGGCATCACCGATGCCGCGTTTACCGGCGAGGACTCGAAGCTGACCGCGGCCCTGGCCGCGGCGTCACGCGGGATCGAGAAGGCGGCACACCGCCAGTTCAACGACGCCACCTCCGCGTCGGCGAGGGTGTACTACCCGGACGGCTGCTACTGCACCAAGGTTGACGACTTCTCCACCACGACCGGTCTCGTGGTCAAGGTCGACTCGGCCGGTGACGGGACGTTCGCCACGACCTGGGCATCGACGGACGTGCAGGCCGAGCCGCTGAATGGGATCGTCGACGGCGAGACCGGCTGGCCCTTCTGGAAGCTACGGGCGGTGGGGAACAACCTGTTCCCGATCCACTGGGTGAACAGCCGGGCGCCGCTGCAGGTGACCGCGCGGTGGGGCTGGACGGCCGTTCCGGCGCCGGTCAAGGAGGGCTGCCTGATCCTGGCCGAGGAGATCTACAAACTGAAGGACTCCCCGTTCGGCGTCGGTGGCTACGGCCAGTTCGGCATCATCCGGGCGAGGCAGAACCCGATGGTGATGGAGCGCATCCACCCGTACATCCTCGACCCGATCCAGGTGGGCTGATGGCCAACGTGGTCGCGGTCCGGGACCGGCTCAAGTCCCGGCTCCAGACGGTGTCGGGGCTGATGGTGTACGACTTCATGCCGGCTTCGCCGGTGGTGCCGTGTGCGATCGTGTCGCCTCAGCCGGGTGTGTTCCTGACCGAGGTGTCCATGGACGGTGTCGAGGACCTGGCCATGGTGGTGACGGTGCTGGTGTCGAAGACGGTGGACGAGAACGCGCAGAACGCGCTGGACACCTACGTCTCGGCGGGCGCCTCAAACCTGGCGGACGCGATCGACTCCGGATCCACGGCGGACTGGGACTTCGCCATGTCCGGACCGATCCGCAACTACGGCCGCTTCGTGTTCGGTGACGGCGAGGCCGCACAGTCGTTCCTCGGGTTCGAGATCCCGGTCGACGTCGGGGTGTCGTAGCCCCCCAATGAAGGGACCCACCACATGGGTGGGCCCCTTCGCGAGCCGCCCGCTGAGGCGGCTCAATCCAGGTCCACGGGGTTCCTGGGCCGGCGACTCTGAGAGTCGTCTTGTGACCGCACGATACACGGCGCCGGGCGCGCTCGTCCGGAAGGAGTTGGCGCCCATGCGGTGGGTTGTCGCCCAGCCAGGTCCCGCGTTCTCCGTCGCCGACGTGTACGCCGGCTGGGTCGAAGCGCTGCGCGAACTCGGCGAGCAGGTGGCCGAGTTCAACCTCGACGCCCGGCTCACGTTCTACGGCAGCGCCAAGTTCGAAGACGATGACGGCGCGCGTAAGGCGCTCACACCCGAGCAGGCGACCGAGCTCGCGGTCAGCGGTATCTACGCCGACCTGTACAAGGTCCGGCCACATGTGCTGCTGGTCGTCTCCGGGTTCATGCTGCCGCCGGAGTGCTACCGCCTCGCGCGGGCGTACGGCACGCGGATCGTGGTCGTGCACACGGAAAGTCCGTACGAAGACGACCGGCAGGCGGCGGTGGCGGCGTACGCGGACGTCAACCTGGTCAACGACCCGACCAATCTCGGCCAGTTCCCGGCCGGCACCCGGTACATGCCGCAGGCGTTCCGGCCGTCGATGCACCACCCCGGCCCGGCCCGCGAGGAGATGGTGTGCGACCTCGGCTTCGTCGGCACCGGCTACGAGTCGCGGGTGGAGTTCTTCGAAGGCATGGACCTGGCCGGGTTGGACGTGACGCTGGCTGGCAACTGGTGGACAGTCGACGAATCGTCACCGCTGTACCCGTACCTGGCCCACGACCCCGGCGACTGTCTCGACAACGCCGACACCGCTGACCTGTACCGCTCGGCCCGGGTCGGGATGAACCTGTACCGGCGTGAGGCGGAACGCCCCGAGCTGTCGGCTGGCTGGGCGATGGGTCCCCGCGAGGTGGAGATGGCCGCGTGCGGCCTGTTCTTCCTGCGCGATCCCCGCGGCGAGGGCGACGAGGTTCTGGACATGCTGCCCACCTTCTCCTCACCCGAGGAGGCGTCGGAGCTTGTCCGCTACTGGCTGGGCCGGGCCGAGGAGCGGGCCGAGGTGGCAGTGAAAGCGCGGGCGGCGGTCGCCGACCGGACGTTTGTCAACCACGCCGTGGAACTTCTGCGGCTACTCGAAAGGAAGTGACGTCGTGGGTGACAGGTTCCACGGCAAGCGCGGGCGGGTGTACTTCGCCGTCGCGTCAGGTGCGGAGGCCTCGCCGCTGCCGTTCATTGCCCGCTGGGCGGTCCGCAATCCCACTGATCGCTCCGATGTAACAGCCATGGGTGATCGGCACAAGACCTACGTCAACGGCATGCCCGACTGCACCGGTATGTTCTCCGGCTGGCTGGACTCGAACACCGCCCAGACGTACACCGCGGCGATCGACGGTCTGCCGCGCAAGTTCTACCTGTACCCGGACCTGTCGTCGAACACCCGGTACTTCTACGGCACCGTCGTCGCCGATTTCACGGCCGAGGGTGGCGTGGACGGCGGGGTGACCCTGAGCTCGGACTGGGGCGCCGCGTCGGACGTGCACCAGGCGGGCGTGTGAGCGTAAGTCTCAAGGTCGTCGGCAAGGAGAAGTTGGACACCGTCGCTGCGCGGTTGGTTCGCGAGGCCAACCGCTTCCAGCGGCGGGTGTCGTCGGCAACCCGCAGTGCGGTGGACCGCGGCTACCGGCCGGTGCTGACCGGCATGGTGCCGGCGTTCATGCCCGGCGGCTACGCCCCGGCGCTGACGGCGGATCTGAAGATCGCCACGACGGTGCGGTTCACCGGCGCGAACCCGGGTGTGACGGTGCGGGTGACCGCACCGACCGGCGGGTCGAAGGGCCGGCAGGTGCGCACGATGGAGGACTTCGGCGTGCTGCGCCATCCGCTGTTCGGCAACAAGAACCACTGGTATGCGCAGCGGGTCCGGCGCGACTTCGCGTCGACGCCGATGCGTGCTATCCGTCCGCAGATCGTCCGCGAGATCGACGCCGAGTTGGCGAATATCAAGCGGGACACGGAAAGAGGCTGAAGTGGAAATCCGGCTGTGCGAGGAGGACCAGAAGCACTTCGGCTGTCCGGAGTGGCTGGACTTCGACCTGCGCAACGTCACCGTCGCCGACATGGAGGAGTTGTCGGAACGGTTCGGGTTCGACCCGGACGACTGGCCGGAGCCGTTCTACGGGCAGCTGACGCTGGAGCAGGCCGGTGATCCGGACGCGAAGCCGAAGCCGCCGCGGTGGCAGGGGCGAGCGGTAGCGTGGTTGGCGCTGCGGCAGAACGGCTTCCCTGTGTTGTGGGATGAGGCCGGCGCCGCACACTACATGCTGATTCAGACGCGGCGGATCGACCAGGAGCAGCAGCCCCGGGGAAAAGAAGACATGCCGGAGACACCCTCCCCGCCCTCCGAGCCTTCTACGACTACGCCTTCGAGCACCTCTGGCCAGGAGTCACCCGAGACCGCATAGACGTCATGCCGTGGCGGGAGTGGCGCGACCGACGCGCTTTCGCCGACTGGCGCCTGGGGATCAAGTCAGCCGACGACCTCGACGACGACGACGAGGAGGTCGACTTTGGCTGAGATCATCAACCTCGACGTTGTCTCCGAGGCGCACAGCGAGGGTCTGACCAAGACCGCGGCGGAACTGAAGGCCACCCGTGCGGAGGCGGACAAGCTCGGCGACTCGTTCGACGCGACGACGAAGGACGCGTTCGACTTCGACGAGCAGATCGAGCACACCCGGGCCCGGGTCAAGGCGTTGCGGGAGGAGTTCGCCACCGGTGGCGGGTCGGGCCTTCTGGGTGAGTTGAAGACCCAGCGTTCGTTTCTGGCGGAGCTGGAGAAGATCCGCAAGGAGATGGACTCCGAAAGCGGGAACGGGTTGGGCGTGACGCTCGGCTCGGCCGCTGGCACTAGGGCCGGGCAGGGCTTTGCGTCCGGTTTCGTGGAGCAACTGTCCGGGCTGAGTGGCAAGGCGCAGCCGATCCTCATCGGCGCACTCGTCGGCGCAGCGGCGGCCGCGCTGCCGACGGTCGGCGCGATGCTCGCTGGCGGCGTCGCTGGCGCGTTCGGCACTGGCGCGATGGCGGCCGGGATCCTGTCCGCCGCGAAGGATGAGCGGGTCCGCTCGGCGGCCAAGCAGTTCGGCCACGACATCTCGGCCCAGTTCTTCGGCGGTGGGGTTGCCTTCGTCCAACCGGTCCTCAATGCACTCGACACTCTCCGCGCTGGCTTCGCCGACATGCACATCGGCGATGCGTTGGCGAAAGTGGCGCCGACCGTCGAGGTCATCGCGCAGGGTCTGGTCGACTTCGGCACCAACGTCATGCCCGGGGTCAACGAGGCCCTGGACCGCATGGGCCCCTTTGCCAAGGTGGCCGCGGAGGGCTTCGCCGACATGGGCGACACCCTCGGTGACTTCCTCGATGAGGTAACGGAGTCCCGAGGCTCGATGGAGGGCCTTGAGGCCCTGTTCCGGCTCGTCAACGGCACCGTGCGGATCCTGGGCGTCTCGCTGAACTTCCTGTCTGACCGGTTCCATGAGTGGAACTTCCTCCAGGCCAAGGCGTTCGGCGCGACCCGCGACGTCGCCAGCGCGCTCGGGCTGGACAAGGCATCCGAGGGGGCCGGCCGGCTGGCCCGGATGTTCGAGCGCACCGTCGGTATCGGCGGCGGCATGCAGGGCATGTTCGAGCGGATCGGCAAGGACGGGGTCGACCCGTTCGTCAACTACCTGCAAGAAGCCAGGCAGGAGATGGAACGACTCCGTGAGGAGACGGAGGCCGCGAACCAGGCTCTGAACGACTACTTCCACATCGTGATGAACGTCGACCAGGCTCAGCTCGGCGTCAACAAGGGTCTCATCGAGCTCCGTAAGGAGCTGAAGGAGAACGGCCGGCACTGGGAGGCGAACACCGAGGCGGGCATTGCCAACCGTGAGGCTGTGCTTCAGCAGATCCAGAACCTGGAGCGGTTGCGGGAGGCGGAGATCGCGGCTGGCGGTGACGCGAACAAGGCGAACGGCAGGTTCTTCGAGCAGACCCAGCAGCTCCTGGCCATTGCCAGGCAGGCGGGTGCGACGAAGGAGTTCCTGGAGCAGTTGGAGCGCGAGTATGTGCTCAAATTCGTTGTCTATGGTGCGGTCACCGCCGGAGCGCAGCAGATCATCAACGATGTTCGGAATCTGCTACATGGCGGCGGCGCGAGCGGTTCGCTTCCTACGACCGGCGGTCGGCCGGCGCGCGAGTCGTTCGCCGTTGGCGGGACCACTCCGGCGTTCGCTCCGTTCGAGGTCCACAGCGGAGAGATTCTGTGGTCCAACCAGCGCCACTACGTTTCGACCGCGGCGCAGACGAAGGCGCTGATGGCGGCCGGTGGCGGCGGCGGCCCCGTCCGGGCGGAGTTGTCGGTGCAGGGCTCCGGCGATCTCGCGGCCGTGGCGCGGGCGTTGTTCCCGTACTTCCGGATCGAGGTCAAGGGCCTCGGCGGCGCGGAGCGGGCGTTCAACTAGGTGGCCACCGCCTACCGTTCCAGCCAGTCGGTGACGAACGGCACCGCTGGCACGTCCGTCACGGTGTCCACGCCGGCGGGCATCGTGGACACCGGCGACAACCCGGGCCGGGATCACCTGTTCGCGTTCATCGCCGCTGCTGGTGCTCCGACGATCACGGCGCCGGCCGGGTGGAGCCTGGTCACGTCGGTCGCTTCGGGCAGTTCGGTGACGCTGGCGGTGTACCGGAAGCTGGCCTCGTCCGAGGGTGCGTCGTGGACGTGGACGCTCGGCTCGAGCCTACGCAACTGGGGCTGGGTAGGCGCGTACACCGGCGTGGACCCGGACGACCCAATCGCCACGCTTACCACGGGCAGCGAGACCGACGACACCCTAACGTCCGCGACCCAACTGACGGTGGGTGACTTCTTACCCCGCGCCGGCACAGCTGTGCCGGCGTTCGCTGCGGTTCGCGCCGCCTCCGGTTCGGCCACCACGTGGGCGCTCACCGGCATCACGACACCGCCGACGGAGCGGCTGGACACGTCGACCAACGCGGGTGCCGGTACCGACATCACGGGTGCGGTGGCCGACGACACCTGGCTCGGCGCCTATCGCGGCTTCGGCTCCTACCTCGGCACCGCATCCCAATCGCAGACCGCGGGCGCCGCGATCTGTCTGGTCCTGAATCCGTACTTCACGCCGTACGACGGCGGAGCGCTGACGGTTGAGGTCGACGCGGCGTTCGGTGCGGACCCCGATGGCGACCAGTCGTTGTGGACGTGGACCGAGATCACGGACAACGTGTGGTATCCGGCGGGGATCGAGATCGCGTCGGGTAAGCCGACTGCCACCGGCACGGCAGATCCCAACCGGATCTCGCTGACCCTGCTGAACCTCAACGGGGAGTGGACGTCACCGAGCGGAACCTACACCGCAGACTTCGTGCGAAACCTGCCGATCCGGGTGCGCGTCGACGGGTTCGGCGTCGGGGCGACCGACGGATACCACCGCGGTACAGCGTTCCTCACCGCGGCCCGCGCGCAGTGGGCGAGTGACGGGTCGACCCGGTTCGCTGTCGTGGACGTGGTGTGCCGGGGCCGGCTGTGGCGTGCGCAACGCGATGCCGAGTCGCAGCCGCTGCACTCGGCCGGGTATCGGGCGATGCTCGGGCTGGGCAACGTTTCGTACTCGGTTCCGCCGGTGGCGTACTGGTCCTTTGAGGACGAATCTGGATCGAGCTTCGCCGCTGCCGCCATTGACGGTGTCGCTGGCGCCTCGGTCGCGGGCGTGACTTTCGCTGCCAGTTCAGATCTGTACGTCGGTTCGGCGCCGCTGGCCACTTTCACCGCAACTTCTGCGGTGTCTGCCGCCGTGCCAACGTATACGCCCGCCAACCAGTGGGCGGTCGTCTGGACGGAGAGCATCCCCACTGAGCCGGGTGCTCAGACGGTCCTCGCGTGGATCACCACGACGGGCACGGCCAAGCGGTGGCGGGTAAGCATCACGCCGGGCACGAGCGCGCTGGTGCTCGACGTATACGACTCGGCCGGCGCGTCGCTACTGACAACGAATGTCGCGCTG